>OLFW01000123.1_pt1 | contig 76588 bp, 76 predicted proteins | sample 1605351 | NCBI WGS metagenome assembly OLFW01 (sample SAMEA3888918, study PRJEB22519) | human gut metagenome | biome: human gut; feature: human-associated habitat; material: faeces | place: Denmark | collected 2010 | reverse complement strand
AGATTTACTTACCCCCAGTGTAACTGGGGGTTTTATCATGCCTATTCGGCGCCAATTAAAATTCCTGCTGAATAACATCGTTATTCAGCAGGAATTTTTTAGATGATACTTATAAATCATCTGAAGCTTTAATAAGCCTTAATAAAACCTTATAAACCTTTAAAAGAATGAAAAGGTACTGACTATTTCGCTATAGTGAATCTTAATAGGACCTTTTCGGATTTAAAAAGCCTTAATAAAAAGTCCTCAACTCTCTAGGCCACCTGGGGGCCAAGAGGATAACCGACATGATCGTGACCCGTCAAGGAGCTTCCTTTCAGGACTCCTCCTTTGACAGTTCCCGCTCATGTCGGTTCTGGGATAGACATCCCAGGCAGCAGCCTGGACAACAACGACATATTCAAGGAGGGTTTGGTCATGTTGATACAGGAAAAAATGAAAGAATATGGAGCAAAAGTTTTAACGGATGTTGAACTGATTTCCCTCATTATTGGAAATGTGGGACGAAAAGAAAGTGCCGTAAACGTAGCCGATAAAATTATGAAAAACATGCCACAAGAGAAACTTTATTATTTAGGTGAAACTTGTCCCGAAGATTTAGCTAATGTCAAAGGCATCGGGGAAAAGAGCGCATTAGCCCTTTGTGCCGCCGTCGAACTGGGCAAACGGATGAGCCGGCAATCGGCCAAAAGGACGGCTCTCGATTTCAGCACCCCCGACGCCGTAGCAGGTTATTTGATGGAAGATATGCGCTATCTTCCACAAGAACATTTTGGAGCGGCATATCTATCAACAAAAAACCAGCTCATCGCGTATCGTACCTTAACTGTCGGTACGATAGACGCCAGTCTGGCTAAATCGAGAGAGGTATTCAATTATGCTCTTCGTTACAACGCAGCGGCAGTGATTTTAGTCCATAATCATCCGTCAGGTAATCCGGAACCTAGCAAAAACGATATCCGTGTTACCCAGCGTATCGTCGAAGTCGGACACATCATGGAAATTCCCGTTTTAGACCATATCATCATTGGTGACGGCATTTTTGTAAGTCTTTGTGAGCGGGGAGATATTTAAGGAGGAATAGAAAATGAAACAAAATGAGGCACTCTATATCGACGAATTAAGCACGTTTGACCTCGAACAAATTGTCACGAGATTAGAGGCAACTATGGTCAATGCCGGATATGACGATATCCGGGCAGAGTATGATGAAAATACGAAAAACGTCTGTCTCACAAAATACGGGGGATACTGGACACCGGTAGATAAGCAATGGATATCGACTAATGATGTGATAACGGCAGAAGATTTATTTTCGCTGTTGTTTTACAGGAATTATCAGAACAAGTAAATTGATTCAAAGCACCGCCTTTTAAGGTGGTGCTATTTTTTTGCAGCGAAAAACTCTAGCAGCTGCGCCAGGATCACAAAAGCCTTAATAAAAAGCAATTAATCAGATTGCCTTCGCAATACGAGGTTAACCAACCGCTACGGTAAAATCAAGGAGCTTCCTTTTAGGACTCCTCCAATGATTTTACCGTAGCGGTTGATTTTTTATTCGATGCCGAAGGCAGGACTTTCGGAGAGGCTTACAATCTAAGGTTCGCTGACAAAGGAGAGAAAATTATGGAACAGAAAATGAAAGAAATGATGAAAGAAGAAGCTGACAAAAGAATCAAGATTCTTATTACTCACCCAAACCCCATTAAAGAATTTATTGAAAAGGGAATCCTTAATAAAAGCGAACGGACAACCGGTCGTGTCTACATGGGGGATGGCTCAATTAAAGCCTGCACGGCGGGCGCCTTATATTGGCTCAATGATGAGGAAGTACAGCTTATCAAAAAAATTGAAGAAAAATGGAATATTTTAGTATATCACGTATTACACGAACATTTCGAATTCGGAGAATGTTATGATTTGTTCTATGTCTCTCGTTATGAGGACGAATGGCCTGATGACCGGGAAGATTTAGAAAATAAAAGTCCTTTGGTTTACGTATATAACAAATCCGAACCCGATTTTTCTGAATTTGGATATATCGGGATTCAGCAGGCAGGCGGCGGAATCATCCGTACTGAATGAAGGGAGTGGAGCTTATGAAACTGATTCTGTTAATATTAAGCATCCTTTCTATTATTAATCCCTTTTCGATTTTTGACAGTCCGAAAACTGACGCTGTAGATACCGTAGTATATGAAGTTCAGAAAGGAGATACCTTATGGAATATCGCTAACCAATTCGCAGGAGATGATGTAGATATCAGAAAAGTCATCTACACCATCGAAAAAGACAACGAAATCAATGGCGTTTTAACGCCAGGTCAAAAATTAATGATTAGGAAATAACGAAAGCAGCCTCTGTCATATTGACAGGGGCTGTGAGCTTGAAAAAAAGCCTTAATAAACCTAAAAAAACATTATTTAGATGGAGCTGTTGGCACTACATAAAGCTTTTTGCAGGATTTACATTCCCATTCCTGCTGACCGTTTTCGATTTTTGCGACGGACAGCTCTTTTTTGCATTTCGGGCAATAGTACTTACCGTCTGTAATTAACACGGGATTGTCTAACTGTATAGCTGCTTTCCAACAGTCTTCACAGCTTCTTTCGGGATCTCCGGGCAGAAGTTCGCAAAACTTTTGTAATCCTAAATGTATAGGACAGCACCTTGTGGACACAATCATCTTCCATACATCTGGCATATTAATCTGAATGTATGTCATATGCTGCTTGTTTTGCATTTGTCTCTGCTTATCTTCTTGCTCCTTCTTTTGCTGCTGTTTTTCTGTATCTTCCTGTACCTGTTGCTTATTTTCTGTATCCAAATCCATCCCTCCTTAACGAAGAAGATATACGATGACCAATGCCTGGATGATAAGAATCACCGCAACCACAAAATAATTTATGCCGGGCTGCTTTACGGATGACATTTCAGCTTTAATCATGTCATCCAGCATTTTAAATGTCTTCTTGAATTTAATTTCATATTTTTGAGCTTCTCCAATATAGACATTATGGATCAGTTTGGGCATCGCCGTCATGATTTCCGAAAAATTCTTATTCGTATTTTCAAGCCAATGCGTACACTGACAGATCTGGGAACGAAGTTCTTTCTCTTCTTCCATAAGTCCTTCAATCTTTGCTATATGAGCCTGGATCTTAGCGGAAGCATCCATGATCTGAGGAAGGTCAGCCGTCACCTTTTCAGAAATGGCTTCAAAACGTTTCAACGATTCATCAAACGTCTCAAGGGATTTTTGAAGGGCGTCAATCGGTGCATCAAAGGATGAACGATCCGGGGAGGGCTTTTCTTGTGTCTGTCCCGTATCTGTATCCTTTGACGACTCCTGTATATTTTCTTTGCCGGAAGACTCTTTTTCACTCTTTTCTTCCTTCGCAGATTCATCGGCATGACCTGTTCCGGATTCATTCTCTGACGGAGTATCTGTTTCTGCTGAATCAGACTGTTCCGTTCCTTTATCATCAGACTCCGTATTTACTTCATTATCCGACTCGTCATCCGGGCCGAAAAACGGTTCACTGCTATTTTGTTCTTCTTGATTGATCTTTTTATCTTCTTCATTATCATATAGACCCATAACGCTGCTCCTTTCAAAATATCTAAGAAAGACTATTAAGCCTTATTAAGTACTAAAAAAGCTTAATAGGAATGAACAATTATTGATTGATACTAATAAACACCTGCTTCTTTTTTCGGAGATTTGTTTTCCTTTTTTTTCGGAGAAAGATTCGGTTTACCGTCTTTGTCGCTGAATGTGGAATTACATTTCGGACATTTCCAGAAATAGCCGAATTTTCCTTTCCAACGTTCCAATGGTACGCCGGCATCATGGGGACAAATGGCGACGACAGGTTTCCCGTCAAGGTCGCTGTAATAGACCTTCTTGCCAGTTACCTGTGACTTGCAATCCTCGTTAGAGCAGATCCAAAAATCGAAATTTTTGACTTTGCTGTGACGCCGGACAAGGTGGCCGTCTTTACAGATGGGGCAGGGGACTGCATCTTTTGCAGCCGGAGGTGCCGGATATTTCAAGTTCTCTGCTCTATGTATATTTTCCTCAACCATTTTTATGATGGAAGAAAGGTAGTCCGTCTGATTCCCGTTTCCTTTTGTAATCTCTGAAAGAGACAGCTCCATGACTGCCGTCGTATCAGGCTGCGTCAACGACGGATCGATGATCTTGATGATATTCCGTCCCGTTTCAGTCGGTATCAGCTCTTTTCCTTTCTTTTTGATATACGGTTCGATACGATGACCTTTGCTGTTGGCTGTCATGAGATTGGATATGATCGTATCCCGCGTAGCAGGCGTTCCGATACCGCTGATTTCCTTGAGCTTTTCACGGTGCGGATTATCCGGGGCAACATGACGCCAGATATTCGTCATGGCCGCCAATAATGTACCTTCGGTGAACCGTTTAGGAGGCGTCGTCTTCTTTTGAGCGATTTCATACTGACGGATACTCACTTCATCACCATTGGCCATAGCCGGCAGCACGATATTGTCTTTTTCTTCCTTTTCGTTCGTATCATCATTTACGGCCGTAAATCCCTTATCGAGGGTAATGGTACTCGTGCCTTTGAAGGGAAGCCCGGCAGCTTCGATGACAAAGGATACTTTTTCAAAAACCCAAGGCGTATAGAACTGGAGACAATACCGAGTCGCAATCAATTCATAGATATTACTTTCTTCGACGGTCAGATCCTGCGGCTCGACTCCTGTCGGGATGATAGCGTGATGAGCCATGATCTTGCTGTCGTCCCATGCTTTCGAGGTAACGGAAAGATTGGCCATGACAGCAGCCGGAAGACCGAAATTTTGAAGCATGGGGATGATGGTGCCGGCATCGTCTTTTTGCGACTCCGGAATATAATTGCAGTCGCTCCGGGGATAAGAAACTAATTTTGCTTCATAGAGCTTTTGTACTGTGTCGAGTACGGTTTTTGGCGAATAGTCGTATCGCTTGTTGGCCAAGACTTGAAGCGTATCAAGGGAGTGGGGGAGCGGCGGTTTTCGGCTCCCTTTTTTCTTTTCTATCGAACGGACAGCTGCTTTGGCATTCCGTAGTTTTTCCTTTAGAGCTTCAAGCAGATTCTTATCAAGGACTCGTCCTTCTTCGTCGGTCGGAAATTGATCGTCCGGCTGAAACGTCGCCTTAAAGGGGATATTATCTTTCAGGAAACTTCCGACGAGTTCATAGAACTCTTTACTGTGAAAATTGCTTATTTCGTCCTCTCTGCGGACGACAAGGGCAAGGGTAGGGATAAGTACCCTGCCGACACGGAAAATAGCGTTATAGCCCTGCCTGCGAGCATTATTGGTGTAGGCACGGGTGAGATTGATACCCACAAGCCAGTCAGCACGCTCACGGGCAAGTCCGGCTTCATACAGCGGTGCATATTTTTCATTTTCCTCGATAGCATCGAAAGCACGTTTCATACTTACATCGTCTTTGGCATTTATGAGGAGTCTCTTGACCGTTCCTGTATATTTGTAATATTTTAATATTTCATCAATGAGCAGCTGACCTTCCCGATCGGGATCTCCGGCATGAATGACCGTACCTGCTTTTTTGAGCAAACCACCCAGGCCCTGCAGCAGATCCTTCTTATCGGCGGAAGGCAGGAGTATCCAATCTTTCGGAAAAATCCCGTAGTGATTCCAGCTCTTGTAGGACGGATCATATTCCTCCGGCATGGCCTGGCGAAGGATATGGCCGGCAGCCCAGGCGACGACGGTATCACCCTTATGAATATAGGTCTTTTCTCGTTTCGCACTGCCGTCAGGCCATAAATAAGCGGCAATAGCCTTGCCTATATCGGGTTTTTCGGCAATATACAAAGTAATCATAGCACAACACTTCCTTTTTTATTTTATTTGTGATAATATAACAGTGAAGATATTTTATTTGAAATAAGAATTAATAGTACCTATAAGGAGTTACATAATGAATGAAGCAAAAAAAACAGAAACGATAGGGACAAGGTTCCGTGTCATCCGAAAAGCGAAAAAGATGAATCAATGTGAATTTGCACAGGAACTTGGCATAAGCCAGGCGTACCTGTCAAGTATTGAAACCGATAGGCGTATGCCGAAGCTTGAAATCGTAAAGAGACTGGCTGCTTTCGGCTATCCTTTGGAATGGATCATGGAAGGGACTCAGACGCCCGAAAAGGAACAGGAAATGTCTCGTGCCCAACGCCGGCAGGATATCGAATACATAACGGCGGCGACAGATGAAATGGATGACAGAGAGGTTCACTTTGTCCGAGAATGGATATCCCTGTACTTGCAGTCGAAGAAAGGATATAATGAGGAGGAGAGATAATGATAATTACAGTTGCTCATCAAAAAGGCGGCACCGGAAAAAGTACGATAGCGACCAATCTGGCAGTTGATTTGAAGGCAAGCCTGCTTGATCTTGACAAGCAGCACAGCTCCATCATCTTCAACTACAAACGTACCCGGAATAGTGGAATGGAACCCCTTGATTGTTACAGCATCGAAGAAAGTCAATGCCGGTTTGACGGGCAGCGGCCCGTGCCGGAAGAGAAACTAGATGAATTTTTAGGATTATTTAAAGATGATCCGGAAAATAATCTGGTCATCGATGTGGGCGGCTTCGACTCCATGCTAAACCGAAAAGCACTCTTTTTCGGAGATTACCTCTTAACGCCCTGCGCTCCGTCAGGAACGGAAATCTACGGCCTGCAAATGTTCGAAGAAATCTTGCAGGACGCCGAAGATATCGGCGGCATACATCTTATGACACATGTACTAATCAACAATGCGGATAAAAGAAGCCCGAAACGTATTGCAGAAATGCAGGAATATGTAGCCGGAAAACCTTATCATTTACAACTGTGCCATACCGTGATCGGACAGCGGAACGCCTTTCGGACTGCCTATGAAAGCGGGAAATCCGTTACGGAACTCTGCCGGGAAGCAAAGTCCAAAAAGGCCAAACGAACTTATTTGCACAGTGCCGAAGAAATGACGGAACTATGCAGGGAAATACGTCAAGCACTTGGTAAGGGGGAATAGAAGATGAGCTACATCGAAGATTTACCGAAAAAGAAAATTCAGGATTTTTTTGCAGACGGCGATCCCGAAAAAACGAAAAAGAATACGGCTGCGACGCGAAAAGAACGGATTCCGGCCGCTAAGCAAAACAAACAGAAAGTAGTTACTTATCTCGATGAAGAAACGTACCGCTATTTTAAACGGTATTGTGAGGAAAGGGATATGAAACCCAGTCTAGTTGTGCGGCATCTGATAAAAGATTGTCTGAATAAGCCGCTCTAAGAAAGGAGAATGACGATGAAACCGATGAGGTACTGTCTGATTGCCCTGCTATCTTTGTGTATGCTGCTCTTAGCCGGGTGCGGAGAAAAGGAAAGTTTTGATAAGGCTCATGCCGAAGTCATAAAGCTTTCCGATCAAGCACAAGCCATTGAAAGAAATAAGGATCTTAAAATTCGTGATAACGATGATTTCACGGCTAATAAAGAAGATGTCAAAGCCGTCGAGGACGATATCGCTGAAACCGAAAAGAAGCATCAAGCGGTAATGGATCAAATCAATGCCAAACTCGATGAAATGCAGGGCTATGCTGATAAGGAAGCCTCGTTAGCCCCGCAGTTAGCTCGTATCCGCCAGGAAGTCAAAATGAAAAATGATCAATGGCAGGCTGGCATTAATGAAATAAAAGCCATTACGAAAATGCAGAAAGAATCTGTCGGTAAAGCTCCAATTTATGACCCATTTAAGGGGCATCTGAATTTCGACGTTTAACAGAAAAGAATAAGCAACTGCCATACATGGCGTATGGCAGTTATTTTTTTACTTATTCCCCAAGTCCCTTGTAGACAGAAAACCGAAACTTTTGGCAGACGCTTTTTCATAGGCGGAATCCTCATATGGATCATACTCGTAGAACATCCCCAGTTGAGTGATTTCTCGTTCGAGACGTTCCTGAGCATATTCCTGTTCATCTGCCTCTATCTGACGGATAACATCTGCTGCAATCATACGTGTTTCGTCATTTTCGTTAATGGCCGCCAGGGAAGAAAGGGCTGCTGATTGTTGAATCGTTCCTACGATACCGCTGGTATCCGTACTAAGGATATCGGCTGCTGTCTCAAGACGCTTGCCGGAAAGCCCTGCCGTATATTGATATCGTTGCAGGGCATCCTGATTTGCGTACATAGTTTCTGTCAGCCGTTCCTTCTGAAAGTAATTGGACTCAGACGGTTTTATAATCTGATCGTCCGTTGCCGGCGTCCTGAATATACTGTCCGAGAGCAATGCCAAAGGATTGAAAATAAGGCTTCTGCCGTCCAAGGTTTTGCTGTAATCATCAATAGCAGCTGAAATCCGATCCTCAAGCCCTTTAATGCCGGAGTTCAGAAGGATTTTATTTTTCAGTTGTTCAATCCGCGACTGATATTCTGCGATTTTTTTGTGCTGTCACACGAATGCTGTCTTGCAGTCGCTGTGAATCAATGACGTGATCTCCGGGCACCAAAGGACGCCAGGCGGCGAATGACGATGAAATACCCGAAAAGAGGGTAAAAACGATAATCGCACTTACGATGCGAGCTGATTTTTTGTTCATGGAATCACCTCTTTCAGAGCAGACGATAAAGGAATTGGTCAATGGCATCGTAGTTGATGAGAAGCACCACTTTCTTCCTTACGGACGCCAGCGGCAGCGGGCCGAAATATCTGGAATCCAAGGAATAGAGAGGATCATTCAAACAAAGGATCTGTCCCTCCGGAACTGAATACTGCCCTTGAGATAATTGTGGAAGCCAGGGCTTATGATAGATGGGGTAGGTATTCCCGTTCCGATCCGTCTCTAAAAAATCATGTTTTACGGTGTAGGTGTCGCCTTGAAAAGCAGCGATCCGTTTAAGGAGCGGGAAATCTTTTTGAATATGAATCGCCGGGACAGCCATGGGAGCCGGCACAATCACATAATCCCCGTAAGAAAGATGCTGATTCGGGGAAACGACATAAATCCCACGAGGAGCCGATGCTGTATCATTGGTGTAGATGAGAGGTCCGAACAAGGCGTTAACGAGAAACAATATGGCTATGAAAAGGATTGTCGTGATAACAGCCCATTGATAATGGCCAATCGTGAAATTATTTAATTTCAATGGAGCCTCCGATCTGCTGCATAATGGTCTTCGGGACTCTGAGTGTTAACCATACCAATCCCAGAAGAGCAAGACACATGCGGATATATTTCGACAGCTGTTCTGACGTAATCGAGCTGTGAGCTACATAAGAACCGACGACCTGGCCTTTGACACCGTTAATGTATTCTATAGCAAAACTGGGGAGTGGCTGGCCGGCAGTGATATTACCCGGCCCGCCATTATAGGCACCCAGGGCATAATCCCAATCACCATAAATGTCGTACATCTGTTTTAGGTATTTTGCCGAAGCTTCAAGATTTTCTTGTGGATCAAAGGGATTCGCACAGCCAAGTTCAGCAGCCGTTTCCGGCATCAGCTGGCCTAGACCCTGAGCACCAACGTAACTTACTGCATAGGGATTCCAAGAACTTTCGTATTGGATGAGGCCCTTGAAAAGATTAGCCGGTATTTCGTATTTCTGAGCGGCTTCTTCTGCCCAGATGACGTATTGAGCAGGCCCCGTAACGGCTTGTCCCGTACCTTGCTGACTCACACCGGGAGTTTCCTGTGTAAAGATATCGCCCGGTTTAGAATCCTTTATACAAGTGACGCAAAGCCCTATCATTATCGATACAATAAGCAGTTTCAGTGTCGCGGATAAAAGGTGTCCGACTGTATCCTCTGCAATGAATTTGGAAAAATGCCAAACTCCGAAAGGAACCGTTACGATGCTGAGTGCTGCTGAAATATAGAACTCGATGTAGACCATCGTTACATAGAGAGCCAAGAAAATGAACGCAGCGATGATTAAAAAAGTAAAGAAATAAAGAGTGAAGATTGTTCCAAGATTATGCATGAACTCAAGACTCGTAAAGCTTGCCGTCTTGTTCATCGCAGGTGTAATCAGTCGGATACCGTGCTGCAAAAGAAGTTCCGGCTGAGACATATTAGTTGCAATAGTATCCAAATTGTTGCTGTATGTCCCGGAAGCCGATTTGACGATATCGAGTAAAAAGTTATCCGTAAATTTATCCCAGCAGGCGATAATACCGAATATACCGGCATATTTCATGATTTTGCGGATCAGCGTTTCTTTTGATACGGTCATGAACATGAGAATCGGCAAGACGAGATCGATGATGCACAGAGCTGTTAGCAGGGATACGGCTAATTTATGCACGAATGTAAATGCCTGATTAGCCCATGTTGCAAACTGCTCTATATTTTTGCTGAAATCTCCGCCTATTTCAGACATCGCGGCAGCTCCCCAAGGGATTCCGACGTTATCGGAACCATAGGGGCTAAGTCCCGGAAAACCACCCGGTAAACCGCTGACATCTGCACCTAAATTCACACCCAGCATAACCAGATACGGAACGGGATCGACCTGGCCTGCAAAGGGATCGTAGCCAAAGGGATGATATTCGGCGTGAAGATGCTCTCCGGAAGAGAAATTGCGTCTCCCTGTTTCATCTTCATAATCAAAGGCTCCGCCAATGTAGCCAATGATATCTCCTTCTTTGACATTTCCGCGAGCACACATTTCAGAAGCACTGGAAAGGTCACCGAAAAGCCATGTTTCACCTGTTGCTGTATTGGTAATCGTGACCCAGTACCCATATCCACCGTTTGGAGCGCCTTCACAAACTCCGTCCCAAGGTGCGACAACAGGTGTCCCCATAGGTACGCCTATGTCGACGCCCTTATGTAATGTACCGTCACGCGGACCATAAGGACTTGTAATAGGGCCGCCTGCAATGGGAGGGGCCGCAAGGATCGTAAGACTAAAGGTCAAGGCCAATACCATGACGAGACAGATAATTCGCAGTATCTGTTTCATATTGTATCGCCTCACTTTTTATCATTTGATTTCGGCGCAGAGCCTGAACTTGACGGACGAGGGCCGGCTGACTTATCCGGCATATTTGGTGTATAACCTTCCTTGAAATAGGCATCCGATTGGATATTACGCCAGGACTTAGAGTGTTCCAAGGCGTTTTGAGCACCTTTTTCCATGTTGCCGCTGAGATATTTTCCCATTCGCTGACGGAACAATTCACGGGCAAATTCGCTTTTTATGGATCGGCCTGAACCTTCCGTTTGGAAAGGTGGGTGATTTCCGTTATAGAGTGTACCACCCTGAGCGCGGGTACGGGCTGTATTAAGCGTCCCCATGAAATTACCGAAAGCCTGCAGGCCCTTACTGGCAACGGCACCCGGTGCAGATATGGCAGCAGATACAGCTGTACCTGTAGCTTGCCTTCCCATGTTTCCCATAGACTGCATGGGGGCATCAAGAGACGGTTGTCCCTGCATCATCATAGCCGCCATGTTCGGTACTTTCCAAACAAGATAGCCCAGAACCAGATAGCTGAGAGCATATTTTAGCATGACAGCGAACGTAAGGGCATCGTCTGGAATTGCATCTACTTTGCCTACAATAGTTTGTACCAAACCGATGAGAAAATACATGACCATCAATTTGACGCCGAAGGAGAATACCGCCGAAATACACCGCTGACAAAGAAAATTGGTGTATCGGATAGCACCGAAGGGCATTAAAATGACGGCGATACTGGCGAATATATTGAACTCGATTTTTGTGATGAGAATTTGAAGGGCCATGACGAAAAACGAGAAGAGTACAAGGCCGATGGTGATAATATACATCAGTGCCTTGCCAATATTGCCAAAACCAACCGTAGAAAGTCCATTAAATAATGTCGCACAAACATCAAATCCGTTATCTACCAGTTTAGTCGGCTGAATAACTTCACCATTGACCGGGACGTTCGCAGCGGTAAGACCGGCATATTGGAATGACACCATAATGGCGTTATTGATATCATTCCAATGTAAAATGATAAAGAGAAAGGCACCTAATTTCATGACTTTGGAAACCATCTGGCTCATCTTTACTTCTCCGTCATATAAAGCCCAGGTGGAACAAAGGTCGATGATTGCAAGAACACATACTAAAGCTTTGGCGTGGGGAATAAGGTTAAGCATACCGATAATACTGGCATCCTGGAAAAATCTAAGTATATCGTTAAAGATACTCACACTGCCAAAATCCATAATGAACACCTCCGATTACCATTCAAAGTTAAGGTGGCCTTTGAACGGATTGTAAATCGGCGCAAACCCAGGCGTAGGATTGTTCCGCATTTCTTCAATGGCTGCAAGTTCCGCTCTGCCTTGAGCTTCTTGCAAATCTAACGTATTCTTTTTGTCCTGTGCATCAGCCTGGGCTTTTAACGCCTGCTGCTGACCCTGAAGCCCCTGAATGATGATTTTGATATTCTGCGCTCGCAGCTGAAGGGCAGCAATATGATTGGCCGCCTGTTGAGCCTGCATTGCACCTTCTGCATTCGCACTGTCTTCTTCGGCCTGGCGAATTTCATTGTTGATTCCATTGAGTTCGCCCATAAGCTGCTGAATGGCCGATAAGGTATCAGAATTGTTTCGCATGAGGGTAGACAAAGCCATTAAACGGGCCGTCCGGGCTGAACCAAGTGTCTCCGGCAAATCATTTCCGATGATTCCGGGGATATTTTTAGAAAAATAATCGTCGACCGAATTGACGGGAACGCCGTCATCTGAAACAATGCCCGTCGTCCCGGTAATGACTGTTCCGTTTTTAGATAAAATGCCTTGAATCTTATCCCAGCTGTTAACAAGACTTGTCTTATAACCGTCTAAGATAGATGAGGGCAGCTTTTTCAATTCTTTCAGCTGCAGGTCGATCTGTTCCCTTACATTTCTGACGATATTGACCGTTTCTTGATAAGTCTTGAGCTGCTGAGAGATATTTTCCAAGTCGATGACTGGAATCGCCGCCTGGGCAGGGGGAGCTGCGCAGCCGCTGCTGAGGATGATGACACATAACATGATGAGTGCTTTCTTTCTCATAATATCGGCTCCTTTCTTGTCAATTAGAATAAGCTGTACACAACGGTACATTCCAATGCCTTGCAACGAATTGCAAGGCATCAGAATATATCGGCGTATATTCTAGGAGAAGCAGAGATGAAGTCTACTTTGCGGCTTCTATGCATCACCTCCTAAAGCCGCAAAATAGCCCTCTCTTATTTATTTCTGATTCGCTTTGATCTGAGCAAGTTCGGAACTGTATTCGTTCAAGGTGTTCTGATCGACATGAGCACCTTTTTTAATAGCTTCAAACAGCATCTGTGCATATTCATAGCGAGTCATGGCCTGGTCGCCGTGGAATTTGCCGTCAGGATAGCCTTTGAGGGAGCCGTTGCCATGGAGCGTATCAACGGCATCTTTTGCCCAGTGATCTTCGGGAACGTCGGGGAAGGCAGCCTTTTTACTCATATCAATCAGATTAAGGACTTGATTCATCTTAGCTTTCATAGCTGCTAATTCATCAGCCATAGCTTTCATGATTTTCCGATCTTCCTTGATCTGCCGTGTGAGAGCCGTGCGGCTCATCGTATTCGTGCCGGACGGGCCGAGTTTGAAGGAAACGCCGGCACTCAGCATGGGATCACCGTTGCCCATCGTTCCGGATAAGCTGACGGTCGTATCTTCGTTCGGATGATAGAATACACCGATAGCTCCGGCATTAGCACCTTTATAATGGCCGTAGCCTGCGGCAAAATCGAGCTTGTTGTCGGGATCATATTCGCCCGGATGAAGGCCGGCAAGGGCAGCTGCACCGGCACCGACACGTTCGATTTTGTTCGTCAAATCGACTCTGGTGTTGTAGAGCTGACCGCCGTTAATGGCATCCGTACTGCCAGGCAGAATAGCACCGTCAGCCACATTCCTGATCCGGAAGTCGTTAGCATTAATGCCCTGACTGTCGATATAGTTATAGCCATGAACGTAGAGGTCGCCGTCGATATAAGCATTTCCGCCGACTCCGAGATTCTTTTTGATGAGTGCATTACTGCCCATGGAAACGTCGCCTTTTAAGTCGGATGTACCTTCAACGGTAAGATTTTTGCCGATATGGCTATTGCCTTTTACGTCTGTATTTGCGTTAAAAACAGCATTTCCTGTTGTTTCAAGCGTTCCGTCAATGACCGTATCTTTCAGATTTGTGGTGCCGGAAACGGAAAGGTCTTTATCGATGCTGGCATTGCCCTTCATGGCAACGTCGCCGTTGAGGGTAGACGTACCGTCAACCGTAAGATCCTTGCCGATATGACCATTGCCTGCTACGTCAATGTCAGAGCCGAAAGCAGCGTCACCTGTTGCTTTAAACGTACCATCGACTACCGTATCTTTCAGATTCGTATTACCGGAAACAGTGAGGTCTTTCGCCACGCTGGCATTACCGTTCATAGCAACGTCGCCGTTGAGGGTAGACGTACCATCGACGGTGAGATCTTTGCCAACATGACTGTTACCTTTTACGTCACTGTCTCCGTTAACGGTTTGATTGCCACCGACGAGGTTATTTCCTTTTGTTTCGGTATTCCCGTTCACGGTCAAATCTTTATTAATCGTAGTGTTTCCGCCGATATTGGTATCTCCATCAATGGAGGCATTGTCCGTAACATGAAGTTCTTTCGTCGTTGTTGTACCCGTTACATTGGCATCGCCTGTAATGGTCGTGTTGTGGAGGTTTGTATCTCCGGAAACGTTCAGATTTTTCGTATTCGTGTCGTTGTTGACGTTGAGATTATTCGTCGTTGTCGTTCCAGTTACGTTAGCGTCACCTGTAATGGTCGTGTTATGGAGATTGGTGTTGCCGGAAACATTCAGATTCTTTGTGTTGGCATCGTTATTAACGGTAAGATTGTTCGTCGTCGTCGTACCGCCGACGTTCTGATTTCCGTTGATTGTGGATGAGCCATTGATATTCTGATTTCCGGAAACGGATTGATCCCCGTCGACCGTCCCACTGCCGCCCGAACTACCGCCTCCAAAGGGAGCTTCTCCTAAATCCAGATAACTGGTTACATGTATATAATTCTCATTATCTCCACCACCACCAAAGGTCGTTGTACTACTAAAATAAAAATGTCCGTCTTTATATTCCAAGACACCCGTTGGAGCCCAGTTTGAAGTCTTACCAGTTAACAAAGGGAATGTACCATTTTTTAGGTCATCTAAAGTACCATTTAAATATTTGTATGTATCAGTTGCATAAACTACATTCATTGTATAGCCCATAAACGAAGACAATCCCATGAAAACAGCCATGATTCTAGCCAAGGCTGCTTTCTTTGAATGAATTTTAGAGTGGCAGTGAGCTAATTCGCTGACGACTTCATAAACGCCTTTTGTTTTGTTAAAAATGACTTTATAGATTTTATTCATGCTCTTACATCCTTTCTTTTAAAACCGTAGTTGTCGAAAAACGATTCATGCAAGCTGTGATGATTTCACCCCCTTGGATATTAAGGATGGTACGCAGGACATCCATGATATAATCAATGCCGGCAATATATGCAATCGCTTCAATCGGAATGCCGATAGCAGCCCAGATGATTGCACAATCCATGAGCGTGCCGCCGATGATACCGGGAGCACACATCAAGGCAATGATGGTTAAAAAGGCACAAATGACAATCTGTTCCCAGGACAGCGAAATGTTGAAGATAGAAGCTGCAAACACCGTATAGATTCCGACGCAAATCGTAGATCCCATACGTGTCAGTACAGCTGTTAGGGGAACGAAAAAGTCAATGACATCATGGTCAAGAACGGTATTTTCCTTGAGATTGGCAATACAAGGAGCCAAATAGGTCATCGATCCGCCAGCAATGGCGCCAATAACATCCTGCAAAATAATCGTCCTGAAATACCTAACCGGTGCTTGTTTGCAAACATAAAGCAGGGGAAGGCATACAAGGAGCATATATAAAAGCACTCCGGCGATAAGTACGAGGGTCATTTGGAGATAAGCCATCACAATGCCTGCCAGGTTATTGGCTACAACAGGGTAGAGCAGGCAAAATACGCCGAAGGGAGCTGTATACATCACAAGGTTAGCTACGCGGATGCAGATAGACTGCGCTGCGGAAAATCCACTAGCTACGCTGCTGTTCTTAGCAGCGAGTCCAATGAAAAGAGATAGGGTAATGATTTGAAGCATGTTGCCGCTGGCAAGCGCCTGAAAGGGATTTACCGGGATACAACCCCGGATAAATTCGAGCACTGTCGGAGCAGAAATACTTTTAACGTCAACGGTAATATGACTGACCGAAAACGGTGCTATCGGAACCGCGGACATGAAAACAAATCCCATTGAAAATCCGACAAGACTCATGCCGACCATGAGCAGCAAAAAGCGAGCAGACAGATGACGAAGGCGTTCCGTCCCAAGGTGCATAATGGACGATGTAATCGAGAAGAACGCAATCGGCACGACAATCATCTTCAACAGATCGAGGAAAATATTCCCGACTTGTTGAAAAGTATAGTCCAAAGAAGGCTGAGGGCCGAACAAGACGGCTCCGATAATGGCCAATATCACAGCCAGGAGCAGCTGTCGGGGAATAGAGGGAACAGTTAAATTTTTCACTCTTTCCACCACACTTTCTGATAAATATCCCATAAGGGAATCTCCATGGCTTGTTCGATATCCCGGATAAGGATATCTGTATGTTCAAGGCCGATAGAAAGTCTTGTGCAAATGCCCGTCTTATAGAAGGCATCGCTTCGGAAAAAATCTGCATTGCTGTAAGCGCAGCCAAAGGTACCCGCTGTAATAAAGTGTTTGAAACGACTGCAAAAATCGGGATGCATCCCAAGGAGGGTAATCAGACCACCGACACCGGGATAACAGATCTTGATATCTGCACGAGATAGGGTATCGGCAATGATACGTGCCGATTGAGTGTGCCGATCCATGCGCACAGACAACGTTTCCAGTCCTTTTGATACGTTGTAGGCCGCAAGTGGATGAGCAATATTGCCACGACGGGAGACGACCCACATGATCGATTTCAGGCCGGGAACGGCAGAGGGAACGGCTTTTTCATCGAGCCATTCCATGGAGTGAGAAAGGGCAATCCCCCCGGCAAAGGTATCGCCCTGGCCGGTTACGAATTTGGTGTACGATTCTACCAAAATATCGGCACCATTTTTTAGGGGATTAGAGTAATACATGGATACGATGGAATTATCCATCATGACATAAGCACCGTAACGATGAGCAATGTCTGAAATCTTGCGAACGTCTTTCCAATTCCCGAAAGTCGTCGGGTTATCTCCACAGACGAGAATCGGCCTTTCGGCACCCTGCAGGGCCGATTCAAGCGCATTCGCATCGTCAAGATCTTCTAATTGGATATACTGATAGTGACACCACCCCTGGTTATATTGCAGATTTTGCCGGAACTCAAAATACGTTTCGTCTTCGACGATGACCGTTCGCGGCTGAATCAGAGCCAGTGCTGTATTCAGCGCCTCTAAACCACTGTTGCAAAGCACGACCTTCCAAGCGCCGTATAATTCCCGAAGCTGTTCTTCCGTTTGAGCAACTGCCGTATTATGTGTCCGTTTGTAGCGAGTCGTCGCAGGATTTATTACATTGAAATCAAGTTCAGGAAGCACTCAAATCACCTCCTGTTTCTGGTTCCAATTCTTAATGAGTCCGTCAAAATATGCCTGTAATCGTATTTTCTGCTCCTGCTGACGCTGGTAGGCGATGCTCTGAATATTTTGAGGCAGCGTCAAGATATTAATATGGCTGATAACTTTGTATCCATGACCAACATAATCACTGAATAACTCGCTGATTGATGTAGGGCCGATAAGCAGGAACTTACGCAGGTCTTCATCAATATCGTGTTCTTCTAAATATTTTTGTATCTGATGATTACGAATGGCTGAAGGCGGAAAAAGGTTTTGCACACCTAAAGACATAAGCCCCGAAGCCCATTTGGTATTACAGTTATGACAGACTCCGCAAGCTTTATCACCATCAAAATCACAAGTCCAGGTTTCCTTGAAAACGTCTTCATAGCCCCACTTTTTGATGTAAGGCACCATGTCCGTTTCCGTGATTCCTAAAATCGGGAGGGAAAAACCACCCCATAACCGCTTTAAGTCGGGATCTGCTTTCGAAGTATCTATATCAGCATAGCCATCTTCACGGATTTTAAAACGAAAGCCGTTTTCTTCAAGGAAAACCTGTGTTTTCCCTTTTTTATAGCCTTGCTGACGCCGTTTTAAAGTAGGCCCTTCGCAGCAATACTCAAGATCCGGATATAATAGGGGTAATCTTCCAAGATACCTTAATTGTCCTGGAATCTTTTCTGTTTTCGCCCACTTATCAAAGGCTGCTTCGAATAAAGAATCTTTCGGTAAATCTTCCTCTGAAAGTCGAACCGGATCAAGTAATTTAGCTTTCGTTTCTTTCTTTTGCCGGAGCATCGCTAAAATCGTGTCCTGGGCCTGTATTTCTTTCTTATAGTTAGTTCGATCTTCATGATCCTTGATACAGACATACACGGGCTGTACTTCGACATCCAAAAAGGATAACTGGCAAAGCCTAAATGTTGAGTCCCAGCCTCCCGTAAAAAGTAAGTTGATTCGTTTCATCTCTGTCACTTCCCATTCATGTAATATCTCTTGATTTTTAATTTTAAGAGGTCTTAGCACGAGCTTTATACTGCTTATATTTTTCGCATTCTGCTTCGGCACCTTTGTGCAGATACCATTTTTCAACAAAATCTTCTTTGCCGCCCATGGCCAGAATGCGATCCATGGCAAGCTGATCCGCCTTTGCCGTTGCAGTAACGAAAGGAATTTCCGCCGGCTGTAGGGCCAGTTGGAAACGCCGATTTCCTTTGTCACTGCTGTAGTAATAGTCCTGTTTCGGCGTCATCGAAGCGATGATTTCAATCTGTCTTTCGTTGCAACCGAAAATCTGATACAATTTAGCATTCGCTTCGCTTTCTGCGTTCACGTTTGGCAGGAAAATCTTGCTCTTGCACTGGTCATTGACCGTATCCAATAGATTCGGTTTGCTGGCAATATCCGACAGCTGCTGCGTCGCAATCCAGATAGATGTATTTTTCTTTCTCATATCCTTAAAATATTCTTTAAGCTTGCTTTGGAATACTTCATTGTCGAGGAATAACCAACATTCATCGAGAACGATGAGACTAGGCCCATTTGCTTTGCGGATGACGTTTTCGATTTGATGGAACAGATAATCAAGGGTAGGGGGGATAATAGACGGAATCCCCATCAATGTTTCCATTTCGTAGACTCGCCAACGGCCATCACCGGTAAAGTCCTTGTCATTGTCAAAGAGCTTTCCGAAACTGCCTTTTTTCGTCAAAGCGTGCATTGCCTGACGAATTTCCTGGGACTGAACCATGTCGCAGAACAGGCTGATAGTACGCTGATGTACGGGCAGGACTTTCAGACTTTGAAGGGCGTTCCAAACGAGAATGTCTTCTTTTGGCGTCACCGTAAGATTCTTTTGGATGAGGTAGGATAAAATCCATTCCTTAGCCCATTTGATTTCCCGCTCATCGTCGATATGTGCAAGTGGCTGAAAGGAAAGATCCGATTCGCCTTCGGCAGCCAGATTATAGAAATGGCCGCCGACGCCATAAGTAAGCGCTCTTGAACTGGCCGCCTTGTCGAAGATGAAAACATTACTGTTTGGGTATTTGAGGAAATTAGCTTCAAGTGTATTTAAAAGTACCGATTTCCCGGAACCGGATGGCCCGACAATAAGCGTATGGCCTACACCGCCGTTATGAAGGGACAACCGGAAAGGCGTATATCCCATCGAGTCGGTGTAGAGCAATACAGGCCCCAAGGTATCATTATTTTTGTCTCCTGACCACATTGCCGTGATCGGGGCCGCATGACAAAAATTTGCCGAACTAATCGCCGGACGGCGGATATTGCACTTATAGCATCCGGGCAGCGTACCGCGCCATGCCTCCATACTGTTGTCAGTTTCGATAAATCCCGTATAGCCCAAGCTATTAAGGATTTCAAGGAAACAGTTAGCCTTTTCAATGACACGATTCTTATCTTCATCGAGAACGATGATATTCATATTGTAATAGCCGTAAGACACGTAATCGGCTCCTAACTCACCTAGGGCTGCTTGTGCATCGTCTCTATTAGACAGTGCCGTTTCATCGAGCGCGTCCATTGACTGCTCTCTTGTAATGGCTTCACGAATATGCGTCCAAAAGCCTTTGACCTGCTGACCGAAAAACTTACACCTTTGGGAAATATCTTTGCGAGCATCGAGCTTATTGAGGCAAATAAATCGGCTATTCCACCGGTATTCGATATCAAGTCCGTTAAAGGCATCGAATATCCCTGGCTTAGAGATAGACGGAAAATTTAACACTGTAATGACCTTCATATATTTATTGCCAATCTTTGGCTCTCGTCCACCGAGAATGCCGGCATCGGCAACGTAATCGGACACAAACCGGGTAGGATTGTAACGAAGTGACGCAATCTCTCTATCTGACAAAATAGAGTGCAGATAGGTAAGTGTTTCTTCCTGATTTAGCTTCTCAAATTTTCCTTGAAAAACGCGAGATAATGCATTTTGCAGCCGCGCGACGCGATCTTTGAATCTATCTTCATACTCAATATAAATCTTGTAGTTTTTATTGAATTTATCATCATCTGTCTTTGTGGCTAAAAAGACATCCAAAATCCGATCTCTGATAAATTCCGGCGGATCTTCATACAAAATAAAATAATAATCCGAGTCGAAGTGTGACGTACTCTGATAATAGTCGCGCCGCTCATCGTCGAATACCTGCGCTAAATCGATAGGCATTTCGGCCGGTACATACTCCTGTGCATAATGACGATGGGCGTCGAAATAAATAACAAAGCCTGTCGGCAGCGTTTTAATGATATTATTCAATTCATTGTTATACTGCATTAGTTCTAAATTTGTAGCGCTGGCCATATCCGGCCCGCGAAAACGGAATACGGCAAAAAGAGAAAAATCGTTGTTTCTGACAAAATTGAAATCTCCGAAGTTATCCGGATCAATGGCAACCCATGGCAGCATATCCGATACGTGCGGACGATCCTTATATACACCGTTTTTCGAGGTGTACACAGCCTCATCTATTTTCTTTTTCTTTCTTTTGGGCCATTTGAGTAATTTAAACATCGATATCACCTCCAAAAAAAACAGCAGAAGATTAAGGATAATAGTAGGGCTTATAGTCTTTGCTCCGCCAAAAGACGCCGAAAAAATCAGGGTCATGCTGGCCGAGGAAACGGAACAGATAATGAGCTGCAACACAGATAAGGGGAATCAAAAAGGTTTTGAAGAAAATCCCGCCAATGATCCCGATAAGAACCTCCAACAAGAGCAGGTTTCGGGGAACGCCGCCCCAGAATATCGGCTGCGTCAAAGATCGGTGCAGCGGAAGTACGTAGCCTTCCGGATACTGGTCGTTTTTCATATACAGCCCTCCTTACAGCAATCCGAAAATAGTCGCTCCACCGGCACTGCCCTTTATGATAGAAATAAAATTAGGGGCAAAGAGACACGTAGAAACTGCGAAAATAAGCAAAATGAATTTTTGAGTGCCCGATCCATGGTTCCCGGTGAACATAGCAATGGCAGCGGCCGCTAAACCAAGGACGCCGAGTGTCGTCGGCAATGGTCCCGTTAATTGTTCAGCCAATGAATTAAGAAATTTCGTCCATGGCCATTGATCGATATTGGCCGTATCGTCAATGCCGATATTACTGGCCATAGAAAGAATCGGAGTCGTTGCCAGAAAGACAGCTAAACCTGCTACCCGGCTTAAATAGCTTTGATACAATGCATCTCTTTTTTTATAAAAACTTTTTTTGAAATCCATCATGAGAGCCTCCTTTAAAAAAATGGGGGATATATTTATATACCTATTAGAGCCTATTAGGTCTTGTTAGGAATTATTAAGCACTATTAACCTTTTATAGCCGTTTATAAGCACTAAGAAAAATCAACCTGGAATCTGATGAATGACGTATTTCTTTTGGAGATCGTCATAGCCGTTAACGGCTATGATATCGCCAACTTTGCGGCCGCGGCGGCCATTTCCGAGGTCGGTATGCACAAGACTTACGACTACATCAATGGCTTCGCCAATCAGTTCCTTTACATCGCCGGCAGCATCCGGATCTTCCTGCGCCAGAGACTGTATACGAGACAAGCCTTGAATCGCGGAGTCTGCATGAGTCGTGCTTGCACCGCCTTCGTGTCCCGTGTTCCATGCCTTTAGCATCGTGTAGGCTGCACCGTCGCGTACTTCTCCGACGATGATTCGATCGGGACTGCGGCGCATACAGTCTTTCAGCAGCATCGTCATGTTGTAGACGAGGCCCTGATGCAGATCCTGCATGGTGTACATGGGGGAGTAGTCGTCAGCGGAACATTGGAGTTCCGGCAGGTCTTCCAGCGATATGACGCGATGATATGGGGATATTTTAGCGATGCTGTCTAAAATCGCATTGAGGAAGGTCGTCTTACCGGTTCCCGTACCGCCGACGACGAGGATATTTTTTCGGTCTGCAATGGCCTTTTCCAAATATTCTTTGTGTTTGGCCGAAAGAACTCCTTGGGTCACATATTCATCAAGCGTAAATATTTTCGTCGCCCGTTTCCGGATATTGAATTGAGGGTTATGGACGATGGGAGGCATCTCCCCCTGGAAACGAGCACCGTACCCCTGTATTTCCGTGGAAACCGATGGAACGGCTTCGTTGACGACCTTTCGCACCTGCCCCGACGCCAGATCGATGATAACTTGAATCTTAGTCGGTTCAAGCCATAGGTCTGTTTTGACTTTACCTTCTTTGTAGGACATATACCGTAGATAGCCGTCGTCATTGACGTACAGTTCAGTGATATCATCCCTGTGCATAAGTTCGGTCATTTCAGGCCCTATCAGACTCTCGAACGCAGGATTCGATGCTTCTAAAATCTTTCTCTTGATATCATTCATCCATACCACCAGCTTCACTGGAAGCAGAAAGAGTGGAGGAGTCAGACTCTTGTTTTTCAATGAATGATTGATAGAGTCTGCTATATTCATCAATCAGACGGCCTTTTTCGTATTCATCAGCACCATCAAACAACTGTTTGGCTTTAATTGCCATACCGACGAGAATCGCCATATTTTCAACAGGAAATCCCGTTGCTTTAAGCTGCTGTACAAGCATTGCATACTGTTCAGCTTCGATTTCCTTAGCCAGATTTTTTTCTTCGGCCCTGGAATTACGATATATCTGTCTTAATTTTTCAGCTTGAACGCGCTGCCGTTCTTTGAGCATTTCTTGCTTTTTCTTTAATCGATTGAGTCTTACATGGGATACCATCGTTATCGTTCACCTTCTTTCAACGTTCAACTTTTAGATCTTTGAATTTGTTTTCAATCACCTCTTTACGCTGCCTTAACCGCTGTTCCCGCAGGGGATTAGCATTTATTTCATCCGCCCGGCCGCCTGTGCGAATAACATCACTGACGTAAGGGGCATCCACTAGTTTACGGAGAAAGAAATCTTGTTCGTAGTATTTTATTTTTTCTGTCCTGACTGGCGGATTATTTTGGACGAACAAGATTTCATTATTCCCCAGACGGCGTGATTCTTCTGCCGTAAGGAGCGGCCTTGAGATTTCAGAGTAGGTAATGCTCTTTTTAAACCATTCCCCGGAATCAGAGACAGATTCAACTTCAATCGTTTCGTTCCCCAGACTTTCTTCGATGTGCTTTGCCGTAGCACTGTCATTCGGAGAATAGTAGATTTGAAGACTCGTATTCATGAGCAGTTCATTTTCTTTGCCGTAGGTCTTATACAGCTGATCGAGGCCCTGCATGATGAGCATAGCCTTCATACCGTAGCCCGCCGTAAATGCCAAGGCAGAGGCAAAACGCTTTAAATTACCCAAGGAATTAAATTCGTCCATGAGTAAAAGACACTTATGACGGTAAGATGGTTTGCTGCATCGTCCCTTTGTGTATTCCCCGATTTCCCGTGTATGACGGGATATCATCATTTCAAAAAATAACCGAAAGATGGGGGACATACGCAAAAGGTCTGACGGGGGAGTAATGAGGTAGAGTGATACCGGACGGTCATAACGCATGAGATCGTCGACGCAGAAATCGCTGACTCTGGTATTGGCCGTAAGAACAGGATCAAGATACTCTTTTAAGGCCGTATTGGCCGTAGAAATGATAGATCCCAATTCGTTGTCGGGCTTTTTTGCAATTTCAAGGAAACCCCGATTGATAATCGGATGAGTATAATATGTTTCCGGATTAAAGACGGCGAAATCGTCGGGATACAGGTTATGCAGATCTTCCGGCGTGAATGTCCGTTTGACGTAAGCATTGGCCTTTGTATCCCAATCTTCGATTTCAATGCCCTCTTCCGGAACATGGATAAAGTTTTGAAGGGCTTGGATAGCTTTTACAAAGTCTTGAATGACATAGTTGCTGTCATCGATTGTCCCGTCATCTTCGACCTCCGGGGCCAACGTAGCCTTCAAGAAACTGGCCACCGTATACAAGTTAGGCCGCTGCGGATAATGTTCGGGATCAGCATAATGAGCGTATTTAAGATGAAGAATGACAATGGCAATGACATTGCCGGCATTGGCTATCCAGTGATCCGGATTTTCTTTACCTTCGTAGTTGGCAATGACATTGGCAATGTTTTGAGCAGCTGATACTTCACCGGCTGTTCCAATCGGTATCTCATCCAGCGGATTCCACCGGGCTGACGAGCCATCCGATGAGGTCGGTTCAAATTTGATGACCGTTTGGCCCATCCTTTTTCGGTAGCCGGCCGTAATGCCCCAGTTTTCTGACTTAATGTCATTGACTAGGACAGATTGTTTCCATCCTCCGAGGAGTGTGGGAATGATGAGTCCGACGCCTTTCCCGCTGCGAGTAGGTGCGACGACTATAATATGGCGACTGTCGTTATCCCGTAGATAGCGATGCCCAAGCCTTTTGTAGAATTTTGAAAAGGTCGAATGCAGCTTCTTTAAGAGATTGGCACGCGAGTAATTTTTCGGTTCATAATTATGGATTTCAGACAGCCATTTTTCTTTCTCTGCAATGCTTTTCTTTGTCTTTTCATAAGAAGGAGTACCTTCTTTTAAATAGACAAGTTCTTTCTTTAATTTTTGGAGGCTGACTTCTGTGTCATAGCGAGTATTATCTATTTTTTTGTCATAACTCACTTCTCCGTAGCTTGCCATTTCGTCTTTTTTCGTCTCAAGCCAGTGCAGGAAGGTCGTACATTTTTTCATGAACGGACTGTCATAAAGTCCGACGACAACGCCGGAGCCGGATATCAGGTGCATCTTGACCAGATCCTTATAATCTGCCCAATGAGCACTACCGTGAGCTGTTCGTTTCTTTTCTGGCCTAAAGATGAATAAGAGGATAAGGCTGATGATAAAGCCGCCAAAGACATATGGAGTAACCGATGACATCAAATCCGGTACATACCGCTGATAACGAAAATACCAAACGACGAACGACCAGGGTGGATAGATATGTGTCCCGAAAAGAAAAAGCGAAGGGCCGAGGAACGCACGATCGTAATTGACCATGGCCGCAAACTTTTCCGTCGCTATCCATAGTCCGCCAAAGAAGGGGACTATGGATAACATACCCACCCAAAATCTATTCATTGTACTCACCTAGAGACAAGTCTTGATTGAGGAAGATATTAAAAGCATACCCAGGTGAAATCGTAATCGTCGGATTGACATTGCCTTCCCGATCGAGAATCCGGCTGGCGGTTTCCATAACCTGTGCAACCGCGCCAGAAACGGCTTCCTGGCCAGGGCTGCGATTGTCGTCATCAGACGTATTACCTGTCGCAGACTGTGCAGCACTACCAAGCAGCGCCGTCATAAATGCTGTACGGAACAATGAGCCTGTATGATTGGTATATTTATCTGCCAAGCCCGGCATACCCGTACCATCAATAGCAGCCTGCTGAGGCAGGTCGATATTCGTTCCATCCGGCAAAATGATACGGCTGAACACAACGCCGATTCGATGATTTCCACGGGAGCCGCCTTGACCATATTTACCGATGATTTTTGCCCCCTGTGGAATGAGCAGATGTGTCCCGGTAAGACTGTCATATACATCTTGTCGGACGATAGCTACGCAGTCGCCGTTCGGAGAATCACTGGTGATACCCGTCTGTAATGTCGCCGGAATAACCGTCCCGGCATGGAGTGCATACATACCGCCGTCGATTGGTTCTGCATAAGCATTCGTTTCGCTGACAGCTGCTCGATTTGCAGGAACGGCAGCTGCACTGCCGGCTGCTGCATTCGACTTGTTGGCAACCGACTGCGTAACGTTTTTAGCAATTTCAAAAGCGATGCTGCTGTTCATGGCATCATCCTCTGCTTTTTTTGCTTCTTGTTCAGCCTTTAATGCTGCTTTTTCCTCTGCTGAAACTTGTGGTTTGGGAGGAGTGGCAGACGATACTGACACACGAGGTGCCGAGGAACGATTGACTGAAGCCGATTGAGCATTGCTTCGAGAGGGAGCAGATGCTGTATTAGTTGTTGCGGGAATTGTCGCATTACTGCCTGCATTCACGCCGGAAGGCGGAACATTTTTTTGACCATTCGCTGCATTCGCACCTGCTTGATTCGCATTTTTTTTGTCATATTTTGCGATATCACTATACTGTGCAGGCAGGTCTGCATTTTGAGCCTGAGCTACGTTTTGAGATAATGATTTTTTTGTTTCATGATCTCCGGTAGTTGCAGGCGTCAAAGCTGTATAGGCCATCGTCCCGGCACCGATGAAAATAACAGATCCTGCGGCTAACAAAATATGTTTACGACGGAGCATTTTTGCCTGCGCACCTTCGTCTTCTTCGTCTGGAATGGTGACATCTCCGCTTTCCGTTACATTTTCATCGTTCATTTCTTCACTATCAAAGGTGTTCGGGTATACCGTTTGATAAGCTTCTTGAGCATCCTCATCGTATTTATTCCTTTTTCCGCTCAATTTATTTTTGATTTTATAGAACAACAATGATAAACCATAGCTGAAGTCGATCATTTTAATCCACCTCCTTTATATTCCTGTTCAGACGGAGTGATATCTACATACGTTTTCGAGGTATAATACAGCCTGGCATTATTGAATACTCGATCCGCGATAATATAATTTCCGCGGACACGATAATTAACTAATGTCAATTTACCGTCCTGTACATTGTATAAGACAGGCTGATCGTATTTGTTGGAGTCCGGCATGTGGATATACGTTCTCGTGTCGTCGTCAAAAATTTCAAGGGGAAGAACCGATGTATCGAGTTTTCCGTGCTTCTTCACTTTATACCTGCTGTTGATTTTTTTAGGTACGTAAGAATTCCCCTTTTTTTCCGTGTAAATATCAAAATAGAGTTTTTCCTCTTTGTTTTTCCAAGGAAGGGGAGCCGCTAAGGCTTTTTGAAAGGATTCATCCGGAAAATCGAATTGGACGATAGGAACATAATTTTCTGCCACGGATACCAGATAGAATCGATAACTTCGAACATCCGTGTTTATAATCATGTTCGTCTCGATCCCCGGTGCCAGCGGCTTGATGTATATATGTTCCGTGCCGCCAACCGTTGCCCGGTCGATGAGCCATCGTTTCGTGTCGCCGGCTCCGATATAATTGATTTTCTCTCCGGCCTTTAGCTCAATATCCGAAATACATCCCATCTGAGCTTTTACCTGGAACAGGCTATCGGGTTTATACTCATAGACAACTTTAGCGGCATCGCCAACGCCATCATGCACATAGTAAGTGGATTTATCCATAGCCATAGCGGAAGAAGTAAGACAACATACGAGCAGTGCTGCAAAGAGAGGGCGTTTCATCATTCGACTGCACCTCCTCTGGGCAATTCCGACTCATTGCCGCCAGACGAGGGCTGCGTCGTCGTTGCAGGCGGAGTTAACGTCGATGTAGACTCAATCGAGATAGACAGATCTTGAATCTTGAGTCCCAACGGATTAATCAGCAATTCTTCTTCTTTTGACGGAGGATCAATCCCCACTGTGCAAAGCGCAACATAGTTGATTCGTTTGTTGCTAATATTGCCGCTCAAAGAAAAAGAATCTTCTGCCCAGCGAATTTGATACGTCGATTTTGATCCCGGCTGAAGCTGAACCGATTTGATGACGGGCTGAATCGTCATTTTGCCAAGTTTAGTACGCGGATTATCGGATTTCATCATGGCAATCATTTTCTGACTGGCTTCCTGCGTTAGAAAGTGCTGCGCTCTGTCAACGTTATTCTTATAGAGTACCGGATCAAGGGGAACTGTCCTTGTATCAAGAATAAATTGACTCAGAAAATGCTTGATTTCTGCTTGCTGTGGTACATAATTCGTCGATTTGAGCTGTCCGCCCGTATCTACCTGTCCGGTCGCATTATCTACCCGTACAACATAAGTCTTGTAATTATACGTTGTAGCAATACCGACAACAGATACGACGGCTACGCCAATAATGACAACACAAGCCTTCATGAGCCAGTAGGCATTTTTTCGGTCTTGGTCAATATTTTTCAAGGCGTTCGAAAATGGTTTCATTGGGCCTTTTTCAAGCGGATCTGTCCCATTTCCGGCAGGCGGAGTCGTATGACGAGGTAATAATGGCATTGAACACACCTCCTTATTTTGATATTCCAAAAATATCACAAATAAAATAAAAAGTAAATAGCTGTAATTTCATGTATCCGTTTATTTTCCTTAATTTATGGAACATAAAGAGGTCATATCTGAAATAATATTATAAAATATATTTTATTTTAAATTGAATGATGGTATACTAAAGGCAGCCGGAAAAAGAAAAAAACAATGAATGCGCATTTACGCAAATGTCTCCAACATTTGCCCTGCGCTTTTCGCCACAAGCGAAAAGATACCCTCCGGGAGGACGCTGGCAGCGTAGGCCACAAGCGTCCTGTCATACATAAACTCTAAAATGTAAAATTTTTATAAAATATTGAGGTTGACAATGGCACATTACTATTTCGGCAATCACCCCCACGCCTGTGCAAAAAACGGTGCAAAAATACATACTCGATCTCACTATGACTATATCTGCCGGGAAGGCCAATATAGCAATATGCAGGGAAAAAAAGAAGATCTTGTCTTCTCCTGTTCGGGAAATCTGCCAGACTGGGCAAACACTGCCGGTCAATTTTGGGATGCAGCCGAAAAAGGTCGTCAATCCAACGGTCGAGCGTATCGAGAGATCCGTATGGGACTTCAAGAAGAACTCAGCTTGGAAGAAAATATTGCCCTCGTCGAAGAATTTTTAAAAGAATCCGGTATCGGGAAAAACCATGCTTTTAGCTATGCAATCCATGATAAAGAAGCAGCTTACGACTCCGATCATCGCAACATCCATTGTCACTTAATGTTTTCGGAAAAAACCATAGAAAAAGACCGTCCGCTTGGCCCGGATATGTATTTCAAGCACTATTATTTAAATGAACAGGGGGATCCCTGTGCAGGTTATCGTGCAGATCGTTACTATCAAAGCAGACAAGGAAACGTCCAGATGCGAAAACAATGGGCTGATATTGTGAACCGTAAATTCCAGGAATTAGGCATCGATCAAGAGGTCAGCGAAAAGACACTGGAAGCGCAGCGACAAGACTTATTAGCTCAAGGTCGTTTTGAGGAAGCCGAACAATTTGACCGGATTCCGGCCCCACATTTGGGGGATGCTTACAAAAACCCGAAAATAGTGGAAAGAATCAAAGAAAAAGTAAGAGAAATAGACGAGCAAACAGAGTATCCCGGATGCAGTGCAGATCAAGCCGCTGAAACGGATAATAACGACGACGTTGTTGAGCAGAAAATCGTATGCTTTGCGACGGATAAAGTGCTGCGTCGAGTTACAAAAGAAATCCAACAGGCAAGACAACGCCTTCGCCAGGAGGATATTCAGAGACTGGAAGCTAGAATAGCCGCTGAACAAGATGACGCTGAAGCCGAAGCATTAGCCAATAAACCTATTGTCGTTACTATCAGGGACGTCTATGAAGAGCTTGAATATAGAGCCGAAGAAGAAGCAAAAAAACGAACTCAGATGTTAGTATTTTATAAGGATATCAAGAAGCAAATCATTCCCGATCGATTTCTTCGTAACGCAGCTATCGAGCGCCTTATCGGATCTGACTATCGCAACACGAAGAAACGTCTGAATCGTATACAGGAAGAATTGGTTCCCATGGAACAAAAGTATATTGAACTCAAAGACATACCGTATGCAGAAAAGAAAGAATTCTATCTGTCATATTCGGATAAACTGCGTCAAAAACAAGCCCTTGAACAGAAAATAAAGGCTTATCACGAAGAGCTAAATAAGCGTGAAGATGAAATCCAAACCATTATGGATGAATTAAAAGCCGAAAATGAATCCCATAAAGAACGGCTGAAAAATCTATATGGGAAAATCAATAAATCAGAACGGATGGAAAAGATATACTCAGAAAAAGCAATGGAAATAAAAAACAACGTATCTGATTTTGATAAAATATTGTATTCCCGGAAAATGCCAAGACTGGTTATGCGTCATTGCAGTTTAGACGGAGAAACTCCGCTCACAAATTACCAAATAATCCCTTACCAAGGAAAAGCATTTGTCATCCTATCCGATGTACCTACGGAACCATGGGAAAGACAGAAAAAGACGGCACTCCTTTTAGGAGATACCGTCGAAAAGGGAAAAGCAAACGTATATGTAGTTACAATGTATTCAGAAGGCAAAGATATTTCAGGTGTTTCTAAAACGACTGAACAAGTTCGCCTCTATGCCAACGCAAAAACAGCCATGGAACTGCAAACCGGCAAAGGAAATCACTATTCGCCGCAGATTCAAAACGTACAACAAAGACGCAAATCAGAAATTGTTGGAAAAATCGAAGAATTCTTACGTGCTGCGACCGAAAATACAAACGGGCGTTATCATGCTTGGTGGGATGACGAAGAACCCCGCAAGAAAAAAGATAAGTTGAAACAAGTCGAAGAAGATCTGTATCGCGGCTGGAATATGTAACACTAGTATTTATTCAAGCGTCATTTCAGCCTAACAACGAATAAATTTTCAATATTCAAGCTTGCCGATTTTTGCCGATATTTTGCCGAAAAAAAAATAAAAAACGAGGGAATTTGGCAGTTATTGAGAAAACGCGAGAGATACATTAATTCGCGGATAAATGGCTTAAATAAGCGGCTTATAAAGCGTTCTAAGATGTCCCTAGATTCTCAAATTACATTACTTACGATAATTTAACGTTATCGGAAGTAATAACGCGCTTTTTTCTACCCCCGTCCCGGGCTCGGTTCTGAGGTCCGATTTTATGTTAATCAGTACATTATGTACCATGCACAACTCTTTTTCTCTCAGTGACTTCTCGGATTCTCCCTTGTAGTTTTATTTCCTTATGCGTGTGTACCGGATATGGCGTCATCCTTATGGTCTGTACGGGCTTATATAAGCCTTATATACAGATATCAAGCTGATTCAGATATCCGTATATGACTCATATGGATCTATGGACTGAATTCGGGCTGTCATAATCTGCATGGCTGTATACGGCGTTTTATGGCTTAACGGATGGCTGTTATGGTATAAATCGGCTGATATCTCACGATATCACGAAAAAACTTGAATGGAGCTTCCGATTTCAAGAGATATCATTTTACTCCCTATTTTATTGATAATAATATTGAGAATGCGAAAATTATCCCTCATGAAGATAGAGCGCCCAGTATGATTTGCTGTGGAGCCCTATTTTCTTTTTGCGAGTATTGGAAATTTGTATCAAATTATATTTAATAAATAATATACGTACATATTATTGAAATAAATTCATTATATTAGTACAATAAAATATAGGGTTATATAAATTTTAAAAGGAGTGGTTCCCTTGTTTCCTGCTATTTTAGAAGTTTTTGCTTATGCGCCACCTGGAACAACCGAAATTTCTTTGACAAGATTTCTACTTTCAATTTTTGCTTTTGCTATTATATGTTGCGCCATTTTTTATTCAGCGGATAAATTAGTGAAAAAAGAATATGGAGCGCGATTTTTACTCATTACAGCGTATCTCGTTTTTCTCTTTACATTGTTAGGTACCTATGGGGACCCAGTGCAACGAAACGGTAGTTATTATCTTGGTGTCGGTATAAATATTATAAAATTTATTATCGGTATTGTACCCATCGGTTTTTCAATCTATCTATGTAGAGGTTATTGGAAATCGATGGAAAAAGATGTGAAGAACAGTAATTATACTAGTATTTACCCTACACTTATGGTTGCTCAAGGGACTTTTTATACCTTTGTCGGTGTCGCTGCCATTCTCTTTTCTTACGATGCTGGACAAGAAAATGCTATTACTATGTTATTAAGCGGCTTGAAATTAGCCTTTATCACTTCGATTATTGGCTTGGCCTATTCAATCGCTGCTAAAAATTATTTAAAAAAAGAAGAAGATAAGTTTTTTCAACAAAAAAAAGAAGATACAAAGGTTCCCTCTTCCCTTGATGAAATCGACTTTTATAAGAAACTATCCGATATTAAAAGTGATATCGCTGATTCCTACACCCAATTAAAAAGTATTGATTCATCGATAGGTCGGAATAATCTTTTTACTAAAGATCAAAGTAAATTACTAGAAAATCAAAATACACTCCTTGAGAAAACCTTAACTGAAGCGATGAACAATGCCGGAGAAGTATTGGTAAAGAAAAATAATGAAGTACTGAGCAGTACGATTAAGTCCTTTAAACAAATGATAGTAGAGACTCAAAAATCAAATCAGACCATTATGAATCAGATTTTCCAAGATCATAAGAAGATGCATGATACGATGATGGATACCTTTTCCGTTACATTAAGCGCTATGGAAGATTCGATGAGTCAAATTGACAGCACTTTAAAAAGCACGCAATTGCGGTAGAGGTTATTAATCAATCCATCTTAGAGTTGAAGGAACCGATAGAAAAAACGAATGCATCCCTAACTACCCTATACCAAAACACAGAGGATATTGCAAACAAATTTGCACCTCTTACTGAAAAATATAACGACATTGAAGAAAGTCTCTTGGAAAATATTGAAGCATTTAAATCAGTGCAATCCGTCTTACAGCAAATGAACGAGGATATTTCGTCCGGTGTAGAAGATACTGTCACGAATACATTGGATACGGTGGCTAGTACGAATCGTATTATTACATCGACTCTGAATGCATTAGATATTCATATGAAGAACCTTCGTGAAAGCATTCAGGAACAATCGGATGCCATAAAAGAGTATTCCGCACAACTTAAGTTGGTTTCACAAGATGCTTCAACGCAGGATAAAATCATAAAAAATGGACACGATGCCATCGTAAAAGAATATGGATTAATCGTCGAACACCTGACAGCTTTAAATTCCGGATATAACAATCAAATGTTAGAGGCCCAAAAGAAATATAACGACATGATGAGTCGGAATCTTTCGGATTGCATCTCCATCGTATCCGATGTGCTGCGCAGCGCTCGTGATCGGTATGTAAAAGATATTTCATCGATGGATGTTTTAATTAAAAATCTGCAAAAAGATTTGAATAATAAAAAGAACTAATAGCCGCTGAAAATGAGATGAAGGTCGTGATAACGAATGCGAAAGCGTGAAAATGATGAAACCTCTATTTGGATTTCAAATACCGATTTAATGTCGGGCTTACTCGTTCTTTTTCTGTTTATTGCCATACTCATGAATCAAGGATTGTCGGAGGCCCAGGATGAGATAAAAAAGATTACCGGAGCCTCTAATGAAGTACGAAGAGAACTGCAAGAAAGTATAAAACAGAATTTTTCAGCGGAAGAAATAAAAAGATATAACTTAGATCAAGAAAATAATGTTGGGGCTGCTTCTTTTGATAAAGGCGACGGTCGCTTCCTAGTGGGATCGTCAGAATTGACGCCTGAATTTCGGGCAACGTTACAAGTCTTTCTTCCTAAATATATAAAATCGATCAGTGATATTTATGAAAAAGACCCGGATAAAATAAAAGAAATTCGAATTGAAGGCCATACCTCGACAGAATGGTTTGCAAATAATGACGGGCAATTAGTCACTGCGAATGATGCCTACATTAAAAATATGGAGCTATCACAAAATCGCACGCGTGCCATCATACAATTCGCACTTTCACTGCCTGAACTTGTTCCCTACCATTCATTGATTAAAGAAAAATTAACAGCAAACGGCCTTTCATCAAGTCAGATTATAAAAAAAGAAGATGGCTCTGAAGACTTCGATGCATCGAGAAGAATTGAATTCAAGGTGGTTGTCAACGATGAGGCAACGGTAAAAGCTATCGAGGAAAATATATTATGAGCAGAAAATCAAGGGAACCCAAATTAATAATCCAATTGAACCAATTATATACTATTATTGGGGAATCTAAGCCGTCCTCTATTGAAAAAATACCAGTCACGCTTTCTCCTCTTCCCGAATACATTCATAAACTGGAATCGGTAAAGGTTTTAGAAGATGTTTCTTTCAGTGGCTTAACGGATGAAGAATTAACGGATTCATTTCATACCGCTACCGGTCTCCCTTATTTTGCCTATCCTAAATTGCTAAGAAAAGAGTACGCTGGAATTGATCCAGAACCGGGAAGATATGAAAACAGATTTCATATCTATCCATGTTCATTCGTTAGAAACTACGAAAGCCGGTATATCATGACAACGAGACATGACGGCTTATTTCATGTAAGAATTAAGAATCCTGATGGGGAGTATTCAGACAAAATCATGCCTCTTCGATTGTGCAAATTTTGCTATGATGAATTATATTTAGATTATCAAGGATATCACCGTGTAAATTTTGATATTCAGCGATACTACATGTCCGAAGTAAAGAAAAGGATAAAAACTGGATTCCGTTTTCAATCATTGGATACTTTTATGAGTCGATCCTTATCCGATGAGTCATATGCCGTAAATTGGCCCGTCCTATCTCGATCTATAAAAGAAAACCGTGGATGGGAATGCGAACGGTGCCACTTCCGAGCTGAATCATATGAACAAAAGAAATTTATTGAAGTTCATCATAAAAACCGAAATAAATATGACAATCGTCCAGAAAATTTAGAGGTTATTTGCAGAAATTGTCATGATAAAGAACACCCCCATCGCCCCAAAAGATACTAAACAAAATCGAGAGCCCAAATGTTACGACAATAAAGCCTCAATAGCGCCTATATCTCGCTGTTGGGGCTTTAGCTGTGTTTTGGGGATTATATGCCTATCGTCAACCGGCAGGATTGTCAGTCCCAGGTTTTCCAAACGTCCGGCACGTAGCCTATGGTTGCTTTGGCACCGTTTCTTACGATAGGTGTTTTTAGGACTTGCTGGTTTTCTAAGATCTTGGCGTCTTTTTCGCTGTCTACGGCGTATTGGATTAAGGCCAAGGTATCTTTGTCCTTACAGTTTGTGTCGAGCATGGCATCGAGGCCGCCTACGGCTTGTTTGACTTTATTATATTCGCCTTTACTCAGTCCTTTTTCTTTCAGGTTGACGAATTGGACGGGGATTTTTCGTTCTTTGAAGTAGCGCAAGGCTTTTTTGGTATCGAAGCATTTGGTCGTGCCGAAGATTTGTATGTTCATAGGGTTTTATTCTCCTTTCGAGATTTTTGGTGCATAGCGGCGGAACAAGGCCAGGTAGTCTTTCTCGACGTCGGCAAAAGGCCGGAAGGCGTAGTCCGGCATGACGCGAATGGCCGGGGCTTGCCCCTCCGGTTTATCATCCAGCAAGTAGGTCAGATCATACCACAGGAAGTCGTCGTCGATGCTTTTGAGGAACTTCATTTCTTCGTCTGTCAAGGGACTGCCGAGATATTTTTCATAGATGAGGTTTAACAGGGCTTTTTCCGTCTCAGAATAGCCGGGCATGACGGCTTTTAACGGCCGTGGTACGTCGGACATGTAGCACTCGGTGCCGTCATGTAAGAGCGCGGCCACGATGAGGCGCGGGGATCCGCTGCGGGCTTCTACTTCACAGGCGCATTGCAGGCAATGCTGGCCGACGGAATAAAAGGTCTTCACATGACCGTTGCCGCGGCAGATGAGGGACAAGGCGTGAGCCATGTCTTCGATGGAAATGGTGTCGGGGTCCATATTCGTGATGTCAAAATGCTTTCCCGTATAGGTGGTAATCAAAGGTGGCATAAATGGGCCTTTCTGCTCCCCTGGGAGCGATGGTTTCAATATGTATTGTACTACATCCGTCGATTTTTGTATTTAGAACATATGTTTAGCGAGGCTTGTGACCGGCTCAGAGAACAATTGTTCTATAATCGCCCTATCTTTAATTAAATAGGCCTATTTCCCTTTTTAAGCTTTTTTAAGAATTTTTCGACAGATTATATGTGCCGTACGTCTATCTTTCCTTATACGGGCAAATAGGACGGGAACATTTGTTGCATATCCCCGATTATTATTGTACAATACGAATAAAGGAGGCGGTGCGACGTGTATCTTCGTAAGCGCGGCAAGAAATGGTATTATACAATCGAATATCCGGCAGCAGACGGGACGGGCCGCAAACGAGTCGAACGAGTCGGAGGTACGACGTACGCCCAGGCCGCTAAAGCCTATCGGCAGGCCATGGCCGCCCTCGATGATCCGGAAGACGATGCGGAACCGGCGATGGAAGTCATGCCTTTCTTTTTAGAATGGCTGGAAAAAGATGTCGAAATCAACCTCGGCCCCAACACCTACGACGCTTATAAGGGCGTCATCAAATGGCATATCGGTGCCCGTTTTGGCGGATATGAGCTGAGCGAATTGACGACGGCAGAAATTCAGGACTGGCTCAATATGCTGAAACAGAAAGGCTATTCCCGGTCGACGGTCAAGACGATTTTCACGGTCTTTAACGACGGCATGCGCTGGGCCGTATCGAATCGCCAGTATATCGACAGCAATCCCATGGCCAATGTCAAGATGCCGAAGTTCGACATTCCCCGGAAAAAGCCTTTCATCTTCTCGCGCCACCAAATCGCCCATATCTTTCAAACTTTTCCCTTGGGGCATAAATATTATGCTCCCTGCATGATTGCTTACTGCACCGGCCTTCGCGTCGGCGAATGTCTGGCCCTGCAGTGGTCCCACATCGATATGGAAAACCGCACTATTTCCGTCGACAGTACCTTATATGACAAGACGGGAACGCCGGTCTGCAAGGCGACGCCGAAGACGAAATCCTCCCTGCGGACTATTCCCTTTAATGAGACATTATACAAGGCCCTCGTCCGCCATAAAGCTCAACAAGCCAAAAATCGCCGCCTCTACGGCAGCGACTATCGGGACAATGACTTCGTCTGCACTCGCCAGGACGGCCGTTCCATGACCAGCAACGACATGCGCTACTTCAACATGTGGTGCAAAAAAGAATTCAACAACGGCAGCTTCCATTCCTTCCGGCACACTCACGCCACGATGATGTTGGAAAATAACATCGAACTCGACTACGTCTCCAAACGCCTGGGCCATTCCTCCATTGCCACGACGGCCAACATTTACGATACGATCACAGATAAACGCAATAAAGAAGCCATGAAAAAGCTCGATGCCATTTTATAAAATATGGGCGGAAATGATGGCGGCAAGAAGTTCGTTTATATCGATGGTTACTAGATTTTCCGATAATCAATACTTATCGGAAAGTGAGCATAAACAGGATTGCCTTACGGCCCCTTATGATTCCGAAAAGGAGTGCATACGATGACGGAAAAAAAGAAAATCGATTTTTGTACGACCTGCCGGAAAGATACGGCTTATACGCTAGAAAAGCAGTCTTTTGTGAAAACCATTAAGGATAAGGAATACACCTTTATCATCACCGTAGCCATATGTGATGCTTGTGGCAGTTGGATGGATGTTCCCGGATTAATTGACCAGAACATTCAGGAAATGGATGCACAATACCGTGCCTACGAAGGGATCGTATCCGTTCATGATAGGGATTGACTGGCGAAAAGTGACAGCTTCGAAAATCGGTATGACGGGAATTAAAAATCCGCCCGTAATTACACGGACGGAAATAGAGTGATTTTATTCATTGACTTATTCTGGTTACTTTCGGGATAGGTGTTTTATTTATTTCGATGCTTGTTCTTGGTCGGGCCTTTTTCCAAACTCCCCCATTGTATTCCATAAAGTTCCGCCTGTTTTTGCCCAGCTTTCCTTCATAATGGATTCGGCGTCTTCGTGAGTCCCTTTGGAATAATCGGTCTGAGGGGAAATCGTGAATGTCGAGAGACCGCACATTAACGTAGCAAATAGAGATTTCATATTCATATAAAAAGATCTAGCCATATTGCACCTCCTATTTTCGACAAATCCTAATTCTCCTGTTGCCTGTATTATACCGCATGTAAATTTATTTCTCAGCATAGTAACGGCATATTCAGATGTCTTTTGTACGCTTGATAATACGAAGTCTGTTCATGGTTTCCCTTGTCCTCAAGAGTCAGCCCCCTGCCCACTTGACATTCATAGGCTTATCGCTTATATTGAAATACGAGAGTGCCGGGATCTCTACGGGGACTTGCGAGACAGGTCTTTTTCGTAATCCGGAAGGGGCCTGCCTATTCCTTTCTTTTTTCGAGAAACTATGCTAAAATAAAAACAGAGATAGTCCGATGGCAGCACATCGGCTCTCCTCTTTGATTTTGAGTCTGAAGAAGGCCGTGTACCGCTTGGTATGCGGTTTTTTTCAGTTACAAATTAAAATCAGCGAGCTGAAATAACCAGCACGATCAACGTTGCAAATGCAATCATTAACGACAATGCCTCATAGACACTCATGCTGATCACCTCACTTTCGTGAGGAAAACCGAATACATCGAACTATCTCATGTATCCCAGTGTAACAAATATCAGCTATAACTTCAAGCTTTGCAGATTTCGTTATTCCCACTAAGGCATATCGGCGCTTTCGCAAGGGATTTTTCTGTTGCTTTCTTTTTTGAGAAACTATGGTAGAATAAAAAATAGAGATAGTCCGATGGTGGTGCGTCGGATCTCCTCGATTTTTTATACTTTGAAGAAGGTCGTGTACCGTCAAGTATGCGGTTTTTTCCAGTTACAAATTAAAATCAATGAGCTGAAATAACCAGCATGGTTATTTCAGCTCATTGATTTTACACAGACAAAAAAGGAAAGCGACGATAGATTTCGCTTTCCTTTTTGTATGTTAGGGATACTCGCAATGCCTTTTCTAGTCGATATGGTAGACTCGGTTTTCTTTCCGAGCAGCCGGTTTCGGGGCTTCTCCTTTGGGATAGCCGATGATGCAGTTGCCGATGCCTTCCCATTCGTCTGCCGAGAGGCCGAGGGTGTCGAGGATTTTCTTTCCTACGGGCGTCGTCATTTGTTCTTTAGCCCGATGGATCCAGCAGCTGCCAAGTCCCAGTGAATGAGCGGCCAACATGAGGTTTTCCATGATGACGCTGCCGTCGTATTTTTGTTTCCCCAGGCCGTTGTAGCCCAAGACCAGGAGGACGACGGGAGCGCCGTAGAAGGGATCGTTTCCTTCAGGCCAACCGCCGATTTCGTTGTTGACGACGGATAATTCGTGGATCAGTTCCTTATTGGTGATGACTACGATTTTTGAATTCTGCTTGCCCATGCTGGACGGAGCATGGAGACCGGCTTCCACGATCTGTTCAATGAGTTCGGCAGGAACGGCTTTGTCTTCGTACTGACGGATGCTGCGCCGTTCTAAGAGTGCTTTCATAACTTCGTTCATATATAATCCCCCTTTCAAATATACCTTTATTATACGCTTACTGACGGAGCTTCACAAAGAAAATCGATAAAAATAAACTTTTTTTCAAAATAAAGCGTACTTTTTATCGAATTTTTACGCAATATATACAGTCCTTTGGTATGCTAAAAGATAAGACAAGAATGAGCAAAGGAATGATTCAATGAAAAAGCTGACCTATGAAAATATCACCCATGCCAAAGAATTGAGCATCTATTTAGAACAGGGCAATAAAGTTCTCGACGCTCTGGGCTATTCTGACCATTCACAGAAACACACGGCCAAGGTAGCCGTCACGGCCGGACGCATCTTAAAGAAGCTGGGCTACGATGAGCATACCGTCGAGCTGGCTCGGATTGCCGGCTATATGCACGACATCGGCAACAGCATCAATCGCGTCGATCATGCCCATACGGGAGCCCTCATGGCCTTCCAGTTCCTTCGCGACTGGGGTGCTCCGCCGGAAGATATTGCCGCCATCATCTCGGCCATCGGTCAGCACGATGAACGAAGCGGCGTCGCCTTTGACCCCATTTCGGCAGCGGTCATCCTGGCAGACAAGAGCGATGTTCGCCGCAACCGCGTACGCAATAAGGTTCCCGAAACCTTCGATAAACACGACCGAGTCAATTATGCCGCTCTTTCGTCTAAACTCCACATCGACCGCCACAAGAATGTCATCCGCTTGGAAATCGAGCTCGATGAATCGATATGCTCCCTCATGGATTATTTTGAAATCTTCATGCAGCGCATGCTCATGTGCAAGCGGGCTGCCGAAGTCTTAGGCCTTCAATTTAAAATGGTTGCCAACGGCAATAAAATTGCCTGAATCTCCCAGCCCTCACCGGCATGCCCCGCCTCCCTTGCTGCCGGTTACGGGCGCTTATAGAAAATGCCGTTAAACGAGGATAAACTTCGTTTAACGGCGTTTTATGATGTCTAAAAACGCTTATGTTACCCGATTTTTCTTATTCGTGGACGATGAGTTCGAGGATATCGGGACGGCTGTAATGGCCGGCAGCATCAAATTCCATGTGGCGCAGAGCAACTTGATTCATGTCGAGATCGGCATAGATGAGGGCTTCCTTGTCCCAAACGGGCTCGGTGAGATAATGACCGCAGGGATCGATGATGCAGCTGCCGCCGCGGCAGGTCACGTCATTCAGTTTATCGACGGCGCCCTTTTCCACCAGGTCGGAGGGATACATGTCCTTGGTAAAGTATTGATCGACGTTAAAGACGTAGCAGTGACCTTCGATAGCAATGTGCTTGATCGTGTCCTGCCATTCGGGATTGTCGTTCGTGTTGGGGGCAAGATACAGGCTGACGCCCTTTTGATAGAGGGCCGTCCGGGCCAGAGGCATGTAATTTTCCCAGCAAATGAGGGATCCCATGGGTCCCCACGGCGTCTGGACGATAGGAAAATACGTCGACGGGATGTGAGAATCGGCCCAGATATAGCGTTCGGCACCGGTCGGTTTTATCTTTCGGTGGAGGGCTTTCAAGGTGCCGTCGGGCCCGAAGATGACGTTGCTGCAGTAGAGCGAATACGTCGTTTCATCGCGCTCGGTGATACCTAAGCTGACGTAGATGCCAAAGGCCTTAGCGGCAGCGGCAACGGACTCCAGATCACGGCTGACGACGACGGATTCTTCATAGTAGCGCTTCCAATCGGCCCGCTCGGCTTCAGAACGACTGCCGACGGTAAAGCCGAAGGTCAGGCCGTAGGGGTAGCACGGCACCAGGGATTCGGGAAAGACGATGATCTGTGCCCCGTTCCGTCCGGCTTCTTCGATTTGTGATACGACTTTTTCCAGCGTCGCCTTTTTGTCAAACATGATTGGCGATGCCTGGGCAATGGCTGCCCGTAAGGTTTCCTGCAAGATTCGCATATATATCCCTCATTTCCGTTTTTTTCTTCTAGTATACTGGAAACGGCGGCTTTCGTATAGGTAGTTTTACATACGAAAAAACTTCGAAAAAGATGTAAAATTATGGTATACTAATTACAAAGGGTTTTCCCTTCACAGCTTACGGACCTTTACGGATAACGACTGTGCAGTGTTAGGCTGCTGTCGTTATCCTTTTTTATAAGGAGGTATTATGTATCTCATCATCGACAATTACGATTCATTCACTTATAATTTGGCCGACCTGGTCGCCGAGACGGGACGCGACATCGAAGTACGGCCCTGTGATGCCATCGGGCTCGGAGAAATTGCGGCGATGAAACCGGAAGGCATCATCCTGTCTCCCGGTCCCAAAGGGCCGGCCGATGCCTGGCAGTCCCTGGCCATCGTCCAGGATTTCGAAAAGACGACGCCCATCCTCGGTATTTGTCTCGGCATGGAGGTCCTGGCTTATGCTGCCGGCGCTTCTGTCATCCGCGGAAAAAAGCCGATGCACGGCAAGGTGACGGCCATTCATCATGATGGACGAGGCTTATTCCAAGGCCTTCCCAAGACCTTTTCCGTAACTCGCTACCATTCCCTGGTCGTCCAAAAAAGCAGCCTGCCTCCGGCTTATCGGATTGACGCCATAAGCGACGACGGTGCCGTCATGGCCTTATCCCATAAAAAACGGCCCCTCTTCGGCCTGCAGTTTCACCCTGAAGCCCTCTTATCGGAATACGGCAGCGACTTAATTCAAGCCTTTTGCCGCTGTGCCGAAAAAGGAGGTCGACACGATGCCTGAACCTTATATCCGCCGTTCGGACCTTCCCTATACAGCCAGTCAGATTTTCTCCCTCTTTGCTGACGAAAAAGATGCGGCTTTTCTCGATTCTTCCCTGGAAAATAAACTGGGCCAATATGCCATTATCGGTCTCGTTCCCTATCATACGGTATCCGTCGAAAAGGGTCGCCTTCGCGTCGACGGCAAGTATCATCCGGGGACGGCCGAAGCTTATCTCAAGGCCTACTTAGCCCGGCATCACCAGAAAAATTACAGCGACCTGCCCCTGACATCGGGAGCTGTCGGCTACGTCACCTATGACTACGGTATGAAGCCGAACGGCGTCATTTCGCGGCATGCACCGAAGGCGACCCTGGCCGAGATGAAATGGGTCTTTTACGATTTTTTCATCATCGAAGATTTGAAAGATCACAGCCTTTGGTTCATTGCCAACGGCCATACCGAGGCGGCTCCGGAACTTTGGAAGCGGATGGAAACCCTCATCCGGCAGGGAATGGAAACCTTTACGGCGCCGTCTCTGACCGAGACCTATCCCCTTTCGATTGAACCGGACTGCACGCCTGACGAATACGCCCTGGCCCTTAGAAAGTTGATGACCTACCTCGTCTCCGGCGACGTCTACGTCACCAACTTCACCAGCACCCTGACCGTCGACAGCCCCTGCCCGCCGTACACCCTCTTTTCCCGATTGCGCCGGGACAATCCCTCGCCCTTTGGGGCGTACCTGCAATACGGATCGTATCAGATCATCAGTTCCTCCATGGAGCGCCTCCTTCACATCGACGGGCGGCGGATTGAAACGCGGCCCATCAAAGGGACTCGCCGCAGAGGGAAGACGGCGGCCGAAGATGCCGCCCTTCGTAAAGAATTAGAGGACTCTCAAAAAGACCGGAGCGAACTCTTAATGATCGTCGACCTGGAACGAAACGACCTCCATAAAATCTGCCAGCCCGGCAGCGTTACGGTGCCGACCTTATTTTCCGTCGAAGACTACGCCTCGGTCTTCCACTTAGTCGCCAGCGTCACCGGCATTCTTCGGCCGGACCAGACTGCCGTCGATGCCCTGACAGCCCTCTTTCCCGGCGGTTCCATTACGGGGGCACCGAAGAAGCGGGCCATGGAAATCATCGACGAACTGGAAGCGAGCCGCCGCCAACTCTACACGGGAACCATCGGCTATCTCTCCCTCGACGGAAACTGTGACCTCAACATCGTCATCCGCACGGCCGTCCATCAAGGGGACACCTACTATATCGGCGTCGGCGGCGGCATTACGGCCGAATCGGACCGGGACTTTGAGTACGAAGAAATCTGGCAGAAAGCCAAGGCCTTGCTTACGGCCTTGAAAGGAGAGCCTTTTTACTATGAACCTTACCTTTGATGACGGCTATCAATTCGGTCTCGGTGCCTTTGAAACCCTGTCGCTGGTAAATGGACAACCTATTTGGCTGGAAGCCCATGAAGCCCGCCTGCGGCGTACCCTCAACTGGTTAGGCCTTTCCCTGGCGGCTGATTGGAAAGAAAAACTGGCATCGTATCTGGCGAAGGACGGGTACGATAAAGGTGTTTTAAAAATTCTCGCTTCCGATCATAATTTATGCTTCACGTCCCGTTCCAATCCTTATGAACATTTGCCGTCCCGTCCGGGATTCGTACTGGCCCTGTCGGACATACGGCGCAATGAAAGTTCGCCCTTCGTTCGCCATAAGACCTTTAATTACGGCGACTCGATTTTGGCCAAACGGCAGGCGACCCAAAAGGGCATCGACGAACCGATTTTCTGCAATACGAAAGGAGAACTTGCCGAAGGTGCCGTGAGCAACCTGTTTTTCATAAAAAATGGGCAGCTCTATACGCCGCCCATCGAGGCCGGACTCTTGCCGGGCATTGTCCGCGCCTACGTCTGTCATCGTTATGACGTCGTCGAGAGATCCATCGTGCCCGATGAAATCCCTTCCTTCGACGAGTGTTTTATTACTAATTCCCTCATGGGCATCATGGCCGTCCGCCAATTCGGCGACTACGCCTTTCCCGTATCGGAAGAAACGCAGACAGCTGCCCTCTTTCAACGCTATTTACAGGATCGGCTCCGCCCCTTTCCGGGCCCCTTATAAGGTCAGTTCGTGGAAGGCCTTGCCGTCCATATCCTTCCAAGTAAAGGTCTGATTTTCCCAGACGAGATAACTGTGAGGATTGCCGTCTTTCGGGAGCGATGCCGATCCGGGATTGAGGTAGTAATTATCCTGGCCGAAGGGTTCCCATACCGGCAGGTGGGTGTGGCCATGGAGGAGGATGTCCCCCTTCTGAAGAGGCGGCAGGCGGTGCGTATTATAGTGGTCGCCGTGGGTCGCATAGACGACAAGGTTTCCCTGGGTCAAGATGGCATAGGGGGCCATGATGGGAAATTCGAGGACCATCTGATCGACTTCGCTGTCGCAGTTGCCGCGGACGCAGAGGATGGAGTCTTTTATGTCGTTGAGCATGGCAAAGACTTCTTTCGGATTATAGTCTTTCGGCAAATCATTTCGCGGTCCGTGGTAGAGGATGTCGCCGAGGAGAACGAAACGGTCGGCACCTTCCCGCTGATAAGCTTCGAGGAGACGGCGGCAATAATAAGCCGAGCCGTGAATATCTGACGCGATGAAATACTTCATGTTATGATACCTCCCGGTGCCCATCTGGCACCTGATATACGCTAAAAAAATCCTAATGCAGCAAGGGACTGCCGAAAGAGGGCCATTCCCTTGGCTGCTTTTTTATTTTTGTGTGTGTCTTTAGTATACGGATTTTTGGGGGAGACTGCAAGGCGGGATGGCTATCAGAAGATGGGTGGCCTTGGTATTTTATATAACAGGGCTTCCGATAACTTATAATTTTTATCGAAAGCCCTGTTTTGCAGGAGATTTCCCTCCCACTCGTTCTTATAAGGTTGTATTTCGATGGCTGCGACCTTTTCCGGGTCGACGACGCCGCGATGAGAAATTTCCCTCACCACGGAAATTTTTAGCCGTGTCGGCAAAGGAAGGTCCCGGCAAACAGTGTGACCATTTACACATGGGGCGAAATTTGTTATATTAATACTTGTATTTTTTGTATCAGAAGGGAGCTTGTTATGAATCTTACCATCTTAGGCACGGGCAATGCTACCGTCACCCATTGCTATAATACCTGTTTCGTTTTAGAAGAAAAGGGGCAGCACCTCCTCGTCGACGGAGGCGGCGGAAATGGGCTCTTACAGCAACTGGAAAAGGCAAATCTTCGCTGGCAGGACATGCGGACGGTCTTCGTCACGCACAAGCACATCGACCACCTCTTGGGCATCATCTGGCTCATGCGCATGATGTGCCAGTCTTGGCGGCGCGGCACTTACGACGGCGAAGCCACGATCTACGCCCACGACGAAGTCATCGGTCTTTTGCGCTCCATGGCGACGTCCCTTCTGTCTTCCAAGGACAGCCGCTACCTTGACGACAAGCTCCATCTGATTACCGTCGAAGACGGTGACAAACACCACCTCATCGGCCATGACGTCACCTTCTTCGACATCCGTTCGACGAAGGCCAAGCAGTTCGGTTTTGCCATGGAACTTTCCGACGGCCGCCTGACCTGCTGCGGCGACGAACCGTGCCAGCCCTGGGAAGAAGACTACGTCCAAGGCAGTAAGTGGCTCCTCCACGAAGCCTTCTGCCTCGACGCCGATGAAGCCATTTTCCACCCTTATGAAAAGAATCATTCTACCGTCAAAGACGCCTGCCAGCTCGCGCAGCGCCTGGACGTCAAAAACGTCATCCTCTACCATACGGAAGACAGCGACTTAGCGCACCGTAAGGAACGCTATGGCGAAGAAGGCCGAAAGTATTACGACGGCAACCTCTACATCCCCGACGACCTGACGGTCTTCACCGATTTATAATGCCATACACGACTAAAAAGTCCGCCGATTTTCGTCGACGGGCTTTTTTGACGCTGTGCCAAATAATTTCCGTTCAGAATCGTCAGGCAGCACTTCTCTATTATAAAATGCATCCCGACGTTTCCCTGCCCCTTTCTAAACCTGTTCGAGATGAAATGCCTCGGCTCGTCGAACAACAGGCAGGCCCTGCCGGTCGTAACCGTCTCTAAGGAGAGCCGTTACACAAAAAAAACACCAGCCCCGTAAAGAGCTGGTGTCATGATAGAGAGTCTTACTTATCGAGTTTTCCGACAGTAATTTCTTCGACGCGGTTATTTTCGACTTCGATGTCGATACCGAGGTCCGACCGGCCGGTGACGTAATAGATGTAATGATCGTCCCGAACGGCATCGGGTTCGCCGTAGATCGTTTCGACTTCGGCCATATCCATGCCGACATGGACGCCGTCCGCCGTAGCCCAGCCATTATTGGCCGAGACTTCGATTTGATGGACGCGGTTGTATTTTAAGTCGATGGAGACAGAGTTTCCGTATTCATATTCCGTATCTTCCGTAGCCCGTTCTTTTTCCATGTGAACGTCGACCTTGGTCGGCATGCCGTACATCGAGCGGATGACCGAGCTTTCGGCATCGAAGGGAATGCCGCCGATGCGCAGGGCCGACTGCGGGACCGATGCAAAAGCCGCCGTAGCAGCCACGGTCGTCAACGCCAAGGTCAGGCCAAAGATTTTCCACGTTTTCATGCTATTACCTCTTTTCATCTATAAATCGAAATCATTAAATAATTTAAAGTCATTGTAACACAGGCATGACCAGAAATCAAACCATCGCCCTATCATCTGCCGATAGAGGTCAGGCGAAGCCCCTTATCCTTGAGCTTTGGCCGTCACACTGCGGCTCAGGACCAAACCGACAGCGATGACGCCGACAGCCAGGAAGATCTGGATGGCCAAGGGAGCCCAGGCGCCGACGGAGGACTCGATCATGGGGCCCAAGATCTTGTCGTGGCCGATCATAGAGCCTGCCGTCCAACCGAGAAGGCCGGCACCGGCGTAGAGGATGACCGGGAAGCGGTCCATGAGGCGGCCGATGATGGTACTGCCGCCGACAATGATGGGGATGCTGACTAAGAAGCCGATAGCGACTAAGAGGAAGCTGCCGTGGGAGGCACCGGCAATGGCCAAGACGTTGTCGACACCCATGGCGGCGTCGGCGATGATGATCGTCTTGATGGCGCCCATGAGGTTATCCGAGGCTTTGACATTGTCGTGATGTTCTTCCGGAACGAGGAGCTTGACGGCAATGGGCAGCAGGATCAGGCCGCCGATGACCTGCAGATACGGAATGGTCAGCAGCCAGACGGCGATGAAGGTCATGATCAGGCGGATGATGACGGCCCCGGCCGTCCCGATGAGGATAGCCTTTTTGCGCAGGGCCGGCGACAGCTTGTTGGCTGCCATGGCGATGACGACGGCATTGTCACCGCCGAGAAGGATGTCCAGCAGAATGATCGTTCCTAAAGCCGTAAAGAATTGCATTGAAAACAGTTCCATTATAATTTCTCTCCTACTTTCTGTGAATAAAACAAAAGAGACTTCCGCATGGTATCAGTCGAGCTGGTATCATGCGAAAGTCTCACCTATTGCAAGAGCAATGCTGCCACCAGCCGGTCAATAACGGCACGATGTTGATGGACAACTGAGGGTTACTCCCCTTCGCTATTTTATTACGAAATCAGTATAGCAGAAGGATACTCTTTTTGTCAAGATTCCCATCGGCCACAGATTGCCATCTCCCATATTTATATTAAAACTATTTATGCTATAATAAGAACATGCATACATATTGGAGGTGTTATCTATGAATACAACGACTATCGGCTTTATCGGAACGGGCGTCATGGGAACGGGCATGATCCGCAATTTGCGTAAAGCCGGCTTCCCGGTCAACATTTATACGCGCACGAAAAGCAAGGCCGACGCCCTCATCGCCGAAGGCTGCCAGTGGTTCGACTCGCCGGCTGCCGTCGCTTCTGCGTCGGACGTCGTCATTTCCATCGTCGGCTATCCGAAAGACGTGGAAGAAGTCTATTTGGGCGATAACGGCATCTTAAAAGGGAAAAAAGGCGGCACGATCATCGACATGACGACGTCGAGCCCGTCTTTGGCCAAAGAAATTTACCACAAAGCCAAATCCCTTGGCATCGATGCCCTCGATGCTCCCGTCTCCGGCGGTGACGTCGGCGCGAAAAACGGGACCCTGGCCATCATGGTCGGCGGCGAAGAAGCAGCCTTTGATGCCATGAACGCCGTCTTTTCGGCCATGGGCAAGACCTTGACTTACTTTGGCCCGGCCGGCAGCGGCCAGTACGCCAAGATGAGCAACCAGATCGCCATTGCATCCAACATGATGGGCGTCTGCGAAGCCATTGCCTACGCCCAAAAGAGCGGCCTAGACCCTGAAAAAGTCATCGCCACCCTCTCGTCCGGTGCTGCCGGTTCCTGGTCCCTGGCCAATTTGGCACCGCGGATGATCAAAGGCGATACGGCTCCCGGTTTTTACATCAAGCACTTCATTAAAGACATGCGCATCGCCCTCGAATCGGCTGCCGAAATGAACCTCGACCTGCCGGGCCTTACCCTGGCCAAGAAGCTCTACGACAAACTGGCTGCCGACGGCATGGAAGACTGCGGCACCCAAGCCCTCTTCCAATGGTACGCAAATCAGAAATAGGCCTTTCTCATCTGAAAAGGCATGCAAAGGAGGTGACCGCTGTCATGGCGGCATCATCGAAGAAACTCTATGGTATGAAAGAAGCCTGTGAGCAGACGGGCCTTCCTTATGAAACCTTAAAATACTACTGCAATACGGGCCTCGTGCCCAACGTCAAGCGGTCGGACAACAACCGCCGCGTCTTCAACGACCACGACATCGCCTGGATCAAGAGCCTGACCTGCTTAAAAAAATGCGGCATGACCATCGAAGAAATGAAACAGTACCTGGCCTACTGCCTAGAGGGACCCGATTCCATTCCCGTCCGCAAGATCATGCTCGATAAGAAGTTGACCCTCCTTGAGGAAAAGCTCCAAGAAGTCCGGGAATCCATCGACTACATCCATTGGAAACAGAATTTTTACGACGAAGTCACGTCGGGAAAGCGGGTCTATACCAGCGACCTCCTGCCGGAATATAACGACGACGAAGACGATCCGGCAGCCGACTAATCCTTACCCTTGCCCACAACGCAGGGACCTCACCCGAAAGAGGCCATGAAACTCTCAGGAGGCACACCTTGACTATCATCGAACTTACGGAACGGACGCCCGACGTCATCGAAAAACTGCTGGCCGTCTGGGAAAGCTCCGTCCGAGCGACCCATCTCTTTTTACCGCCCGGCGCCATCGAAGCCATCAAAGCCTTCGTCCCCCAGGCCCTGGCCGTCGTACCCAAGCTGATCATCGCCAAAGACGACGGCGGCAGCCCTTTGGGATTTTTGGGAATTGACGATAAAAAGGTAGAAATGCTCTTCGTGGCCGACGAATATCGCAGCCGCGGCATCGGCTCGGCCCTCCTCGGCTACGGCATCGAACAGTACGGCGTCAACGACCTGGCCGTCAACGAACAGAATCCCTTAGCCAAGGGCTTTTACGAACACTTGGGATTCATCGTCTATAAGCGGACGGAATTCGACGAACAGGGACATGCCTACCCCCTGCTCTACATGAAGCGGTCCTAAAGACCGTCCACTCCCACCACAGAAGAGACCTTCTAAAATTCACTGTGAAGCGAACCTTAGGAGGTCTTTTTTCATGGAAACGCACCGTCGATTTGCCGGCGTGCCGTGATTTCATCACTTAGGCAAAAAAAAATTCCGAGCAATCTTTTTTAGGTCACTCGGAATAGAGACATCTGATGTTGGAGGACCCTTTCCCTCACTTTGAAGGGTCCTTTTTAAAATGGTCGCTGTACTGCTGGGTGTCCGGCTCAGCCTGACGGCAGGCATGGGTAAAGGCCGGGTGATACAAGAGGCTTCGATCGTACGTATCGCCGAGGACCTTGCCGACGACGATGAGGGCCGTCTTCGAAACGCCGTGCTGCTGCGCCGTTTCAGCAAGGGTCGCCACCGTGCAGGCATAGACTTTTTCATCGGGCCAGGACGCCTTGTAGACGATGGCTGCCGGCGTGTCGCCGTCGTAACCGCCATGGATGAGCTCTTTTTGCAGGCCCTCTAACAGCGAGGCGCTGAGGAAGATGACCATCGTCGCCTGATGAGCAGCGTAGTCGGCGATTTTCTGCTTGTCCGGAACGGGCGTCCGCCCTTCCATGCGGGTAATGATGACCGACTGGCTGATGCCCGGCAAGGTGTATTCGGCCTTCAGAGCCGCCGCGGCGCCGCAGAACGAACTGACGCCGGGGACGACGTCGAAGGCGATGTTTTTTTCAGCGAGGATATCCATCTGTTCGCGAATGGCCCCGTAGACCGACGGATCTCCCGTGTGCAGACGGACCGTCATCCAGCCCAGTTTTTCCGCCGTTTCCATAGCGGCCATGACGTCTTCTAAGGTCATGGCGGCACTGTCTAAGATGACGCAGTCCTTTTTGGCATAGGTCAGTAATTCCGGATTGACCAGAGAACCGGCGTAAATGATTTGATCGGCCTGTTCCAGTAAGGTCTTACCGCGGACCGTAATGAGGTCGACCGCACCGGGACCGGCACCGACAAAATGTATCATCGAACTTCCCCTTTCTGATGGACGGCCAATAAGTCTTTGGCCTGTGATGTATACCCGAGGACGCCGTAGACGTTGGAGAATAAGACGGCCCCGGTACGGATGGCACCGTGGGTGCGGGCCTCCAGATAGTGATCGATTTTTTGGCAGACGGCTTCCATGACCGGCGTCAAAAGATTCGCTTCAGAGAGAATCCGGACGGCTTCGTCCGTCGTCAGGCTGTCGTAAATGGTTTTGGCAAGGTCGCGGGAGGCGCCGGCAAAGACGGCTTCTAAGGAAAGGAGCGTCGTCCGGCCGTCGGCATAGCGGGAATGGGTATTCATAATGCCTTGAGCGACTTTAATCAATTTCCCGATATGGCCGATGAGGAGGACGTCGGAAAAATCTTTATAAACGGCATAATCCAGCATTTCGCCGACGTAGTTGCTGATGGTGACCCGCTGGCTGACGTCGAGGCCGAGTTCATCGCGGCTGAAATCGACGCCGTAGTTGCCAAAAAAGGCCAAGAGATGGGTCTTTCCGGCAGCTCTTCGCGAATCCATTTCGGTGTGAATCGTATCGACCAGAGCCTGTTCGCTCATGGGATCGACGATGCCTGACGTCCCTAAAATGGACAGGCCGCCGACGATGCCGAGACGGGGATTAAAGGTCTTTTGCGCCAAAATTTCCCCGCCGGGGATAGACAGGGTCAGCTTGAGGCCGCCCGTGTAACCGCATTCTTTGGCAGCATCCGAAAGGGCCTCTTCAATCATGCGCCGCGGCACGGGGTTGATGGCCCATTCACCGACGGCACAGGCCAGACCCGGTTTGGTCACGCGACCAATGCCGGGACCGCCGGCAATGACCATAGGGCCATCCGTCTTTTCTACGGTGGCATAGACCAAGATGCCGTCGGTAATATCGGGATCATCACCGCTTTCCTTGCGAATGGCGCAGGTTGCCGACGCCGGGCCGAAGGAGATGTCTTCGGGCTGCAGGTGGAGGACCTCCCCTTTCGGCGTCGTAAGGGATACGGCATCGACGCGCTTTCCCGTAAGGACCATGACGGCGGCCGCCTTAGCTGCTGCTGCCGCACAGGATCCCGTCGTATAGCCGCAGCGAAGCTTCTTTCCGTCTTTTATCGTAAATAAATCCATGCCTGTCTCCTTTCAAGCCTCGCCGTCGGGCAGGGCGTCTCTGGGCACGATGAAGGGCCGGCCGTCTTTCGTCCGGACGACTTCGGCGTCGATGGCAAAGACTTTGCGCAGCATCGCCGGCGTCAGGACGTCGTGCGGCTTTCCTGTTGAAACGAGGCTTCCCTCTTTCATTATAACGACTTCATCGGCGTATTGGTAGGCCTGGTTCATGTCGTGAAGGACGATGACGACGGTCTTCCCCCAATTTTCATTGATATCGCGGAGGAGCTTTAAAATGCGCAGCTGATGGCGGACGTCGAGATAGGTCGTCGGCTCGTCGAGGAGGAGAATGGACGCATCCTGAGCCAATAGTACGGCCAGCCAGGCCCGCTGCTGCTCGCCGCCGGAAAGGTGCTGCATGGCCCTTTTTTCATAGCCCCGAAGACCGACGGCGTCGATGGCACGATGAATGGCTGCCTGATCGTCCTTCGTCAGCGGCGACAAAAGCTTTCGATAAGGAAAACGCCCCATGGCGACTAAATCGGCTACGGGCACATCCTGCGGAAGGTCATGGGTCTGGGTCAAGAAGGCGATTTCCCGCGACAAGGCTTTACGCGAAAAGGACCGGACGTCGCGGCCGGACACTTCGATAGATCCTCCGGAAACGGGAATCATGCAGTTCACGGCCTTTAAGAAGGTGCTCTTGCCGCAGCCATTGGGGCCGACGATGGCCGTGATCTTGCCCTTCGGAAGGGCCGCCGTCATATCGTGAAGGATGGTCTTGCCGCCCCGCTCGACGACGAGATTCTTGATGGTAATGGCATCCACGGCTCACACTTCCTTTCGCAGGAGAAATAAGAAAAAGGGCGCTCCCAAGGAGGCGATGATGATGCCCACGGGAAGTTCCGCCGGTGCCAAGAGGAGCCGGGCTGCCGTATCGCTCAAGGTCACCGTCGCCGCCCCAAAGAGAGCTGCGCCGGGAATGATATAGCGGTAATCCGTACCGATTAAGAGACGCACCATGTGCGGCACGATGAGTCCGACGAAGCCTAAGAGGCCGGCGACACTGACGGCACTGGCTGCGAGAAGGGCTGCAATGGCCGTAAGGCTCAGACGGGCTCGTTCGACGTTGAGGCCCAGGCTGCGGGCCATGTCATCGCCGAGCTGGAGAAGGTTCAGGTAGTACGCCCCGATAAAGGCCAAGACGAAGCCGGCAGCAGCATAGGGCGTAATGACGGACACGTCTTTCCAGCTGCTGGCTGCCAAGCCCCCGACCATCCACAATAAGGCGCCGTGGACGCGGTCGCTGTAAAAGACGAGGATTCCTGAAATGATGGCTCCCAAGAAGGCCGATACGGCGACGCCGGCCAAGATGATGCGGACGACCTTGATGCCGTCCTTCCAAGCTAAGAGGTAGATGGCTCCGGCAGCCGCCATGGCGCCGACAAAGGAGACGGGCGTCATCAAAAAGGCGTACGACGGGACGACGATGAGGACGATGAGACCGAAGAGACCGGCACCGGACGAGATGCCGATGATATGGGGATCGGCCAGGGGATTTCGCATGACGGCCTGCAAAATGGCTCCCGACAGGGCCAGATTAGCCCCGACCAAAGCCCCCGTAAGGGTCCTCGGCAGGCGGATGTTCCAAATGATTTGGTCCGTCGTCCCCCCTCCGGGCTGCCATAAACTTCGGACGACGTCCGACGCCGTAATGGCCGCCGCCCCCTGCATGACCGACAGCAAGATGCCGGCCGCCGCCAAGACGGCGAAGACGATGAGCATGAGCCAGCGCCACCCCCTTCGTTCCCGGCGCTGAAAAAATCTATTCATGAGGAACCACTCCCGGGTAGACTAAGTTTGCCATATAGCCCACGGCCTTGGGGTAATCGAGGCCGGGGTTGAGGAGGAAATACCGCTCGGGCAGGATATAGAAACGACCCGATTGGACGGCTTTCAAGGAAGCCCAAGCTGGATTGCTTTCGATATCGCCTTTGATGCGCTTTTCGATCTTGTCCGACGATCCCATAGAGGTCAGGAAAATGACGTCGGGATTGGCTTCGACGAGGCTTTCCATACTGTAAGGAATGCGGTTATTGTCGCCACCGGACGTCGACGGCGAGACGACGTTCTGCAGATGAAGCAGTTCGGCAATGCCGCCGGCAATGCTGGTCGGAAGTTCCAGCGACACGGCACTGGGCGTGGCATGGATGATGGCAATGCGCAGGCCCTGTTTGGGCACAGCATCGGTGATGGCTTTAATTTCTGTATCGAGCTTTTCATCGACGGCTGCGGCCTGATCTTCTTTGCCGTAGACCGTACCCATGACGACCAAGTTACGCTTGACGTCATCATAAGTCTTAGTGCGCAGCAAGATGACGGGAATGCCGCTGTCTTCGAGCTGAGCCGCCAATTTTTCATGGTGGTCCGTACTGCCGATGACGACATCGGGCGCAAGGGCCGTCACTTTTTCCAGGCTGACGCTGTAGACCGGGCCCACGTCGGGCACGTCTTTATACTTTTCCGGAAGGGCTGCGTCTTCCGACTTGATGGCGGCCCTACCGACGAGACTGCCGTCGAGGGCATCGGCAAAGTTTAGGAGCGACGTCGACAAGACGACGACGCGCTGCGGTTTCTGCGGCAAGGTAACGGATTTGCCCCGATCGTCGGTGATGACGGCATAATGTTCCCCGGATGCCTTTTCTTGAGACGTCCCTTGGGGACCGCAGCCGGCCAGCAGGAACAGACAAAGGACGAGCAGACATAAGCCAAATTTTTTCACAGTAAAAGCCCCCTCCTAGAATTTCTGGCGGATACCGACCTGCCAGTTTCTCCCGGCAGCCGGATAGTTATGGTATAAGTCGTAGCCGGCGTCGTTGAGGTTTGCCGCCTTCACGTAAATCGTCGTGTTTTCGTCGGGCGAATAAGATGCACTGCCGTTCCAGACGACGTAAGAATTGTTGCTGTAATACGTGTCGTTGCGCCCCGTCCCGGCCGTCACATCGACGTTGGCCTGCCACTTGCCCTGATGGTAATGGAGACCGGCGCGGTAGCCGTTAGGCTGGTTGTATGTTTCATCAAATCCCAGGCCATCGCCCGTATCGACTTTGGTGTGGATGTAGGAATAGCCCAATTCATAATCCCATTTGTCGTTGATGGTCTGCTTGAGGGACAGTTCAAAGCCCCGTTTATCTTCTTCATTGAGGTTTTCCGGTTCCCGCGGCGTAACGGCCCGGTTCCAACGGATGACGTTCGCTAAATCGCTGTGGAAGACGCTGCCTTCGAGAAGGGTCTTGGGACCCATGCGATACTGGAATCCCAGGGTCTGAGTGTACCCCGTTTCGGGCTGCAAATCCTCATTGCCCATGGCCGTAATCTTGCCGCGGGACGTCGTCACATAGAACTGATCGTTCAGGCGCGGCGGCGAAAAGACGCGGCTCCACGACGCATAGACATTAAAGTCGTCATTGGCCTTATAATTCATGGCCAACCGCGGCGTCTGGTGAACTCCGTACGTGCTGTTGTCATCGAGCCGCAGGCCCGGCGTGACCGTCAACTTCCCGAAAGTCATGGCGTCTTCGGCGTAAAAGGCCAGATTATGGCGTTTCTTGTCGATGTAATTGGCCTCGTAATTGGTCCCCATGTCTTCCGTCCATTCGGCGCCGGCCGTCAGATGATGACTGCCGATTTGCCAGTTGTTCTGCCATTCAAAGCCCTGGGTGCGGGTAAAATAATGGTTTGTCCAATAGGTCCGCTGGTAGTCGTTGAAATAGCGCAGGAAACCGGGCTGAGCCTCATTTTTCTTAAAATTATAGGTAAGGCTGTAATTATTGATGAGCCGCTCGATGGGCTTATTGGCACTGAGGTACCAGCCCGAGAGGCGTTCTTTTTGAAGGGCTTTCGGCAGCGACGACGAATAAGAAGCAAGGAAGGTCGAACCGTGGCCGTGATAATCCTGATGGTAAGCCTTAAAGGTCAACGACGTGTCGTCGGTCAAGTCCTGATCGAGGCGCAGGGACAAGGACTCTTTAGCAATGTCGCCGCGGGACTTGTCGGCATTGAGGCCGCCGGGAAAGGCGTAATACTTTCGCCGCTCCATGTCGCCGCTGATAAGCCAGCTGGTCTTCCCCGAACGGCCGCTGTTGGTCAGGGTGTAGCCGTGCATGCCCCACGAACCGGTGTAGGCGTCGAGGGACGACTCGTTGCGGTCGCCCTTTTTGGTGACGATGTTAATGACGCCGCCCACAGCCCCGCTGCCGTAGCGGACGGAACCGCTGCCCTTCGTGACTTCGATGCGCTCGATAGAACCGACGCCGGGAAGGTTGGCCAAATCGACGCTCCCCCGCCCGTAGCCGGATCCTTGGGCATTGGCCAGACTCTGACCGTCGACGAGGATCAAGACCCGGTCATCGCCGTTTAACTTGACGAAAGAAGAAATGCCCGGCACCATTTCATTGATGGTAACGCCGGGAACGCGCTGGAGGGCCTGCTGGACCGATGCATCGCGGTGTTCGTCCATCTCCTTGGCGGTGATGATGGTTGTATTTGATTGGAGGGCCTTCACCGGAGGAATGGCGGGCTCTTTTGGTTCATTTACTTGGGCTTCCGATAACTTGTTAGGGAGTAAGGCCTTGACGCGATCAAGAAGGTCAGCCATTCCATGGGGAACATGAAGATTTCCTGACGGCGCCATGGGATCACTCGTCCCGTGACCGGCCGCCCGCCTTCCCGAAGGCCCGGTCTTGCCGGTATTATTGGCCTTGCCGAAGGCGTTGGTCTGTCCTGCTTGCTTAGCTTGATCAGATGGATTGGCCTGACCGGAATTTTTCGTCTGATCCGACATTCCCTTTTCGTCAGAAGATTCCTGCCGAGCTTCGCTGTCAGCGGCAGCATACGTCAGGGCTCCCGGCGCAATCGGCGTCTTACTTTCGTTTTTCGGCGTCACATCCTCCGTCGGAGCCTTTTCCGATGTCGACAGAGCCGCTTCCTTTTGGTCGTAATCGCCGCCCCCATCGCGGCTGACGGCGTCGGTACCGTCGGCATCGTTCCCGCCGGCACCGGCCATGTCGCCGGCATTATAAATCATGACGTCGGTCACGTTAGGCTGGCGCGAATAGTGCTGAAGGACCGTAAAGAAACCGCCGGCTGCCAAGCCTAAGTAGACGGCGGCGTGGAGGGAAACGGAAAATCCGGCAGCAATGCGGCCCTTCTTCTTCCCCCACCTCACGGCTGAGCCCCACTGTCGGCGACGAGCCCGATGCGGGTGACGCCGACCTTCTTAAAGGCATTCAACACGGCCATGACCCGGCCGTAATCGACGTCTTTATCGGCATAGAGGATGACGCTGAAAGCCTGGTCCTCGGCCTGACGGGCCCGAGCCGAAGCCATGAGAGCTTCGCGGCCTATGGCATGGCCATTGAGCCACAGCGTACCGTCGGTCTTCAAGGTGACGGCATACTGGGACGACGGCGCGTCCTTGGCCTCAGCCGCCACCGGCAGCCGGACGCCCAAACTGTGCATGTCCACCATGGATAAGGACGACATCATGAAGAAGACCAAGAGGAAAAACATGATATCGATCATGGGAATGATCATGATGGAAGGCTTTTCAAAATCCCGTAATTGACGTAGCCGCATCTCACTGCCCTGCTTTCTGGTCCATCGTTTCCATCGCCGAAAAACACAGCTCCATGTCGGTAATGATCCGGTCGAGGCGCTGAGTGAAATAAGAATGAATGATTAAGGCCAAAACAGCGACGCAAAGGCCGAAAGCCGTGGCAATAAGGGCTTCGCCGATACCGCCCGTAATGGCGATAGCCTGTCCGGACTGGACGTTAAAAACACTAAAGGCGCGGATCATGCCGCTGATCGTCCCCAACAACCCTAAGAGGGGCGCCAAGGTGACGATGACGCTCAAATAATAGAGGTGACTTCGAAGGCGAGAGACGAAGATCCCCGACTGCATTTCGACAAAGGCCTTCCATTCAGTCCCTCCCTGACCGTCAAAAACGTCGGTCAACATGAGGGGCAGCCCGCCGGAACTGTCGGCTGCAAGGGAGCGTGCCGCTTCCGTCTTATGGACTTTCATATAGGTATAAAAACGATTGGCAAAAGCCTTGCCGGCATCCATCTGGGTAAAAAACATGGCCCTCTCAATGCCGATATACACCGCAAAGAGCGAGCAGGCCAATAACAGATACATGACCGGACCGCCTTGCTGAAACAACTGAAAACCATTGATCATCGCTTCCATGGTACGAATGAACCCCTTTCCTGTAAGGACCTGCAAGAGAAGGGCTGCAAAGATAAAAGGACCGTCGTATAGACGACAGTCCCCGAATATGCTCCGTACAATCTCCTTCCCATCGCTCGCAGGTCTATCGGTGATTATCCGTCAGGCAGTTCTTCTGGCTTGGTTTCATGGCCAAAGCTGCGCCTTCCCATACAAAAATGTACAGTGACATCATGCAGCCTGGCTCCACCTCACAGCGGCGGGACCGCGCCGGCATTGAACCGGCTTCTCTATTAAGTCTGAGACACCTGACCTATTCCTTATATTATATCGTTCTTACTATAGCATGATAAACAGAGGCCTGTCAACGAAAGGCCTAACGAGAAGAAAAGTTGAAAAATAAAAAGAATTCGTTGTCACAAGATAAGTTTTAATGCACGCCCCTATGACAAGGACGAAGACGCCAGATCCTAAGTCTGGTGCGTTTCAATTCATGTCCCCACTAAGGGGCGACTCTACACCTAAAAGAACAAACCTTTTCTTTATAAGGTTTCAATCCACGCACCCAAAGGGTGCGACTCAGCGTACCGGTTAAAGTGTTATCTGCCATTAGTTTCAATCCACGCACCCAAAAAGGTGCGACAGTGGATACCACTACACTGACGGCATCGGTCTTTGTTTCAATCCACGCACTCAAAGAGGTGCGACCAGAGAATATGTCAAATCCTCAGCTGCTCATGCAGTTTCAATCCACGCACCCAAAGGGGGGAGCGACAATATTACACGGTGCAAGATATCTCACAAATGAAGTTTCAATCCACGCGTCCCTGAGGGTGCGACTTACCATTGCCCCTGTAACGGAGCCACTTCCAAGGTTTAAATCCACGCACCCAAAAGGGTGCGACATGCAACGGGGAGCGAAGAAATATCCCTGGCGGAGTTTCAATCCACGCACCTATGGATGGTGCGATACATGCAAGTTGACATTTTCATCTATATTGTTGAGTTTCAATCCACGCTCCCCCAAAGGGTGCGACATCATCTTTATTTAAATTTTTCGTCGCATCAAATGTTTCAATCCACGCACCCCAAAGGGTGCGACAGCAAAAGTGTTTTCTTACAGCCACTTTTGTTTGCATCTACGGGGATAGGCTCCTACAGATACGGGGTATTTCTTCCTAAATTTAGGGATTCAATGAAAAGTTACGGCTTTCATAAAGGTTTTTACGGGGCTAAAAGGATGTTCACTATACTTTGGCACTATGCACGTAGCATGATTTCCGGCATAGTGCCTGCATAACATCATATACGCTAATCATCCCCGAACCTCCATCGTCCCTTGCCTTGTTTCTTTTATTATACCATTATTTCAAACCATGCTACAGTCCCACCGCCGCGTCCATAACGCCTTTAAGGCTGCAATCCTAATTTTTCCAACCAAAAAAAATGGACGCGAGCGACTATTTCTCACTCTCGTCCATTCTTTGTACGTCACCCCACCGCCTATCCGAGGGCCGCTTCCAATGCCTCACATTTCGAGGCAATCATTTTTTCAACGTTTCTTCGATAATCGTCGATGATCCAGCCCAGGACTTCTTCGTAATATTCGTCCATATCCATCAGGTAAATGGTGTCCAGAATGTCCTTTTTAAAATCGCCGCCCATGCCCACATCGTAGTCATAGCAATACCGGGTTACGTTGTGCAGCACGCCTTTAAAGATCCGGCCGGCCTCCACTCGTTCCATATCGTCGGTATCGATGCATCGTTTATACCAGGCTTCATTGGCATAGGGGTCCTGCCTCATTTTCCGGTCAACTTTGGCGCCCCATTTGATGGGATTATAGTCTTTGAAGCTATCGATATACTGCGTCGGCAACACGTTCCAGGTGCAAAAATCTTCCGGCAGGTCACAATCTCCCAAGGCGTCGGCTACGCGGTCTGCCGTATCCCGCAAAATGGCCTCGAACTGTTTATTCCACTTGGCATACATCCCTTGTTCCGACCCATCGAAGAAGGGCGCAATTTTATCGGCCCCATATTGGCTGAGGACTTCCATGGCATATTGCTCGATGCGACCGTAATTTCTCCGATAAAACTCGTTCCATGCGGCATCGCGTTCGGCTGAACTGCTCTTATATTCATAATAATGAGTCCCGTCTAAGTAATCGTAGTCGATGTCGAAGGCATATTTTTCCTTGTCAAAGTCATAGTCGGAAGACGTCGGATTGGGAATTTCGATACTCGATAAAGCCTTTTTCAACTGTTCGACAATCGCCTGTATTCCCACGGTACGCAAGGATGTTGCCTGAATGTCTCGAAGCTGAATGGCCTGTTCCGGACAGAGTTCGACCATTTCCTGAGCCGCCGTGAGAACCTTTGGGTCCTCGATCTTCCCGTCATGTTTTACGCGAGCCTTGCCGTCCGAGCCTTCGGCAATATAATCTGAAAAAGCGAGGCACGTCCCGCATCCCGTGCATTTTTCCGCATCGATTCGTAATCGTTTCATCGTCGTCATCTCCTTAACCGATTTTTTTCACAGCCTCTGCGTAGGCCTTTCCCAATCGAACAGTCGTCATGATTTCTTGGGCAAGCTGCCCGTCCCTCGTCACCACCGGCGCATCAATTATCTTTTTCAAAGCATCGACTACATTCATGCAGGTCATCAAAACATCCCGATCCTCCCGAGTATAACGGGCAGTGTCACTCCCTCGTGCTTCGATCAAGGCCTCGGAAGTCCGAATTGTTTTGGCCAGCAGCAGGTTCAGCCCGGCGATGACCGAAGAAATCGTTTCGCATTGCCCGATCATGATATCAATGGCTTTGGCGATATTTTCCGCCTGCGCGTAGACCACGCCGGCTGCCCGCAGCTGCTTCACCGACTCAGCGCGAAACTGCTCGGCATCATCTAACAGCGACCGGCCCAGCCCGCCTTTCAAGAGGGACATCATCACCTCGGAATCGGTACATTGGCCCTTGGGAATGATGGCCATCCGCTGCAGACAGTCAACGTATTCTTTTTTCAACGGGATAAGGGCTAATGCCCCCTTCCGTTTCTCGGCTTGGAAATCGATTTCGATGATCTTCTGATAGAGATCCACAAAGCGGCGAAAATTAGAAAGGGTCCCCCATTTTCGTTGAACGATGCGCTCTAAGGCCGCCTCTAATTCCTGCGATTTCTGCCTCACCAACAGCCGAGCTTCCGTTTCTCGTTGAAAGGCCTTCATCATGCGTCGCCGCGAATCTTCGTCCATGTTGCAGGCCTTATTCAAGTCATAAATAAATTTCCCTACTATCAGCGCCGCGATTGGCCACATGGCCCCAACCTCCTTTTTTATCAGGCCCTTCAAGCTAAAGGGTAAAGCCTTTTCGGTCCTTGGAATCAAAATATCGATCAAAGGCATCTCGATTCCTAAAGCAACATTCCTCGTCAAAATAAGCCAAAATTCGATCCAAACCGGCAAAAATCTCATCGACATCGTCGGCTAAGGCCGATTCCAACATCTGCTCAAATCCCAAATGGAAAGCCTCATATTGGCGACCCTTTTCAGCTTCATCCACGGCGTCCAGCCATTTCTCCAGCTCTGCCAGCACGACTTCCATGGCCTCCGTCAAACGCTGAAAGGAAGCCAAATCCTCTTCAGACGCGGTTTCCACGAAATCATGAATCGCAGCCATAAGATCTTCCATCAAGTCGTCCTCTGCGCCGCGCTCCATACCGGCGTCATGAAAATTCCCGTCGAGAACCTTCAAATGGCCTTCACGCGGCTGCCCACTCCCATCCGAAGTACGCTCTTTCGTATCTCCCACGACATACATGGCAGTCATCTCCTCCTGTGTCTTATCAGTCTCATTCAAAGAAATATGTCTCTTCCGTTCTATGTCCATAGAATCACCTCATCTCAAAATACAACCTTTGCCAATGAGCCCCCATGCGCCAGCCTTTCGATACCCATCGCACCTCTCAATAATCGGCAGCCGCATCATCGCCGACGCCCAAAGGACTCGCTCCTTTCTTTCAATTATACAGAACTGCCCTGACAGAATATGTCATGGCTCACAAAAATTATCCTGCCGCCTATACATCCCATTTCTCCCGGTCTCATAAAGCATTTACCCCTCATCGAGCGCAAAAAAGACTTACCCGTCAAAAGGTAAGTCCTTTTTAGATTCCTCATATCCGATTTTTTTGTTTCCATCCACACGCCTCATAGGAGGCACGACCACAAAGAACATAAAACCAATCAATACGGCGCGTTGTTTCAATCCACGCGCCCCCTGCGAGGCGTGCCCATGGCTTGTAGCTCACCGATAACCACCGACCCGTTTCAATCCACGCGCCCCTTGTGAGGCGCGACTACCGATTAGAGTTTGTGTTTCTCGATTGTACTCGTTTCAATCCACGCACCTCAATATGAGATGCGACATATTATATCAAATCAGCTATTTAGAATGGCCGCCACTCATGCTTCATCCGATGATGAGAGTTCTATGAGGGCCTCTTTCAAAAAATCGAGGGCCGGACTGGAAAAATCAAAACACTTTGCCCGAGCGTCTTCCCCAATCTTCAATCCTACGAAGCGATCGGTTCCCGAAAAATAGGCATGCAATTTATTTTTATGGGCTGTCCGCAAGGGAGTTTCCCGGTTCTGTAAAACCGCATATAGATATGAATCGGACAGCTTCAACAGTTTCTGTCCTGAACATTCATCAGAATCCTCTTTTAAAATCTGGCAGCACAAATCTTCCAACGTGCCGTCACAAAAGGCTCCCTCCGTATTTTTACCCGGCAGGAGTACAAAGCCGAAGCGGATGCCGTCAGGATTTTTAACAAATTCCCCGTCCAGCGGAATATCAATCCCGAAAGCCTCATTCATATGGTGCTGCAAGGATTGCGCTGCACCACCGGCATCGGATTCGGCATCTCGTATAATCAGAAAACCTCGCATACGATCATAATGCTCTACGGAGTGGAGGACACGCAGCTTCTTTTGCAATTCTTCATTTCCGCCCAAATTGATAATATTGAAGGTATCCGGAACCACTTTGCCTTCAACAAGATGGGACACATAGCAGCGCAAAAAAAGCTCTTCATCCCGTCCTTCACACAAGATGACATGGGGAATCTTCGGTATAAGTTTTATGGAGTCGCCCTTTTTAGGCATATCACCGCACCTCCAATTCCGCATCTAGTGCCACTTCCAGTTCATCACCGGAGAAGGCATAGGCTTTTCGCCCTTTGTCAGAAACGCTGAGACGCTGATAGCACAGGGAATCCAACTGATTTAATTCTTTCATCACCGCCACCGACTGTCGCAAAATATCGTCATTATGTGTCGTAATCACCAGCTGGCAATGAATGCGTAAAGCCGCTTCGTACAGGGTACTCAATACCTTCGGATAGACGCTGTAATGGAATCCGTTTTCGATTTCGTCGAGCAGCACAATCCCATTGGGGCTGGTCAAGATAATCAGCAACAAATTCAGCGCCTTATTGATTCCATCGCCCATATAGGTAATCGGCATTTTCATCCCATCGTCTAAACTGACGTACACATAAGGATGGTTGTTTTCTACCAAAGTCATGATGTCTGAAATCCGCCCGTCAAAGAGGCGTAAGACAGCCAATAAATCGTCTTTCCGCCCGTCTAAGATAAACTTACCGACCCATTCGGCAATCACTCCGTTATTTGGAATATACAGATTTCTATAAAAGCTTACCTTCACAAAAGATGCATAATCTTTTTTTGGATTATCAGAACTGGGCATATTACGAATCTGTGTATTTTCGAAAGAGTACCTTCCCTGAATAGTCTGATTCTCTTCGGTATGCGTATACTCTAAGGCAAAAAAGTAGTGATCCAAATCCTGCAAAGCATATCCTTGCTTAAAAATACCAGACACAAGCTCAGTATTAATATCAAGGCTGACATTTTCATCAGGGACTTTCTTCATCGTCAATACCGATGTTTTGCCGTTATCTTGCTCTACCGACAACGAAAATTCGTCTGTTTTCTCAAAATTGAAAAACAAGGGATTCCAAATCCGTTCCGGTGAGGGTAATTGCCCATTACTGCTGCGGCTAGCAGCCAATGCTGAAAAAACGTTCCCATTCCAATAGCTAAACGACAAAAAAATAGCTTCCAAAATCGCGGACTTCCCGGAATTATTCCGTCCGCCCAACAGCGTAATCGGTGCCAATTTAGTAACCGACAAATCTTGAAAACACCGGAAGTTATGTATATTCAGTGTTGTAATCATGTTTTCACCTGCTTCCATATTAACTTTCCCGTAGTGATGATGCTATTATATTTATTTTAACATATTATGATACGCTTTTAGCATAATTTTCTAGTTTTATGTGGGTACATTTTTTTCGAGTTTATACATATGTGTTTATAATCGCTATCACGCTCTTCCCTCAAGATTATTATCCATCCCCTATGCGATGACTAATGGCAACTGATGGGTTCACTCATCCTGCTGATCTATTGCATAGCAAATTATTTACTAACCCGTATTTATTTCCACCTTAGATTTAATAACTACAACATATATTAAAATATAGTTGAACTACATAACTTCATGGCATATATCAATGGCGTCGCTAGCTTCTCATTTCGTGCCTAAAGCCTATCCTGCCCCTATACATCCCATTTCTCCCGGTCCCATAAGGCATTCGCCCCTCATCGGGCGCAAAAAAAAGACTCGTCTTCAAAGTGAACCACCCCTAAAAGTTAGATTTTTAGGTTCAACTTTAAGAGGCAGTTCAAAAAGACAAGTCCTTTTATACTCTGTCATCCCTTATTCGTTTTCATATAAGCACCTCTCGCGAGGGACGTCCCGGCTCACTTTGACGCACAAGAGGCGATAATCAGGCAGATAACTGCAAAAGCAACCACTCGCGAAAGCCAAGGCTTTCTTTTTGGTTCATCAGGTAAGCCTTTGAAATTGGGATCTTTCACTTGAGCCAATAATCGCCTGACTTTCTCACCATCCGCATCGTCAGGATCAATCAAGGTTAAGGCTCTTTCTAAAAAAGGAATGGCTTGCTTCTTGTCGTGGGTATACGTATAGGCAATGCCAAACTGATAGTAGACCCAAAAAGCAGGCTTCAAATATTCCATTCTTTTATGCGACGATTTTTCTATATATTCAATAAACTTGTCCTCCTCGCGAAGGAACATGCCAAAAAAGTTCTTTAGCGAGCTCTGATTGCTCTCTTCATTCCCCGCTTCAAATTGAAAATTGTCGGCAAACACTTTTAACAGCCATGCGGCATGATTATGCAAGTCCTCAGCGTAGGCGTTAACGCAGTACTCTTCTTCGTTGTCAAGAAATACCTCATTTTCAAAGGGGTCACCAACTTCCAACAGGAAGTCATAGGTCTCACGTTGATATGGATTGGCCAGTTCACTATAGGCCTCCTGCAGCAAGGCCATCTTTTTTTCTGCCTCAGCCCGGGGAAGAGAGGTCGTATCGGGATGATACTTTTTGGCTAAGGCAAGGTAGGCCCGGTGAATCTCTTCCGTGGATGCCTTGGGGTCAACACCTAAAAGCTCGTAATAATTCTCCATATAATCAGACATGCCGAGTAACACCTTCTTTCGAACAAAAAGACGATTGACTTCCCCCCCCTATAAGTCTGAATACGATTCCCCGCTTCCAAAAATGCCCCTATCTCAAGCGCTGTTTTTTACCTTCTTATAGCCCCTGGTACTCAAATACCCAATCCCCAAAATCACGCCAATTTTTACTGCCGTTTTTACGATCTTCGGCAGCATAAATCCAAACCCAAAACCGATCATCCGACGCATCGTTATCTTCTTCATCAGCTTCACCCTCCTATGGTTGAAAAAGAATGGTCTCCTAATTATCGCGATTACACGAATAGTCATTGCGTAACGAAAAGAAAATTGAGGCCCCAAACGTCCCCGTCAGAAAGCATTTCCGCTTCCCCTTAATATGATTCAGAACATCCTTTTATGGGTTTTAAAATACCCGCCTTCCTCAGTCCTAGAAATTCGCTCACAGTCTGCCATTCACATCTTGCCGAATACGCATCCTCAAAGGCACCTTCACTTTTTCTTTCGCATTCCCGGACAGTTTGGCCGCCGGCCCACCGCAGCCATCGGAAATCTTATGTTCCTTTCACCTAAGAAGTCTTTATCTCGGCTAAGGCCTGCCGTACGAGTTCCTGCAGTTCTTCATCGAACTCGTAATCCATGGCCGCTTTTTTATACCATTTTATCGCTTGTTCACGATCTTGTTCGACGCCGGTACCGTAACGATAACAGTTGCCCAACTGACAGGCTGCCCAAGGGTTGAGGAATTCACGTTCCACCGCTTTTCGATACCAGGCGATGGCTTTTCCATAGTCTTGTTCGACGCCTTCTCCGTGATAATAACAGTTCCCTAAATGATATTGGGCCACATCATAACCTTGGTCGGCTGCTTTTTGGTACCAGGCTGCAGCTTTCCGGTAATCCTGCTCGACGCCCTTCCCTTCATAATAGCAGAGCCCCAACTGATTCTGCGCACTGTCATGGCCTTGGTCGGCTGACTTTTGGAACCAAGAAAAGGCCTGCTCGTAATCGCTGCCGCACATTTGTCCCAAAGTGAATTGTGCGCCGGGACTTCCCAGGTCAACGGCCTCCCGATAGAAATAAGCGTACCATTTAGCATACATCCAGTCCTGCGGAGTCTCATACCGGCCGCAGAAAACCTCACCGACATCGTCTCGCCACAACGCAATTTCAGCAGCATCGTCGATCGTATGGAGCCTCAAAAAAAGGGTGAACGGCTCCTGGGAAGAAGAAATCTCTTTTGCCATCTCGCGATTACAGGGAATATGAACCCGGGTATCGGCCAACAATAAATTTTCAAAGATCGGTCTTGCATAATCGCAAAAAGCCCAAATATAAAAGGGCAGCCTCTCCGTCTCGGCATCATAGTCATCCGGGACAGCCTTAGCGCAGCCAAAGGGCAGCAAAGGCATGCGGCTGATCCTTTCATCATAGGCTTCCTCCGTTTCATAAGGAAAGGGATCCCAACAGAGAGGCTGAACGGCAATCAACTCGTCGCCATGCTTCAGATACACCCGGCTGTAATCACAGCAGACCTCATCGTCATACATCATCAACTTTGCCACCAACTCCCCGTCGATGACCGTATCATCGCTCACGCCGGTCACATAAAAAGCTTCGACAGGCGAAAATTGGATATCGGGATTATGATCGATATGGTACCGCAAAAAACAGTTGTCCGTATACCCGTCGCCGTCCAGAGGGGGATTAAGAATGGCACAGCCGATATACACGGGCTCCATGGCCTTTATCCGCTGCCGGAAGGCACTCGGCGTTTCAAAAACCCGGCGAGACAGGGACGGCACCTGCCGCGACGCTCCCCCAGTGCCCTCGGACGGCCTTTCTCCCTGTTCCAAATAGCGGCTCACAGCGGGAACATCAGCGGGCAAAAAGTCTTCCGGCCGATAGGACTTTCCCTTATACATCCCATAGGCTACCGTCAGGATCAACAACCGGGCCAAGCACGACGGCACATCCCCATCCTCCCGGCCATAGGGCTCGATCATACGGCGAACCTCATGGAAATGGCGGCTCAAGCCTTGATCCACGAACTGATTTTCTTCTAATTCATTGATGCCCTGAAACAACTTCAGATAAGCAGCCCCTAAATCATGAATCATCCATCTCATGGCCCGGCGCATCTCATCCATGGCCTCCTTAGCCTCGGAAGCCTGCTCGGCCCAGACGCAGCAATCATATAAACGGGGGAAATCATGCTCCAAAAAACGAAATCTCGATACCGTCATAACCCTATCCTCCCCATTGGCGAATTTTTCACGAATTCCATGGCTGTTATAAAATCAATTATACAGAACTACCATGACAGAATATGTCCCTGTCAAATATTCAGCTTGCCTGATAGCCCTTTCTTTACACCCGGTTCAATCGGTCATACCTTTCCTATCTGTCATAAAAACTTTCCCCATGAAAAAGCAAATCTCAATGTATGCTCCGGAGTGCCTCCATTTAGGACAGACAACCATCATTTCACCCTTACCCGTGAATCAATAGAATAACCCCAAATATACAAATGCCGGTACCGGGCATCACAAAACAGATGCCCGTACCGGCATTTCTCATGCACTCTTCATTTTTGCGCCTAGCAGCATACCGGCCCCTATTGATAGAATCCTTTTCCTAAAAAATGTAACGGTCTTGTTAGTATGGCTGACCAAACTTGTTTGGCGGTTTCAGTCCCCTTACGGGGATTTTGGTAACGTACCCCTGTCTCCCAGTACCCGCTCCCAAAGTGGGTTCACAGGCGATTTTTTCAAACCTCCGCATTACCTCGACTTATCTCAAGTATACGTTTTCCGCTAAACATTGTCAAACAACCGCAAGATCATCCCATAAAGCCTCCCTAGGAGCAGCCATAACAACAGTCCCGAAGATGATAGTACCGTAACCAACATTGCTGTACATCATTAATAAATAGTTTCTACGATTTCAGTCCCCTTGCGGGGATTATGGTTCTTAACTTTCTCGGCAATATTGGCTAAACACAACTACGAGGAAGCGATGAAATGAACGATAAGAAAAGCGCCGTACAACAAACAAGGATAATAAAAACTTTTGGAATGAAATGAGAGGAATAAACAAAAAGGCGAAGCGGTTAACTGCCAGCAATAAAAGATTGACAACTATCAATAAAAGATTGATTGGATTAAATTTTTTAATTCTGATTGCACACTTAGCAATAGACTTAGTATTCCAATGATGACAGCCGCATAATACGCTTTCTTAGCATAGTCAGCACTTTTAGCAGAGGTTATTAAAGATTGTCTGGCTATTTCCTCACTACGAACGGCCATCGCTTCTAAGCGCTGCTCTTTTTGCAATTCGTACAATCGGTCTTCTCCTGTGACATTCAAGATAAAAGTATCAGTTGGCTTGAATTCATATAAATAGAAGAAGTTTTCCGGAACGGTCTTGAATTGAAAATAAGTATGTGAAAACTTGCTTGGCATATCGTATATTGCAAATTGGTCTCGCCCCACTTTTGGTGAATCTAAAAGATACGTACACAGAGTAGGCGAATTCATACCCGGTACAGTAGCTTGCAAGTCTTTATAAGTGTTTTTGCCACATTCAATAGAAAGAATCAAATCATCTATTTCTTTTTGGGTCAAATAAAAACCTTTTTCATTGTACATGTCGAATTGTTTTTGGAATGAGGCTTTTCTCTTTTCCAATATGGCCTCTTGGTAGTGAGGATTTTGTATTAAGCCGTTAACGCTTAATGATGAGATTTTTGTGAGAAAATCTTTTGAATCATCCATAATGCTATCACCTCCCTTTATCAACATTATATCTAGAAAGTGAGATGAGTCAATGACGATAAAAGGAGGCGTACCCATGAAATAGCTAATATCTGACCTTTTCTGTAACCCAACAGAGGCCGGCGCCTTGTCAGGATACTACGTGAGACAATCAGACAAAGTCACACCGACGGTGTACGTCAGCCAGTTTCCGTCCCCTTTCGAGGATTAAGGTTCTAAACGAAAACCAAACAGTTGGAATATGTGGTCGTATAGGCCGTTTCCGTCCCCTTTCGGGGATTGTAGTTCTAAACAGGATCACAAAAACGCCGAAGGTTACCGGCAAGGGGGTTTCCGTCCCCTTACGGGGATTCAGGTTCTAAACTTTTAGTGGGGACGTTATCCCGCCTGACCGGGAGAAGGGTTTCCGCCCCCTTTCGGGGATTATGGTTCTAAACTACCGGCAAGATAAAAGTGAACAGCAGCTGCGGCGTAAGAAGTTTCCGTCCCCCTATTGATTAGCTCCTTTCTTACCAAGAAAGGAGTCCAAGTAGGTCCGGGAATTGTGGTTCTAAACGCCGCTAGAATGACCAACATGCTTAATAAGTTAGACTTGTTTCCGTCCCCTTGCGAGGATTATGGTTCTTAACGACAGGCATAGACTTCGATACTGTTAATGTTGCGATATGTTTCCGTCCCCTTTCGGGGATTTGGTTTCTTAACTCGTTGGTAGATTCTTCTAAGGCCTTGTAACATGAGGCTGTTTCCGTCCCCTTGCGAGGATTCAGGTTCTTAACAACACAAGAAAAATGGAACGTGGGAAGGAAAATAGTTTCCGTCCCCCTATTGATTAGCGCCTTTCTTACCAAGAAAGGCGTCCAAGTAAGTCCGGGGATTTGTTTTTTTAACGGAGAATCCAAAGAACAGTGCAGAGAACGCATGGAAAAGTTTCCGTCCCCTTGCGGGGTTTAAGGTAATTAACAAGACAAGCAGTAAATATTATCATCGAATATTGTGAGTTTCCGTCCCCTTGCGGGGATTGGGTTCTTAACGCAATGCAGAAATTGTATGTTACTTGTGCCGTAGCGTAGTCTCCGTCCCCTTACGGGGATTTAGGTCCTAAACGCTAAAATTAATTGTGCCACATAGAAAAGAAAGAGTTTTCCGTCCCCCTATTGATTAGCGCCTTTCTTACCAAGAAAGGAGTCCAAGTAGGTTCGGGAATTATGGTTCTTAACTAATGTCACACAGAAAACGATTGCAGGGCTGGAAGCGTTTCCGTCCCCTTGCGGGGATTCCTTACATAAACTCCCTTCTCACAAAGAAAGGAGTCCGTTCAGATGTTCTTAACGCTGGCGCGAAAACTGGGAAGCGATGGCCAGCAAGACTGTGTTTCCGTCCCCCTGCGGGGATGTGGTTCTTAAGTCATCGTCGAGAAACGTGTATTCTTTAACACCTACGTGTTTCCGTCCCCCTATTGACAAGCTCCTTTCTTACCAAGAAAGGAGTCCAAGTAGATCCGGGGATTATGGTTCTAAACTGTACGATGTCGAGTTAATTATGGGCAATGGTTATACTGAGTTTCCGTCCCCTTACGGGGATTCAGGTTCTTAACAGCCCCCTTTACAAATGGCTTAATTACGCCATCGAAAATCGTATTTGTGGGGCGGATTTTATTTTTCGGCTGTTTTCTGATTTTCCGCTGAAATTCGCTTTCAAAAATCCTCAAAGGCCGCCATTCCATCCCATCGGGGCAGAATGGTATAAAATCCATAAATCTATTCATATTATACCATATTTTGAAGTCCTTTGTCGTATATTGAAATACTTTTCGACGACGCCGCCACGAAACACGTTATCTTTAAAAGCTCTCTCTGAAAAGAGGTCCTCCCGACATTTGTCCACGCAAAAAAGAGACTTGCCCATCAAAAGGCAAGTCTCCTGCATTCCCCACCATCCTTACTTAGGAACGGCAATATGATATTGTTCATTCATAGCCGGATCGGGCTGAATCTTAATTTTGATGTTCCGTGAGATGAGGCCGTGTTTATAGAGGGTTTGGCTGATTTTTCCGCTCATATAGGCCGGGTGAGGCCAGTTACTGGCAGTATCTCCCTTGGGCACGCGGAGTATCATTTCAGTCTTTCCTTCGCGATCAGCTGCTTGAATCTGTTCGATCAAGTTATAATCGATTTCATAGCAAGTAGAAGGCGGCACTTGTCCTACCGTGCTTTCAGCATAGCCTCGAGGTCCAATGCCGGCTTCAACGGCAAAGAACAGCACCAGAAAGGGTACCAAGAAAATGCCCTTGACGTTGTTCTTCAAGGCATAGGCTAGGGACAGGACAATCCATAAAGCGGTCCAAATGATGAAGGAAATAAAGACATCACTGCGGCCGATGTATCCCGGGCCGGCCTTAGCACAAACGAATAATAAATAGAGAGCAGACACGAGCGACGTACCAAGATACATTCCGAGGATCGAATCGTAAGCCTTATCTTTTTTTCGATAACGGCTATACAGAGCCGCTGCGATAGAAAGAACACCTACCACGACAACATCGACGCTTATTCGCCCAATCATAGACAAAAAGATTTTTCCTGTTTCGCCAATCTCAGAAATAGACAGGCTCCTGCCGATATCGTGGGCCCGGCCGCCATGAGATTCAAACACGAGGGCAATGAGCCAAACTACGATGATGCCGATATAAAAAGCATTTTTCTTTACAAAAGCCCTATATCCGCCATGTTCTTTGAGATAAGCGAAGAACCGGAATCCCAGCAGGCAGCTAACATAGGCCACCAAAATGATATTGGATAAGGCGTTGGAAAAAATCGCCAAGTATATACAGAACAGCAGGACACTGCGTCGTCCCGGCATTAAATTCAGGGCTTCATGAGCGATATCAAATCGGGCTAAATACAGCACGACACAAAGATTGACTAAGGCCGGGATCACATAGTGATAGATGCAGGTCAAATTACCACTGCCAAAGAGATACGGCACAGGCGATGATTTTTCATAGAAAAGGACAAAATGGAAGAGGAAAAACAGGGCCGTGACCATCATATTGGCATAGTCGGATAAAGAAAGCCAACGTTCTACGAATCGAAAGAAGAGATACATATAGAGGCTGACAAGGCCGCCCATGACCAAGGCCGACGTCAAGGCAATGGAGCCTATATAGTCGCCGATGAGCGGATATACGACATAAGCAGCAATGAGTCCGACTAAGGGAAATAGGGTCTCCGGCAAGACTTTAATCGGGTTATAGGCCCCGGTCATGGGAACGGCTTTTCGCATGGAAGCGAGGTTCAACCAGTCGTCCCCATCATAAGGAACTAAGGGATGGGCCGTCGTAAAAAAGATGACGATACTCAGAAAAATGAGTCCAAAAAATATTTCTCGCCGATAATTAAAGATGCTTTTACTTCCCATATTTGCAGACCTCCCTGACCTTATCCTGATTCATGACCCGGTCACCATTGACGTCTTGCACTAAATAAAGAGGCCGGAATTTGCTTTCATTGAAGACTCGTCCCAAATATTCCCCGATAATTCCGAGGAAGGAGAGCTGGACGCCGCCGATGAAGAGGATGGCTGAAATGAGGGACGGATAGCCCGGCACGTCTTCGCCAAAAAGGATTGTCCGCCCGATGATAAACAGCATGTAGATCATGGCAATAAAGGCCAGGAAAATACCGACATAGGTTGCAGCCCGCAAGGGCGCCGTGGTAAAGCTGGTAATGCCTTCGATGGCCAAGTTGAGAAGCTTCCAATAATTCCACTTGGTTTTGCCGGCAGCCCGGGCGTCGCGGTCAAAAAGGATTTCTTTCTTTTCAAAGCCGATCCAGCTGAAAAGGCCTTTGTTGTATCGCTGAGATTCACGCATCATCCGCAGGGCGTTCAGGCACTGGCGGTCGAGGAGACGAAAATCACCGACATCGCGCTGCATGGGCGCATTAGACAGTTTCTGCAATATCGTATAAAAGGCATGAGACGACCATTTCTTGAAAAAGGTTTCCCCGGCCCGGCTGCGCCGCTTGGCACTGACGTCCTGATAGCCTTGCTCCCACCAATGAATCATTTCGGGAATGAGTTCCGGCGGATCCTGCAAATCGGCATCCATGATGATAGCCGCATCACCCGTCAAATAGTCGATGCCTGCCGTCATGGCGATTTCCTTACCAAAATTACGGGACAAATTGACGTAAGACACGCGGTCATCCTTCTCGTGCAGCTCCCGCATAATAGAAAGCGTCCCATCTTTGCTGCCGTCATTGACAAACATAAACTGGAAATCATAAGACGGAATCCCCTCGATGACGGCTGCCGTGCGACGATAAAACTCGTGCAGCACCGCTTCTTCATTATAACAAGGCACTAAAATCGAAATCAGCTGCCTTCCCTGTCGTCTCTCCACTTCACTCATATCTTCAGCCACGCTTGCGTCCTTTCATAAATTAATCGGTCTCATCGACCAAAAGTCCGGTAAAAAGCGAGTCCTATCGATTGCATAGAACTCGCTTTCGTCTTCCCCTAAATATACACCGTCAATTACCGTCCCAAGACCTTATCTACCATCTTCAAGGCACTTTCAACGGTGTCATCCATATCGTAATACTTATACTCTGCCAATCGTCCGCCGAAGATGACGTTCTGCTCTTTTTCGGCCAAGGCAGCGTATTTAGCATAGAGTGCCTGATTGGGCGCATCGTTGATTGGATAGTACGCTTCCTGGCCCGGTTCCCAGTCGGCCGGATATTCTTTGGTCACATAGGTTACGGGCTGGGTCCCGAATTCAAAGTGCTTGTGTTCAAGGATACGCGTATACGGCGTTTCGGCGTCGGTATAATTCATGACAGCCACGCCCTGATAGTTTTCTTCTTCCAGCCGTTCCGTTTCAAAACGAAGGCCGCGGTATTCCAAACGGCCGAGCTGGTAGTCGAAGTATTCATCGATAGGACCCGTATAGACGATGTTTTTGGCAATGCCTTCATAGTCGCTGCGCGAGGCATTATAATCGACGCCGGTCCGGACTTCGATGCCTTCCAACAAGCCCTTGATGAGGACATTATAGCCGCCGATGGGAATGCCTTGATAGCGGTCATTGAAATAGTTGTTGTCAAAAGTATAGCGAACAGGCAGGCGTTTGATGATAAAGGACGGAATTTCGGTGCAGGGCCGTCCCCACTGCTTTTCCGTGTAACCTTTGATGAGTTTCGTATAGATATCGGTACCGATAAGGGAAATGGCCTGTTCTTCGAGGTTCTGAGGATCCGTGATTCCTGCTTCTTCCCGCTGCTGAGCAATCTTGGCCGCCGCTTCTTTCGGCGTGCGGACGCCCCACATCTTGGTGAAGGTATTCATGTTGAAAGGAAGATTGTACAATTCGCCCTTATAATTGGCTACCGGAGAATTGACGTAATGATTGAATTCCACGAACTGATTGACATAGTCCCACACGACCTTATTCGACGTATGGAAAATATGAGCGCCGTACTTGTGAATGTGAATGCCTTCCTTTTCCTCACAGTACACATTGCCACCAACATAGTCGCGCCGTTCCAAAACAAGGCAGGACTTCCCGGCATTCGTCATCTCCCGGGCAAAAACAGCCCCAAACAAACCGCTGCCAACAATCAGATAATCATACATAAGGCAAACCTCCTGTAAAAATACCGCATAATGATTTTATTATACCATATGGCCCATTATCTAACCAGCCGGCCATTTATCGGCTAAACGCAAAAATACCTTGGATTTATGCTGATATGATTCATAAATCCAAGGCTTCTCTATATGTTACTCACTCTAACCAGCCGGTCCTTTCTCTGTCATATGACGTCTCAACTTTGACAACCCCTGTTTTACTTGGTATCCGACACCGGCTTTGCTAAGGCAGTGTTCTTTTGCCAGCTGACTGTAGGAATCGCCGTCAATGACATGCTTCACAATCATCTCTCGATGAAGTTCCGGCAATATCTCTAAGGTCTGATCCAGCTCCAGGCTTATTTCGGTCTGCAAGTATTTATGTTCCGGGCAATAGCGTTCAGAAGCCAGTGCGTTTTCGGGTAAATCCGTCACGGTATCCTTATCAAAGATATTTTTTTTAATTTTTTTATGATAGCATGTATGCTGATACGTTTCGCGACGAAATTGATTATAAACCGAAGATACCATCACTTTAGTCACGGGCTCCGGTTGATTCAGATCATACTTAAAAATGCACTGAAGGGCCCCCTGATACGCCGTAGAAAGGGCTTCACCAAAACTCTGATAATAATCTTGATATTCCTCCTGATATGCCTTAGCCAGCTTACAGAGGAAGGGATCAAATTCCCGAATCACTTCTTCCATTGCCAAGGTATCGCCGCGTTGTGCCGCACGGACACAGTGTCTCAACTGGACCGTCATACAATCAACTCCTTACTTAAATTTTTTAGATTAGAAACACCCCTCACTACTTCCTCACATTTCTCATCAAAAATTCAGATAGTCGCCTCCACCCGTAAAACGGGTGGCTCGACGGGCGGCTATAAGCCTTTATTGCTAAAAGCCAGCGTCTCAAGG
>OLFW01000121.1_pt1 | contig 77377 bp, 62 predicted proteins | sample 1605351 | NCBI WGS metagenome assembly OLFW01 (sample SAMEA3888918, study PRJEB22519) | human gut metagenome | biome: human gut; feature: human-associated habitat; material: faeces | place: Denmark | collected 2010 | reverse complement strand
GGCGACTTTGCGTCGGCAAGGGGTGCCCTGCCCGGCGGCGACAAGCAGGCTTTCTTCCCGGATACTGAGCTGACCTCCTCTTTTTGGTTTCTGATTTTACTCCCCTTGTTGAACGGTATAGAAATAACGAAAATTTTAGATTACAATAGAAGTTCTTTTAGACATTCATAAATATATGTGATACAATACAACTGAATTGCTTCTGATAAAATGCAGTTATGAATAGATAGAGAAAACAGGCTGGAGAGGAGCGGAGAAGGCCTGCAGTGTGGGGGGAAAACAATATATGAAGAATCAGCAGCGGAGAGAAAAAATATTAGAAATCCTGAGGAGTTCAACCGGACCCATTACAGGGGACCAGCTGGCCAAAGATCTGAATGTATCCCGCCAGGTCATTGTCCTGGACATGGCCCTTCTGCGGAGTGCCGGTACGGCCATCGTCTCCACCCGGAGAGGGTATCAGATCAATGGACGGAGCCTGACGGCCAGCTTCGACTGCCAATATAAAGAACTGACACCGGAAAGCGCTCAGGAAGAAATGAATGCAGTGGTGGACAACGGCGGCATGGTTTCCAGTGTGACCATCCTGCCGGATTTCAGTGGTCCCATCCAGGCCTACCTGAAGAACCGGAGAGATGTGAAGCAGTACATCGAAAGCTTCCAGAAATACGAAATTCCGCTGATTGCCACCCTTTCCCATGGGCATCACACCCTGACGGTTGCCGCCGATTCCCAGGAGGAACTGGGAGCCATCCGGGAAGCCCTGAAGGAACTCGGAGTGCTGACGGAAGAGGGAGAAGAGACGGAAAAATAAACAACAGGGAGGTGCGCATGGGGGGAACCGTTCACAGCGATGACCGTAAATGCGCATTTTTTGTGAAATTCCTCTTTCTTTTCCTGCCAAAAATAGATATAATATCTTTCGACTGTTGAAGGAGAACGCTGAAAGAATAGGAGGCCGTATGGCATTGTTGGATCAAATGGATGCAGGGAAGAACGAGAGGCTGTCGCCCTATCAGTGGATGGAGCGTCATTTTTTTGCCCGGCAGATTCCCCGGGACTGGGCTTCCCTGCTGGAACTGTACCTGAATTTCCACGGCCGTCTGGGCCGGGTGGAAATGGCTCTGCGGGGGGCCTTGCTTCTGGCAGGGACCGGCTTGGTGACCTTTTTCCTCATGGGCTGTGTATGCCTCTTCACCCTGTTTGAAAGCGGAGTGGGGGCCATTGCCCTGCTGGGACTGTGGATGCTGACCTATCTGGTGATGATGGTCTGTGGAATTTCTCTGTTCGTCCGCCGTTTCCATGATATGGACCGGAGCGGCTGGTGGGTCCTGCTGCTTTTCATCCCGGTGGTCCATCTGGCTGTATATATCTATCTGCTGATCCGCAAGGGAACAGAGGGAGACAACCGCTTCGGAGCTGTTCCGGAGTGAAGAAGGGCGGTTGTCCGGCCCATGATCTGGCGGAAGCGTCGCGCAAGCGGCGCTCTTTTTTTGTGCTATAATAAACATGATTCAAAGAGTGTGAAATTGTCCTTGGAGGGGGCCGTGTGATGCTGGAATTTTTGGAAAAAGAACAAATCAGTGAAGAACTGATCAAGGGAATCGAAGGGTACCGGAAGGAATTCCCCACGCCGCCGGAACTGGCGGACCGGGTACCGGAGCCCCATTTCCATTATTATGGGAAAGAGGTGTGGGAGGAAGCCATCGCTGCCCTGCTGTGCGGGCAGAACCTGCTCCTGGCCGGGCCCAAGGCTACCGGCAAGAACGTGCTGGCGGAAAATCTGGCCTGTGTCTTCGGCCGCCCCATGTGGAACGTTTCTTTCCATATTAATATGGATGCGACGGGTATGCTGGGCACGGATACATTCAAGAACGGGGAAGTGGAATTCCGGCCGGGCCCGGTGTACCAGTGCGCCGTCCATGGCGGCTTCGGAGTGTTCGATGAAATCAACATGGCCCGGAACGAAGCCATGGCCGTACTCCATTCTCTGCTGGATTTCCGTCATACGGTGGACATCCCAGGCTATGACCGGCTCCATGCCCACAAGGCCTGCCGGTTCATTGCCACCATGAACTACGGGTATTCCGGTACCCGGGAACTGAATGAAGCGCTGGCCTCCCGGTTCGTGGTGATCCAGCTGCCTGCCATTTCCACGGAGTCCCTGGGACGGCTGCTGAAGGATGAATTCCCCACCATCCGCCAGGATGCCATGAAGGCTTTCTGCCAGATCTTCAAAGATTTAGAAAAGAAATGTGCGGAAAGCGAGATTTCGGAAAAAGCGCTGGATCTGCGGGGGATGCTGGATGCCATCCACCTGATGCAGGCCGGCCTGGATCCTCACAAGGCCCTGGATATGGGCATTGTGAACAAGTCCTTTGATGAATACGAACCGGGCCTGATCCGGGATGTGATCAACCTGCACATCCCCGGCAACTGCAAAAAGCAGGATATCTTTGAGGGATGATGGATCATGGCAAAACTGAAATACGATGCCAGGCGCCGGCGGGCACTGAATATCGTATGGGATGTTTCCTGGGACTACCATTTTGACCCGGATTTTGTGGCCTACGGGGAAAATGGGGTACCGGATCTGTACCTGAATGCGGTGGTGGGCCTGACCCGGAAATATTACGATGTAACGCTCATCCACCAGATGTTCCAGGAAATGGAAAACAGCGCCCTGGTGGATACCTTTACGGATCTGTTCTGGCTGGGGCTGGAATACTGTACCTATGCCAGGGAAATCCCTGTACGGCCGGTGCTGAAGTATCTGCGGGAACAGCACGCCAGAGCCTATTTCAACGGGACGAAGCTGGATAAGCAGGGGGTGGCCCACGAAATGCAGGCCGCCCGGTGGCACGAAGTGCTGGGAGAGAAACGGGACCTGCACGACCCCTGGGCCAGGGGCCTGTATGAAGGGCTATGCTTCGACCCTGCCTGGACCACACAGCAACTCTGTGATCATTTCCGGAAACTGACCAAAAAGTACTTCGTGTCCCATTTCCTGGTGCGGGAAAGCCTGGAAAAGGTCATCATCAGCAAGGGACTGGGCGATCTGATCGACTGGCTGCTGCCCCACATCAGCCGCAGGCAGGAAAGCGTATTCAATTTCCTGTACTCCAAAAAGCAGGCACTGGACATCCTGTCCGGGAAAAAGGCCCACAACAGTCTGATGGAAATCATTACCGGCCAGACCCAGGCGGAGAACTACCAGTATATCGTGGATTGTTTCGGGGCCAGCATCTATCCGCCCAGGAAGATGCTGGACATCGACCAGGCCTGGTGCAGCGGGCCTCACAGAGGATGCCATCTGCATTTTACCCGGGGGCGCCTGGGCAGCAAAGGGACCACGGGCGAAGCCTCCCGCTGGCTGGAAGGGGCCCATCAGCAGCGGGTGAAGAATCTGGCCTACTATAAGGACCATGGGGAGCAGTGCCGGAAGAGCATTGCCAGGCTTACAGGACAGCTGCGCAGCGTCATGCGCATGAGCCGGACCCGGCTGCCCATTCCCTCCAAAGAGGGGGAACTGGTGCCCGGCCTGGTGTGGCGGGCCCTGAAGGTGAACGACGACAGGGTGTTCTTTGAAAATGAGACCGTGTCGACCCCGGACTTTACCATAGACCTGATGCTGGATGCTTCGGCCAGCCGGGGGGAATACCAGCAGGTCATTGCCTCCCAGGCCTATGTAATCGCCGAGAGCCTGCGCCAGTGCGGCATTCCCTATCAGGTGTATTCGTTCTGCACCCTGCGGGATTACACGGTATTGACCCTGTTCAAGGAGTACAGCGACAAGAAACGCTGCACCAGCATCTTTAACTATGTGGCCACCGGGTGGAACCGGGACGGGCTTGCCCTGCGGGGTGCCCGGCAGCTCATGGGGGATTTCACCCACACCCGGAAGATCCTGATCATGCTCACCGATGCGGAACCCAATGATGACAAGCCCCTGATGGGAGACGGATTGTTCAGCTCTGCAGAATACCGGGATGAAAAAGCAGTGGCCAATACGGCGGACGAGGCTGCCAGCCTGCGCCGGGAGGGAATCCGGGTCATTGGGCTGATCAACGGGGAAAACAGGCACATCATGAGCGATGCCCGGAAGATCTTCGGCAGGGATTGCGTGGAGGTCAGGGACCTGGACAAAATGGCCGACAGCGTGGGGAAGATCCTGTGCCGGCATATTGAGGCGCTGTAGCCATTGACTTTTCCCGTCCCCCTTGTTACAATGACTCCATACAGCTACAAACTGACAAAGGCGGGGAACGGAAGGAGTACAATGCCGCTTGCACAGCAGAGAGGATGCGGCTGGTGGAAGCATCTGTGCAATGCATGGGAAGTCGTCCGGGAGCCGGCGGGGTGGAGAGCCCTGCCCGGAGAAGGCACGTTACGTCTTTGAAGGTGCTCAAGCAATTGAGAATGTAGGTGGTACCGCGAACAACTCGTCCTATAGAACAGGGCGAGTTTATTTTTTTTAAGGAGGCAGAACATGGCAGAAGAAAACAACATCCCCAAGGTCTATGATCCGGCCGCGGTGGAAAAGAAATGGTATGCATACTGGATCGAGAACGGGTTCTTCCATCAACCGGTGGACAAGAGCCGCAAACCGTTCAGCGTGGTGATCCCGCCTCCCAACATTACCGGGAAACTCCACATGGGCCATGCCCTGGACAATACCCTGCAGGATATCCTGGTGCGCTGGCATCGGATGATGGGGGACAACACCTGCTGGCTGCCCGGCTATGACCATGCAGGTCTGGCGACCCAGATCAAGGTGGAAGAGGAACTGAAGAAAAAAGAAGGGCTGACCCGGTATGACCTGGGCCGGGATGAATTTGTGAAACGGGTCTGGAAATGGAAGGAAGAATACGGTGACACCATCGTCACCCAGCTGAAATCCCTGGGCATTTCCTGCGACTGGGACCGTCAGCGTTTTACCATGGACGAAGGGCTGAGCCGTGCTGTGCGGGAAGCGTTTGTCAGCCTGTACGAAAAGGGGCTGATCTACAAAGGGACCCGGATGATCAACTGGTGCGTGAACTGCCGTACGGCCCTGTCCGATGTGGAAGTGGAACACCAGGATGACCCGGGTGCCCTGTGGTACATCAAATACCCCATCGTGGGCGAAACGGACAGCTACCTGACCATTGCCACCAGCCGTCCGGAAACCATCCCCGGGGATACGGCCGTAGCCGTGAACCCCAAAGATGAACGGTATGGCAAGCTGGTGGGCAAGAAAATCCTGCTGCCCACCACCAACCGGGAAATCCCCATCATCGCCGATGAGTATGTAGACCTGGAATTCGGTACCGGCGCTGTGAAGATCACTCCGGCCCACGATCCCAACGACTATGAAGTGGGCGAACGGCACAATCTGGAAAAAATCGTGGTCATCGGCCTGGACGGCAAGATGACGAAAGCCGCCGGCAAGTATGAAGGCCAGGACCGCTACGAATGCCGGAAGCAGATCGTCCAGGATCTGAAGGACATGGGCCTGCTGGTGAAAATCGAAGATGCACCCCACTCTGTAGGCCACTGCCAGCGCTGCCACCACGTGGTAGAACCCATGGTCTCCACCCAGTGGTTCGTCAAGATGAAACCTCTGGCAGAAGCTGCCATCAAATGCGTCACCGAAGGCCATACCCAGTTCGTGCCCAGCCGGTTCACCAAGACCTATCTGCAATGGATGGAAAACATCCATGACTGGTGCATTTCCCGGCAGATCTGGTGGGGCCATCGGATCCCGGTTTGGTACTGTGATGACTGCGGCGCCGTGTCCGCCTCCCGGACGGATCTGACCACCTGCCCGAAATGCGGCAGCACCCACATCCACCAGGACGAAGATGCCCTGGATACCTGGTTCAGCTCCGGCCTGTGGCCGTTCTCCACCTTCGGCTGGCCGGACAAAACTCCGGAACTGGAACAATGGTATCCCACCAGCGTGCTGGTTACCGGCTATGACATCATCTTCTTCTGGGTGGCCCGTATGATCACCATGGGTGAGGAATTCATGGGCAAAGAACCCTTCAAGCATGTATTCATCCACGGGCTGGTGCGGGACGAACAGGGCCGCAAGATGAGCAAATCCCTGGGCAACGGCATCGATCCCCTGGACGTAATCGGCAAATATGGCGCCGATACCCTGCGGTTCATGCTGATCACCGGCAATACCCCGGGCAATGACATGCGGTTTTACTGGAACCGGATCGAAAGCACCCGGAATTTCGCCAACAAGATCTGGAACGCTTCCCGGTTCGCCCTGATGAATCTGGACGGCTACGATAAAAACGCGGAAAAAGCGCCTCTGACCCTGGCGGATCAGTGGATCCTGTCCCGGCTGCAGCACACCATCCAGGCCGTATCCGATTACCTGGAGAAATTCGAACTGGGAGAAGCCGGCCGTCTGATCTACGATTTCATCTGGGGCGAAGTATGCGACTGGTACATCGAACTGGCCAAACCCCGTCTGTATAACAAAGAGGATGCGGCCCAGCGGGCCACGGCCCAGAGCGTGCTGTGCCGGGTACTGGGCGATGCCATGAAGCTGCTGCATCCCTACATGCCCTTCATCACGGAAGAAATCTGGCAGCACCTGCCCCATGAAGGTAAGAGCATCATGATCGCTCCCTGGCCGAAGGCAGATGATGCCCTGATCGACGACACGGTGGAAAAACAGATGACCGTCATCATGGATACCATCAAGTCCATCCGGAACATGCGGGCAGAAGTGAATGCCGCTCCGGGTCACAAGGCTCCGGCTACGGTGCTGGTGGACGAGGACCTGAAGGACGTGTTCAAGGCCCATGCTTCCTATATCCAGCAGCTGGGTACGGTGGACAGCCTGACCATCGGTGGCATGGACGATGTAGCTCCGGAAAACGCCATGGCTGCTGTGGTCAACGGTGCCAAGGTGTATCTGCCTCTCAAGGGCCTGATTGATGTGGAAAAGGAACTGGCCCGTCTCCAGAAAGAACTGGACGGGGCCGAAAAAGAGGCCAAACGGGCTGCCGGCAAGCTGAGCAACCAGAACTTCCTCTCCAAGGCTCCGGCTGAAGTGGTGGAAAAAGAAAAGACCAAACAGACCGAAGTGCTGGCCCGGATCGATGGCCTGAAGGAACGGATGGAGACTCTCCGGAAACTGTGATCTGGAAAGGAGTAACGCGATGGAATATACGGATGCAGTAGCGTACGTAGAAAGTCTGGGTAAATTCGGCATCCATCTGGGGATGGAGCGGATCCAGGGCCTGGCGGCCCTTCTGGACCATCCGGAGCGGAAAATTCGGACAGTCCATGTGACCGGCACCAACGGGAAGGGCAGTGTAACGGCTTTTTTGACCAGCATCCTGAAGGAAAGCGGCAGACGGGTGGGGACCTATACCTCGCCCCACTTTGTCCGCTACAATGAACGGATCTGCCTGGATGGGCAGGAAATTTCCAATGAAGATTTCGCCGCTGTCACGGAAAAAACGAAGGACGCCCTGGACAAGTGGCTGGCCGGCGGGGGTGAGCAGCCTACCCAGTTCGAATTCCTCACGGCCATGGCTTTTCTGTACTTCGCCGAGAAACAGGTGGACCTGGCTGTAATCGAAGTGGGTATGGGAGGTCTGTGGGACTCCACCAACATCATCACGCCGGAAGTTTCGGTGATCACCAATGTGACGTTGGAGCACACGGAACGGCTGGGCAAGACCATCGAAGCCATCGCTGCCCAGAAGGCCGGGATCATCAAACCTGGGGTACCGGTGGTGACAGCGGCTGAGGGGGCGGCTCTTGCCGTCATCCGGGATACGGCGGAAGCCAATCATTCCGCACTGTACATCCTGGGCAATCAATTTTCAGCGGAGGTGCTGTCCAGTTCCATGGGCGCACAGGAATTCCTGTACCGGGACGGGGAAAAGGAACTGGATGTGACCATCCATCTGCCCGGGGAACACCAGGTGCTGAACGGGGCCGTGGCCCTGAAGGTGGCCGAACTGCTGGCCGCCAGGGACAAGGCCATCACGGAAGCTGCCATCCTGAAAGGGATGGAGGAGACCCGCTGGCCGGGACGATTGGAACGGATCCATCAGAAACCGGACATCATCCTGGACGGGGCCCACAATCCCTCTGGCGTCACCGTGCTGCGGAAGGCACTGGACGAGTATTATCCCAAGGCACACCGTTACTTCGTATTCGGCATGATGGCGGATAAGGACGTGAGCCAGGTGTCGGACATCCTGTTCCGGCCGGAGGACACCATCTACACGGTGCTGGCCCATGCGGGGGACCGGTCGGAAACGCCGGAAAAGCTGGCGAAGCGGCTCCACAAGAATGCGGTTCCCATGGATGACCTGACGGCTGCCTACAGAAAGGCGGTCGGTGAGGCCGGCCCGGAGGATGTGGTCATCGTCTGCGGCTCTCTGTACCTGGTGGGGACCTTTAAGGAACTGGGACTGGACCGGTAGAGCCATGGACCGACCAAGAGACTGGGGCCTTCCCACATCCTGGAACCTGAACCAGTGCACCTTTGCGGTGCTGTGTGTCCTGTTCTTCATCCTGCCCCTGAATCAGCTGGCGGCAGGCATCGTATTCAGCATCTGTTTCCTGATGAACCTGGTGAACTGCTGGCGGACCCGGCAATTCTGGCCAGCCATCCAGGTTCCCAGGGTCATCAGCCGGCCCTTGTGGGCCCTGTTCCTGCTCAGCGCCGTCAGCGTGCTCTGGTCGCCGAACCCTCTGTCCTGCGGCCTGAACTGGCTGTGGGTGGTGGGGCAGGAGGCCGGGCTGTTTTACCTGGTGCTGCGCTATGCCAGCACCGGCCGGCGGTCCCTGTTCCTGATCAAAATGTTTATGATCTCGGCGGGCATTGTGGCGGCTTATGGCATCTGGCAGTACTTCTTCGGTACCAGCCTGCAGAACGCCGAATGGATCGATCATGAGGCGTTTAAGGACCTTTCCAGGAGGGCCATATCCACCCTGGTGAATCCAAACCTCCTGGGGGCCTTCCTGGTGACCACTGTGGCCTACTGTGAAGGGATCTTCGCCCCTCTGAAGGGGGGGAAGACCCGCTGGGCCCTGGTGGGCATTTTCCTGCTGGCCACGGCCTGCCTGATCCTGACCTTCTCCCGGGGAAACTGGGTGGCCTATTTCTGGGTGCTGTTCGTGTTTGCCGGGGCCTTCTACCACAAGGCCTTCCTGCCCTTCATCGGAGGGGGGCTGGGAGTTCTGTACGTAGGCTGGAGCCGGCTGGCTGCCCGGATCATGTCCATCTTTTCCATCCATGATACGTCGGCGGAGCTGCGGTTCTTCTATCTGCAGAGTTCCCTGGACATGATCGAAGACCATCCTTTCGGGGTGGGGTGGTATGGCTACGGCTATGCCTTCCCCGATTACAACTTCTTCATTTCGGAAGATGTGTTCATGTACCACAGCCACAACCTGTTCCTGAACATCACGGCGGAACTGGGGATCGAAGGGCTGCTGCTGTTTTTGTTCCTGATGGTTCAGATGTTCAAGCTGGCCCGGGAGATCCGGCACCGGAAACGGACCCGGCCCTGGATCCGGGGTGTGGCCTGCGGCTATATGGCCTCCCTGGTGGGAATCTTCATTGGCGGCCTCACGGATCATACCCTGTTCAACAGCCAGCTGGGCATGCTGTTTTGGGCTGGGAACGCGATTGTGCTGATCATGGACCAGTTGAGCAGGCCCAGAAAAAAAGACGCTCAGAACGAAAAATAGGAGGCGCTGTGCAAATGCACAGCGCCTCCTGTTTTTTACGGTTGGAAGCCAATCAGAGGTGGAACAGACCCAGCATCAGACCGCAGGCCAGAGAGATCCAGGACAGGACCCACAGGCGCGGTGCGCAGAAGGTCAGCAGCTCTTTCAGGGAGATGCCGGCCAGGCCGCAGGCCAGGAAGGTGGTGGCAGCATGCGGAGTCACCATGACGCCGTAGTTCTTGCCGATCAGCATGGCCATGGCCATGTTGTGCGGGTCAACGCCGAACTGTTGCCCCACACCGATGGCCAGAGGCAACAGGCCGAAGAAGTAGGAGTCGGTACCCAGCATCATGCCGATGGGCACTGCGAAGAATCCGAACACATCCTGCAGATGGGGACCCAGGGCGGCCGGTACGATGGCGATCAGCATCTGAGCCATGGCCTTCATCATGCCGGTCTTGGACAGCACACCCAGGAATACACCGGAAGCCAGCAGAATCATGGGCATGGTCAGAGCGGTGGCAGCGTGCATCTTGATGGCACGAGCCTGGTCTTTAGCGGAATGGAAGTTGGCAATCAGGGCCACAGCCAGACCGAACATGAAAGCACCGTACAGAGGGATCTTGGTGAAGCACAGCAGGCCGATGACGAACAGGGTCAGGATACCGTTGAACCAGATCATCTTCGGACGCTTCATGAATTCAGCATCTTCAGAGGACAGGTCATCGTCGTGGGACTGTTCTTCGTCATCTTCGTTCAGCTGGGCAGCTTTGCCGGTGGGAACCAGGCCAGCGCCGCGGCGTTTTTCCAGCAGGCCCATATAGCCGGCGAAAATCATCAGGATGACCAGACCCACACCCTGCAGAGGCAGCAGTTCTTGCCACAGTTCGTTTACGTCAGCGTTCAGCACCACGCCGGTACGGGCCACAGGGCCGCCCCAGGGCAGCAGGTTCATGATGGACATGGCAGCACCGATGATGCAGACCAGGACCACCGGGCGCATATGCAGCTTCTTGTAGATCGGCAGCATAGCGGGGATGGTGATCAGCAGGGTGGAAGCCAGAGCGCCATCCAGGTGGGAGATAACGGCGATGCAGGCCGTTGCGATGGTAACCATCATAATGTTGGAACCGGCTTTTTTCACCAGCCAGTTTACCATGGGGTCAAACAGGCCCATATCACCCATCATGGAGAAGTATACGATGGAGAAGATGAACAGTACAGCGGTAGACCAGGTCTTGGAAACACCGGCCTTTACGAAATCAAAGATCTGGACAGGGGTGAACCCGCAGATCAGCGCCGCGATCACAGGTACCATGACGAACAGAGGTACCGGGTTGGATTTCCCACGGATCAGGGCGGCTACGATGATGACAACCATCAAGAAACCAACAATGCCCAAGAACATAATGCATTTCCCCCTTTTTGTCTGTTTTTCCGGGGCGGGCCAGCCACCGGAAGGATAAAGGATAAGACCTTGAACTTACAAACACATAGTACCATAGAAATATTCAGAAAACGAATATAAAAGTTCCCATAAAATACATAAGAAAAAACTTATAGAATAGGCGCAACTCCAGACAGAATGCGGCTGCAGAGGGAGTACGGATGATATTTGAATTGAACTTCAATTAAAACAACTCAAAAGATTTTTTCATACATGGTTCACAAATGAAGTCCTGGCCCGGAGAGCTTCCCATCTGCGCCCATAAAAAAAGACTGCCGCCGAAGCGACAGCCTTTTTTGAGATTGGCTCAGAGAGTGAACAGACCCAGCATCCAGCCGCAGGCCAGAGAGATCCAGGACAGCACCCACAGGCGCGGTGCGCAGAAGGTCAGCATTTCTTTCAGGGAGATGCCGGCCAGGCCGCAGGCCAGGAAGGTGGTGGCAGCGTGCGGAGTAACCATAACGCCGTAGTTCTTGCCGATCAGCATGGCCATGGCCATGTTGTGCGGGTCGACGCCGAACTGTTGACCAACGCCGATGGCCAGAGGCAGCAGACCGAAGAAGTAGGAGTCGGTGCCCAGCATCATGCCGATGGGCACTGCGAAGAACCCGAACACATCCTGCAGATGGGGACCCAGGGCAGCGGGGACGATGGCGATCAGCATCTGAGCCATGGCCTTCATCATACCGGTCTTGGACAGCACACCCAGGAATACACCGGAAGCCAGCAGAATCATGGGCATGGTCAGAGCGGTGGCAGCGTGCATCTTGATGGCACGAGCCTGGTCTTTAGCGGAATGGAAGTTGGCAATCAGGGCCACAGCCAGACCGAACATGAAAGCACCGTACAGAGGGATCTTGGTGAAGCACAGCAGGCCGATGACGAACAGGGTCAGGATACCGTTGAACCAGATCATCTTCGGACGCTTCATGAATTCAGCATCTTCAGAGGACAGGTCATCGTCGTGGGACTGTTCTTCGTCATCTTCGTTCAGCTGGGCAGCTTTGCCGGTGGGAACCAGGCCAGCGCCGCGGCGTTTTTCCAGCAGGCCCATATAGCCGGCGAAAATCATCAGGATGACCAGACCCACACCCTGCAGAGGCAGCAGTTCTTGCCACAGTTCGTTTACGTCAGCGTTCAGCACCACGCCGGTACGGGCCACAGGGCCGCCCCAGGGCAGCAGGTTCATGATGGACATGGCAGCACCGATGATGCAGACCAGGACCACCGGGCGCATATGCAGCTTCTTGTAGATCGGCAGCATAGCGGGGATGGTGATCAGCAGGGTGGAAGCCAGAGCGCCATCCAGGTGGGAGATAACGGCGATGCAGGCCGTTGCGATGGTAACCATCATAATGTTGGAACCGGCTTTTTTCACCAGCCAGTTTACCATGGGGTCAAACAGGCCCATATCACCCATCATGGAGAAGTATACGATGGAGAAGATGAACAGTACAGCGGTAGACCAGGTCTTGGAAACACCGGCCTTTACGAAATCAAAGATCTGGACAGGGGTGAACCCGCAGATCAGCGCCGCGATCACAGGTACCATGACGAACAGAGGTACCGGGTTGGATTTCCCACGGATCAGGGCGGCTACGATGATGATAACCATCAAGAAACCAACTACGCCCAAAAACATAATGCAATATCCTCCTTAAAGATAATGATGCGTCCCTGACGGGCAGTCAGGGAACCGAGATATAAGTACGGTATGGTTATAGTATCACATCCCAAAAGTGAAAACGAATAGAAAAATCAGTATGAATCACATAATTTTTTACTTATGATATATACATAGAGCAAGGATACATGCGGGTCTGAGGCTTTATATAAATTTTCTCATTTTCCCTACAAAAGAGATAACTTAATAATTTTTATTTCATTTGAAACGGTTTGGAACGGTGGATGCCATTCAGACACAAAAAGAACCCCGGGAGTCATACGACTCTCGGGGTCCCAGGATCTGTTCCGTTCAGAAAGCCGGATTAGAATTCAGCTTTCTTCACTTGACGGACCACGTCCATCACAGAACCATCCCGTGCTTCGATGATGCCTACGATCCGGTCACCGAATTGTACAGGATCCGGTTTGCCCACCATCTTGTAGGCGGTATCCCGCAGTTCTTCGATGGTGCAGATGGGCAGATCCGTGTCTTTCACAGCATCGATGATGTCCTGCCGGCGAGGATTGATGGCGATACCATAATCCGTCACGACGACATCGACCGTTTCACCCGGAGTGGTAACGGTGGTGCAGTCGGTGCAGATGGCCGGGATACGGCCCTGCAGCAGAGGAGCGATGACGATGGTGCATTTGGCACCGGCAGCAGTATCCGGATGGCCGCCCTGGGCACCGGTGATCACGCCGTCAGAGCCTACCACAACGTTGACGTTGAAGTGGGTATCCACTTCCAGTGCGCCCAGGATGACGTAGTCCAGCTTATTGACATAAGCGCCCTTGTTGAAGGGATCGGCATACTGGGAAGTGGTGATTTCGTAATGGTTGGGGTTGGTCTTGATGTCTTCGATGGAAGCCATATCGAAATCCTGGGTATCAGCGATCTTGTCGATCAGGCCTTCATGCTGCAGTTCGCAGATGGCCTGGGCAATACCACCCATGGCAACGCCGATGTGGATGTTATCCTTGCGCAGATGTTCGGCCAGGTATTTGGTGGAAGCAATGGAAGCACCGCCTACACCGGTCTGGTACACAAAGCCGTCCTTATACCAGGGGGTATGTACCATGAAATCAGCTGCATATTTGGCCATCAGCAGTTTCCGCTGGTCCGTGGTGGGTTTGGCAGCGCCGGTGGCAATCTTGGTGGGATCGCCGATGGCGTCCACTTTGACCACATAGTCCACGTTGGTCATGTCGATGGAAGCCGGAACGTTGGGGAAGGGAACCAGGGTATCGGTGATTACCACCACTTTGTCAGCATATTGGGCATCTACAGCAGCATACCCCAGTACGCCGCAGTCGCTGCCATTCTGGCTGCCGAAAGCACGGCAGTTGCCCATGTCGTCAGCGCAGGGAGCGCCGATGAAGGCAATGTCGATATGGGTTTCGCCGGATTCGATGGCACGGACACGGCCGCCGTGACCGCGCATGATGGCCAGGCCCTTCAGTTTCCCATTGGAAATGGCTTCACCGATTTTGCCCCGGACGCCGGAAGCCTGGATGTTGGTGATAGTGCCATCTTCGATCATGGGAACAATCGGAGTCTGGGCTTTGCCCAGGGAAGTGGCGCAGATGGTCAGATCTTTGATGCCCATTTTGTGGACAGCTTCCATGACCATGTTGACCACATAGTCCCCTTCACGGAAGTGATGGTGGAAGGACAGGGTCATACCATCTTTGATGCCGCATTTCTTCAGTACGTCTTCGATGGAATCTACCACTTTGCTGTAGTTCGGATCGATGACAGGAGCTACCGTATGGGTAGCGGCCTTATAGGCAACCAGATGTTTCGCATAGCTGCCGGAAAAAGGTTCTTTCCCGGTCAGTTTCAGGATCTCTTCAGGAATCTCTCTACCTACTGCGTTCTTCATCTTATAAATCCCCCTTATAGACACCGGCAGCCTTGGCCATAGCGATGGTTCTCTTGGCGCCGTCATAGAAGGCGATATCCAGCATCTTGCCGTTCAGCTGGAATACACCGATACCCATGGCTTTCTTGGTGTCGATTTCCCGTACAACGGCTTCAGCCCAACGGATCTGTTTTTCGGTCGGGGTGAATACGTCATGGCAGACAGGGATCTGACGAGGGTTGATGATGGATTTGCCATCGAAGCCCATTTGTTTGATCATTTCCACATCCTTGCGGAAGCCTTCCATGTCGTCCAGGTCGGTGTAAACGGTATCGAAGCACATCCGGCCGGTAGCCCGGGCGGTGATGACCATTTGCTGACGGGCACCCATCAGTTCCACGCCGCTCTTGGAGATGCTGGTCTGCAGGTCACGGGTGTAGTCGCCGCCGGACAGGGCGATACCGAACAGACGATCAGAAGAAGTGCAGATGTCGTACAGGTTCAGCATGCCTTTGGTGGATTCGATGGCAGCCATGATCAGCGTGCTGCCGATGGGACGATGGAATTCTTTTTCAGCAGCCAGGATGTGTTCTTCCACGGTCTTGATGTCCTTGCCGGATTCAGTCTTGGCCAGACGGATGGCATCGCAGCCGCCGGCGACGGAAACGCGGATATCTTCTTTCCAGTGGGGAGTTTCCAGACCGTTGATCCGGACAACTCTTTCACAACCATGATAATCGATTTCTTTCAGAGCATGGAACAGGGAATAACGGGCAGCATCCTTCTGGTTTTCAGCTACAGCGTCTTCCAGGTCCAGCATGATGGAATCGGGTTTGTACACATACGGGTCTTTTACCAGGCTCGGTTTTTGTGCGTTCAGGAACATCATGGATCTTCTCAAACGCTTGAAGTTCGGATTCGTATTGATTACTTCCATGTTATAAGACCTCCCAGGGATTCGGCGTATCGGGGTCCTCGTTGATAGAACGGAACACAGCGCCTTCCACGCGTGCTTTTAAAGTGCAGTCCAAAGCGCCCTTGTCAACAACAGAAACCTTTGCGTTGGTTACGTCCAGTTTCTTCAGGGTTTCCAGGACAACAGCCTTGATCTGCCGTCCATATTGATGGATGACGCTGCTTTCAATGGTGAGCTCGATGCCGTTGGTACCGGGTTCAACGGTGATCTGGGCATCGGAAGACTCAACAGTGCCAGCCATGGCTGCCTTCTTCAATTCCATGTAAAATCACTCCTTCTGAAATAGTAAACAATATACAGTTTGGTACACTTTGATAGTAACACAGGAAAAATTGGAAATCGAATATAAATAATGATATAATCTTTATAAGTTGAACCTTATTAATGCGGAAGAAGCCCCGTGGAATGCGGATTCCCGGGACTTGAAAAATTGTGTCAAAATATAAGAAATTAAAACTTCTTCTAATAAACGGCGACAATCAGGGAAGAACCGAAAAACTGGAGGGGTCTATGAATCTGAAACACGCGCAATATATAATGGAAATCATCAAGCAGGGCAGCATCACCAATGCGTCCAAAACCATGCACGTTTCACAGCCGGCGCTGAGCCAGACCATCAAAGCGGTGGAAAAATATCTGGGAGCGCCCATCTTTTTGCGGAATACCAATCCCATTGTGCTCACGGAAGCGGGGAAAAAATACATCGCTGCCGTGAAGCAGGTGATTACCATCAGCTCCAACCTGCTCCATGAAGTGGCGGATATCCAGTATGAAGGATATGGGACCCTTCGGCTGGGGATTCCCATCCAGCGGGCCATGCAGATGCTTCCTTCCGTAATGCCGGTGTTCCGGCAGCGCTATCCCCACATCAAGCTGAAGATCATGGAAGCAGGTAGCAACATCACGGAAAATGAGGTGCTGAACGGCGGTGTGGATCTGGCTGTGCTCACCACCACTCCCACCAACGACGAACTGAAGTATGAGCTGGTGGAAACGGAAGATGTGGTGCTGGTGGCCAATAAGATGACCACCCTGGCCCAGCGCATCAAGGGAGGAACCCCCATCCATATCACTGAGGCCAGGAATGAGGAATTCGTCTCCATTACCGAGGGCCACAACGTGCGCCGGGTGCAGGATACCCTGTTCAGCGTGTACGAGATCAAACCCAATGTGATCCTGGAAACTTCCAGCATCGAGGTGGGCAAACGGCTGGTCTCTGCCATGGAAGCCGTATTCATCTGCCCGGATGTGTATCTGGACGATTACTTCTTGTCACAGGACAAGTGTGTGTTGTATCCTTTATTGGGCGTCGCCAACAAACGGTACTGCTACATCTGCTGCCGCAAGGACGCCTATCTCAGCCCCTATGCCCGGGCCTTCATTGAACTGATCCGGACGCTGGGCAAGAAAAGAAAGGAACCTTATAGCAAATGAAAGATGTTGTGATCCGTCTGGCAGGCCCCGGGGTGGAAGTGCCGGATATGCTGATGGCACGGGATGGCCGTGCGGCTACCCAGCGGAAACTGCTGGACCATTTCCATAAACCCCTGCTGTTCTTTACCCAGAACATCCCCGGGCCGGTGAAGACCTCCGCCCTGATCCACCTGGGCTTCCTGGAAGGGATCCGCCGGCTGGAGAAAGCCCTGGAGGAAGCCGGCATCCCCGTCCTGTATCAGAAAACCATAGACTACAAGACGGGTTACGAAAAATATTATGTGCTGGACGGAGAGGCTCTGGCCATCAAGAAAATCGCCTGTGCCATCGAGAACGGCGACCGGCTGGGCCGGCTGTACGACATGGACGTGCTGGCGGAAGACGGTCACAAGATCTCCCGGACGGACATCGGATTGCCCGGGCGGCTGTGCCTGGTCTGCTCCCAGCCTGCCCAGGCCTGCGCCCGCAGCCGGAAGCACAGCGTACCGGTGCTGGTGCGGAATGTCCACCGGGTGCTGGAAACCTTTCTGCTGGACCGGGTGGAGCAGGCCCTGCGGGCCGGGCTCCAGGGGGAAGTGGACGCCACCCCCAAACCGGGACTGGTGGACAGGGACAATGCCGGGGCCCACAAGGACATGGACTGGCACACTTTTGCGGCCAGCACCGATGCCATCGTTCCCCATCTGCGCCAGATGGCGGAAAAAGGCTGGGACTGGGAAGGAAATGGGGAAGGGCTGTTCGCAGCCCTGAGGCCCATGGGGGCTGCGGCGGAAAAGGCCATGTTCCGGGCCACGGGCAATGTGAACACCCACAAGGGCATCATCTTCTCCCTGGGCCTGGTGACCAGCTTCACGATGTGGCTGCTGGCCCGCACCGGGACCGTGGACAGCGAGAAGACCCTGGCCACCATTGCGGAGGCCGTGACACCGCTCCTGGAACGGGACTTTGCCAAAATCGACCCCTACCATCCCCATACCCACGGGGAGGTCCTGTACCTCGAGCAGGGGTGCCGGGGTATCCGGGGCGAAGCCATGGACGGATTCCCGGCGGTGGGCGATATCGCTCTGCCGGCCCTGCGGAAGTTTCGGGAAGAAGGGAAGCCGGACAACGAGGCCTACATCCAGACCCTGCTGCTGCTGCTCTCCCAGGTGGAGGACACGAACATTTTGAGCCGCAGCGATGCCGCTACGTTGAAGCAGGCCCAGGCCGATGCGAAAGCCGTGCTGGAAAAAGGCGGGGCCTTTACCCCGGAAGGGCTCCAGGCCGTGTGGGACCTGAACGAGAAATTTATCAAGCAGAACATCAGCCCGGGAGGCTGTGCCGATTTATTGATCCTGGCCATCTTCATGGAGAAGATGGAAGGATTGGTGGAATAACAAAAAGGAGCTGTGAAAAAATGATTCACAGCTCCTTTTATTTTGCCAGCATAAGCTGGCTTCCATCGACTAGAGACTAGAGACTAGTGACTTTCTTTACTTGTCCTGTGCAACCACCTTGTCCACAATGCTGTCCAGGGCTTTGCGGCTGGTTTCGCTGAGGTTTTCCAGAGGATTACCGGCATCTTCGGCAGCTACCACCTGGGGATCGATGGGGATCCGGCCCAGGAAGGGCAACCCTTTTTCTTCGGCCAGGGCTTTGCCGCCGCCGGCTTTGAAAATGTCCACTTCCTGCCCGCAGTGGGGGCAGACGAACCCGCTCATGTTCTCGATGATGCCGCGGACTTTGATGTTGCCCAGCTTGCAGAAGTTCAGGGATTTCCGCACATCGGCTAGGGCCACTTTCTGGGGGGTGGTGACGACGATGGCTTCTGCGTCCTTGATGGTCTGGACCACGGTCAGAGGTTCGTCACCGGTGCCGGGGGGACAGTCGATGATCAGGTAATCCAGAGGATCCCATTGGGTGTCGCTCATGAACTGCCGGATGGCACCCACCTTCAGAGGGCCTCTCCAGATCAGGGCATCGTCCTGCTGGGCCAGGAACCCCTGGGCGGACAGGAATTCCAGGTTGTCGCTGTACTTGAAGGGCACCAGTTTTTCGTTTTCCACCTGGACATGTCTGTCCATGAAGCCCAGCATACCGGCTACGCTGGGGCCGTGCAGGTCCACGTCCATCAGGCCCACGTGATAGCCGCGCTGGCTCAGCAGCAGGGCCAGGTCCACGGAGACGGTGCTTTTGCCCACGCCACCCTTGCCGCTCATGACCACGATTTTATGTTTGACATGGCCCAGGAAATCGGCAATGGCCACGTCCTGGGGATTCTGCTTCGGATTGGATGCGCAGCCGGAGCAGTGAGAATGATCGCAATGATCACATTCGCTCATTGATAAAACCTCCTCAATTGAACCACAATATTGTAACCCATCCTATTATATGAAAAAAGTCAACTGAATGCAAATAAGTTACATTTTAAAAACTGACTATAAAGTCAAAAAGTGTGTATAATACTAAAGAAATACAACGGGGCAAGCCCCATAAGGAGTGAACAGTATGCAATCCAACTGGAAAAAAACGGCGGTGCTGGCGCTTCTGGCCGCAGTGTGCGCAGTACCGGCCTATGCCGAAGAACGACCCAAACTGGCCGATGGAGAATTGTTCGTGAACGAACGGATCGTGAAGAATGGCAGGGTGCTGTACAAGGCTCTGGATCTCCATGATGACTGGGAACACGATCCGGAAAAACAGGTGCCGGGGCTGGTGTGCACGGCTTTCATCCCGTCGAAGGATGAGAAAGTGGGGCCGGAACTGGCCAGTGTGAAGAAACTGACCACCAAACAGGAAAAGATCCTGGCAGCCCGCCGCCATTATTCCGGTGGGGACTATGCCAACAAGCTGGTGCTGCTTGCGGCCATGGATACCCGCGGACAGAACGGCAAGCTGGATATCGTGAAGGCGGAGCTGTTCGGTCGGCTGCTGAATGTGACTGTGGCCATCCAGGATCCCACCGGGGTCCAGGATGACGGCTCCGAAGCCCTCAGCGAAGAACATGTGATCACCCTGCCCGCGAAGGATCTGCCCCGGTATGGCAATCTGAGGGTCCGGTTCTCCGATGCCACAGGCCATGCCCTGGATGATATGGACGTGGCTCTGGAACGGTAAGGGGGGCCGCGGGCGGGTTACCGCCCCGCCCCTACATTACCACCTGTAACTTCCGATACACTCTGGACTTTTTCTTCCCCAATCTGTCTCTCCCCGTTGACGAATTTTCCTTCAGGGAGTATGATTAAACCATTCCAATGTGTAAAGGCGGTTTTCATCATGACTCTGTCCAGTATGACCTGGGGAACTGCATATGGCTTCTATTTTACCCAGAGCTTCTATTATGGCTTTGGGTACTTTAGCTGCTCCAAAACTCCATGCAATTCCACCGGTAAGAGAGACTGAGATTCCAGGATTTCCTGGAAAGCGACCTTGATAAGACCGTTAGCAGACTCCTTGCGAGTCTGCTTTTTTTGTGCAGAAGAAGCAAGGAAGCAAAGTAGGAAACAAAAGCAGGAAATGAAGAATGGGAGGAAAGAAACATGATCATTGTATTGAAGAAAGGTGCACCCAGAGAAGAAAGCGAGAAACTGAAGAAGAGCCTGGAGGCCCGTGGCTTTACCATCCATGACAGCATCGGTGAAAACCAGGAAGTCCTGGGCATCGTAGGGGATACCAGTGTGCTGGATCCGGAAGATTTCATGGTCAATGAATGGGTGGAAAAGGCCCTGCGGGTGCAGGAACCCTTCAAACGGGCCAACCGGATGTTCCATCCGGACGATTCCATCATCGACGTAAATGGCGTCAAGGTGGGGGGTAAGAAACTGGTGGTCATCGCCGGTCCCTGTTCTGTGGAAGGCCAGGATCAGATGGACACCATTGCGGCTTCGGTGAAAGCCTCCGGTGCCGACATGCTCCGGGGCGGGGCCTTCAAACCACGTACTTCTCCCTACTCCTTCCAGGGACTGGGAGACAAGGGTCTGGATATGATCCGCCAGGCCGGCACGGCCAACCACCTGCCCATTGTCACAGAAATCATGAGCGCCGACAAGATCGATGAATTCGTGGAAAAAGTGGACCTGATCCAGGTGGGGGCCCGGAACATGCAGAACTTCACCCTGCTGAAGGAACTGGGCAAGCTGGACAAACCCATCCTGCTGAAACGGGGCATGTCCGCCACCATCGAGGAATGGCTCATGAGTGCCGAATACATCATGTCCGAAGGGAATGAAAACGTAATCCTGTGCGAACGGGGCATCCGGACCTTTGAAACCTATACCCGGAACACTCTGGATCTGTCCGCAGTGCAGGCGGTGAAACGGCTGAGCCATCTGCCGGTGATCGTAGATCCCAGCCACGCCACAGGCAAAGCCTGGATGGTGCCCACCATGAGCAAGGCGGCCATTGCTGCCGGGGCTGACGGACTGATCATCGAGACCCATAACGATCCCAAACATGCCTGGTGCGACGGGGCCCAGAGCCTGTCCCTGCCGGAATTCGCCAAACTGATGAAGGACCTGAAGGTATTGGCTCCGGCCGTAGGAAGGGAATTATAATGAAGAAACTGCAGGATACTGTTGTTGCCATCATCGGGCTGGGCCTGATCGGCGGTTCTTATGCCAAGGCCCTGAAAGCCCAGAAAGTGAAGCGGGTGATCGGTTCGGACCGGAACCACATCGTTTCCCTGATGGCAAAGGATGAAGGATATGTGGACGAACTGGCAGATGACAAACCGGAATTGCTCCGGGAGGCGGATGTGATCATCTGCTGCATGTATCCCAGTGCCTTCGTCCCCTTTGTGAAAGCCAACATGCAGTATTTCAAACCGGATGTGCTGCTGACGGATGTGATGGGTATCAAGGGATCCATTCCCGACCAGATCGATGCCCTGCTGGGACCGGAAATGGACTTCGTGTCCACCCATCCCATGGCAGGTCGGGAGGGAAAGGGCTACAGCCAGAGCACCTCCCAGATTTTCCAGGGGGCCAACTTCATCCTGATCAAACGGGACAGCAACAGACCGGAACATGAACAGTGGCTGCGGAACATGGCCTATGAGCTGGGCTGTGCCCGGGTGGTGGAACTGACGGTGGAAGAACACGACAGCATCATCGCCTATACCAGTGATCTGCCCCATGTGCTGGCCGTGTCCCTGATCAACAGCGATTCCATGCAGGAAAACACCAAGTACTTTGTAGCCGGTTCCTTCCGGGATGCCACCCGGGTGGCTGATATCAACGCCACCCTGTGGAGCGACCTGTTTTTATTGAACAAAGGACCGGTGATCGGGGAAATCAACAAAATGGAGCAGCAGCTGGAACGGTGGAAGAACGCCCTCCAGCAGGACGACAGGGAAGAACTGGTCACCATGATGGACCAGGCGAAAAAGAAAAGAAGGGATATGTTCTATGGAAAAAATCTTCGTTGATCTGGGAAAGAAATCCTACGATATCGAAATCGCCGTCCATTCCTTTCCAGAAATGGGTCAAAAGATCCGGGCCCTGTCCAAAGCGGACAAAGTGGCCATCATCACGGACCATACCGTGGATGCCCTGTACGGTCCGCAGCTCCAGCAGCAGCTGGAGAACCAGGGCTTTATGGTGCGCCGACTGGTGATGGAGGCCGGAGAGGACCACAAGAACCTGGAAACTTTCGGCCGGATGGTCCGGGCCTGTGCCGATTTCGGCATGACCCGCAGTGACCTGGTGATCACCCTGGGGGGCGGCGTGCCCGGCGACCTGGGCGGCTTTGTGGCAGCCAGCTTCCTGCGGGGCGTTGCCTTCATCCAGGTGCCTACCACCCTGCTGGCCCAGATCGACAGCAGTGTGGGGGGTAAAGTGGCCGTAGACCTGCCGGAGGGCAAGAATCTGGTGGGGGCTTTCTACCAGCCCAAAGGGGTGCTCATGGATCCGGAATTGCTGCGCAGCCTGGATCCCCGGTATCTCCATGATGGCCTGGCAGAAGTAATCAAATGCGCTGCCTTCGGGGATCCGGACCTGTTTGCTGCCCTGGAACAGTGGAGCACCGATGAGGACATTCTCCACCATGTGACGGAGATCAGCGCCGCCTGCTGCCGGCTGAAAGTCAAGGTGGTAGAGGAGGACGAACGGGACGTGGGTGCCCGGATGGTCCTGAACTTTGGCCACACCATCGGCCATGCGGTGGAGCGGTACTATCATTATGAAAAATATACCCACGGGGAAGGGGTGGCCATCGGGATGGTGCGCCTGACCCGGAATACGGAAAAACTGGGTCTGACCCGGCCGGGGACAGCGGACCGGATCCAGCGCCTGCTGGCCCGGTACCACATCCCCACGGAAGATCCCATTCCCGATTCTGCCATCCTGGAAGGCATCCAGATGGACAAGAAGAAACGGGGCAATCAGATCACCCTGGTGATTGTGCCGGAAATCGGGAAGAGCCTGCTGAAGAAAGTGGCCTTCGCCGATCTGGAACCCTATGTGAAAGGATGAAAGTATGACTACGCTACGCATTGAACCCCTGTCTCTTACAGGAACGATCCGGGTCCCCTCCTCCAAGAGCCTGGGACATCGGGATCTGATTTGCGCCGCCCTGGCCCGGGGTACCAGCCAGGTGGAGCAGGTCAGTGTCAGCAGGGATATCCTGGCCACCTGTGAATGCCTGCGCCGCCTGGGGGCCCTGATCAGCCCACTGGAGGAGGAGGGCGGACGGACCGGCTTTACGGTGGAAGGGTGCCGGCCCCATCAGGTGGGCAGCCTGCTGGACTGTGGAGAATCCGGGTCCACCCTGCGTTTCCTGATCCCCCTGGCAGCCCTCAGCGGGGAAAAATTCACCTTTACCGGTTCCGGCAAACTGGGCAGCCGGCCCCTGGACCCTTATGAAGCCATCTTTGCCGAGCAGGGCCTGACCTTTGAAAAGGGCGGTCCTGAAGAGAATTTCCCCCTGGTGGTACAGGGACCTCTCCAGCCCGGCCATTTTACCCTGCCGGGGGATGTGAGCAGCCAGTTCATCAGCGGTCTGCTGTTCGCCCTGCCCCTGCTGCCGGGGGATTCCACCCTGGAAATCACCGGGAAACTGGAAAGCCGGAGCTATATCGCCCTGACCCTGTCCGCCCTGCAGAAGTACGGTATTACCATCGAACATAAAGATTTCCTGACGTACCGGATCCCCGGGAATCAACAGTACCAGCCCCGTACTGGAGCCGTGGAGGGGGATTATTCCCAGGCAGCGTTCTGGCTGACGGCAGGCATGCTGGGGCGGAGTATCGGCCTGTTGGGCATGGATCCGGAGTCTCTCCAGGGAGATAAAGCCATCATCCCCATCCTGCAGCGGATGGGGGGCCAGGTGGTCTTTGAAGGGGATACCCTGATCAGCCGGCCGGTTACGGCCTTGGGCACCACCATCGATGCCGCGGACTGCCCGGATATCATCCCGGTGCTTACCGTGGCAGCGGCCCTCAGCCAGGGTCATACGGAAATCATCCATGCGGAACGGCTGCGGTTGAAGGAGTGTGACCGGCTGAAGGCCATGACTACGGAACTGAACAAGCTGGGCGCCCGCATTACGGAAAAACCGGACGGCCTTTCCATCGAGGGAGTGGAAGAACTGAACGGGGGCATCGTGGACTGCTGGAATGACCATCGCATCGCCATGAGCCTGGCAGTGGCCAGCATCCAGTGCCGGGAACCCCTGACCCTGGTGGGGGCCGAATGCGTTTCCAAATCCTATCCGGAATTCTGGCAGGACTTCAAGACCTTAGGAGGACAGTATGAGCAGTGTAATGGGTGAGCGGATCAAGCTGACCATCTTCGGAGAATCCCATGGCCCCTCCATTGGAGTGGTCATGGACGGTCTGCCGGCCGGAGTGGAACTGGATCTGGCGGCCATTGAGAAAGAAATGAAACGGCGGGCACCGGGCAGCAGCAAGCTGGCTACGCCCCGGAAGGAACCGGACAGCTTCACCATCGAAAGCGGGTTCTTCAACGGAAAGACTACGGGCATGGCCCTGTGCGCCCGGATCGTGAATACCAATGCCCATTCCAGGGATTACAGCAAAATGAAGGAAATCATGCGACCGGGCCACGGGGATTACCCGGGTTATGTGAAATTCCACGGTTGCAACGATTACCGGGGCGGCGGCAGTTTTTCCGGCCGCCTGACGGCACCACTGGTGTTTGCCGGCGCCGTGGCCAAGCAGCTGCTGGCGAAAAAGGGTGTGACCGTGGGGGCCCATGTGGCGGCTCTGGCCGGGATCCGGGACGACCGGTTCAATCCCCTGGGAGAAACGGCGGAGACCCTGCGCTCCATGGGGGAAGAGACTCTGCCGGTGCTGAATCCAGACGTGCGGGAAACCATGGCCCAGGCTGTGACTGCTGCCCAGAAGGAAAAAGACTCCGTGGGCGGGCTTATCGAATGTATGGCCATCGGCCTGCCTGTGGGGTTGGGGGAACCCTATTTCGACTCTGTGGAAAGCCGGTTGAGCCACGCCCTGTTCTCCGTACCTGCGGTGAAGGGCATTGCCTTCGGGGACGGTTTCGGCTTGGCGGAGATGCGGGGCAGTGAATCCAATGATCCCATGGAGTACCGGGACGACAGGGTGGTGTGTACCACCAACCACAACGGCGGTGTCACCGGGGGAATCACCAACGGCATGCCTCTGGTCTTCACCCTGGTGATCAAACCCACGCCTTCCATCGGCAAGACCCAGCATACGGTGAACGTGGTGACCCGCGAAGACACCACCCTGGAAGTCACCGGTCGTCATGATCCCTGCATCCTGCCCCGGGCCATCCCGGTGGTGGAGGCCGTAACGGCCTGGACCCTGCTGGATCTGTTTTATATGGCGGAACGGGGGTAGGCATATGACACAGGAATCCATCCCTGTAGGCTATATGGGGGTGCCGGGGGCCTACGGCCACCTGGCCCTGCAGCAGTACTTCTCTGGTCAGCCGGTGGAAGCCCGGAACTTCATGCTTTTTGAAGATGTGGTGACGGCAGTCATGGACGGTACTGTCCGGTATGGGGTGCTGCCCATCGAGAATTCCTCCACCGGCGGCATTACGGAGGTCTATGACCTGGTGCGCCGGTATGGGGCCAGCATCGTGGGTGAGAAAATCGTGAAAGTGGAACACTGCCTGCTGGGCCTGCCCGGAGCGAAGCTGGAGGACATCAAGGAAGTCTACTCCCATCCCCAGGGCTTTTCCCAGTGCCGGGCCTTTTTCAAGGAACATCCGGCCATGCAGCAGTTCAATTATTTCAATACGGCCAAGGCGGCGGAAATGGTGGCCCGGAAAAAGGACATCCATAAGGCGGCTGTGGCCGGGGCTCAGGCGGCCGGACCCTATGGCCTTGCCATCCTGGCCCGGGGCATCAACACCAACCAGAGCAACTACACCCGGTTCATCATCATCAGCCGGCAGCAGGAACTGGCCGCAGATGCGGACAAGATTACCCTGATCGTCAGCCTGAAACACCAGCCCGGGTCCCTGTACCGGGTCCTGTCCCATTTCGCCCGGTATCAGATCAACATGACCAACATTGAATCCCGCCCCATCCCCGGGCGGCCCTGGGAATATTATTTCCACATGGACATCACCGGCCATCTGACGGATCAGGCCGTGCAGAATGCCCTGGCGGACCTGCCGGAGGATACCACGGACTGTAAGATCCTGGGGAACTACCGGGCGGATCACGGAAAGGAAGCCAGACCATGAAATTCGGATTGTTAGGACGGGTACTGGGGCACAGCCTGTCGCCCCAGATCCATGCAGCCATCTTCCGGGCCCTGGGCAGCCAGGATACCTATACCCTGTTGGAACGGGAGCCGGACCAGGTGGCAGCTTTTGTACGGGAAAACCGGGAGGGGCTTACCGGCAGCAATGTGACCATTCCTTACAAAGAAACTGTCATTTCCTATCTGAAGGAGATTGCACCGGAAGCAGAAAAGATCGGAGCGGTGAATACCCTGTTTTTCACGCCGGAAGGGGTGAAAGGCTACAATACGGACTATATGGGTTTCGATCGGATGCTCCAGGCAGCCGGTATCTCCCTTGCCGGGAAACGGGTGACTGTGCTGGGCAATGGAGGTGCGGCCAAGGCCGTGCTGCAGGTAGTGGCCGACCGGAAGGCAGAGACGGTCCAGATCCTGTCCCGCCACCCCCGGCAGGCGAAAGAGAGCCTGCAGCATTTCCTGGCCCAGCGGCCGGATGCCCAGGTGCGGCTTTATGCCGACGCACAGCCCGGCAGCCAGGTGGTCATCAACACCACTCCGGTGGGTATGTCCCCCAAAGTGGGAGTGAGCCCGGTGCCGGCAGACTTTACGGCGGGAGCCGAAGCGGCAGTGGACATCATCTACAATCCCAGGGAAACCCAGTTCCTGGCTGACGCCCGCAAAAACGGGGCGAAGACCTGCAATGGACTGTATATGCTGGTGGCCCAGGCTGTGGCTTCGGAGGAAATCTGGCAGCAGAGGAAGCTGGATCCGGATCTGATCCCGGAAATCATGAAACAACTGGAGGCTTCATTTCATGGCTAATATTGTACTGATCGGTATGCCCGGAGCGGGCAAGACCACCATTGGAAAGAAACTCAGCAAGGTGCTGGGGCGTCCGGTCATAGACGCGGACGATGTGGTGGTGCAGCAGACCGGACGGACCATCAAGAGCCTGTTCCAGGAAGGAGAGGATGTATTCCGGGACGCGGAGACGACAGCCATCCGCAGCCTGGCCGCCAAAGATGGCATCATCATCTCCTGCGGGGGCGGCGTGGTGAAGCGCCCGGAGAACATGGCCTATCTCCAGGAAACAGGGAAAATCTTCTTCCTGAACCGGGACCTGGCAGCCATCGCCGGGTGCGTGGACAAAGTGAGCCGGCCCCTGCTGAATTCTGCAGAAGACCGGTTGACCCAGCTGTACAGGGAACGGATGCCGTTGTACCTGAAATATTGTGATTATGCCATTCCTGTGGACGAAGATTTCGACAAAACCACAAAGTACATCATCGACCTGATCAGGAAGCTGGGGATCTGAAAGACGGGAAGTCCTCGGATTGGTGTACAGCCGACCACCAACCACCAACCACCAACCACCAACCACTAACCACTAACCACTAAAAAACGGGAGCGTGATTTTTCACACTCCCGTTTTTTCAATATACACACTGGTGCTGGGATAGGCGGCACTGGTGCCTGTCTCTTCCAGCAGCTTCAACAGCTCCAGGTTGATCTTTTCCTTGCTCTTCATGTATTTGGTGTAGCTGGTGTGCCGACAGTAGCATACGATGCTGATGTCCAGGCTGCTGGCCCCCATGTTGGAAAAGGCCACGGTGATGCCCTCGTCCAGGATGTCCGGGTCAGACTTCAGGTAGGCGGTGATCTTTTCCACCAGGGCCTGCAGCTGTTCTCTGGTGGCGTCGTAGGTGACCCCCAGGGTCATTTCCAGCCGGCGCATATCACGATTGGTGAAGTTCTGGATGGGGGTACTGATGATCAGGGAATTGGGGATGTACACCAGGGCCTGGGTGAAGGTCCGCACATTGGTGCTGCGGAAGGAAATGGATTCCACAATGCCTTCGATGTTGTTGCAGATGATCCAGTCCCCTACGTGGAAGGGCTGGTCCATAAGGATCACCAGGCAGGCGAAGATGTTGGCCAGGGAATCCTTGGCTGCCAGGGATACGGCCAGGCCGCCGATGGACAGCCCGGCGATGAAGCCGCTGATGTTGAAACCCCAGGTGCTGAGCACGGTGGCCAGGGCGAAGAAGATGATCAGGGCGTGGAAAAAGGAAGAGAACAGACCGCTGATGGCCGGGTCCAGCTTTCTGCCGGCCTTGGTGAAGAAGTGGCTGAACAGGACGTTGGTGGTGGAACTGAAATTGTACAGGATCCAGTAAAAGGCGATGACCAGCAGGCTGGACATGGAGTTGGAAAGGAACGCAGTCTGGGCCAGCCGTTCCCAGGGAGAATTGGCCAGGGCGGTATAGCCACCGAAGACGGCAATGGCCATCCTGCCGGGCCGGTACACCGCTGCCGCGATACTTTCGTCTGCGGCAAAAGGGAGTTTGTCCAGAATGAAGCGGATGATCCGGATGCTTACGATCCGGAAACCGATGTAGAACAGGATGGTAAAGGCCAGGATGAAAAGTGCCGGCAACCAGGCCAGGAATTCGTTGTATAAAGTCATAGCTGCTCCTTTATTTTAGCCAGCGTCAGCTGGCTTCCTTTGGCTAGTGACTAGTGACTCGAGACTAGTGACTATTATTGGTTTCCATTGTACCATTCCTGCCGCAGAGGGTGCAAGAATATGGTATAATGAAACGAATTTGTAAATTCGTCTGAGGGGGAAATGGAAATGTCTTTACGTGCAGATGCAGAAACCATCATGAACAGTGCCATCCGGGCTTCTCTGCCGGATGCGGCTGTGGCAAAGGCTTTGGAACATAAAAGATTCGGCAGGGGAAAGATCGTGGTGGTGGCCATCGGCAAGGCAGCCTGGCAGATGGCCAAAACGGCAACAGGCATCCTGGACGGCCGGATCTCGGCAGGCATTGTGATCACCAAATACGGTCACAGCAAGGGGGAACTGGCCCCTCTGGAAATCTGGGAAGCCGGGCACCCGGTACCGGATGAGAACTCGCTGAAGGCCACTGAACGGGCCATCGAACTGGTGAAGGAGCTGGGGGCCGATGATACCGTCCTGTTCCTGATCAGCGGCGGCGGCTCCGCTCTGTTCGAGAAACCCCTGATTTCACTGAAGGAACTTCAGGGAATCACTTCGGACCTGCTGGCCAGCGGAGCAGATATCGTTTCCATGAATACGGTACGGAAACGGCTGAGCAGCGTCAAGGGCGGAAAGTTCGCCAAACTGTGCGCTCCGGCGAAAGTCTATGCCATCGTGCTCAGCGATATCATCGGGGACCCTCTGGATATGATCGCCTCCGGTCCGGCGTATCCGGATTCCTCCACCTGTGAGGAAGCCCTGGACGTGATCCGCAAATACAAGATCATGCTGCCGGAGGATGCGGAAAAAGCCCTGCGGGAAGAGACTCCCAAACAGCTGGACAATGTGGAGACGGTGATCACAGGCAGCGTGACGGAGCTGGCGGCTGCCGGTCAGAAGGCGGCAGAAGCCCTGGGCTATGAAACGGTGCTTTTGACCACCAGCCTGAACTGCCAGGCCCGGGAAGCCGGGAGTTTCCTGGCGGCCATTGGGCGGCAGTATGCCGGGAGCGGCAGGAAACTGGCAGTCCTGGCCGGAGGAGAAACGGTGGTGCATCTCCACGGCAGGGGCAAGGGCGGTCGGAACCAGGAAATCGCTCTGGCAGCGGCTGATGGCATTGCGGGCCTGGACAATGTGGCGGTATTCTCCTTTGGCAGCGACGGGACGGACGGTCCCACCGATGCAGCCGGCGGGTTTGCAGACGGGTATACGAAAGAAGAACTGGCCCGGGCCGGTGTGGAAATCTCTGAGGTGCTGGAGCAGAACGACGCCTACCACGCCCTAGAAAAGACAAAGGGACTGCTGATTACCGGTGCCACCGGGACCAATGTCAATGATCTGAGTGTGCTGCTGATTGCCGGAAAATGAATCCCATCCCCGCAGGGGGGAAGGAAGGGGCTGTGAAAACTGTTCACAGCTCCTTCCTTTTTACAGAAAATGTAACAATACACAATAAATATGTAAAATAAAAATACATTGTTGATAAAATTGTGAAAAGAGCGTATGATAAGGGCGTACACAAATTTTATTTAGGGGGAGTGGTTATTACGGATAAAGAGGCGTTGAAACAAAAAGTATTTTCCATGATTGACGATTCGGAGGCAGAGTTGCGTGCCTATGCGGCAGATGTGGCTTCTGAACCGGAATATGGTTTCAAGGAATTCAAGACCTCTGCCAAACTGGCGGCCCAGTTCGACAAACTGGGGATCCCTTACCGCAAGGGGATGGCTGTGACGGCTGTCAAGGGTGTCCTGAAGGGCGGTCAACCAGGGCCCACGGTAGCCATCCTGGGAGAGCTGGATGCCATCGGCTGTCCGGACCATCCCAAGGCGGATCCGGATACAGGCGCAGCCCATGCCTGTGGCCACCATATGCAGCAGTCCTCCATGCTGGCCGCTGCCTACGGCCTGGCCAAAAGCGGTGTCATGAAGGAATTGTGCGGCAATGTGGTGTTCTTCGGGGTACCGGCGGAGGAATACATCCAGCTGGCCTATCGGAAAAAGCTGCGGAAAGAGGGCAAGATCCACTTCCTGTGCGGCAAGGGGGAGCTGATTTACGAGGGGGAATTCGATGACATCGATATGGCCATGATGATCCACTCCCGGAAAAAATCTCCGGAACCCCTGGTGGCCGTAGGCTCCAGCAGCAACGGCTTCATCGGCAAGACCATCCAGTATGTGGGGAAGAGCGCCCATGCGGCCGACGCACCGGATCAGGGCATCAACGCCCTGAATGCCGCCATGCTGGGGATTATGGGCATCAATGCCCTGCGGGAAACCTTCCGGGACCAGGATTCCGTCCGGGTCCATCCCATCATCACCAAGGGCGGCGACCTGGTGAACAACGTGCCTGATGACGTGCGGATCGAAACCTACGTACGGGCCAAGACCATGGAAGCCATCGACTCCACCAACGCCAAGGTGGATGCGGCCTTGAAAGCCGGGGGCATGGCCATCGGTGCCAGGGTGAACATCGACACCCTGCCCGGGGAACTGCCTCTCATCTGCGACAAAGAAATGAATGACCTGTTCGTGGAGAACGCCAAGGATGCCTTTCCCGGTGTGAAGATCACCGATGCAGGCCACTTCAGCGCTTCCACGGATATGGGGGATGTTTCCCATCTGATGCCCGCCATCCATCCCTTCATCGGCGGCGTGGACGGACTGCTTCACGGACCGGATTTCAAAGTGGTGGATTTCAAATCGGCAGCCCTGATGCCGGGCAAAGCCTTTGCCGGAGTCGTCATCGACCTGCTCAGTGACGATGCCAAAGAAGCCAGAGCCATCCTGAAAGACTTCAAGCCGGCTCTGACCAGGGACCAGTACATTGCCAAAATGGATGGATATTTTAACGGGGAGGAACCATGATTAACTGGAAATTACACATTACGGCCATGGCCCTGGTGGTCATCGCCGAACTGATCGGAACGAAATCCTTCAATCTGGGGCCTGGGAAAGTGGTGTTCGTCCCCATGCTGTATGCCCTGATCCTGGGCATCCTGACCACCCCTCACTTCTTTAAGATCTCCAAACAGAAAGAAATGGAAGATGCCGGTTCCCTGGTGGGTGTCACCCTGATGCTGCTGATGGCCCGGTATGGTACCCTGGTAGGACCCACCCTGCCCAAAATCATCAGTGCCAGCCCGGCCCTGATCCTGCAGGAATTCGGCAACCTGGGGACGGTGTTCCTGGGGGTCCCTCTGGCTGTGGCCTTCGGGTTGAAGCGGGAGACCATCGGCGCCGCCCATTCCATCGCCCGTGAACCCAACGTGGCCCTGATCGGTGAACGGTACGGCCTGGACACTCCGGAAGGCCGGGGCGTCATGAGTGTGTACATTGCCGGTACCGTATGCGGCACCGTGTTCTTCGGGATCATGGCCTCCTTCCTGGCGGCCCTGAAGATCTTCCATCCCTATTCCCTGGCCATGGCCTCCGGGGTGGGGAGCGCCAGCATGATGTCCGCTTCTCTGGGAACCCTGACCGTCATGTATCCGGAAATGGCGGACCAGCTGGCGGCTTTTGCCACGGCATCCAACATGCTGTCCGGTCTGGACGGGGTATATATGGCTGTGTTCCTGGCCCTGCCCCTGACGGAATGGCTGTATAAGAAATGCTGCATCATCAAATACGGCCATGTGCTGACCAAGGAGGAAGGGAAATGAAAAGCTACACCTTACCGCAGACTGCGCTGATCCTGGTGATTACGGCCATCCTTTCTCTGGTGGCCAACACCCTTTCCAGCAAGTTCACGTTCATGGAGGCCGTGCCCGGCATGGTCATCCTGATCCTGATTTCCCTGGCCGGCATCGTGGCCGCCCGGATCATCCCCGGGGGCATCCCGGCCGTGGCCTACATCACCACCCTGGGTTGCATCCTGACTTTCCCCGGATTCCCCGGTTCGGAAATCATCAGCATGTATATGAAAAAAGTAGGCTTCCTGGCCCTGTGCACGCCCATCCTGGCCTATGCCGGTATCTCCATCGGCAAGGAAATGGATGCGTTCAAGAAGACCGGCTGGCGGATCGTGGTCCTGGCCTGCGTGATCTTCATCGGGACCTACGTAGGTTCTGCTGCCATTGCGGAAGTGATCCTGAAAGTCCTGGGCCAAATCTAAATCAAAAAGCTGATGGCCCGAGTCCATCGGCTTTCCTTCACCAATCACTTACTCACTTAACCACTTAACCACTAATCACTTACACACTACCCACTAAAAAAAGGTGCCCCGAGGGCACCTTTTTTTAGTGATTCTTCTTCGCCTTGACTTCTTCCATGTACTCGTTCATGATCTTCACGGCACAGTAGTCACCGCACATGGAACAGTATTCTTCGCTGCTCTTGTTCTTGGCAGCGCGGACCTTGCGGGCTCTTTCGGGATCGATGGCCAGTTCCATCTGTTTGTTCCAGTCCAGCACCTTCCGGGCTTTGGCCATGGCCAGATCCTGGGCCACAGCTGCGGGCAGGCCCTTGGCTACGTCGGCGGCATGGCCGGCGATCCGGGCTGCGATGACGCCTTCCTTGACATCATCGATGTCGGGCAGCCCCAGATGTTCGGCCGGAGTCACATAGCACAGGAAGTTGGCGCCGCTGACAGCCGCCAGGGTCCCGCCGATGGCGGAAGTGATGTGATCGTAGCCGGGGGCGATGTCGGTGACCAGAGGCCCCAGCACATAGAAGGGAGCTCCGTGGCAGATCCGTTTCTGCAGCTGCATGTTGGTGGCAATCTGGTTGTAGGGCACGTGGCCCGGGCCTTCCACCATGACCTGTACACCTTTGGCCCAGGCCCGCTGGGTCAGTTCACCCAGGTTCAGCAGTTCCTGGATCTGGGTCCGGTCGGTGGCATCGGCCAGGCAGCCGGGACGGCAGCCGTCACCCAGGCTGATGGTCACATCATATTTGGCGCAGATATCCACGATTTCATCATAGAATTCATAGAAGGGGTTTTCCTTGCCGTTGTGCAGCATCCATCCGGAAATAAAGGAACCGCCCCGGCTGACGATGTCCATCACACGGCCTTCGTGGATCAGGTTGTGCAGGCATTGGCGGGTCAGGCCGCAGTGCATGGTCATGAAGTCGGCCCCATCCCTGGCCTGTTTTTCCACAGTGGCCAGGATGTCGTCCTTATCCATTTCCGTCACCTTGCCATGGGCCTTGATAGCCTGCACGGTAGCCTGATAGATGGGCACAGTCCCCACCATGATGGTGGAGTGAGCGATGGTGGCCCGGCGGGAGGCATCGATGTTGTTACCCGTGGACAGGTCCATGACGGCATCGGCACCGGCGTCGATGGCAGCCTGCAGTTTCTTCAATTCCGGTTCCGGATCCGGAAAAGCGGAAGACGTACCGATGTTGGCGTTCACCTTGGTGGAAAGGCCTTCACCCACGCCCCGGGGAACCAGATTTTTGTGGTTGATGTTGGCAGGGATGCAGATGGTGCCTTTGGCGATGCCATCCCGGATGAATTCAGGCGTTACTCCTTCCTGTCCGGCTACGGCCGTCATCTGGTCCGTAATGATTCCTTTCAATGCCGCTTGTCTCTGGGTCATCATGATTCAAAACTCCTCCTTTATCATACAACAAAAAACCGCTCTCCTCATACGCGACAAGGAAAGCGGTCTTGCAAGCAAACCCACCACTTTCCTTCGTCGGTACTAACCGAATCAGGTTCAAAGGGTCGACCGTCAGGTCTCTCAGCGATAGCGCCCCTAGTGATTGTTGTATTTCAACTTTAACAAAAATCGAGCCAGAATGCAACAGGATTTTCAGGAAGTGACGAGGAAGCAGTCATATCATAAGATGTTAGACAATTCACAATAAATTGTCTACAAATAAGAAAAAATTTATTTGAGATTCTGTTCAATTTGATATATAATGATAGACGACTAGGGGGACTATGGAAGTCTTACTCATCGTAGTCAGTATCTCTTAGAAAGAGGGGCTTTTGAAAATGAAAAAAATGAAGACAATGGATGGCAACACCGCGGCCGCATATACTTCTTATGCGTTCACGGAAGTTGCGGCGATCTACCCGATCACTCCTTCTTCTCCGATGGCAGAAGTCAGTGATGAATGGGCTTCTCATGGCAAGAAGAACATTTTTGGTCGTCCGGTACAAATCATGGAAATGCAGTCTGAAGCAGGTGCTGCCGGTGCTGTGCACGGTTCCCTGGCTTCCGGTGCTCTGACCACGACTTACACTGCATCTCAGGGCTTGCTGCTGATGATCCCGAACATGTACAAAATCGCCGGTGAACTGCTGCCTGCAGTTTTCGATGTAGCTGCCCGCTGCGTTGCCACCAGCTCTCTGAACATCTTCGGTGACCACAGTGACGTAATGGCTGCCCGTCAAACCGGCTTTGCCATGCTGGCAGAAAGCGGCGTACAGGAAGTTATGGACCTGACGGCCGTTGCTCATCTGTCCGCCATCAAAGGCCATGTGCCTTTCATGAACTTCTTCGATGGGTTCCGTACTTCTCACGAAATCCAGAAGATCGAACTACTGGACTATGAAGATCTGAAAAAACTGGTTGACTACGATGAACTGAAAAAATTCCGTGATCATGCGCTGAACCCGGATCATCCTGTAATCCGTGGTACCAACCAAAACCCGGATATTGACTTCCAGACCCGTGAAGCCGTCAACAAATATTATCTGGCCCTGCCGGAAATCGTTGAAGGCTATATGAACGAAATCAACAAACTGACTGGCCGTGACTACAAACTGTTCAACTACACCGGTGCTCCCGATGCAGAAAACGTTGTGGTAATCATGGGCAGCGGCGCACAGACTGTAGAAGAAGTCGTGAAGATCCTGGTTGGCCAGGGCGAAAAAGTGGGTGTCCTGAACGTTCACCTGTATCGTCCGTTCTCCGCCAAACACTTCTTCGCAGCTATGCCTGAAACCGTAAAACGCATTGCTGTTATGGACCGCACCAAGGAACCGGGTTCCAATGGCGAACCTCTGTACCTGGATGTCCGTGACGTATACTACAACAAGGCTGACCGTCCTCTGATCGTTGGCGGCCGTTACGGTCTGGGTTCCAAGGAATTCTATCCTGGCGACGTTCTGGCTATCTTCGATAACCTGAAAGCTGCTGAACCGAAAGACCACTTCACCGTGGGCATCGTTGACGATGTGACCAACACCTCCCTGCCGAAAGAAAAGACCCTGGATATCACTCCGAAAGGCACTGTATCCTGCAAGTTCTGGGGCCTGGGCTCTGATGGTACCGTTGGCGCCAACAAGATGGCCATCAAGATCATCGGCGATAAGACTGACAAATACGCTCAGGGCTACTTCGCTTATGACTCCAAGAAATCCGGCGGTATCACCGTTTCCCACCTGCGTTTCGGCGACACCCCGATCCATATGCCGTTCCTGATCAACTTCGCTGACTATGTGGCTGTACACAATCCTTCTTATGTACATCGTTACAACGTAGCCAACGGCCTGAAAAAAGGCGGCGTATTCCTGCTGAACTGCCCCTGGAGCGGCGAAGAACTGGAAAAAGAACTGCCTGGTCAGCTGAAGAAATACCTGGCTGTGAACAACATCCAATTCTACACCATCGACGCTGTGAAGATCGCTTCTGAAATCGGTCTGGGCGGCCGTATCAACATGATCATGCAGGCTGCATTCTTCAAACTGGCCAACGTGATTCCTGTTGAAGATGCTGTGAAATACCTGAAGGAATCCATTGTTACCTCCTATGGCAAGAAAGGCCAGAAGGTGGTTGACATGAACAACGCAGCTGTGGATCAGGGCGTAAACGCCATTGTTAAAGTTGACGTTCCTGCTTCCTGGGCCAACTGCGAATATGAACCGCTGTACAAGAAGATCGGCGACGACTTCTATGACAACATCATGATCCCCATGACGGAACAGGAAGGCGACAGCCTGCCGGTATCCGCTCTGATGGGCCAGGCCGATGGTACCTTCCCGTCCGGCACCGCTGCTCTGGAAAAACGGGGTATTGCCATCAACGTTCCTGAATGGAACATTGAAAACTGCATCCAGTGCAACCAGTGCGCCATCATGTGCCCGCATGCAGCCATCCGTCCGTTCCTGCTGACTGACGAAGAAGTCAAGAACGCTCCGGAAGGCCTGAAGACCAAACCGGCTCTGGGTGCAAAAGGCCTGAACTTCTGCATCACTGTAAGCCCCATGGACTGCCAGGGCTGCTCCAACTGCGTGGATGCCTGCCCGGGCATGAGAGGCAACAAGGCTCTGTCCATGAAACCGTTTGCTACTCAGGAAGGCCGTGCTCCGATCTGGGATTATGTAGTGAACAAGGTGGCTCCGAAAGCCAACCCCATGAGCACTGCTACCGTCAAAGGTTCTCAGTTCGAACAACCGCTGCTGGAATTCTCCGGCGCCTGCGCTGGTTGCGGCGAAACTCCGTATGCCAAACTGGTTACCCAGCTGGTCGGCGACCGTATGATGATCGCCAACGCTACGGGCTGCTCCTCCATTTGGGCTGCTGCTGCTCCTTCCATGCCGTACACCACCAACCACAAGGGCCATGGTCCTGCCTGGGCTAACTCCCTGTTCGAAGACAACGCTGAATATGGTCTGGGTATGTACCTGGGCGTAAAAGCTGTCCGCGATCGTCTGGTTGATGAAATGAAGGCTGCTGAAGCTGTTGCTTCCGACGACCTGAAGGCCGCTATGGAAGACTGGATCGCCAACAAAGACGAAGGCGAAGGCTCTCGTGCCCGCGCTGAAAAACTGGTTGAACTGCTGGAAGCTGAAAAAGCCGGCAAACCGGAACTGGAAAAACTGTATGAAAACAAACAGTTCTTCGTGAAACGTTCCCAGTGGATCTTCGGCGGCGACGGCTGGTCCTATGATATCGGTTACGGCGGTGTAGACCACGTACTGGCCTCCGGCGACGATGTAAACATCATGGTATTCGATACCGAAGTTTACTCCAACACCGGCGGACAATCCTCCAAATCCACTCCTGAAGCTGCTGTTGCTCAATTCGCTGCTTCCGGTAAGAGAACCAAGAAGAAGGATCTGGGCATGATGGCCATGACCTATGGCTATGTCTATGTAGCTCAGGTCAACCTGGGTGCTGACAAGAACCAGGCTCTGAAAGCCATCAGAGAAGCAGAAGCTTATCATGGTCCTTCCCTGATCATCTGCTACTCTCCTTGCATCAACCATGGCATCAAGAGAGGCATGCAGCACTCCTTCCTGGAAGCCAAGGCTGCTGTTGACTGCGGTTACTGGTCCTGCTTCCGGTACAATCCTGAACTGAAGAAGGAAGGCAAGAAGTCCTTCTTCCTGGATAGCACCAAGACTCCGAACTTCGACGAATTCGAAAACTTCCTGAAGGGCGAAGTGCGGTATGCTTCCCTGGCTAAGGGCTTCCCTGATATCGCTGAAGACCTGTATGCCAAGACCAAGAAAGACGCTCAAGAACGTCTGGCTGGTTATGTGAAACTGGACGCTGAAGACAAATAATCTTCAGGGATCCTTCCTAACGGGGCTGTCGAAAGACAGTCCCGTTATTTTTATGCTTTTTTTGAAATCCCATCATAGATTTTGCAAAAGTGTTCAGAATGTTGCATATATCTCTTTTTTGCTGGTGCAACGGAAATAGATGTGGTAAAATTTAAAAGTATACATATTCTCTTTATCCATAATTGAAAAGGATTTATAGCGCTATTGCGGAGGAGATCATCTTGGTTCAGCTTTTCATGTTTTTAGGCGGCATCTCACTTTTCCTGTACGGCATGCAGCTCATGGGCGACGGCCTGCAGCAGGCAGCCGGTGCCAGACTCCAGAAAATCCTGGGGCAGCTCACCAAAAAGACCATCTACGGGGTGGCTCTGGGGGCTGGGGTCACGGCCGTGCTCCAGTCTTCCAGTGCTACAACCGTGATGACCGTGGGCCTGGTCAATGCCGGGCTCATGAACCTGGAACAGGCATTCGGCATCGTCATGGGGGCCAACATCGGCACCACCATGACCGCTCAATTGATTGCCTTCAACCTGACCGACTACATCACCCTGATCATCGCCATCGGCTTTGTGATGCAGATCGTCTGCAAGAAGCGGACGCTGAAGAACCTGGGCTTCGTGCTGCTGGGTTTTGGTATCCTGATGCTGGGCATGAGCATGATGAGTAACGCCGTGATCCCCCTGCGGAGCGATCCCCGTATCGTGGAATACCTGGGCAAATTCTCCCACCATCCCATCCTGGGCCTTTTGACCGGTCTGTGTATGACCCTGGTGATCCAGTCCTCTTCGGCCACCATTGGTATCCTGATGGCCATGGCCAGCCAGGGACTGATTCCCCTGGAAGGGGCCATCCCCGTCATCCTGGGCGATAACATCGGTACCTGCATCACCGCGGTCATCGCTACCCTGCAGAGCGGCCTGAACGCCAAGCGGGTGGCCTGCTCCCACGTGATGTTCAACCTGTGCGGCAGTATCATCGCCCTGTGCCTGCTGCCTTTCTTCATCGAATTCGTGCGGTCCATTTCTCCGGCAGGCAACATCGGTCGGCAGATCGCCAATGCCCACACTACCTTTAACGTGGTGAACACCTGCATCTTCCTGCCCCTGGCACCGTACTTCACCCGGTTCATCAAGAAGATCATGCCCGGGGAAGAAAACGACATTTCCTACCAGCCCAAGTACCTGGACAAAAACGTGCTGGGTACGCCGGCTGTGGCTCTGGGCCTTGCCACCAAAGAAGTGGTGCGCATGGGTGACCTGGCTCTGGAGAACATTCGGAAATCCTTCCACTGTGTGGATGACTACAATAAGAAAGACGTGGAATTCATCCTGGAACATGAACCGGTGATCGACAGCCTGGAAGAGGCCATTACCGTGTACCTGACCAAGATGAGCGAAAAGAATATGACCAAGGAGATGAGTAACCTCCATACGGGTCTGCTCCATGCCTGCAACGACATCGAACGCATCGGCGACCATGCCGAAACCATCGCCAAACGGGTGCGCAGCATGCACGAGGATGGCACTACGTTCTCGCCGGAAGCCAACCGGGAAATGAAGGAACTGGAAGTGCTGGTGGTGGAAGCTGCCAGTAAGGCAATGAAAGCCCTGGAACTGGAGGACAAGGACCTGGCACGGGAATCCCTGGACTTCTCCCATCAGGTGAAGATCAAGCAAAAGGCCATGCGGAAGAGCCACGTGGAGCGGCTGAACGCAGGAGTCTGCACGCCGGAAACGGGCTTCGTCATGCTGGAACTCTTAATCAATATGAAGCGGGTCAGCGACCACAGCAAGAACATTTCTCAGCTGGTGCTGGGGGACTTCTAAGAGGATGGGAAAAATACTTTTTTCACATCCTGTCACTAGTCACTAGCGAATAGTCACTAGCCGATGGTAAAAATTTGCAAGCAAATTTTAATGATTTTGTAGCATCAAAAGGACCTGCCTTTTAGAGGCGGGTCCTTTCCATAAGCTGCAGACTAGTGACTGCAAAAAAGGAGGCACACATGAACATCACTGTCTATCTGGGCGCGAACCCGGGGAACCGGGATTGTTACGCCCGGTATGCATACGAATTGGGCCAGTGGATTGGGCTGCATGGCCATACTTTGGTATATGGGGGCAGTCGCACGGGCCTTATGGGAAAACTGGCCGACGGGGTGCTGGACGCCAAAGGCCGGGCCATCGGGGTGGAACCCAGGTTCTTCGTGGAAAAGGAACTGCAGCATGAAGGACTGAACGAGCTCATCGTCACCGAGACCATGGATCAGCGGAAAAAGAAGATGATGGAACTGGGGGATGTATTCCTGGCCTTTCCCGGGGGCATCGGCACCTTGGAGGAAATCAGCGAAGTCATGAGCCAGGCCAAGCTGGGGCTGCTGCCAAAACCCTTCGCCTTCCTGGATTTCGAAGGCTATTACCAGCTTATGAAAGCCCTGCTGGAGAAGATGGCCGACGAAGGGTTCGTGTGGCCGGAGTGGGTGGAGAAAGTCCCGTTCCTGGCCGATCTGGCAGCGGTAGAAAAATTTATTGTTGACAAGGTGCCCAAACTGTAATATACTATACAAGTAATACCGATGCGGAAGTAGCTCAGTGGTAGAGCATCACCTTGCCAAGGTGGGGGTCGCGAGTTCGAATCTCGTTTTCCGCTCCATTTGCATATCGACGCTGTCACGCTGTGGCAGCGTTTTTCTTTTGCTTTTCCTTGCCATCCCTGTGTCTTTACGGTAAACTAGTATTGAATGTGTAAAGGAGAAGACCATGGGAACCTGTACCGTAGCCATATTGACGAAAAACGAAGAAAACCATATCCTGGATGCCATCGCGTCTGCCAAACCCTGCGCTGAGCAGATCCTGGTGGTGGATTCCGGCAGTACGGATCATACGGTGCCTCTGGCCCGGGAAGCCGGGGCTGACGTGGTGCATCGGGACTGGGACAATGATTTTGCGGCCCAGAGGAATTTTGCCCTGCAGCAGGCTGCCGGTGACTGGATCCTCTATCTGGACGCGGATGAACGGATGACCCCGGAACTGGTCCGGGAAGTGAACAAAATCAAGGCCGGGGCCCTGGACCATCAGTATTCCTTCAAACGGATCAACCGGGCTTTTGGCCATCAGTTCCATTTCGGTGCTTTCGGTCCGGATCGGGTGAAACGACTGTTCCCCCGGGATACTGTGGAATGGGTGGGCAAGGTCCATGAACGGCCTGAATGCCGGCTGCCGTTGAAGGAGCTGCCGGAAGCCCTGCTCCATGAGACCTATGATTCCTATCAGGAGTGGTGGGACAAGGCTGGAAAGTATACCAGCCTATGGGCTGAAGAAGCCTGGGCCCGGGGCAGACGGGCCACAGCCGGAGCCGCGGTACGCCATGCCCTGGGGGGCATGGTAAAGGTGTATCTGCTCCAGGGCGGATTCCTGGAAGGAAGCAGGGGCTTCATCGCCATGCTGCAGCACGGTCTGTATACGGCGGTGAAGTATATGAAACTGGTGGAGAAACAGCAGGAGAGAAAATAAAACCAAAGGGGGTGCTGGTATGGAAGAAATCGCTGTAGTACTGGCAGCCGATGACAACTATGCCCAGCATGGAGCCGTGGCCTGTGCCTCCATCCTGGCCAACCACAAGAAACCATTGCCGGTCCATTTTTATTTCTTCAGCGACGGCATCAGCGAAAAGAAGGAAGCGGCCATTGCGGCGACGGTCACCGGGCAGAAGGGAAGCATCACGTTCATTCCCACCGGGAAACTGGACATCAAGGCCCATACCAGCGGTCATGTGAACCGGGCGGCCTATCTGCGCCTCCTGATCCCCAAACTGGTCCCTGAGACGGTGAATCTGGTGATTTACCTGGATACGGACCTGGTGGTGCTGGGGGACATCCAGGAACTGTGGGAGATGGAATTGCAGGGGAAACCCATCGGGGCCGTGCCGGATCTGGGGATCCTGGCCTCTTCCCGGATGCGGCGGCAGAAGGAAGAGACCCTGGGAATCCCGGAGGGAGAACTGTATTTCAATTCCGGCGTAATGGTCATGGATGTGGCTGCCTGGCGCAGCAGGGGATATGGCCGGCAGGTGATGGAGTGCGTGGAAAAGGGGAATTTCCGCCACCATGACCAGGATGGGCTGAACAAGGTGTTCTACCACAACTGGCAGGTATTGCCCCTGCGCTGGAATGTGATCCCGCCGGTGTTTACCCTGCCGATGAAAGTCCTGCGGAAATCCCGCTGGCGGAATCTGGCCCTGGAGGCCCTGGAACGGCCAGCCGTATTCCATTGGGCGGGGCGGTACAAACCCTGGGAATTTGCGCCCCGAGGACGGTTCAATGAAAAATACTATACGTATCTGGCACAGACCGCGTTTGCCGGGGCCAAGATGCCCCAGCCGGGAAAGGATATGAAGGGGAAATCCATTACCCGGCAGGAAGTCCGGCTGAAGCTGGCAGAATTGTGGAAGAAGTTGTTTTGAGAAAGTTGGGGGAATATTAAGAAATGAATTCAGGAAATTGGTTGCAATGGATGCTTCTAACGATTCCCAACCTATATTTATTTTTTCTGTGCAGTACAAAATGGAACGCAGGAACCAGCATCAGCGCCGGATTTTTGGGGGTTCTGATTCTGGTGATGTACGGGTGGAAGAAACAGAAAATATGTTGGAACTCCCCCTTATTCCTTTTATGCTATGTTTTTTTTATGGGAAGTGTAGTCCTTGCTTCCTGGCTGACAGGGGATAAGGCTTCTTTCCAACTGTCCATTAAGTTTTTATCCTATTCCCTTCCGTTCTGGTTATTGTATCTGATTCTGCAGCGGAGCCCTTCCCTGTTCCAGAGCACGTTCTGGGGGATGCTGACCGGCTCCTGGGTACTGCTGGCTTTAACATGCCAGGATATCCTGCATCCGCTGAAGGATGGACGGGTCCATGCTTCCTTTGCGTCTGCCAATAATTTTGCCATGTGTCTGGAAGCCATCCTGCCTCTGCTGTGGTTGGAAACCCTGCAGGTCCGGAAAGAATACAAGAATTCGGCCCGAGGAAAGGCCCTGTTTGTGGTCGCACTACTGACCAGTCTCCTGTTGACTGGGGCCCTGGTCCTGAGCAAATCCCGGGGCGGGATTGCCGGCTTTCTGCTGGGAGCGGTGACTGTGGTTATTGCTTCCCTGCTGCAAAAAAAGAAGGATTGGCCGCTGCAGAAGAGACTGATTGTCCTGGTGGTGGCCTTGGGTGTCGTTGCCGTGGGAGTTTTCCGGGGAACCCTCGCATTCAATCAGCGGTCCTATGATGGGGAACGGCTGCTTCTAGCCCAGTCTGCTTACCATATGTGGGAGGACCATAAGCTCTACGGAGTTGGATTCCAGCAGTGGAATCGGGTTTATCAGGCGAAATACATCCTGCCGGGAGCCAAGGAACCGACCCTGTCTCTGGCCCACAACAATGTGGCCAACTTTTTTTCCGGGACGGGGACGTTGGGAGGCCTGGGCTATCTGTTTTTCACCTTTGGTTCTCTTGCTGTTTTACTATGTAAGCTTGATCAAACGCGTGACAATATTTATGGTAAGATGATGGTGTGGGTCTGGTTGGCTTTTTTTATCCATGGGATGGTGGATAACAGCTTATATGCCAGGTTCAATACAAGATTATACTTTGCTATGTGGGGAATTTCTTTGGCGGCATTTTTACCCCCAAAGAAAGCATAGAAAAGAATCAATGCGAAGGGAAGTTGTTGTACGTGGCGTATTTTTTCCATTATGTCATCAGTGCCCAACCGATGAGTAAGAGAAAAGAACGGATAATGGAACAGTTTGCCCAATGGGGAATGAAGCCGAATTTCTTTGATGCCATCATGGGGAATGAGCTATCAAAGGAAAAATTGCTGAAATTGTCAGCTTCCGAGGGCTTGCTGACCCTTGGGGAAATCGGCTGTGCCCTGTCCCATCTTGGGGTCTACCGGAAACTGCTGGAGAGCCGGGAACCTTGTGTGTATGTATTTGAAGACGATGCAAAGTTTACGGATGCGTTCATGGAACTGCAGCCAAAAATCCAGCAATTCATGGAAGAGCAGACGAAACCCACCGTCCTGGTCCTTTGCGCCATCAATGGCCGGAAAAAAGTCTGCCGGAAACTCGATTCCAAAGTTTCCATTATGCGAAGTCTGGCGGGAACAAGGGCCCATGCCTATGTGCTGAATCGGGCAGCGGCCCGGAATCTGTTGAAAGCCCAGACTCCGGTGAAAATCGAACTGGATGCCTGGGCCATCTATCAGAAATTGGGATTCATTCGGTTATACTGTCTGAACCAAAATGTGGTAGGTCTGGACAGGGAACTGGAAAAAGCTTCCACCATCGATCAAATTTCGAATCGGGATGTGAGAGATCGGGGAAAAATACAGCGAATCAAAGACCGGCATATAAAAAACTGGTATAATCATCTGACGACAGCAGAAAAAATAGCCTTTTTTGAAAGACGTATCGGCCGTCATATTAAGGAACTGTATTACGAGAACAATGAAAAAAACTTATAAAAATATATTTATCGACGGCATCATGCATATGGGGGATATGATCATGACCGCCTCCGTGTTTCCGGTCATTCGGAAACATTGTCCAGAGGCCCGGATTTCTTATCTGTGCAGTGCCAATCTGGCCTTTGTGGCCCATCTGCTGGAGGGGCCCGATGAAGTGATCCCCTACAGCTACCACAGCAAAGGCGGGTATATGGATGTGTACCATCTGGGAAAGAAGCTGGGCCAGCGGCACTTCGACCTGGGAATTTCCCTGGACCCCCGGGAACGGGTGACCCTGATGAAATGGTTTGCTGCCATTCCGGAACGGATCAGCATGGAACAGGCCCTGGGATGGAAACTGGGCTGGGAACGGTTGTTCTATACCCGGGATCTGGTACTGCCCAAGGGCTGGTCCTACCAGGAACACTCCATGGCGGCCAGCTTCCAGCGTCTCATGCGGGATTTCTTTCACGACCCGGATATGACCTTTGACCCGGTGCGGCTGAAACCGGCTCCGGCAGAAGACCAGAAATGGGCAGCGCAGCTGCTGCAAAAGGAGCAGCCCCGGGGCAGGAAAATCGCCCTGTGCATCCAGACCACGTCCCGCGCCAAGGACTGGCCGGTGGAACGGTTCAGCGCTGTATGCGACTGGCTGGTGGAAACCTATGACGCCACCTTGTTCCTTACGGGGATCCCGTCCCATGAGGAACGGGGCAAGGCCATCCTGCAGGGCATGGAACATGGGGACAGGGTGGTGGATCTGATCGGGGTCACCACCTTTACCCAGCTGGTGGGGCTTCTGGAACAAATGGATCTGCTGCTGTCCCTGGATACAGGGACAGCCCACGTCGGTGCGGCGGCAGGCTGCCCGGTGGTGACACTCTTTACGTTCAATTCCCCGGTGATTTATCGGCCACCGGGAAAATACTGCGAGGGAGTCAGTGGCCATCTGGCCTGTTCAGGGAAGCATATCTGCATCGGCCCCAGCCGCTGTCCCAAAAATGATTGTGTCGAAGTGGTCACTGTGCCCATGGTACAGAGGGCCATTCAGAAAATCTTTCAGGAGACAAAATGAAGACATTTGAACCCGGCTTTTTCGATTTGGACAATTTCATCAAGAAACAGGAAACCTTTGATTTACTGCCCACAGGGGGAAAAGAGCCCTGGCATGTGGCCTACAATGTGAATGATCCCTTCTTCCAGATCATGGGGGCCTCCATGGTATCCGTCCTGGAGAACAATCCAGGACAGCCCCTGGTGTTCCATCTGTTCACCGATGGATACAGCCGGGACAATGCCCAAAAGGTCCGGACCCTGGCAGAGAAATGGCACTGCCGGTGCATCCTTTATGAGCTGGATATGGAACCTTTCCAGGATTTCCATGTGAAGGTGGCCCGGTTCTCCCGGATCACCTATGGCCGGCTGTATATGGCCAAAGTTTTGAAAAAAGAGACGGACCGGGTCCTGTATCTGGATGCGGATACCATGGTGATCCGGCCGCTGACGGAACTGTTCCAGCTGGACATGACAGGAAAAGCCATGGGGGCCGTTTCGGAACGGCCGAAGGATGCAGCCTACCGGGGCGGCTACCTGAAGCTGAAGAACGGGAAGTATTTCAACGACGGCATCATGATTATCAACATTCCGGAATGGGAAAGGCAGGGCATCACGGAAAAGGCCTTTTCTTTTCAGAAGGAACCCCGGGAACGGTTCCTGGGGCAGAGCCAGGATGTGCTGAACCTGACCTTCGACGGGACGAACCTGTTCCTGCCGCCGGTGTACAATGAGTTCGGCGGGGGCGAAGATGATGAGGGGAAAGGTGTGATCATCCACTGGACCGGGCGGCGGAAGCCCTGGCAGATGGTGCTGGCGCCCTTCGACGCCCAGTGGCGGAAGTACAATGCACTGTCCCCCTGGGACACCATTACGAACACCCTGCCCATCAAGAAGCCGGAGAACTACCACGACTTCAAGCAATGGGCCAAGTACCGGAAAAAAGAAAGCCTGGCAGACTACTTGTGGGGCATGGGGTGGTATGCGATTCTGAAGATGCGGTATAAATTATAAAAGAAAGCTGTCTCTATTTTAAGGGACAGCTTTCTTTTCCTTTAAATGTTTTTTCGATGGGTGCTGCAATTTGTTTCCGTTTTCTTACTATCTATCTTCTGCAATCCGTTTTTTTCCATGAAGGGTCAGGGCATTGTCCCGGGTGATGCTGTAATCTGGACTGGTCAGATCATATTGGCTGCTGTAAAAATTGGACGGGGCCTGGAGGATTCCGGAAAGGGTATCAAAAAGCAGATCATTGGTGAACACCGCGCTTTCATGGGCACGGAGCTGCTGAACGGTCCGGGGATGGGCGTGCTGGTAGGCAGGCGAGAGATAAATCCACAGGGGGATCCGCACCATGTTGTATTGGAAAGGAGACGCAGTGTGGGTCAGTTTCATGTCTTCTCCATGGTCGGATACATAGATCATGGCCTGCAGAGGAAACTTTCCAGACTCCTCGAAGACAGCCTTTAAGACAGAATCCGTATAGTGCAGGGAGCGATGGTACCAGAGCGTTTTTTCAGTTTTATCTGCCTCGGTCCAATGCTGCTTTTCCACATAGGCCTGGGGAATCCGGTGATCATAACGGAAATGGCTGCCCATTAGATGGAGCACAATGAAATTCTTCTTTCCTGCGGGAATCTGGGCAAGGGAGTGGAGAATGTCCTCATCCGGACCCTTGATCCATAGCTGATGGTCGGACTGCCGGGCGATGACAGTGATCCCGGCATCGGAAACACTGCTTTGTTCCTGGGTGGAAATCCAGTAGGTTTCATAACCAGCCTTTTTGGCCAGGGTCATAATATCCACGGCATATTTCAGAGGCTTTTTGTTGTACTGGTTGGAACTGGTCAGGGCTTGGGTCACTGCCATCACCGTATTGGGAAAGTTGGAATAGGCCTGGTGGTAGAAGAAAAAGTTCGGATTCTGTCGGAGGGATTTTTCCCAGGGTGTTGTATTGATAGGAATATTGGAAAAGGCGGACATATCATCCCGGCAGGCACTTTCTCCCAGTACCAGCACGATGGAGCCGGGCAGAGAAGGCTGTGGGCTGTCCAATTTCAATGTACGGGCATTCCGAGGAAGATTTTGCTGCAGTTCGGTAAAGGCACGGAGGGGACCATTTTTTCGGTACAGATGCAAAATACGATCTGCCGGGAAAATGGAAGCCAGGTAATTGCCCCAAAAATATAGAAGTACCAGGGGCAGGATCATCCACTTTTTTCCTTCCAACGTCCTGCAGGCTGCCCTGCGGCAGCCTGTTTCGACGCCGTGGAACAGCAGACGGAATCCAGCTGTCAGGGCCAAAAGAAGTCCTGCCAGCAACGGGGGACTGAAAAGGGAACTGAGATAGTTGTAGGCTTCCCGGGGTGTGGTGGCCAGAATCGAGAGCAAGGCAATTTCATCCAAGGGGTTGCCATAATGAAAAAAATAAAAGCAATAGGCCAGACCGGACAGTTCCAGCAGGAACAGCACAAACGTGTAGAAAAAGCAAAGCGGCCGGCGCGCTTTCCGGCTGTGGGAAGTCAGTTCCAGAAAAATTACTGTGGAGGCGAAAAGCACGGAAGGAAAGATGAAGTAGCTTCCGATATCCCCCTGGAAAAAACCAGGAAGGCGGGAAAATACCGAACCATAGGGTAGCAGCCAGAGAAGAGCGAGCATGCCTGCCGTCTTTTCTTTTCTTTTGTTTTCCGTTCGCTGGATTCCGGCAGCAGGAGCCGGATCAGGAGCAGAGAGCCGAACAGGAATATGCCGCTGCGAATCAGACGGAGCACCGTGATCCGGTGCATGGGGTGGAGAGGGGAATGGAAGACAGAGACAAAGAGCAGGAAGAAAAGGGCCAGGATCAGCACCGTGCTTTTTCCGGCAGAATACAGGGAATGCTTCAGGGAAGGATGGGGACGAAAAGAGTACACAAAAGAGACCTCCATGAAAATGTGATAAAATAGTAAATTTGTGACAAAAATATAAAACCTATTTTATACGATATGCGGATAGAATTCAAATGAGAGGGTAAACGATAAGTTCCCCAGCGGCCTTGATAGCTTCTTCTCAATGGAATCTTTTTTTTGTTGCAAACGCAAATGCAACGCAAAATTTACGTTGCATTTGCGTTGCATTATGAAATAAAATAAAATGAAACGAAAAGGAGGTAATGCCTTGTTCAGTCTATTCTACGCATCCCTGCAGCAGGATGGGAAGCTGTTTTTGTTCTTTCCCATCCTGTGCGCTGTCTTTCGATTGATTTTCATCAAAGTGTACAACCCCTACCGCAGCCTGAAGGGGAAGGGGCCGGTGATCTGGCACTGTTTCCGGTACGGGTTCTGGTGGGGCATGGATTTCAATGCCTATGTGTTCCTGATCCCTCTGGTTCTCTTGTCCCTGCCCGGCGCCTTCTTCCCGGTGTGGCACAAGTGGGGCGACACCCTGCGGCTGGCGGGCGGCCTGGTGTACAGCCTGGTGCTGTACCTGGCCTTTGCGGGGAAGATGCTGTTCTACAAGCACTTCCACGACATCTTCAACCAGACCCTGAAACTGGGGGCCAAAGCGGAAAAACACAACCTGGTGGATATTTTCTTCCACCAGGACCACGGGGCCTGGATCCTTCTGGGCATCCTGCCCTATCTGGCCTTGTGCGGGGCCTGTATCCAGGGGCTGCTCCAACTGCCCAGCTTCCAGTACCTGGACTTCTTCAATCCCATCCTCCACTACGGGTATAACACGGTGATCTTCCTTGGGTGCATTGCGGCGTTCTACTGGTTCCGGTACGGAGGCACCTTCTGGCATGACGACAAGCCGGAATGGGACACCATCCCCAGTGTGGTGAAAAAGGACATCTTCTTTGCCAAGGCCACCGTGGATGATCTGGTGGCCCTGGAACAGGTGCTGAAGCACAAGCTGAATCCGGCCTATGAGCATACGGATGAGCAGGACCTGAAGGCCATCCAGCCCTTCCTGACGGAAAAGGTCCCGGTGGACAGGCTGCCCAACCCGTCCTACGGGTTCAAGCGGACGGCGAAAGGACCGAAGATTACGAAACCCACCCACATCTTCCTGTTTGTGGGGGAAACGTACCTGCAGCAGTTCTTTGACCCCCAGTTCGCCTGTCTGAACCTGGTGCAGGGAGGCAAGCAGCTCATGGATGACCCCCACACGGCCAGGGTGACCAGCGCCCTGTCTGCGGGCATCATCTCCCGGCCGTCCATCGTCAGCCTCATGAGCGGCATCTTCGACGCCGGCCTGGAGCTGAACGAAAAGGAAAGCTTCTGGCAGAACAACCTGCCCACGGCCCTGCCCCGGCAGCTGAAGAAGCTGGGGTATCATTCCACGTACTGGTATGGGGGTAACGTGACCTACGGCAACTTCAACCAGTTCGCCCCGGCCTGCGGCTTCGACCAGGTGATGACGGCCACGGATTTCTGCGGCCCCGATGCGCCCAAGACCTGGGTGGGGGTGTACGACAATGTGTTCCTGGAAAAGGCGGCGGAGCTGATCCAGCAGCAGGAGGAAGCCAACGGCCCCTACCAGTTCCACTTCCTGTATACCACCAGTTACCACGGACCCTTCAAGATTCCCCTGGCAGAGTATGGATATGATCCGGAGAAGGTGATGCCCGACGCTCCCCGGGATATCCGGCGGAATAAGGAAATCCAGAAGAACCTGGGAACCTTCTGGTTCTCGGACCAGGCCCTGGGCAAGTTCATCCGCACCATGCGCCAGGCGTACCCGGACTGCCTGTTCATCTTGACCGGGGACCATTCCATCGACATGAGCCCGGTGCTCAGCAAGACGTCGCTGATGCACCGGGATTGCAACCTGCGGGAGCGGCACAGCCCGGTGCTGCTGATGAACCACCGGGAACTGGACAAGTTCAGTTTTGCCGGCAACACCATCGGCAGCCACATGAACATCGCCCCTACTCTCTTCGAACTGATCGCCCCCAAAGGGTTCACCTATTATTCCCTGTACCCGTCCCTGCTGGAGCCCATCGACCATGTGGTATCGCCCTACCACTGGCTGCGCAAAGACGCCTATGGCAGTTATGGACAGGACTTCTACCAGCCCCTGGGCAAGGGCCACGGGCCGGAAGAACTGGTGGAAGGGCCGAAGCCCTATATGGAGGAGCGGGAAGCCTGGCTGGATCTGACCGGCTACCTGGTCCGGCATCCGGAACTGGTGAACAGGTGAGCGGGGTTGTTGTTATTTGTCCGCCCCTTTCAGGGGGACACGGCCCAAGCCTGCGACCCAAGGCGCTGTGAATTTTTTCACAGCGCCTTTTGTGGTATAATAAAATAATTGCAGGAAAGGAGAACCACTCATGAAAATCGCGATTGCAGGTACAGGGTATGTGGGCCTTTCCAATGGGCTCCTGCTGGCCCAGCACCAGGAAGTGGTGGCGCTGGACATTGTACCGGAAAAAGTACAGATGCTGAACGAGGGGAAGTCTCCTCTGGTGGATGCGGACATTTCCCGGTTCCTGAAGCGGAAGGACATCCGTTTCCGGGCTACCCTGGATCCCCGGGATGCTTTTTCCCATGCAGAATATATCATCATCTCCACGCCCACCAATTATGATCCCCAGAAGAATTTCTTCGATACCTCTTCGGTAGAAACGGTCATTGAGGAAGTCCTGGATATCAACCCCCGGGCTGTGATGGTCATCAAATCCACCGTGCCGGTGGGGTACACCAGGCAGGTGCGGCAGCAGTTCCATACTGATAATATCCTCTTTTCTCCGGAATTTCTGCGGGAAGGGAAAGCGTTGTACGACAACCTCCATCCTTCCCGAATCGTGGTGGGGGAAGATTCGCCCCGGGCCCGGAAATTTGCGTCCCTTCTGGCGGAAGGCGCCGATAAAAAGGATATCCCCATGCTGTTCACCGGTTCCACAGAAGCCGAAGCCATCAAGCTGTTTGCCAACACCTATCTGGCATTGCGGGTGGCCTACTTCAATGAACTGGATTCCTATGCGGAGATGCGGGGCCTTTCTACTGCCCAGATCATCAAGGGGGTCTGCCTGGATCCCCGGATTGGCGATTTCTACAACAATCCATCCTTCGGATACGGGGGCTATTGCCTGCCCAAGGATACGAAGCAGCTGCTGGCCAACTACCAGGATGTGCCCCAGAACCTGATTTCGGCCATCGTGGACGCCAACCGCACCCGCAAGGACCATATCGCCGACGAGATCCTCTCCCGGGGACCGAAAGTGGTGGGGGTGTACCGGCTGACCATGAAGAGCGCGTCGGACAATTTCCGCTCGTCCGCCATCCAGGGGGTCATGAAACGGATTAAGGCCCGGGGCATTCCGGTGGTGGTGTACGAGCCCACGCTCCACGAACCGGAATTCTTCCACAGCAAAGTGGTGAACGACCTGGCCGCCTTCAAGGCCCAGAGCGATGTAATCGTGGCCAACCGCTGGTCCGATGACCTGGCGGATGTGAAAGACAAAGTCTATACCCGGGATCTGTTCGACCGGGACTAAGGAGAACCCATGGAATCATTTGACGCCAACCAGAAAATCCTGATTACCGGAGCTGCCGGCTTCATCGGCTACCATCTGGCCAAACGGCTGCTGAGCCTGGGGGCCCGGGTGGCCGGCCTGGACAACATGAATGCCTATTACGATGTGCAGCTGAAAAAGGATCGGCTTGCCCGGCTGCAGCTGTATCCGGCCTTTTCCTTCACGAAAGGGGACCTGGCCGACGCAGCAACCGTGAATCAGATCTTCGAGGATTTCCAGCCGGACATCGTGGTGAACCTGGCCGCCCAGGCCGGGGTGCGCTACAGCATCGACCATCCCCGGGAATACATCGATTCCAACATCATTGGTTTCTTCAACATTCTGGAGGCCTGCCGGCACCATAGGCCGAAACACCTGCTGTTCGCCTCCAGTTCTTCCGTGTACGGCAACCAGAAGAAGACACCCTTTGCCACCACGGACAATGTGGATCATCCCATCAGCCTGTATGCGGCGACGAAAAAATCCGACGAACTGATGGCCTATACCTATTCCCATCTGTACGGGATTCCCTCCACCGGGCTCCGGTTCTTTACGGTGTACGGACCCTTCGGCCGTCCCGATATGGCCTATTTCAAATTTACCAATAAAATCATGGCCGGTGAACCCATCACCATCTTCAATCACGGAGATATGTACCGGGACTTCACCTATGTGGACGATATCGTTACCGGGATCCAGGATATGCTGTGCAATCCGCCCAAACCCAACGGAGAAGGGGACCGGTACAAAATCTACAACATCGGCAACAACCATCCGGAAAAGCTGATGACCTTTATCGAGACCCTGGAGGAAGCCATCGGGAAAAAGGCAGAAAAGGAATTCCTGCCCATGCAGCCCGGGGACGTATACCAGACCTATGCGGATGTAAGCGAACTGGAAAGGGATTTCGGGTTCAAACCCAGGACCACCATCCAGGAGGGGCTGGGCAAGTTCGCAAAGTGGTATAAGGAGTATTACCATATTGGGTGAAGGAACCCACCACCAGCCTGACGGCTGGTCCCCCGCCCTTGAAAAGGGCGGATATACAACAAAGACCCACCACCAGCCTGACGGCCGGTCCCCCGCCCTTGAAAAGGGCGGATATACAGCGGACAAACCCACTACCAGCCATGACGGCTGATCCCCCTTGTAAAGGGCGGATATCTTTGCTCCACGGAAAGGAGAACCCTATGACTTCATTCATTGCTGCTGCCATCCAGATGGATTCCCAGGATGACAAAAGGGCCAACCTGGCCGCTGCGGAAGGCTATATCCGGGAGGCGGCTGCCGGAGGGGCCCAACTGGTGGTCCTGCCGGAATCCATGAACTACATCGGCCGGGACATTGCCGGTCAGGCGGAACCCATCCCCCAGGGACCCACGTGTACCAGGCTGTCAGCGCTGGCCAGGGAATTGAAAATCTGGCTCCAGGGAGGGAGCATTTATGAGACCAACCCGGAAGATCCGGCCCGGCCTTTCAACACCACCTTCCTGATCGATCCTGAGGGGCAGCTGGTGGCCAAGTACAGCAAGCTCCATCCCTTCGATGTGGTACTGCCCAATGGAGTCACCAGCCGGGAAAGCGACCGGGTAGCTCCCGGCCATGCGGTGGTCACGGTGGATACGGAATGGTTTCGGGCGGGAATGGCCATCTGCTACGACATCCGATTCCCGGAAATGTTCCGGCTCATGGCCCTGGAAGGGGCAAAGCTGTTTCTGGTACCGGCCAACTTCACCGTCAACACCGGGAAGGACCATTGGGAGATTCTTCTGCGGGCCCGGGCCATTGAGAACGAGTGTTATGTGGTGGCGGCCAACCAGATGGGGAAGAAACCCCGATTCACAGCCTATGGCAATTCCATGATCATCGATCCCTGGGGTACGGTGATCGCCCGGTCTTCCGACAAGCCGGGGATTATCCTGGCGGAAATCGATCCGGAATACGTGACTCGGGTACGTCAGAGTACGTTTACCCTGGACAACCGGCGGCCGGATGTGTATGAACTGAACAAAAAAAGGCTGTGATTTTTCACAGCCTTTTTTCTGTAATTTGTATAATTTTCTGCATTTCCAGTGGTTATCGTGTATAATAATATGTACATAGTATACGGGTTTTCCGATGAGGAGGGAAAAACCCCATGAAAGGGAGGACAACAATCAATGTCACAACTACTCACCACAATGGATGACGTCCTGTATTACCCCATCCTGATCATCGTCCTGCTGGCGGCCGGTCTGTTCTTTACAGTTCGGACCCGTCTGATCCAGTTCCGGTGGTTCCGGGAATGCATCCGCGTCGTGATGCAGAAGCCCAGCAAAGAGGGGTCTGTTTCTTCATTCCAGGCTCTGATGGTTTCCACCGCTTCCCGGGTAGGGACCGGCAACATCATCGGCATCTCTACAGCCCTGTGCCTGGGCGGCTTCGGTGCTGTGTTCTGGATGTGGGTCATCGCCATCATCGGCGGCGCCACGGCTTTCATTGAAAGTACCCTGGCCCAGGTGTACAAACGGCGGGATGCCAATGGCGACAGCTATGGGGGACCGGCCTATTACATCGAAATTGCCCTGCACAACAAACTGCTGGCCAGCGCCTTTGCTTTCTTCCTGATCATTACCTATGCCGGCGGTTTCAATGCCCTGGCTTCCTACAACCTCCAGTCCACGTTCAGCGTATATGGCTTTTATGACAAGGGGACCACGCCCTGGATCATCGGAGCCATCCTGGCACTGCTGGTGGGCTACTGCCTGGTGGGCGGCGGCAGACGGATCATGCGGGTAACGGAAATCCTGGTGCCTTTCATGGGAGTCCTGTATGTGCTGCTCAGCCTGGTGATCATCGTCATGCACCTGAACATGATCCCTTCCGTACTGGGCGCCATGTTCGCCGATGCCTTTGACTTCCAGAAGATCCTGGGAGGCATCAGCGGTTCCTGCATGATGTATGGCATCAAGCGGGGTCTGTATTCCAATGAAGCCGGTGTAGGGTCTGCCCCCAACGCGGCAGCCGCTGCCGACGTTTCCCATCCGGCCCAGCAGGGTCTGGTGCAGATGCTGTCCGTCTTCATCGATACCCTGCTGTGCACCTCCACGGCTCTCATGTGCATGTTCTCTGGGGTGATCCCCACCAAGGCCCTGGCCGGGGCTCCCTATGTACAGAAAGCCACCCAGGTGGACTTTGGCAATTTTGGCCCCATCATGATCACCGTAGCTATGGTGCTGTTCGCCTTCACCACCCTGATCGGGAACCTGTTCTATGTGGACAACTGCCTGGCCTACCTGAACGGCAAGAAGACTCCCGGCAAGGGTTTCATGAAACTGTTCAGGATCGTGGCTGTGCTGGTGATCTTCGTGGGCGCCGGGATGTCCATGGACAATGCCTGGGCTGTGGCTGACATCTGCATGGCCTTCATGTGCCTGATCAACATCCCTTCCATCCTGGCCCTGAACGGAACTGCCATCGCTGTGATGGACGATTATGGCCGCCAGCTGGATGCCGGGGTGGAGAATCCGGTGTTCAAAGCCAAAAATATCGGACTGGATGATTCCGATCTGGAATTCTGGAAATAACCGGTAAAAAGGCAAGGAAAAAAGCTGCTTCCGATCCTCACGGAAGCGGCTTTTTCTGTCTTTTTGTTGCTTATTTCCACCTTTTGTGCTATGCTATATGAGCGGTTTTTTAAGCTATTACAGACAGACTGTTAAGCATCCCATAGGAATAATGGCTGACAGCATGTGAGGAGGATTTTTTTAAATGAGCGTTTCCGTTGAAAGAAAAGGTAATGAAGCAACTCTGAAAGTATCTTTGCCGGTAGAAGACGTAGCCAAAGCCTTTGAAAAAGCAGTTGCCAAGATCAATAAACAAGTGACGATCCCTGGCTTCCGTAAGGGTAAAGCACCCCGCCGGGTCCTGGAACTGCACGTTGGTAAAGATGCCATCAAAGAAGAAGCCTTTGAAATCGCTGCCAATGAACAATATAGAGAAGCCCTGAAAGAAAACTCCTGGGTGCCTGTTTCCGATCCTGAAATCAAAGATTCCACCTTCGAAGAAGGCAAACCCATGGAAATGACCCTGGTGGTCACCCTGCGTCCGGAACCGGAACTGGGCGAATACAAGGGCCTGGATGTGGAAAAGAAAGAAAAAGAAATCACCGACGCGGATGTGGATAAAGAAGTTGAAAATCTGCAGAAACGGGCTACCAAGATGGTAGAAGCTCCGGAAGGCAAAGCCCTGGAAAAAGGCGATCTGGCCATCATCGATTTCGCCGGCACCATCGACGGCGAAGCTTTTGACGGCGGCGAAGGCAAGGGCTATCCCCTGGAAGTGGGCAGCGGCAGCTTTATCCCGGGCTTTGAAGACCAGCTGGTGGGCTTGAAAAAGGGCGACTCCACGGATGTAAACGTAACCTTCCCGGAAGATTACATGGCCAAGGAACTGGCCGGTAAAAAGGCTGTGTTCAAAGTGACTGTACAGGATGTAAAAGTCAAAGACGTTCCGGAAGTGACCGATGAACTGATCGCCGCCAACAGTGACAGCAAGACCGTGGCTGAATTCCGTGAAAAGACCCTGGACCGCATGAAGAAGGCCGAAGCCCAGCGCGCTCAGTCTGCTTACGAAGCTGACCTGATCAAAAAGGCTGTGGACAACGCCAAATTCGAAGTCCCTGATGTGATGGTTACCCAAAGAGCTAACCAGATGATGGATGAACTGGCCCTGAACCTGGAACAGCATAAGATGAGCCTGCCTCTGTACCTGCAATATCTGGGCAAGGATGTAAAGACTTACCGGGATGAACAGAAACCGGTAGCTCTGGAAAACATCAAGACTGATCTGGTACTGGATGCCATCGCTCTGCAGGAAAAGATCCAGGTGACTGAAGACGAAATCCGCAAGGAAATGGAACAACTGGGCGCTATGCATGGTGCTACCCTGAGACAGGTCGAAAAGATCGTCAAGGAAAATGGCTCCCTGGCTGTGCTGGTTGCCAACATTGCCCGCCGGAAGGCAGCCCGTCTGGTCATCGACAGCGCCAAGAACGCTCCGAAGGCTGAAGAAGCTGCTGCAGAAGAAAAATAAAACCTGTTGGAGGTGGACGGCATGAGCTATGTGCCTATTGTGGTGGAACAGACCAGTAAGGGCGAGCGGAGCTATGATATCTATTCCCGGCTGCTGAAAGATCGGATCATCTTTGTGACCGGTGAAATCGAAGATCATATGGCCAACCTGATCATTGCCCAGCTGCTGTTCCTGGAATCCGAGGATCCGGATAAGGATGTCCATCTCTATATCAACAGCCCCGGCGGCAGTGTCAGCGCCGGGCTGGCGATTTATGACACCATGCAGTACATCCGGCCGGATGTGTCCACCATCTGTGTAGGGATGGCGGCCTCCATGGCTTCGGTGCTGCTGGCTGCCGGTACGAAGGGAAAACGCTTCGCCCTGTCTCATTCCAGAGTGATGATCCATCAGCCTCTGGGAGGCGCCCAGGGCCAGGCCACGGACATTGAGATCCATGCCCGTGAAATCCTGCGCATCCGGGAAGAGATGAACGAAATCCTGGCGCACCACACCGGCCAGACCCCGGAACAGATCCGGAAGGATACGGAACGGGATCATTTCATGACCGCGGTGGAAGCCGAACAATACGGTCTGATCGACCAGGTGGTCCATCAGATCAAGACCCAGAAATAAGGGGTAAGACCGAACCATCTTGCCCTGACTGTGAGGAGGGGATCCAGATGGGATACGATGATCAAAACAATCTGGACGGACCAGATTACACCTGTTCCTTCTGCGGTAAGAAGCAGAGCCAGGTGAAGAAACTGATCGCCGGCCATAACGTTTTTATTTGTGATGAATGTGTTGCCCTGTGCAACGAAATGCTGGAAAAGGACCTGAAAGGGCCGGTGGAGGAACAAATCACCGATCTGCCCAAGCCCAAGGAAATCAAAGCCATCCTGGACGAATATGTAATCGGCCAGGAAGAGGCCAAGAAGACCCTGGCAGTAGCGGTGTATAACCACTACAAACGGATCAACTACGAACAGGGCCAGCACCGGGACGATGTGGAACTGCAGAAGTCCAACATCCTGATGCTGGGGCCTACCGGCAGCGGTAAGACGCTGCTGGCCCAGACACTGGCCAAAATCCTGAAGGTCCCCTTTGCCATTGCCGATGCCACCAGCCTGACGGAAGCCGGGTATGTGGGTGAAGACGTGGAGAATATCCTGCTGCGGCTGATCCAGAATGCGGACTATGATATCGAGCGGGCCGAACGGGGCATCGTCTATATCGATGAAATCGATAAGATCTCCCGGAAATCGGAAAACCCCTCCATCACCCGGGATGTATCCGGGGAGGGCGTCCAGCAGGCCCTGCTGAAGATCCTGGAAGGGACTGTGGCCAACGTACCGCCCCAGGGCGGACGGAAGCATCCCCATCAGGAACTGATCCAGATCGATACCACCAACATCCTGTTCATCTGCGGCGGTGCTTTTGCCGGACTGGAAAATGTGATCAACGCCCGTACCGGTAAGAAGAGCATGGGCTTCGGGGCTGAAATCCCCACCCAGGCCGAGAAGAAGAGTGAAAATCCCTTCCGGCATGTACTTCCCGAGGATTTCGTGAAGTACGGGCTGATTCCCGAATTCGTTGGACGGTTGCCGGTGGTGGTCACCCTGGACAACCTGGACGAAAAAGCTCTGGTGCGGATCCTGACGGAACCGAAAAATGCCCTGACCAAGCAGTATGAACACCTGCTGGCCATGGACCACGTAGAGCTGGACTTCGAGGATGATGCACTGAAAGCCATCGCCCATGAGGCCCTGGCTCGGAACGCCGGTGCCAGAGGGCTGCGGGCCATCATCGAAGGCATCATGAAAAACGTGATGTACGAGGTGCCCAGTCGGGACAATGTGCAGAAATGCATCGTAACAGCTGATGTGGTCACCAAACACAAAGACCCCAAGCTGCTGCTCAAAGAGCAAGACAATACTGATACAAGAAAAAAGGCCTAGGGAAAAGGAAAAGGGGTGCTGGCATCCCTTTTCCCTTTTTCTCTATCTCGATAAGGACGGTGAAACGATATGTTGGAAGCCAATACCATGAGACTGCCGCTCCTGCCTCTGCGGGGCACCCTGGTCTTTCCGGGTATGATCATCAACCTGGATGTAGGCAGGGAACGCTCCATCAAGGCAGTGGAAACGGCCATGAATATGACGAAACGGATCTGCCTGGTGACCCAGAAACAGGCAGAGGAGAACGACCCCACAGCCAGCAGCCTGTACAACTTCGGGGTGATCGCCGAAGTGAAACAGCTGCTGAAGCTGCCCAACGGGGCCATGCGGATCCTGGTGGAAGGTCTCTCACGGGTGGAAGTGATCTCCGTTGTGGATGCTGTGGGGATGAATATGGAAGCCTATGTGGCCGTACGGGAAGATATCAACGACCACACCGCGGAAGTGGAAGCCCTGAAGCGCATGCTGGTGGAAACCTTTGAACAATGGGTGGTGGCCAGCAAGAAAGTGAATACGGAGGTGCTGCTGACCTTCAAGAACCAGCCGGATCCGGGCAAAATCGCCGATATGATTGCCGGGTACCTGACCATCGACATTGCCGATAAGGAAAAGATCCTGGAGGCAGTGGATGTAAAGAAACGGCTGAATCTGCTGTACGGGTTCCTGTGCAAGGAACTGGAAATCGTAAACTTGGAGAAGGACATTTCTCAGCAGGTGAGGAAGCAGATCGAACAGAACCAGCGGGAATACTACCTGCGGGAACAGCTGAAAGCCATCAACAAGGAACTGGACGAAGGCGGCGAAAAGGGCACCGAAGTCAAGGAATACCAGGACAAGATGAAGAAGCTGAAGCTGCCCAAAGAGGTGAAAGAAAAGCTGGACAAGGAACTGGACCGGCTGTATAAGATGCCTCCCATGATGGCCGAAAGTGCGGTGATCCGGAATTACCTGGATACAGTACTGAGTCTGCCCTGGGGCAAAATGACCCGGGACAACTACGACCTGAAGAAGGCCGCTGCAGTGCTGGATAAGGATCACTATGGCCTGAAGAAGGTCAAGGAACGGATCCTGGATTATCTGGCCGTACGGGCCCTGACCAAGAGCAACCGGGGACCCATCATCTGCCTGGTGGGGCCTCCGGGCGTTGGCAAGACCAGCCTGGCCCAGAGCATTGCCCGGGCTGTGAACCGGAAATTCACCCGGATTTCTCTGGGTGGAATTCGGGATGAAGCGGAAATCCGGGGCCACCGGCGGACCTATATCGGGGCCATGCCCGGCCGTCTGATCAACGGGATGATCGACTGCGGCAGCGATAACCCGGTGTTCCTGCTGGATGAAGTGGACAAGATGGGTGCCGACTTCCGGGGCGACCCGGCATCGGCCCTGCTGGAGGTGCTGGATCCGGAACAGAACAGCCATTTCAGCGATCATTACATCGAATTCCCCTACGACATGAGCAATGTGTTCTGGATTGTCACAGCCAATACGGTGGAGACCATTCCCCCGGCGCTGCTGGACCGGCTGGAAGTCATCGAGCTGTCCAGCTACACCGATGAGGAAAAACTGAAAATCGCCCAGCTGCATCTGCTTCCCAAGGAACGGAAGGCCAACGGCCTGACCGGCAGGCAGCTGAGCCTGGGAGCCGCCTCCATCCAGCACATCATCCGGGATTATACCCGGGAGGCCGGTGTGCGGAACCTGGAGCGGAAGATTGCCACCATCTGCCGGAAAGCAGCCCGGAAGATTGTGGAAGACGGGGTGGCCAAAGTCTCTGTGACTCCGGCACATCTGAAGGAATACCTGGGGCCTGCCATCTTCCTGGAAAGCGATATGCGAGCCAAATCAGAAGTGGGCGTCTGCACCGGGCTGGCCTGGACCAGCGTGGGGGGCGAACTGCTGAAGATCGAAGTGGTGGTCTGCGAAGGCAAGGGAAAACTGGTGCTTACTGGGCAATTGGGTGATGTGATGAAGGAAAGTGCCCAGGCGGCCTTTACCTACATCCGCAGCCGGGCCAAAGAATTGGGCCTGGCTCCCGACTTCAACGAAAAGGTGGATATCCACATCCACGTACCGGAAGGGGCCATTCCCAAGGATGGACCCTCGGCCGGCATCACCATGGCCACGGCCATGGAAAGTGCCCTGACCAAACGGAAGGTGAAGGCGGATCTGGCTATGACGGGCGAAATCACCATCACCGGCCACGTACTGCCCATCGGCGGCCTGAAGGAAAAGGTGCTGGCCGCCCACCGGTATCGGGTGAAGACGGTGCTGATCCCCCGCCAGAATCAGCAGGATCTGGAGGAAATCCCGGAGAAGGTCCGGAACGATATGACCTTCATCCCGGTGGACAGCATGGACCAGGTGACCAAACTGGCCCTGGAGGACTGATATGGCAGGGAACCAGTGGGACATCATCGGTGCCAGCTATGTGGCTTCGGCCGTAAAGGCCACCCAGTATCCCCAGGATACCATTGACGAAGTTGCCTTCATCGGCCGCAGCAATGTGGGGAAGTCCTCCCTGCTGAACTCTCTGGCCCGGCGGAAAGGCCTGGCCCGGGTGAGCAGTTCGCCGGGCAAGACCCAGACCATCAACTTCTATTCCTTCCAGGGGAAGCGGACCCGGGAAGAGCAGGTGGAGCGGCATACGTTCTATGCCGTGGACCTGCCCGGCTATGGATTCGCCCGGACCAGCAAGGGGAATAAGGAGCAGTGGTCGGCCTTCATCTGCAAGTACATGGAGAATTCGCCCTATTTGAAACTGGTCTGTGTACTTATGGATATCCGGCATGCGCCCATGGACAGTGATATCGACTGTTACCAGTGGCTGCTGAACCTGGGGCTGCCCATCCTGATCATCCTGACCAAGAGTGACAAGCTCAGCAGGGGAGCGGTGGCCAGTCAGACGGCACTGTACAAGAAGACCTTTGGCCTGGATGACAACCGGCTCATCGCCTACAGCTCTACCAATCACAATGCAAGAAAAGACCTGATCGGCAGGATCATGGAATATCTGGTATAAGAAAAGCGAGGTCGTTGCAACGGCAACGACCTCGCTTTACTGTTTCTGAAAAATATTGTACAATTTTGTCATGTTCGATACAAAATGAAAACAAGGGGGCTTACCATGACACAGGAAATGAAACAAAGAAGTGCGCTCCAGTCTCTCTGGCCGGATCAGCGGCAACGGGTGGACAGGACCCTGAAGCTGTGGGAGAGCGCTGTCCTGCTGCCCCTGCGCTGGACAAAACACGGGTGGGAGATCCTGTTCGAGGTCCGTTCCGCCAAAATGCACTGGCAGCCGGGGGATATCTGTTTTCCCGGGGGCCATCGGGAGGAGACGGATGCCACCCTTCTTGCCACAGCCCTGCGGGAAACCCGGGAGGAACTGGGCATTCCGGAGCAGGACATCCAGGTGCTGGGGCCTCTGGATTACTTTTACGGGTATTCCGGACCCCTGGTCTATCCCTTTGCAGGGATCCTGTCCAACAAGGTGCCCCTGGTGGTCGATCAAAATGAAGTGGCTGAAGTGTTCGGGGTGCCCTTGAAAGACCTGCTGGCCATGGCACCGGTGGTGGGCAAGGTGGATATGGGTACCCGTCAGCAGCTGGGGTTTCCCAGACAGTGGGCCTATGGATTTCAGGAAGGATGGAATGTGCGCAAGGCCTATGAGGTGTTCTTCTACCCCTGGAAGGAGCGGATCATCTGGGGCATCACGGCACGGGTACTGCACCAGTTCCTGGAACGGGTGCGGACCCTGAAAGAGTTTCCCGGGAAGGCGGAGTAAAGGGGAAGCGGCCGAGAGCCGGGGAGTGCCCCGGCTCACTGATGCAGGGGGTCAGCAGCATGCACACTTCCGTACGGTTCCTGGCCCTGGAACGGAATTTGAACAGTTCTCCCAGAAGGGGAATCTTGGATAACAGGGGCACGGCCTCCAGTTTTTGCTGTTCCTGTTCGCTGATCAGGCCGCCGATGACCAGGGTCTGGCCTTCCCGCAGGCGCACCTGGGTATCGGCCGTCCGGCTGGTGATCCGATAATTCTTCAGCTCGGTGATCAGGGTGGGGGTACTGACCTCGGTGTGGACCTGGACGGTGATCAGTCCATCCCGGCTCAGGTAGGGCGTATAGGACAGACGGATACCGGCGTCCACGTATTCCGTGGTCTGGGTGGTGGTGCTGTTGGTCACTTTCTCCGTGACCACCGGGATGTGGTCTCCGATGAAGATGCTGGCTTCCCGGCCCGGTAGGGTGATGATGCTGGGGGTGGCCAGGACACTGGCCCTGCCCTGCTGGCACAGGGCACTGAGTGTGGCGGTCAGACCGGCAGTATACCCATGGCCCAGGTGGATCCTGGCCCCTTGATCTCTCTGGTCGCCGGAGGCCGGCAGGGTGGTCCAGTTCCATTTCAGGCCCAGCTCCCGGGAAGCTTCCTCGTTCAGGGACAGGATTCGGGCTTCCAGGGTAACCTGGCGACTGGGACGGTCCAGCAGGGACAGGGCTTCTTTCAGCCGGTCCCTTTCCCCGGCAGTGCCACGGAACAGCAGTGCGTTGCTCTCCCGATCCCAGACCAGGGGGGAGTGGAACAGGGGCTTCAGTGTCTCGGCTGCCTCTTTGGCGGAAATGTATTCCAGGGGATGGAGGGAAAGCCGGCCGAAGCGGGCATCCAGCTTCTCCGGGGTACTGACCCAGAGAATGTTCCCCTCTTCCCGGCATTCCAACCCGCGGCTGCGGGTGACGATGGAAAGGGCCTGGGGGAAGGGGACGTCCCGCAGTTCCAGGGAGATGGTGCCGGACAGGTCCGGATCCACCACCAGGTTCCGGTCCGCCAGCTGGGCCAGGCTCTGGAGAACATCCCGGACAGGGGCTTCTTTTACAGAAAGGGACACCGGGTCGGCAGCCAGTACCCAGCGCACCGGGTTCAGGAGACAGAACAGGCAGGCCAACAGGAAACTTTTCATGGCCATACCTCCCCTACAGACAGCTCTCGTCCGTCACATTCCAGGGAGGAACTGTGGAAGGCCGTGACCGGTCCTTTTCCCGGCAGGGCTTCCCCCAGGGCAGCCAGGACCGTTCCCCGGGGACTGGCCACCAGTGCCCGTCTTTCACCGTTGACCGTCAGGATGCCCAGCAGGCGGTATGGAGAGGCCGGAGACGAGGATGTGACCGGTTTCCCGGGGGCGGCTGGAGGAACGGCTGCGGGAGCGGGGAGCTCCTTTTTGTGGGCAGGATGGTTCAGGGGCCGGAAAGGGTCACGCCGGGGCAGGACCGGTTTCCGGTCTTTGGCTTGTTTTCCGGGAGTCCTGTCCCCATCCTGATCTGCCAGGGTGGGGACAGGAGGAAAGAGGGGAGCTTCTCCCTCCCCGGGCCAGGCCAGGGCACCGGCCAGGGCCAGAGGAAGAGGCAGCAGCACCAGGAACCGGCGGGATGCGGAAAGAGATTGGAAGGCAGGAAAAAGAGAGAACATGGGATACCTCCTTTGTAAATTATCAGGTTATTCTTGCTTTTCCAATCCCATTATAGGGAAAAGCGGCCGGTGTTCCTACCCCAACCGGCAGGAAGTGCAAAAAGAAGGTCAAAATCGACAATCGTGTGAAGGGAGTCCTCTTGATGTTCCATTCAATCAGCCATCAATCACAGCCTCATTTCCAGTTTTCGTCTCTTTCCGGACAGCTCTGCCAGGGGGACGCCGGGGCACCGGCGGTACGGTGGACCCACCAGATCCTGGAGACGGCCCTGGATCAGGGGGCCAGTGATATTCACCTGGAACCGGCCAAAGAGCAGCTGGGGGTGCGTTGCCGGGTAGATGGGGTCCTGCAGCCCCTGCCTCCTGTCCCGAAAAATCTCCAGGAACCGGTGTTGTCCCGGTTCAAGATCCTGGCCGGTATGGATATCGGAGAAAAACGGCTGCCCCAGGATGGCCGCTTCCAGGGCAGCTGGCAGGGACGTCCGGTGGATGTACGGGTGTCCTCCCTGCCTACTCTGTTCGGCGAAAAACTGGTGCTGCGGCTGCTGGACCGGGAAGCCCTCCAGCTGGAACTGGAGGGTCTGGGGTTCAGCCAGGCCAACCTGGATGTCCTGCAGCAGGTCCTGCGCCAGCCTCACGGGCTGTTCCTGGTAACCGGGCCCACAGGCAGCGGGAAATCCACCACCCTGTATGCGGCCCTGGCGTCCCTGGACCGGAAGGGACAGAACATCATTACCGTGGAGGATCCGGTGGAATATCAGATGGCAGGCATCAGCCAGGTGTCGGTGAAACCGAAGGTGGGTCTGACCTTTGCCCGCTGCCTGCGCAGCATCCTGCGGCAGGATCCGGATACCATCATGGTGGGAGAGATCCGGGATGGAGAGACGGCAGCCATCAGCATCCAGGCGGCGCTCACCGGGCATCGGGTGTTCAGCACCCTCCATACCAATACAGCGGTGGGGGCTGTGAACCGGTTGCTGGATATGGGGATGGAACCCTATCTGGCAGCGTCTGCTCTCCAGGCGGTGGCCGGGCAGCTTTTGGTGCGCCGGCTGTGTCCCCATTGCAAAAAAGCCTATGAAGTGGGAGAATCAGACTGGGAAAGCCGGTATCTGGGGCTGGAAGGGAACCATACCCTTTATCAGGCTGCGGGCTGCGAGCAGTGCCGCCATACCGGGTACGTCGGCCGCCTTCCCCTGCAGGAAGTCCTGCTGGTGACAGATGCCCTGCGCCAGGGCATCTGTCGTTGCCTGAGCGAAGGGGAACTGACTGCCATTGCCTGTAAGGAGGGGCTGCGGCCTCTGTGGGAAGACGGGAAAGAGAAAGTGCTGGTGGGGATGACCAGCTGCGCAGAACTGTTGCGGGTATTGGGCTAAGGAGGAATTCATGCTTCAGTTATGGAATCTGTTTGAAATTGCCGGGACCATTTCTTTTGCGGTCTCCGGTGCCATCGTGGGTATGGTGAAGAATATGGACGTGTTCGGCATCACCGTTTTGGCTGTCCTTACCGCTGTAGGCGGGGGCATGATCCGGGATGTGCTGGCCGGGTATACGCCGCCCATGGCCCTGGAGAACCCGGGGAACCTGTTATTGTCCGTATTGACGGCCCTGGCCATGTCCTGGCTGTTCGCTTCCTATCGAATCGCCGGGCGCAAGAAGCAGATTGTCACGTTTTTCTATGTAGCTGCGGATACGGTGGGTCTGGCTTCCTTTACGGTGACCGGAACCCTGACCGGACTGTCCCAGGGGACCCTCCACACCTACGTGTATCCGGTGCTGCTGGGGCTGATCACCGCCGTGGGCGGCGGGGTGATGCGGGACCTGATGGCCCAGCGGGTGCCCAGTGTGCTTACGGCCGATGTGTACGCCACCGCCTCCCTGGCCGGCAGCCTGGTCATGTGCCTGTGCTGGCATTTCGAAAGCCAGGACCTGGCACCTTTTTTGGGAGCCTTCATGGTGATCGCCCTCCGTTTCTTCGCCATCCGCTATCGCTGGCAGCTGGTGCATCCCATGGAGAGGAGGAAGGGGGGAGTGAAAAAATGATTTTTCACTCCCCCGGTCAGTGGTCAGTGGCCGAAGAAACCGATTTGCTGTTGGCAAATCGGGTGGAATCGTAGGGGCGGGTCGGCGTGACCCGCCCGGTGCACAGTAGAATAAGCCGAGTAGCCAGCATTATTAGACTAAAAAATAAGAAAATTTAGCCTTGCCATTTTTTTTGGCTGGCGTAAAATAAAATAGGCAATGATGGAATCATTTTTGTTTGCATCATAATTGATGATGAGGAGGTTGTTGGTGTATGAAACATTGGGAAAGAGTGGCTTTGACTTGTGTATTGGGGACCGGGATCTTCTTCGGGGTCGGGGGTATGGCCCCCAATTCGTTGGTAACGCTGCAGCCGGTTCCTGTGGCGGAAGCAGCTGCGGATACCTGGCTGGCATCCGATGGCTCCACCCAGTATTACCTGAAGGGTGGCACGCTGCAATATCGGCAGCCCACTAGGGATATGCGTGAATCGGGGGCCTACAGCTTCCGGGCACGGATCGCCATCGTTTATGAGGACGGCAGTGCAGAAGTGCATAATATCCGTATGGCCTTCAAAGGGGCGGTGGGATTGTCCATCGACGGCGGCCCCATGGAACCGGTAGATTCTGATTCTGTGTATGCAGAGATCTACGATACCATTGTGCACCGGTACATCCAGTAAAAGGGAATGCAAAAAAGGGGGGAGTGAAAAATGATTTTCACTCCCCCGGTCGCGACCCGCGACAAAAGGAGCTGTGAATGATTCATTCACAGCTCCTTTTTCTTACCGCAAGTTGATGAACTGCAGATCGATCCCGAAATCCTGGCCTTTGACCAACTGGATCACGGCCTGCAGGTCATCTTTTTTCGGACCGGACACCCGGACCTGATTGTCCTGCACCTGGGCAGTCACCTTGATCTTGGCTGCTTTGATGGCAGCAGTGATTTTCTTGGCTGTTTCCTTGTCGATACCCTGTTTCAGTTTTACTGTCTGGCGGACACTGCCCTTGGCGGCCGGTTCTACCTTGCCCGGTTCCAGGGCACGCAGGGATAATCCGCGCTTGGCCATCCGCTGCCGCAGGATGTCCAGGATGGCTCCCAGTTTGTATTCATCCTCGGCCGCCAGTTTCAGTTCGTCGCCATTCAGTTCCAGGGAGGCATTGGACCCGCGGAAATCATACCGCTGGGAGATTTCCTTCCGGGTCTGGTTCAATGCATTGTCCAGTTCCTGCATGTCGATTTGGGAAACAATGTCGAAAGAGCTGTTTTTTGCCATGTTTTCCTCCTATAGGCTTTTCTTATTTTCATCAATGAGCAGGCCTGTGAAGCAGGCCTGCCTGTAACCAGTTTACAGGGACCGGGCCGCAGGGCCTGATCCGCCGCAGGGACTCAGCAGAGTCCCTGCTATTTGACTCTCACATCCACCTCGAACATCCGGTTCCAGGGGAATTCCACCGTATAGGATGTTCCCTTCAGGGTGGGTTCGTCTTCCACGTACTGCCGCAGCAACCGGTTGGTCCCGCTCAGGATCCGATTATAATATTTTCCCAGGTCATATTTCAACATGAAATCGTGCTGATCGATGCCCAGGCTGATCCGGTACCGCACGTTGGCCTGGTAGATCCAGTCGTCCAGCAGCCGGGTTTTCAGCAGCCGCTCCCGGTCCGCCGGTTTCATCCGCTTGCTCAGGATGCCCTGGCTCAGGGCGAACCCGATGCTGTTGTCGGCAGTGTTCCAGCCGGAATAGGCCGTCAGGCCCAGCAGCGCTTCCGATTCAGTCATGGCCTGCATGAAGCCGTTGTCCGCTCCGTTGGCAAAGGAGATATCTGCCAGGGCCACCGGCTTCTTTTCCTCCAGATCTGCCAGTTCATTGGCGAATTCCCGGTTGGCCCGGCTGGGGTAGGGTGCGTTGTCGTTGGCTGTGGAGTCCAGGCAGCTGCCGTCTTCCGGGGTATTCACGGCCAGTACCAGGTCGGCCTTTTCCAGATGGCTGGTTTCCGTGCTTCCGCTGGCCAGGATCTGGTTGCGCACGGACTCTTCCGCCCGTTCATCCGAGTACAGGGGGATGGTGCTGCCCCCTGCACCCGGTGCGAACAGGGGATAGACCCTGGGCTTTTCGCCCCGGAGTTCGTTGATGGCACGGGTCACCAGCAGAAGTCCTACCTGGTCCACACCGGGCAGGATCTGGAACCGGTTCTCCGTGATCCCATCGCCCACGTATTTCAGGTGGCGGGCTTCCATATGGGTCTGGGACAGGGGCGCATCATCATCTTTGCCCAGGGCAAAGTAGTGGAAAACGCCATTCTGGCACAGACGGATCAGCCGCTTGTTGGTCTGGAAATTCATCAGACGGCGTGTCTTCCAGTCCTGCATCACCGAATTGGGAATCTGGGCCAGCAGGGTCTGCCGTTCCTGGGTTTCCCCATAGGTCAGGGAGCCGTCCTGGTCTTCCTTATCCTGCAGCTGGGACAACCGGAAGATCTTCGGTCCGTATTCCTGGTAGTAGCCCGGTTCCACTTTGCCGATGCTCTGTTTGGGGGTCCGCATGATGGTGCTGAATGCGTACATCTTCAGTCCCGGATTGTCCTTCTTCAGCTTTTCCAGGCGCTGGATCTTCTCTTTCAGGTATTTCTCCAGATGGTGGTGTTTTCGGGAGGCCACCAGCCCGCCATAGTTCAGGCTGTCCGTGGCAATGACCGCTGCTTCTGCATGGGGGGCCTCCTGTTCCAGCCAGTTCCACAGGGCTTCGGTATTGCCCTCGCTTTTCTGGTCTGACAGATCCTTTTCCGGGGGTACCGTCAGGGGATAGCCGGCCGCTCTGGCCGTATCCACCGTATATTCCAGGCAGACCGGACGGTTGTCCAGGGGCACATACAGGATCTTGGGCGAAGCTTCTGCCCCGGATCCCAGCACAAAACAGAGAAAACCGGCAGTCAGAAGGGATTTTAATGAAAAATGCATGTCTTCCTCCTTTTTTCGTATCGTTTTATTATACACTATCTCTCCATGGAAAAGAAAGACTCTCCGGTCAGCAGCCTTCTCTCATATGATATAATTGGATTTGAATCGATTACCAAAGGAGAAACATCATGCCATTTACAATCCATGCGCCCTTTGCTCCTGCCGGGGACCAGCCGGAAGCCATCGATGCCCTGGCCAGAGGGGTGGAGAAGGGACTCCATACCCAGGTTCTGCTGGGGGCTACGGGGACGGGCAAGACCTATACCATTGCCCAGGTGATCCAGAAGGTGCAGAAACCCACCCTGGTCATCGCCCATAACAAGACGCTGGCTGCCCAGCTGTGCAGTGAATTCAAGGAATTCTTCCCTGACAATGCAGTGGAATATTTCGTTTCCTACTACGATTTTTACCAGCCGGAAGCTTATATACCGGCTACGGATACCTATATCGAAAAAGATTCTTCCATCAACGATGAGATCGATAAACTGCGCCACTCGGCCACCTCGGCCCTGATGGAGCGGCGGGATGTGATCGTGGTGGCGTCCGTTTCCTGTATCTACGGCCTGGGGGCCCCGAAAGACTACTACGACAGCGTGCTGTCCCTGCGGGTGGGTCAGCAGGTGGACCGGGACGCCATCCTGGAGAAACTGGTGAAGATTCGCTACGACCGCAACGATCTGGTGCTGGAACGGGGCAAGTTTCGGGTCCGGGGGGATGTGATCGAAGTGGTCCCCTCCAGCTATGGGGAAAAGGCCATCCGCATCGAGCTGTTCGGGGATGAGGTGGACACCATCAGCGAAATCGACATCCTGAACGGGGATGTGATCGACCGGCGGACCCATGTGGCCATCTTCCCGGCCAGTCATTATGTAACCAGCGACGAGAACATGGAACGGGCCCGCCAGGACATCCGCAGGGAATTGAACCAGCGGCTGAAGGTCCTGAAAAGCGAGAACAAGCTGCTGGAGGCCCAGCGGCTGGAACAGCGGACCAACTACGATCTGGAAATGATGCAGGAACTGGGATACTGCAGCGGCATCGAGAATTATTCCCGCCACCTCACGGGCCGGAAGCCCGGAGAACCTCCCTTTACCCTGGTGGATTATTTCCCGGAGGATTTCCTGACCGTGGTGGACGAAAGCCACGTGACCCTGCCTCAGCTGCGGGCCATGTACGCTGGGGACCAGAGCCGGAAACAGCAGCTGGTGAAGTATGGATTCCGTCTGCCTTCCGCGCTGGACAACCGGCCTCTGACCTTTGACGAGTTCCAGGCCCGGCGGAAGCAGATCATTTACGTGTCGGCCACCCCCGGTCCCTACGAAATGGAGACCACGGACAATGTGGTGGAGCAGATCATCCGGCCCACGGGCCTTCTGGATCCCAAAATCGAAGTGCGGCCCATCAAGGGACAGATCGACGACCTGATGGGCGAAATCCATAAGGTGACGGCCCAGAAGGAACGGGTCCTGGTCACCACCCTGACGAAGAAAATGGCCGAAGACCTGACGGAATATCTGACCACTGCCGGGGTGCGGGTGCGCTACCTCCATTCGGACATTGCCACCATCGAGCGGGCGGAAATCATCCACGACCTGCGGGCCGGCAAGTTTGACGTGCTGGTGGGCATCAACCTGCTGCGAGAAGGACTGGATATGCCGGAAGTGAGCCTGGTGGCCATCCTGGATGCTGATAAGGAAGGCTTTCTGCGCAGCGATACCGCCATGGTCCAGACCATCGGACGGGCGGCGCGGAATGCCCACGGACGGGTCATCATGTATGCGGATACCATCACCGGTTCCATGGAACGGGCCATCAGCGAGACAGCCCGGCGGCGGGAAAAACAGGAAGCCTTCAACAAGGCCCATGGCATCATCCCCAAAACCATCCAGAAGAAAGTGGTGGACCTGATCAAGCTGACCAAGGTGGAAGAGGACGATACGGCCGCCAAAGGGTACACGGCCAGATCCGTGAAGAAACTGACGCCAAAGGCCCGGGACAAACAGATCAAACTGCTGGAAAAGAAAATGAAGGAAGCGGCCAGAGAGCTGGACTTCGAACTGGCAGCGGAATATCGGGATCAGCTGATTTTGCTGAAAGGAGAGCAGCGGAAACCTCATGAATGAAGACTACATTGTGATCCAGGGTGCGCGGCAGCACAACCTGAAAAATATTTCCTTGAAGATTCCCCGGAACAAGCTGGTGGTGATCACCGGTCTTTCGGGCAGCGGCAAATCCTCCCTGGCCTTTGATACCATCTATGCGGAAGGCCAGCGGCGCTATGTGGAGAGCCTGTCGGCCTATGCCCGGCAGTTCCTGGGCCAGATGGATAAACCGGATGTGGATTACATCGGGGGCCTGTCTCCAGCCATTTCCATCGACCAGAAGACCACCAGCCGGAACCCCCGTTCCACAGTGGGGACGGTGACGGAAATCTACGACTACCTGCGGCTGCTCTTTGCCCGGATCGGGGTGCCCCATTGCCCGAAGTGCGGGAAAGTGATCGAACGCCAGAGCCCCCAGCAGATTGCCGACAAGGTGCTGGAACTGCCGGAGGGGACCCGGTTCATGCTCCTGGCCCCGGTGGTGTGGGGGCGCAAGGGCGAACATAAGAATGTGCTGGAACGGATCCGCCGTGCCGGCTATGTGCGGGTGAAGGTGGATGATCAGATCCTGAACCTGGACGAGGACATTGAACTGGACAAAAAGAAGAAACACTTTATCTCTGTGGTGGTGGACCGGCTGGTGGCCCGGCCCAATCTGGGCAGCCGGCTGACGGATTCCCTGGAGACGGCTCTGAAACTGGGGGAGGGGACCGTTGCCATCGAAGAGATCGGCGGCCCCACCCAGGTGTACAGTGAAAAATTCGCCTGTGCGGAATGCGGCATCAGCCTGCCGGAAATCGAACCTCGGCTGTTCTCGTTCAATGCCCCCTATGGGGCCTGCCCGGACTGTATGGGACTGGGCCAGCACATGGAATTCGACCCGGACCTGATCATCCCGGATAAGACCCGTCCTTTCGACCAGGGGGGCATTGCAGCCGTGAGCTCCAATGTGAAATCCTATTTCCTGCGGCAACTGGACGCGGTACTGAAGAGCCGCGGGTTCACGCTGCAGAACTGCTGGAAGGACCTGCCGAAGAAGTTCCAGAGGGAGCTGCTGGAGGGCATCCCTGACGAGACGTTCACCTTCACCTACGAGAATATGATGGGAGAGACCAACGAGCACCATACGCCCTTTGAGGGCATCATCCCCCTGCTGAAACGGCGGCTGCGGGACGCCATGAGCGAAAGCCAGCGCCTGGACTACGAGTCTTTCATGACCGCCATTGAGTGTTCCACCTGCCATGGGGCCCGGCTGCGTCCGGAAGTGCTGGGCATCACCGTGGGAGATCAGAATATCCGTCAGGTGTGTGACCTGCCGGTGCGGGAATGCCTGGATTTCTTCAACAACCTGCAGCTGTCGGACCGGGATGCGTTCATTGCCAAACAGATCTTGAAGGAGATCCGGGCCCGGCTCAGTTTTTTGAACAATGTGGGGCTGGACTACCTGACCCTGAACCGGGCGGCGGCCACCCTGTCCGGCGGTGAAGCCCAGAGGATCCGGCTGGCCACCCAGATCGGATCCGGCCTGGTGGGGGTGCTGTACATTTTGGACGAACCCAGCATCGGGCTGCACCAGCGGGACAACGACAAGCTGCTGGAGACTCTGAAGAACCTGAGGGACATGGGCAACACCCTGATCGTGGTGGAACATGATGAAGACACCATGCGGGCGGCGGACCAGATCATCGACATCGGGCCCGGTGCCGGCGAAAACGGGGGCTACGTGGTGGCCCAGGGCACGGCGGAGGAAATCAGTAAAGTCCCCGAATCTATCACGGGCCAGTACCTGAGCGGGGCCAAAAAGATCCCCGTGCCGGCAAAACGGCGGAAGGGCAACGGCAAAAAGCTGACCATCAAGGGAGCCCGGGCCAATAATTTGAAGAACATCGATGTGTCCATCCCTCTGGGGACCCTCACCGTGGTCACGGGAGTCAGCGGCAGCGGCAAGAGTACCCTGGTGAACGACATCCTGTACAAGGCTCTGGCCAAGAAGCTCATGGGGGCCCGGGAACGGCCTGCGCTCCACGACAAGATTTTGGGCATCCAGAACATCGACAAAGTCATCAACATCGACCAGAGCCCCATCGGGCGCACGCCCCGGTCCAACCCGGCCACGTATACGGGCACGTTCGACCTGATCCGGACCCTGTTCAGCACTACAAACGATGCCAAGCTGCGGGGCTACAAGCCGGGCCGGTTCAGCTTCAACGTGAAGGGCGGCCGATGCGAGGCCTGCCACGGGGACGGCCTGCTGAAGATCGAGATGAATTTCCTGCCCGACGTATACGTGCCCTGTGAGGTGTGCAAGGGCACCCGCTACAACCGGGAGACCCTGGAAGTGCACTATAAGGGCAGGAACATCGCCCAGGTCCTGGATATGACTGTCAGCGAGGCCTGCCAGTTCTTCAGCAACCAGCAGCGGATCCTGCGGAAACTTCAGGTGCTGGAGGACGTGGGACTGGGCTACATCCGACTGGGCCAGGCTGCCACCACCCTTTCGGGCGGCGAAGCCCAGCGGGTGAAACTGGCTACGGAACTGGCCAAAGTGAATACGGGACGGACCCTGTATATTTTGGACGAACCCACTACGGGGCTCCACATGGCCGATGTGCACAAGCTTCTGGAAGTGCTCCAGCGGCTTGTGGATGCAGGCAGCACGGTGGTGGTCATCGAACACAACCTGGACGTGATCAAAAGTGCCGATTACCTGATCGACCTGGGACCGGAGGGGGGCGACCGGGGCGGTACGGTGATCGCCACCGGGACTCCTGAGGAAGTGGCCCGGGTGCCGGAATCCTATACAGGTCAGTATGTGAAGAAGGTCCTGTCATGAACGAAGCCATCAAGGAGACCCTGGCCGTCTTGCCCAATGCGCCGGGGGTCTATATCATGCATGATGCTGAGGGCAAGGTCATCTATGTGGGCAAGGCAGTGATCCTGAAAAACCGGGTGCGGAGCTATTTCCGCCCGGCCAGTCAGGTGTCCCCCAAGGTACGGGCCATCAACGCTCATGTGGCTTCCATCGAGACCATTGTCACCGCCAGCGAGATGGAAGCGCTGATCCTGGAGTGCAACCTGATCAAGAAATACCGGCCCCGGTATAACATCGACCTGAAAGATGACAAGACCTATCCATACCTGAAAATCACGGTGCAGGAAGCCTATCCCCGGATGGTGCTCACCCGGCGGGTGCTGAAGGACGGGGCCCGATACTACGGCCCCTTTGCGGATGCCGGTGCCCTGCGGGACACCATGAAGCTGATCCGTACCATGTTTCCCCTGCGGCACTGCCGGAACCTGAACGCCAAACGGCCCTGCCTCCAGTATCATCTCCACCGGTGTCTGGCTCCCTGCACGGGGAAAGTACCGGTCAGCGAGTACCGGCAACTGGTGGATTCTGTGCTGATGCTGATGGATGGCAAGGTGAGCCAGCTGGAAAAGGACCTGAAGGAAAAGATGTATGCGGCTTCAGACCGCATGGAGTTTGAAGCGGCGGCACGGTACCGGGATTCCCTGCTGAACCTGAAAAAACTGGCCGAAAAACAGAAGGCCACCACGGAAAGCGGTGACCGGGATGTGGTGGGCCTGGCCATGGATGACAGCGGTGTCTGTGTGCAGGTGTTCTTCATCCGGGGCGGCAAGATCCTGGGACGGGACAGCTTCTTCCTGGACCAGGAAGTGGGGGAACCGGGCAGCGAGATCCTGGCGGATTTCCTGAAACAGTACTACCATGAGAACCATCGGCCGCCCCGGGAAATCCTGGTGAGCCAGGAGCTGGAAGACAGCGACCGGACGCTGCTCTCCCGGTGGCTGAGCACCTTGAATGAAAAGACGGTGAACCTGCTGGTACCTCAGCGGGGCCTGAAGCATGATCTGGTGCTCATGGCTGTGAACAATGCCAGAAAGAACCTGGAGGAACGGCTGCGTCGTGGACATGCCTCCCTGGAAACGGATCTGGATGCGGCAGAACAGCTGCAGAAGGCCCTGGGGCTTACGACCCCCCTGGAGAGGATGGACTGTTTCGACATCTCCCATAACCAGGGACGGGAAACGGTGGCCTCCATGGTGGTGTTCCGCAACGGCAGCCCCAGCAAGAAGGATTACCGGCGGTACAAGCTCCGTTCCACGGAAGGGAAGCCGGACGACTTCAAATCCATGCAGGAGGTGGTGTATCGTCGCTATAAGGACCTGGAGGATCTGCCCAGTCTGATTGTGATCGACGGCGGCAAGGGACAGCTGAGCTCGGCCCTGGAGGTGATCCGGGGGCTGGGAATCAGTGAGGTGCCGGTGATCGGCCTGGCCAAGCGGGAGGAAGAAATCTTCAAGGAAGGGGCCCATACCAGCATCCTGCTGGACAAGATGTCCCCGGCCCTGCATCTGATCCAGCATATTCGAGATGAGGCCCACCGGTTTGCCATCACCTACCACCGGAAACGGCTGGCCAAACGGAACCTGGTATCCGTGCTGGACCATCTGGAAGGCATGGGGCCCAAACGGAGGGCCGCTCTGTGGAAACGGTTCGGCTCCCTGGATGCCATGCGGGCAGCCGGTATCGACGACCTGGCAGCAGTGGATGGCATGAATCGGGTGGTGGCGGAACGGGTCCATACCTTTCTCCAGGGAGACCTGCAGAAAAAACAGGAACTGCTGGTCAATGGAACCGCTGCTCCGGATAAGGAATAATGAATATTCCTATTCAATAACTTTTACTAAAAAGTCAGGAAAACCTATTGCACTCCGGAGATGACTCTGGTATAATCCTAACCAAAAGAACAAATACCTTGAGGGGGGAAAAGATAATGAAAAAATACGTTTGTGAAGTTTGCGGTTATGTGTATGATGAAGCTGCTGGTGATCCGGAACACAACATTGCTCCTGGCACCAAATTCGAAGATCTGCCGGAAGACTGGGTTTGCCCCATCTGTGGTGTAGGCAAGGATCAATTCTCTGAAGAAGCGTAATAGTGCCGGAAGGAGCTGTCGCACGAAAGCGGCAGCTCCTTTTTTGTGTTCTTTTGAAAACCACGCCATAGTGGCGTGGTTCCGGAAAGCTTAT
>OLFW01000117.1_pt1 | contig 78227 bp, 72 predicted proteins | sample 1605351 | NCBI WGS metagenome assembly OLFW01 (sample SAMEA3888918, study PRJEB22519) | human gut metagenome | biome: human gut; feature: human-associated habitat; material: faeces | place: Denmark | collected 2010 | reverse complement strand
TCATAGCTATAAGCTTTCCGGAACCACGCCACTATGGCGTGGTTTTCAAAAGAACCAAGAAGGGGATGTTGCACAGAACGTGCAACATCCCCTTCTTCCTTTACTCTCTCAGCTCTGCTTCGAATTTTTCCTGGACTTTCTTCACCACCTGATTGATGATGTCGTTGATTTCCTTGTCCTTCAATGTCCGTTCCAGATCCTGGAAGGTCAGGCTGAAGGCCACGCTCTTGCAGCCGTGTTTTACCTGTTTGCCGGCATAGACATCGAACAGGCGCACGTCTTTCAGCAACGGGCCAGCCTGGGTACGGATCTCGGCCATCAGGTCCACGGCGCTGACGGTCTTGGGCACCACCACGGCGATATCCCGGCTGGTGCTGGGGAACTGGGGAATGTGGGTGAATTGCGGCACTTTCTCGGCTCCTTCCACGAAGCTGCTCAGATCCACTTCCAGTACGTAGGTTTCGGCGCTCAGGCTGAACCGTTCCTGGACCTGGGGATGCAGGGCTCCCATGAAACCCACTTCCTTGCCATGATGGAGCACGGTGCAGCTCTTGCCGGGGTGCAGGAATACTTCCTTCGGTGCGGCATAGGTGACATCTGTGGCCTGCAGGGCTTCCAGCACCTGTTCCAGGGCACCCTTCAGGTCAAAGAAGTCCACAGCGTCCTTGCTTTCGGTCCAGTTCAGTTCGTTCCGTTTGCCGGAAAGCACGATGCACAGCCGGGTCTTTTCCGCCGGCTGTTCGGTCAGGGGCAGTGCTTTGGGCAGGAACACCCGTCCCAGTTCGAACAGGGCGATCCGTTCGGTCTGACGGGCCTGGTTATAGGCAGCGGTGTTCAGCAGGCTGGGCACCAGGGTGGTGCGCATGGTCTTGAAGTCGTCGCTGATGGGATTGATCACCTGGATGGCCTGCCGGCGGCTGTCTTCTGCAGGCAGCCCCAGTTTGTCGAAATCATTGGCGTTGATGAAGGTATAGGTCATCACTTCGTCCAGGCCGATACCGGTCAGGGTATCCCGCACCTTGTCCTTCACATCTTCAATGGGAGCCTGTCCGCCCCGGGCCATATCCAGCTGGGGCAGGGTGGACGGAATCTTGTCATAGCCGTACATCCGGGCCACTTCTTCGGAAAGGTCCGCATCGCAGGAACAGTCATTCCGCCAGGTGGGAACGGTCACCAGCCAGCTGCCGTCAGCCTGGTCGGCCACGGTGAAGTTCAATCCCTCCAGGATGGTCCGCATCTGCTGGTCGGTAATTTCTTCGGTGCCGATACGGCGGCGCAGGGCTTCCGGCACAGCCTTGATCTGGACCGGTTCCTGGGGAACCGGGTAATCTTCCACCACGCCGGAAACGGCTTCGCAGGCGCCCATTTCTTCCAGCAGATGGACAGCCCGGTTCAGGGCATCGTGGTCACGGATGGTATCCACCCCCCGTTCGAACCGCTGGGAAGCTTCACTGCGCAGCCCCAGGTCCTTGGAGGTGTGACGGATGCTGGGTCCGTAGAAGGTGGCGGCTTCCAGCATAACGTTCACGGTCTTGCCGGTGACTTCGGTGGCCAGGCCGCCCATGACACCGCCCAGACCGATGGCTTTTTCCGGATCGGCAATGACGATCATGTTGGGAGTCAGATCCCGTTTCTGGCCGTCCAGGGTCACCAGGGTCTCGCCCTCATTGGCCCGGCGCACGATCCAGGTGTGATCCTTCACGGTATCGTAATCATAGGCATGCATGGGCTGGCCCAGTTCCATCATCACGTAGTTGGTCACGTCCACCACGTTGTTGATGGGACGGATGTTCACAGCCCGCAGCAGCTTCTGCATCCATTCGGGGGATTCGGTGACTTTGATGTTCTTCACCATGCGCAGGGCGAACCGGGTGCACAGGTCCTTGCACTGGATTTCCACCTTGGCGTTTTCAGCCACGTTGCCGCCGGCGGCATCTTTCGTGTCCAGAGCGGGCAGACGCAATTCCTGGTTCAATACAGCAGCCGTTTCCCGGGCCAGGCCCAGCATGTTGAAGCAGTCGCTGCGGTTGGCGGTCAGGTCGATGTCCAGCACCACGTCGTTCAGGCCCAGCAGATCCTTCACATCCACGCCGATGGGGGTATCCGGCGGCAGGATGAAGATGCCATCCCGCTGTTCGGGCAGCAGCAGTTTGGAATCGATGCCCAGTTCCCCGGCGCTGCACAGCATGCCGTTGGAATCCAGGCCCCGCATCTTGGCGGCCTTCAGGGTCATGCCATTGGGCAGGTGGGAACCCACCACAGCCACAGGGACCTTATCGCCCTGGTGCACGTTCTGGGCCCCGGTGAGGATCTGGGTCAGTTCGCCCTTGCCCAGGTCCATCTGGCACACCCACAGATGGTCGGAATCGGGATGGCGTTCAATGGAAGCCACCTTGCCGGTGATAACCCCTTCCAGGCCTTCGCCCAGATGGATCACCTGTTCCACTTCCAGGCCCACCCGGGTCAGCTTGTCCGCCAACACTTCCGGAGTGACCGGGATATTTACATATTGTTTCAACCAGTTGATCGATGCTAACATTGTTCCTTGCCTCCCACTCAGAATTGACGGATGAACCGCAGATCGTTTTCGAAGAACAGACGCAGGTCGTCGATGCCGTAGCGCAGCATGGCGATCCGTTCCACGCCCATCCCGAAGGCAAAGCCCTTCATCTTGTCGGGATCATAGCCGCTCATCCGCAGCACGTTGGGATGCACCATGCCGGCGCCCAGGATTTCCAGCCAGCCGGAGTTCTTGCACACCCGGCAGCCCTTGCCGCCGCACATCACGCAGCTGATATCCACTTCGCAGGAGGGTTCCGTGAAGGGGAAGAAACTGGGGCGCAGGCGGATCTTCACGCTGTCCCCGAACATCTCCTTGCAGAACAGTTCCAGGGTGCCTTTCAGGTCAGCCAGGGAAATGTCCTTGTCCACTACCAGGCCTTCCACCTGATGGAACATGGGAGAGTGGGTGGCATCATAGTCGTTCCGGTATACGGTCCCCGGGCAGATCATGCGGATGGGGGTATTGGGGAGCCGGCTCTGCATGGTCCGGGCCTGCACGCCGGAAGTCTGGGTCCGCAGCAGGATGTCGTCGGTGATGTAGAACGTATCCTGCATGTCACGGGCCGGATGATCTTTCGGCAGGTTCAGGGCTTCAAAGTTGAAGTAATCCGTTTCGATTTCAGGCCCTTCTTCCACTTCGAATCCCATGCGCATGAACACTTTCTTGATGTCCCGCAGGGTCTGGGTCACAGGATGCAGATGGCCCAGGGCCGGTTTGCGGCCGGGCAGGGTGAAGTCCACCGTTTCGCTGGCCAGTTTCTCTTCCATCTGGCGGGCTTCCAGCAGCTTCATCTGGTCGTTGATCCGGGCTTCCACTTTGGCCCGTACTTCGTTGACCATTTTGCCAATCTTGGGCCGTTCTTCCGCAGCCACGTCTCCCAGGCTGCGCAGGATGGAGGTCAGGGCCCCCTTCTTGCCCAGGTATTGTACCCGGATATTCTTCAAATCGTCTACACTTTTGACTTCGCTGAGATCCTTCTGGATCTTTTCCCGCAGTTCCTGCAGTTTGTCGCTCATGTTCACGCCTCCTAAAAAATAAAACCTCCGCCCCACAAGGGGCGAAGGTTCGCGGTACCACCCTATTTTCTACTCTTGCGGCCGATAACGCAGCCAGCGCCGGACCTACTCCGTTCAGTCCGATTGCTCCCAGGTGAACTTCATCTCTTCCTTTCGCGCCGGGCTCCCACCTGTCCCCGGTTCTCTGGGCCTACGAGAAAAGACTACTCTCCTGCTCATCGCAAGTTATGGAATTAATGTATTTAGTATAGCATAACGAACGGAAGCCTGCAAGGGCCGGGTTTTACACTGCTTGTCGGAAAACAGCGATGACAGGGGCCACGAGCCTGGAGTCACGAGCCACGGGCCGATGGTATTTTTTACCGTCGATTTCCGCATATTCACAATCACCGAATTCATACTGGATTCCATGATCACCGGGATAAGGATAAAACTCCTTTCTTTACAGTGTGTTTGCAGATTCTAGGCCACAGAAGGGCATTCCCTGCGGGAAGCCCCTACGCTATTCTCCATTTGCCTTTACCCCTTCTTTTTGATATACTGTAACCATAAAATAGTTACAAAACAGGCAGGTGATCTTGTGACAAAGAAAGCTGTTTTGCTACGGAAATTGATTGCCAAACCCACACTCACTGCATTTACAACTCGAGAACTGGACACCTTAATGGGCCAGTGCGGTTGCAAGAAATTTACAGGAGGGCGAGGTTCAGGAATCGGCTACTATCATGAAAAGACCAAGCGGATTCTCCAGTTCGATGGACCCCATCCGGGAAATGAACTGTATCGCTATCAGGTTAAAATGGTCGTGAAATTCCTGATTTCTATTGGGGAGGTGGAAAAATGAATTCTCTGATGTCGTATAAAGGGTATCGGGCAAAAGTCGAATTCGACCCGGAAGATGAAATTTTTGTAGGTCATGTGCTGGGTATCAATGATTCTCTGAACTTCCACGGAGCTTCCGTAAAAGAATTGATCCAGGCTTTCCATGATTGCATCGAAAATTACCTGGAGTATTGCAAGCAGTGCGGCAAGGCGCCGGAAAAAGAATATAAAGGGGTATTCAATGTGCGGATCCGGCCGGAAACCCATCGCAAGGCCGCCTTTGCAGCCGCTGCCGAGGGAGTTACCATGAATCAGTTTGTGGCTGAAGCCATCGATGCCTATTTGGATAAAAAGGCGAAATAGAGAAGGAGCAAAGTTCCATTCGGTCGCACTCTCACGACGTTACGGTCGCACTATCGGTGTTCGAGGGCGGGCGCGCCGCTGGCACGCCCCTACGCAAACAAAATAGTTTGGACGACTGAAATCGGATGTTCGACTGCAATCCGTAGAGGGCTATTTTCGTAGGGGGTTCGCCAGAGGCCGGCAACGCCGATCTCCTTTTCTCCTGGTTCGTACTTCTTGAATCCAATTCCCTAACTTGTGGTATCGACTGCTGCCGATAACCCCCTACCCGCGCTAAACGCGGGTCCTTTCCCCCCACTGGGGGGACACTGTCTGTTGTCGCACATTCCCGTTTCTCATTCCGCACCGTTCCACCCCAACCCCAACGCCGGCAAATGCCGCAAGGCATTTGGCAGCATTTTACCCGCAGGGCAATCCACCCCGCACACAAAAAAGCGCCGTGCCGAAGCACAGCGCTTTTTCATATGTTTAATTATTTCGGGTAGTTGGAAGAAGTGTTTTCTTTCAGCACCACGTCGTGAGCCCCGCCTTCTACCAGGCTGGTAGCAGATACCAGGGTCAGTTTGGCTTTCTTCTGCAGTTCCGGAATGGTCAGGGCACCGCAGTTGCACATGGTGGACCGGATCTTGGAAATGGTCAGGTTCACGTTGTCTTTCAGGCTGCCGGCGTAGGGCACGTAAGAATCCACCCCTTCTTCAAAGGACAGTTTCTTGTCGCCGCCCAGGTCATACCGCTGCCAGTTACGGGCACGGGCAGATCCTTCGCCCCAGTATTCCTTCATGTAGGTGCCGTTGATGTTCACCTTGTTGGTGGGGGATTCATCGAACCGGGCGAAGTAACGGCCCAGCATCATGAAATCTGCGCCCATGGCCAGTGCCAGGGTCATATGGTAGTCATATACGATACCACCGTCGGAGCAGATGGGCACATAGATACCGGTTTCCTTGTAGTATTCGTCACGGGCTTTGGCCACTTCGATCACAGCAGTAGCCTGGCCGCGGCCGATCCCTTTCTGTTCACGGGTGATGCAGATGGACCCGCCGCCGATACCGATCTTTACGAAGTCAGCACCACATTCGGCCAGGAAGCGGAAGCCTTCGGCGTCAACCACGTTGCCGGCGCCCACTTTTACGGTGTCACCGTATTTGTCCCGGATCCATTTCAGGGTCCGTTTCTGCCATTCGCTGTAGCCTTCGGAGGAGTCGATGCACAGTACATCGGCACCGGCTTCCACCAGAGCCGGTACCCGCTGTTCATAGTCACGGGTGTTGATGCCGGCGCCTACCACGTGGCGTTTCTTGTTGTCCAGCAGTTCCAGGGGATACTGTTTATGAGAGGAGTAGTCCTTCCGGAATACCATGTACATCAGGTTGCCGTCCTTGTCCACGATGGGCAGGGTGTTCAGCTTGTGGTCCCAGATGATATCGTTGGCTTGTTTCAGGGTGATATCGCTGGTACCCACCACCATTTCGGAAACCGGGGTCATAAAGTTCTTGACCTGGTCTTCCATGTTCATCCGGCTGATCCGGTAGTCACGGCTGGTGACGATCCCTTCCAGATGACCGTTCTTGCTGCCATCGCTGGTAACAGCCATGGTGCTGTGGCCCGTCTTTTCCTTCAGAGCCAGGACATCGGCCAGGGTGCTGTCCGGACGCAGGTTGGAGTCGCTGACCACAAAGCCTGCCTTGAAGCTCTTGACGCGGGCCACCATGGCAGCTTCGCTTTCGATGGTCTGGGAACCATAGATGAAGGAAATGCCGCCTTCCCGGGACAGGGCAATGGCCATATTATCATCGGATACGGATTGCATGATGGCGGAAACCAGGGGAATATTCAAGGTCAGGGCCGGTTCTTCACCCTTTTTGAATTTCACCAGCGGAGTCTTCAGACTCACGTTTGCCGGAATGCATTCGCTGGAAGAATATCCAGGAACTAAAAGATACTCACTGAAAGTATGAGCAGGTTCATCATAGATAAAAGCCATTGTATATCCCCCTTTAAAATATTTTTTCCATTTTAGCACCAGTCTGTCACAAAAGCAACACCTTTTTTCTGGAAAACGGAAAACTTTATGAAAAACAAACCGCAGCGACTGGAAAAGGGCTGCGGTTGTTACAGGATCTTATTTTGCTTTCAGTCGGCGCAGGGCTCTCCAGGCAATATCCTGGCGATAATGGGCCCCGTCGAAGTGGATCTTTTCCACGGCGTCATAGGCTTTCTGCTGGGCGGCCGGAATGTCATCAGCCACAGCGGTCACGCCCAGGACGCGGCCTCCGTTGGTCAGGATCTTCCCATCTTCTTCCCGGGTACCGGCATGGAACACCACAACATCTTCCATTTCACCGGCAGCTTTCAGGCCCGTAATGGGCAGGCCCTTCTTATAGGAAGCCGGATAACCGCCGCTGGCCATGACCACGCACACGGCAGCCTTTTGGCTCCATTCCACCATATCAGGGCGCAGAGTACCGTTGGCACAGGCCAGCATGATCTCGGCCAGGTCGCTCTTCAAAAGAGGCAGGACCACCTGGGTTTCGGGATCCCCGAACCGGGCGTTGAATTCCACCACTTTCACGCTGTCGCCTTTGATCATGAGTCCGGCATACAGGCAGCCACTGTAGGGGCGTCCCTCCTTCGCCAGAGCATCCACGATGGGGCGCAGTACGGTCTTGACGGTCTTTTCCTTCAGGGCATCGGTCATCACCGGAGCCGGGCAGTATGCACCCATGCCACCGGTGTTGGGCCCCTGGTCCCCGTCGTCCACCCGTTTGTGATCCTGAGCGGCCAGCATGGGAACGATGGTCTTGCCATCGGTGAAGGCCAGCAGGGAGGCTTCCTCCCCGTCCATGAACTCTTCGATGACCACCCGGTTGCCGGCGGCCCCAAATTTGTGATCCCCCATCATTTCATCCAGAGCTTCCAGGGCTTCGTCCTTCGTCATGGCCACGACTACGCCTTTACCGGCAGCCAGGCCGTCGGCCTTGATCACAATGGGAGCGCCTTTTTCTTCCACGAAGGCCCGGGCATCGGCCAGGTTGTCACACACCTTGAAGAAGGCAGTGGGAACCCCGTACTTCTGCATCAGTTCCTTGGAGAAGATCTTGGAGCCTTCGATTTCCGCTGCTTTCGCAGAGGGTCCGAAAATGGTCAGGCCCCGGGCCTTGAACACATCCACGATGCCGGCCACCAGAGGCGCTTCCGGACCCACCACCGTCAGATCGATGGCGTGCTTTTCCGCCCAGTCGGCCAGGCCGTTCAGATCGGTGATGTCCAGATCCACGCATTCAGCCAGATTCTTCATCCCCGGATTGCCGGGGGCTGCGTACAGTTTCGTCACCTTTTTGCTTTGGGCCAGTTTCCATACCAGGGTATGTTCCCGGCCGCCGCCGCCAATTACCAGTACCTGCATGGTCTCACTCCCTTATTCTGCGTCCAGCTGTTTTTTCAGATACGCTGCAATGGCCGTATCGTATTTGGCCGTATGGTCAAAGGCTTCCTGGGCCAGCATTTTCCGGGTCTTCTGGTCCACATCGCCTTTTTCCTTCAGCATATGGATCAGGTCTTCATACCGATCCGGATTGGTGATGATCACCACATCATGGAAGTTCTTGGCAGAGGCACGCACCATGGCAGGACCGCCGATATCGATGTTTTCGATGGCTTCGGCTTCAGTCACGTCGGGTTTGGCGATGGTCTGTTCGAAGGGGTACAGGTTCACCACCACCAGGTCGATGGGCTCAATGCCGTTCTTCTTCATGTCTTCCATGTGCTGGGGGTTGCTGCGTACAGCCAGGATGCCGCCGTGAATCTTCGGGTTCAGGGTCTTGACCCGGCCGTCCATCATTTCGGGGGTCCCGGTCACGTCGCTGACGTAGGTGCAGGGCACGCCGGCCTGCTGCAGCACTTTCATGGTGCCGCCGGTGGAGATGATCTCCACCCCGTTGTTGTTCAGGAAATAGCCCAGCTTCACAATGCCGGTCTTATCGGAAACACTCAGTAATGCTCTACGGATATTTTTGAACATGGGATTTTCTCCTTTATTCCGGATCATTTCCGGATTTTCACTTTCCGGCCGTTGACGGTCAGCCGGTCTTCAGACCACAGTTTCACCACTTCCGGCAGGATGGTATGTTCCTGCACCAGGATCCGGGCAGCCAGGGTATCGTGGGTATCTTCATCCAGTACGGGTACTGCCGCCTGCATGATGATGGGCCCCGTATCCATCCCGGCATCCACAAAGTGAACGGTGCAGCCGGCAATCTTCACGCCGTAGTTCAGGGCCTGGCCCTGGGCGTCCAGCCCGGTGAAAGAAGGCAGCAGGGCCGGATGGATGTTGATGATCTTATGGTACCAGCTGTTGACGAAATCAGCGCTCAGGATGCGCATGAAGCCGGCCAGTACCACCAGTTCCACTTCTGCATCCCGCAGCCGCTTGTCGATGGCGGCTTCGAAGGATGCCTTGTCGGGATAATCCTGCCGGGCGATGGCCACATGGGGAATCCCCATTTTTTCTGCCCGCTCCAGGGCATAGGCCTCGGGGCTGTCGGAAATCACCACGGCAATCTGGATGGGCAGATTTTCGTTTTGGATCTTGTCGGCCACGGCCTGGAAATTGCTCCCCCTGCCGCTGACCAGTACACCGATTTTCCGCTTAGTCACCGAACACGCCGCCTTTCATTACGGTCTTCTTCGTGCCGGGGATCACAGTACCCAGTTCGTAGAAGGTTTCGTTCTGTTCCTTCAGGTAGGCGCAGACGGCATCGGCTTCGTCGGCGTCCACCACCAGCACCATGCCTACGCCCATGTTGAAGGTCCGGTACATTTCCTTATCGGGAACATTGCCCCATTCCTGCAGTTTTCTGAAGACCACAGGCACTTCCCAGGCGTCTGCATGCACTTCAGCATCGCAGTCTTCAGGCAGGATGCGGGGGATGTTGTCATAGAAACCGCCGCCAGTGATGTGCACCAGACCGTGGAGGTCGAATTTGCGGATCATGGGCAGCACGGTCTTCGGATACAGACGGGTGGGAGTCAGCAGTTCTTCGCCCAGGGTCTTGCCGAATTCCGGCACATAGGTGTCCACGGTCATACCCTGTGCTTCGAAGCAGATCTTCCGCACCAGGGAATAGCCGTTGGAGTGTACGCCTGTGGAGGGCAGGCCGATCAGCACGTCGCCGGCCTTCACCTTGTCACCGGTGATCATCTTGCTCCGTTCCACCACTCCCACGCTGAAGCCGGCGATATCATATTCGTCTTTCGCATAGAAGCCGGCCATTTCAGCCGTTTCACCGCCGATCAGGGCGCACCCGCTTTCCTTGCAGGCATTTGCCACGCCCTTGACGATGTCGGCGATTTTCTGGGATTCCACCTTGGCGGTGGCGATGTAGTCCAGGAAGAACAGAGGTTCCGCGCCCTGTACCAGGATATCGTTTACGCACATGGCCACTGCATCCTGGCCGATGGTATCATGACGGTCCATCATAAAGGCAATCTTCAGTTTGGTGCCCACACCGTCCGTGCCGGAAACCAGCACCGGATCCTGGTATTTGCTGCCCAGGGCGAACAGGCCGCCGAAGCCGCCCAGATCCCCGATGACTTCCGGACGATAGGTGGCCCGGACACTGTCCTTCATCAGTTCAACGGCTTTGTTGCCTGCATCGATGTTAACCCCTGCATCTGCATACGTAATGACCTTTTTCTCGCTCACGCTGTTTCCTCCTTAGCAACCCAGTTCAAATTGTAACTTGGACCCTTTTTTCATCAGTTCATCTGCTCCATCCGGATATCTGGAATTGAAGCAGGCATAGCACATATCATCTGGTTTCAGTACGGACAGGCTCTGGCGCAGGCCTTCCATGGTGATGTAATGGAGACTGTCGGCCTTGATGTACTGCCGGATCTCTTCTTCCGTCCTGCTGGCGGCGATCAGTTCCTTCCGTTCGGACGTATCGATGCCGTAATAGCAGGAATCCATCACAGGAGGCGAGCTGATGCACACGTGCACCGCCCTGGCTCCGTTATCCCGCAGCAGCTGGACGATCTTTCCGCTGGTGGTGCCCCGTACGATGGAGTCATCCACCATGACCACGGATTTGCCCTCCACCAGGCTGCGGTTCACATTCAGCTTCAGCTTCACTGCATTCAGCCGCTGTTTCTGGGTGGGCTGGATGAAGGTACGGCCGATGTATTTGTTCTTGGTCAGGCCTTCCACAAAGGGAATGCCGGCTTCCAGGCCATAGCCGATGGCGGCCGGGGTCCCGGAATCGGGCACGGAGATCACAATGTCCGCCTTGATGTCCCGGGTTTCCCGGGCCAGGATGCGGCCCATGTTCAGACGGGCCTGGTATACACTTTCTCCGTCGATGATGGAATCGGGACGGGCGAAATAGACATATTCGAAGATGCAGTGGGCACGGTGGGCCGGCGTATGGGTGCTGTACATGATGCTCCTGGGTTCCGCATCCGGATCGTCGATGACGATCATTTCGCCGGGTTTCACATCCCGTACATAGTGGGCCCCCACCAGATCCAGGGCGCAGGTTTCACTGGCCACCACCCAGCCGTGATCCAGGCGGCCCAGGCACAGGGGCCGGAACCCATATCGATCCCGGAAAGCGATCAGCTGGCTGTCGTTCATCACCAGGATGGCGAAAGCACCCTCGATGGTATCCGCCGCTTCGGCCACCCGTTCAGGCAGGGTCTTCTTGCGGCTGCGGGCGATCAGGGTCGGTACCACTTCACTGTCAATGGTGGTCTGGAACACCACCCCGTCTGCGGCCAGTTCCTTCCGCAGCTGGGCAGCATTGGTCAGATTGCCGTTGTGGGCCATGGCCAGGTTGCCCCCGTCATAATACACCTTCAGGGGCTGCACATTGTAGCTCATGCTGGCACCTGTAGTGGAATAGCGGACATGGCCGCAGGCAATGTATCCGTCCAGGCCTTTCAGCCCATCCTTGAACACATCGTTCACCAGGCCCATGCCCTTCTTGATATGCATGTGCCTGCCGTCAGTCACAGCGATGCCGGCGCTTTCCTGGCCCCGGTGCTGCAGTGCGAACAGGCCCCAGTAGGTGTTCAGAGCCACATCATCGTTCTTGGAATAGATCCCGAAGACGCCGCATTCTTCATGCAGCTTGTCTTCCGCGAAAAAGTTGTCCCCCATAGTTCCTCCCGTTTCTCAGGCTTTGGCAGCAGCAGCTCTGGCCTGGGCCAGCTTTTCTCCTTTTGCCTTGACTTCTTCCTGCATCTTCTTTCTGTAGTCTGCCAGTTTGGTCACCAGTTCCGGATACTTGCCGGCCAGGATTTCCACAGCGAAGATGGCAGCGTTCTTGGCTCCGTTGATGGCCATGGTGGCCACAGGGATCCCGGAGGGCATCTGGACGAAACTCAGCAGGGAATCCATGCCGTTCAGCGGAGTAGCATTGATGGGAATACCGATGACCGGCAGGGTGGTATAGGCAGCGATCACACCGCCCAGATGAGCCGCAGCACCGGCAGCTGCAATGATGGCTTCCACACCCCGGTCCCGGGCACCGCTGGCAAATTCCTTCACCAGTTCCGGCGTACGATGGGCGCTGGCCACCACAACTTCCACCTCAATGCCGAATTCTTTCAGGACCTTTTCTGCAGGTTCCAGTACCGGCCAGTCCGAATTGCTTCCCATGATCATTGCTACTTTCATAAGTGCGCACCTCCAAGAATTGCAAGCTCCGAAGAGCCAAATCACCACGATAATCGTTATACCTTTATTCTATCAACGGACCGGTGCGCTGTCAATGTTTTATCGAACTTTTATAACAGAAGTTACACTATTGTTCGATACCGTAGAGAATGTGACAGCCGGTAGGAAGATGTGTCCCCCTGAAAGGGGGAAAGGCCCCGCTTGCGGGTAGGGGGTCTCACCCCCAATTTACATCATACACTCAGTTTATGACCCATCCACCAGCCACTTGGCTGGTCTCCCTTCCCTTTCAGGGAAGGACAAAGTATCTCTTCACTAAATAATTATGCTATAATAAAGAAAAGAGGTGATACCCATGAAACATTCTTTCTGGTCACGAGTTTTGCTGACGCTGATGGCGGCCGCTTCCTTCTGCGGATCGGCTCTGGCGGCAGGAGCCATCTATGTGCCGAAACCGGGACGGATCGGTGCGACGGTACCCCGTCCTACAGTGCCCATCGGCGACTATCAAAAGCCGGGCACCATTCCCACTCCCATGACGGCCACCGTCCAGGCTCCCGTACACGCCCCCGTACAGAGCATGCGCCCGGTACGGATGAACCCCATTCCCCTGCGGCCCATTGTGCAGCCCATGACGGGCACCGTTTCCACCCTGCCCGCAAACCTGCCTGTGTTCAAGCCCAATCTGACCCTGTTCAGCTGGGTAACGCCTGTGGATATCGGTTCTCCGGCAGGCAGCGGATTCCTGCATGATTCCAGATACTCCCTGGCCTGGTGGAAGACCCCGGAAACCCTGAGCGCCGGCGACCTGTTGCAGAGCCGGATGGCAAGGCTGGTGGAGACAAAGAAATAAGGCAAAAAAATAAGGCTGTCGTACGACTACGACAGTCTTATTTTTTGCTTATTTTTGTTTTCCTTTGTCCAGCATATTCTGGATTTCCTGCATGAAGCTGTTCACATCAGCGAACTGGCGGTACACCGAGGCGAACCGCACATAGGCGATCTGGTCGATCTTTTCCAGATGGGCCATGACCACCTCGCCGATCCGAGTGCTTTTTACTTCGTTTTCACCGGAGGCCCGGATCTCGTTTTCGATCTGGTTGGTCAGGCTCTGGATCTGTTCGTAGGTGAAGGGCCGTTTTTCAAAGGCCCGCAACAGTCCGGCCAGGATTTTCTTGCTGTCGAACATTTCCCGCCGGCCATCCCGTTTGATGACCAGGAGCGGAATCTGTTCATATTTTTCGTAAGTCGTGAAACGCCGTCCACAATGGGGACATTCTCTTCGACGCCGGATGGACGCCCCCTCTTCAACGGAACGGGAATCGATGACTCGGCTATCTTCGCTGCCACAAAATGGACATTTCATAACCTACACCCCCAGTTCCTTATTTGTTGCGGATCCAGGGCGGAATCTCCGAAGTGGGATTGGTGAAGCTGCTCACCTTGGAGCTGGCAGCGGTTTCAGCGGCCTTGGTCAGACGGCTGGTGCTGGTTTCAGGCTTCACAAAGGAAGACGGTTTAGGGCCCGGGTTGGCCTGGGTCTTGCCGTCATCCACACCGGTAGCGATTACGGTGACACGGATTTCGTCTTCCATGTTTTCGTCGATGTTGGCACCGAAGATGATGATGGCATCGGGGTCCACCACATCGGTGATGATCTTGCTGGCTTCGTTCACATCCATCAGGCTCAGGTTGGGGCCGCCGGTGATGTTCAGCAGCACACCCTTGGCACCTTCGATGGTGGAATCCAGCAGCGGGCTCTTTACAGCATTTTCGGCAGCGGCCGCAGCGCCTTCGTCCCCTTTGGCAGTGCCGATACCCATCATGGCAGAACCGGCATTGGTCATAACCGCCTTCACGTCGTTGAAGTCCACATTGATCAGGCCGGGCACACTGATCAGATCAGAGATACCCTGCACGCCCTGACGCAGCACTTCGTCGGCCAGTTTGAAAGCGTCCTTCATGGAAGTCCGTTTGTCCACAACCTGCAGCAGACGGTCGTTGGGGATGGTGATCAGTGCATCCACCTTGGCTTTCAGGTTCGCAATGCCCTGTTCAGCCACATTGAAACGGCGACGGCCTTCGAAGGAGAAGGGTTTCGTCACAACGCCCACCGTCAGAGCGCCAGCCTGTTTGGCCATTTCAGCCACCACATGGGCAGCACCGGTACCGGTACCACCGCCCATACCAGCGGTAATGAACACCATGTCTGCGCCCTTGACGGCTTCAGCCAGGACATCCTTGGATTCTTCTGCAGATTTTTCACCCACTTCAGGGTTGGCCCCTGCACCCAAGCCTCTGGTTTCGTCCTCACCGATCTGGATCTTGGTGGGGGCGCTGGATTTTTTCAGTTGCTGCGCATCGCAGTTCACGGCGATGAATTCAACACCCTGCAGTCCGGCTTCGATCATGCGGTCAACTGCATTGTTACCGCCGCCACCGACGCCAATGACTTTGATTTTTTCCAGGGGCTGTTCCAACGTCGTATCTTTGTTGTCTGCCTCGAACATATTGCTGGTCCTCCTCATCTATTGTGTGATAAGATCAAAAACCTCTTATTTACACTCGTATAACTTAGTATACCATTTCACCGCGAATATTTCATCCTATTTTACGGAAATTTTTACAACTTTTCTCCAGGGAATCCCCTGCCGGCGGCCTGTGGCCAGTAACCGGCAGGATGCCTTACATCCTCATGAGCAGCCGCCGGATGATGGCGATGTTGTTGAAGATCCTGAGTCCGAAGGCGATCAGGGCCACGTAATACAGGTCGATGCCCAGTTTCAGCCCGAAATAGCACAGCACCGCGGCAAAGATCCCGTTGGCAAAGAAGCCGCTGACGAAGATCTTGTAGTTGAAGTGCTTTTCCAGGCTGGACCGGTATCCCCCGAAGGCGGAATCCAGGCAGGCCATGAAGGCCACGGCCACCAGCTTGCTGTATCCGGGCGGCACCACCGGCAGATACGCTCCCAGTGCGATGCCGGCCGCCAATCCAATGAGTGCATAAATCATGGCTGGCCACCTTCTTCCGGTCTGGCATATTCAAAATGCCGGGTGCCCTTGAAGGCAGGCACCTTCACCTTATCGCTGCGTTTCACGTTCACCGTGATGCCCCAGAACTTCAGGGTTTCCACCACGCCGCCCCGCAGCCGGAGGGCACTTTCCAGGGTTTTGGGATCACCGATGGCCCGGATTTCATAAGGCGGAGTGAACCGGGTGTTGTTCACGGAAACAGTGGGGCCGGCACAGCGGACTTCTGAAACATCCAGCAGCCGTTCCCTGTTCAGGGCGATGGCTTCCGCCCCGGCGGCCCGCAGTTCATTGAGCAGCCGCAGCAGATCATCGTCGTGGATCACATACAGATTGGGATTCTCCCCGTTCTTGGGTTTCACCTGGCTGTCGTCCACCGTGACGATCACCCCAGGCCCGGTCAGGGGCACTTCGCCGGCTTTGATCTTCAGGTCGTTCAGGACCTTGGAATCACCGCCCGCTCCCTGGACTTCCAGCTCTTCCAGTTTGTTGGACAGCTCCTTGTTCTCTTTCTGTGCGTTCTTCAGTTTTTCCGCCAGATCTTCCGCCCGCTGCTGGTTCACGCTCTGCCGGGCGTGTTCTGCACTGCGGAACTGGCTGGAAATCATGGTTCCCACAATCAGGCACACCAGGAACATGAAGAACTTCTCTTTCGTGCTGTGACAGACCATGGTCCTCTCCTTATTACAGTTTGATATAGGGTTTCTCGTAGGTCAGGTCGATATACTGGGCTTTGATCTTTTTCGTTTCCAGCTCCTGGCAGATGGCTTTGAAGGTCTTCAGCTTGGCCAGGGCATTGTCAGGCGTGCCCAGGATCACCGGGATGCCATTGTACAGGTAGATGCGGATGCTCTGGCTGTCGTCCACATGGATTTCGTTGATCCGCTGCTTCAGATCCCCATCCAGCTGGCCCAGGAACTTCAGGATGCCCTGGATTTCCTCATCTTCGGTGACATCCCCCAGTTCCGCCTGACTGATGTGCCAGCCGGACACAAACGGTGCATCCCCGCCGGTGATGCCGTCCGCCAGCCCGATGATGTGGCCGGTGGGATCCACTTTGGCATACTGGCCGCCTTCCATGGCCACGTACAGGGCCGGCTTCCGGTCCGTGATCACCACTTTCAGGATGTTGGGCCAGCCCAGGGACAGCTCAGCTTTTTCCACCCGGTAATCGCTGCGCAGGCTGCTGAGCAGTTTTTCCCGGTTCAGGTTGAAGATATTGAGGGGCTCGGATGCATCCCCCATCTCCTTCACTTCGTCCAGAGTCACCGCAGTGTCGCCCACCACCTGCAGCTGCCCGAAGGCCAGCCAGGGCTGGTGCAGCAGCACGTAGGAAGCAATGAGCAGTGCAGCGCTGGCCACCAGGAGGGCCACCTTCGCCTTGTTCAGCATGCGCTTCGGTTTCCGGCGGCGGGTCCGTCCACTCTCCGGAGTCCCCTGTTCCGGTTCCGGGTTCCTCTTCCGTCCCAGCCGGCGGTTCCGCTGCCGCTGGAGCCGGGCCCTGCGGGCCTCTTCCAGCGGACTGTCCGTTTCCGTTCCCGGTTCCAGGCTGTCCGCCTGGCCGTTGATGTAGGCCTGGGCTTCCAGACGGACCTTGCGCCGGGCACTGGCTTCTTCTTCTGCCCTTTTCCGGGCCTCTTCCTGGCGCAGCCGGGCCGCCCGCATCTCCTGCCGGAAGCTGCGGCGGCCGCCGGGCTCCAGGGCTGCGCTTTCCCGCTGTGCCTGGCGCAGTTCTTCCTCCCGGCGGATCTCTGCGTCCTTACTGGCCGGCCGGCGCCGGTTCTGCCCGACCCGGGGCCGGAGCCATTTGGGCCTGTTCATCTCAGTGAGCCGTCTTCAGGATCTTTTCGCACAGATCCGGGAAGGAAATGCCCATGGCGGCTGCCGCTTTGGGGATCAGGCTGGTGGCCGTCATGCCCGGGATGGTATTCACTTCCAGAGCGATGCATTCGCCGTCATCGGCCAGCATCAGATCCGTACGGGCCACCCCGCTGCAGCCCAGAGCCGTGTACGCGGCCACGGCAATCTTCTGCAGCCGCTCTGTGGTCTCTGCATCAAAGGGAGCCGGACAGGTGTAGGTGGTGGCACCCTTGGTGTACTTGTTGTGGAAATCATAGAAGTTCACATGGGGTTCGATGAGCACCAGAGGCATGGGCACAGCCCGTCCCTCTTCATCGCTCATCACCCCGGCAGCCACTTCCTTACCGGTGAAGAAGGCTTCACACAGCACCCGGTCACCGTATTTGAAGGATTCCTTCAGGGCATCATCCAGCTGTTTTTCGTCTTTGACGATCACCACGCCGATGCTGGAGCCCTGGGTGGCCGGTTTCACCACGCAGGGGATGCCGATTTCCTTCAGGATTTTGGCTTTGGGATCTTTATCCAGGGTCCTGTCGATGAAGGTGCATTTGGCGGTGGGCACATGGTTGTTCTGGAACAGGTGCTTGGTATAGAACTTGTCCATGGCCAGGGCGCTGGCCAGGACGCCGCTGCCCGTATAGGGGATGTGCAGCATTTCCAGCACGCTCTGCAGCCGGCCGTCTTCGCCGTACAGGCCGTGGACGGCGTTGAAGACCACTTTGGCCCCGGAGGCTTTCAGCTGCTCCATGATGTGTTCCGGATCCAGGTCGATGGCTACGGCATCATAACCCTTTTCTTTCAGGGCATTCAAGATGGCGTTCCCGGTATTCAGGGAAACTTCCCGTTCTTTGGAGGGGCCCCCCATCACCACTGCAATACGATCGTTCTTATCCATTCTCAATTCCTCCGTTCCAAAGCCTGTACCAGGTGCTCACCCAGTTTGACGATATCCCCGGCCCCGATGGTCATGATCAGATCACCGGCCTGGGCTTCATGTTCCAGTTTGTCCAGGATGGTGGGCTGGTCGGGCAGGTATTCCACCTGCTGGCCGGTGGTTTCCCGGACCTTGTCTGCCAGCAGCTTACCGGTGACACCGGGGATGGGATCCTCGCTGGCGGCATAGATATCGGTGACGATCAGCTGGTCCGCATCCTTGAAAGCCACGGCGAATTCGTCCAGCAGCAGCTGGGTGCGGGTGTAGCGATGGGGCTGGAACACCACGATCAGCCGCTGGGGGCTGGTCTGCCGGGCAGCCTTCAGGGTCGCTTCGATTTCCGTGGGATGATGGGCGTAGTCGTCCACCACCCAGACACCGTTCACCTTGCCCTTGGTCTCGAACCGGCGCTTGGCTCCGCTGAATTTTTCCAGGGAGGCCAGGATGTCTTTGGTTTCCAGGCCCAGTTCACGGCTGGCGGCGATGGCGCCCAGGGCATTGAGCACATTGTGACGGCCCGGTACGATCAGATGGCCCCGGCCAAGGGTCTCTCCCTTGTACAGCACATCGAAATGGGTCCCGTCAGTTCCGTATACGATGTTTTCCGCCCGGTAGTCCGCATCCTGGCTGTCGATGCCGTAGCTGATCACCCGTTTGTCCGTATGTTCCCCGATGGTGCGCACCCGGGCGTTGTCGTAGCACAGTACGGCACAGCCCTGGTCCTTGATCTGGGAAACGAACTGGGCAAAAGCCTTCTGGATGTTCTCCTGGCTGCCGTAATGGTCCAGGTGATCGTCTTCCACGTTGGTCACAACAGCGATATAGGGATGGAATTTCAGGAAGGAGCCATCGCTTTCATCGGCTTCCGCCACCACATAGTCGCTTTTCCCGTTGCGGGCGTTGGAGCCCAGGTTGTTCACGATGCCCCCCACCACAATGGTGGGATCCAGGCCGCAGTCATAGGTGATGCAGCTGAGCATGGAGCTGGTGGTGGTCTTGCCGTGAGCCCCGGCTACGGCAATGCCCTTGTGTTTGTTCATCAGATACGCCAGCACATCGCTGCGATGGATGACGGGCACCTGACGCCGTCTGGCTTCCACCAGTTCCGGATTGTCGGGATGGATGGCGGTGGAGATCACCACCACTTCGGCCCGTTCGATCTGACAGGCAGCATGGCCGATGAATACCAGGGCCCCTTCCTTGGCCAGTTTGGTGGCCATGTAGCCAGGTTTGGCATCACTGCCGGACACATGGTAGCCCCGCTTGATCAGCACGTAGGCCAGGGCGCTCATGCCGGCCCCGCCGATGCCGATGAAATGTATATTCTTGATTTGATCCAAATCAACCAATGTTCGATTCCTCCTGTTTGTTCCGTTCTACCAGTGCCATGGCCTCCCGGGCGATGGCATCGGCTGCCTGGGGCATGGCGGCCCGCAGGGCGCTGCGGTGCATGGTCTCCAGCCGTTCCGGTTCCTTCATCAGCTTTTCCACTTCATTGAGCAGCCAGTCACCGGTCAGTTCCCTGTCCAGCACCACGATGGCTGCCCCTTTGGCAGCCAGGGCCCGGGCATTGTATTCCTGGTGGTTGGCCGTCGCATAGGGATAGGGTACCAGGATGGACGGGATGCCCTTGACCATCAGTTCCGCCAGTCCGATGGCCCCTGCCCGGGAAACGGCGATGTCGGCCGCCGCCAGGGCCAGAGGCATGTCATGCAGGTAGGGCACCACATGGATGTTGGGTGCATGGAGGGCATCTTCGCCCAGGGCTTCCACATGCTTTTCATAGCCTACCGTGCCGGTGGCGTGGAGAATCTGGATGTTGGGATTGCCCGCCAGTTTCTGTTCCACCGGAATCATGGCCTGGTTGATGGTCCGGGCCCCCCGGCTGCCCCCGAACACCAGCAGGGTGGTCAGGTTGGGATTCAGGTTGAATTTCTGGATCCCCTGCTGCCGGGTGGCTTCCAGGATCTCCCGGCGGACCGGGTTGCCGGTGTAGGTCTTCCTGGCATGGGACGCAAAATATCTGGCCCCCTCCTGGTAGCCCAGGAACACCTCGTCCACAAAGCGGGACAAAATCTTGTTGGTCACACCGGGCATGGCGTTCTGTTCCTGGATGCAGCAGGGCACCCGTTTCATGGCCGCCCAGAACAGGATCGGGCCGCACACGTAGCCGCCGGTGCCGATCACCAGGTCGGGATCCAACCGGTTCAGCAGGCTGTAGGCTTCTTTCATCCCCAGCAGCAGTTTGCCGGCACTTTTCAGGGTACCCAGGCCCAGGTGCCGTTCGAACCCGGCTACATCGATGAATTCCAGGGGATACCCGTACCGGGGGATGATGTCCTTTTCCAGTCCCTTCCGGGTTCCCACAAATGTGATTTCACAGTCAGGGTCCAGCTGCCGCAGTGCCCCGGCAATGGTCAGTGCCGGATAGATGTGGCCGCCGGTGCCCCCGCCGGACAATACGACTTTCACGCTTCTGCCTCCTTGGCCAGATCGTTCACGATCTGTTTGAATACCCGGCCCCGTTCCGGGAAGTTGGCGAACATATCATACGAAGAGCAGGCCGGAGAGAGCAGCACCACCTGAGGCGCCTTGGCAATGTTGTAGGCCCTGCGGACCGCATCCTCGAAGCTGCCGTCGATCATGATGATGTTCTGCACCCCGTGGGCTTTGGCTGCTTCGTAGAACCGGTGCCGGGCTTCTCCCAGAAGGATCAGGGCATCGGTTTTGGCTTTGATGGTCTCCATCAGGTCATCCAGCCCGGTCATCTTGTCGTGGCCCCCGGCCAGCAGGATCACATGGCCGTCCTTGAAGGCTTCCAGGGCCTTGATGGCAGAGTCGGTATTGGTGGCCTTGGAATCGTTGTAATACTTCACTCCATGGATGGTGGTCACGTATTCCAGCCGGTGTTCCACGCCCTTGAAGGCTTTCAGCACCCGGGCCATGTTCTCGGGAGTGACCCCGGCGAAGAAGGCACTGAGGCAGGCAGCCAGCACGTCCTGCTCGTTGTGGGCGCCGAAGATCTGCAGATCGGATACCCGGCAGATCTGTTCCTTTTTGCCGTCCACGTTCAGTACGAACCAGCCGTCTTCGATATACCCGCCTTCCGGCAGGACCTTCTTCGTGCTGAAGTAGATCACCCGGCTCCTGGCATTTTTGCCCAGACCGCTGGACACAGGATCATCCGCATTCAGGATCAGGATATCATCGGGAGTCTGGAAGGCAAAGATCTTGGATTTGGCGGCGACGTAGCCGGCCATGTCACCGTGCCGTTCGAAATGGTCCGGCGTGATGTTCACGATGCAGGCCACATCAGGGGCCAGGCTGGTGGTGCCTTCCAGCTGGAAGCTGGACAGTTCTGCCGCCACCCAGGAATTTTCGTCCAGGTCCTGCAGTTCCTTGCTCAGGGCAAAGCCGATGTTCCCGGCCACCGTGGTCTTCACCGGCAGGGTGGCCAGCATCTCACCCAGCAGGGTGGTGGTGGTGGTCTTGCCGTTGCTGCCGGTTACAGCGCACCAGTGACCCTTGTACATCCGGCTGGCCTGTTCCGCTTCCGCAATGATTTCCATATCCAGGGCCCGGGCCTTCTTCACCGTTTCCGTGGTGAAGGGAATGCCCGGAGAAATGATGAACAGATGGCATTGCTCCAGATACGGTTCCGGATCTTCCCCGCACACGTACTGGCCGCCCCGGGTTGCAAAGCCTTTCAGCCAGGCCGGGTCCAGCTCCTTTTTGTCGTCGTTGTATAAGATCACCTTGTCGCCGCGTTCTGCCAGGACTTCAGAAACTCCCTGGCCACTGATACCGGCGCCATACACAAAGATTTTTTTGTCACTCATGGTATCTGCCCCCCATTGGTTATTCCAACTTTTTAAGTGGCCAGTGGCTGGTGATCCGTGGTTGTCTTTCCACGATCCACCACCCACTGCCCACTGGTCACTATCTTTTATCTCATCAGATACAGCCCCACACCCACCAGGCTGAACACACAGCTGGCCAGAGCGAAGCGTTTCACCACTTCCACCTCTTTCAGGCCCCCCAGTTCAAAATGATGGTGCAGGGGTGCCATGCGGAAGATCCGCTTCCCGTGGGTGAGTTTGAAATATCCCACCTGCAGCATCACAGACAGAGCCTCCAGCACGTAGATGCCCCCGATGATCACCAGGAGCAGCTCCGTATGGGTTCCGATGGCCACAGCGGCCACCGCGCCCCCCAGAGCCAGGGAACCGGTGTCCCCCATGAAGCATTTGGCCGGATGGTGGTTGTAGATCAGAAAGCCCAGGCAGCACCCTGCGATGGACAGGGCAAACAGGGCTTCCGGCTGCAGATGGCTCTGGTAGCCGATATAGGCAAAGGCCAGCATCACCGGCAGGGTCACCGTGGCAGCCAGGCCGTCCAGCCCGTCCGTCAGGTTCACTGCATTGGTGGTGCCCACCAGCAGCAGCAGGATGAACACCGCATACACGGCATGGCTCATATGGAGGGTCACGTTGAAGAACGGCACCCAGATATTGGTGCTGTATACAGTCACATCCCCCGGGTACAGCAGATAGACCGCCGCCACCAGGATCTGCAGGGCCATCTTCTGTTTGGAGGTGAGCCCCAGGTTCCGTTTGAAGAAGATCTTCAGGCCGTCATCGATGAAACCGATGATCCCGTAGCCCACGAACAGCCACAGGGCCACCACAATCCGGGAATCCAGAGGGATCCACAGCAGACTGGAAAGGATGGCCGCTCCGATCATCATCAGGCCTCCCATGGTGGGCGTCCCGTTCTTTTTCAGGTGTTCCTTGGGACCGCATTCCCGGATGCTCTGGCCGAAATGCCATTTGTGCAGCAGGGGCAGCAGGAACCGTCCGATCACGGCCGTCAGCACGAAGGAAGTCAGCAGGATACCGAATCCGCTCATTGTGCTTTCCCTTCTTTCCGGAACACCAGGTCGATCAGTTTGAATACTTCCATGCCGTGGGAGCCCTTCAGCAGCACCACGTCACCGGGCTGGACCAGGGCTTCCAGGGCCCGGGCCGCCGCCTCTTTATTTTCCACATATTCCACGGGCACGCCCGCTTTTTTCGCTTCTTCTGCCGTATAGCGGCTTTCCGGTCCGTAACAGATCAGGGCATCCACCCCGTCTTCGCCGCACCAGCGACCCACCTGGGCATGGCCGCTCTGAGAGTGGGCCCCCAGTTCCAGCATATCTGCCAGGACGGCAATGGCCCGGCCCCGCCCCTGGTTCTTCACCACATCGGCCAGGGTCCGGAGTCCCACTTCCATGGAAGCCGGGCTGGCGTTATAAGCGTCGTTGATTACGGTCACATCGCCGAAATGCAGGATTTCCTGGCGCATACCGGTCATCTTCAGATTCTCCAGCCCATGGGCGATGGCCTGGTCGGAAACGCCGTATACTTCGCCCACCGCCACGGCCGCCAGGGCGTTCATCACATTGTGCCGGCCCAGGAGCGGCAGTTTCACCGTCTGTGTATTGCCGGTAATCCGGCTCCGGTAGGTAAAGGTGGTGCTGAGGCCGTCGGCTTTGATCTGGATGGCTTTTACATCCGCATCGCTGTCGATTCCATAGAAGTGGACCGTGGCACCGGTCTTCATCACCGAAACCCGGGGATCATCCCCGTTCAGAAAGGCATGGTTCTTCGGGGTGAAATCTTCCAGGATCTCACTTTTGGCTTTGGCGATGTTCTCCAGGCTGCCCAGCAGTTCCAGATGGGTATCCCCCACATTGGTGATCACTGCCCCATCGGGATAGGCAATGTGCTTCATGGCCCGGATCTGTCCCAGGCCCCGCATGCCCATTTCCACCACGGCCATTTCTGTATCCGGAAGGATGGTCAGCAGGGTCTTGGGCAGGCCGATTTCGTTATTGAAGTTGGCCTGGGTCTTGATGACCCGGTACTTTTCCCCCAGCACGGCGGCAATGCAGTCCTTGGTGGAGGTCTTGCCGTTGCTGCCGGTGATGGCAATGACGGTCAGGTCCTTCTGGGCCAGCCGCCAGGCCGTGGCAATCTGCTGGTAGGCTTTCAGGGTATCGGGTACTACCAGGCACTTGTCCGGGTCCACCCCTTCCGGCACCCGGGAAACCACCGCAGCTGCGGCCCCCTCCGCCAGGGCTCTGGCCACAAATCCATGGCCGTCGAATTTTTCGCCCACCAGGGCCAGGAACAGACAGCCGGGCACCAGGGCCCGGGAGTCCGTGATCACGTCCGTGAATCCAGTATCTTGAGGCAGGGCGGATTCCACCGACAGTGCCTTACAAATCATAGAAAGCTTAAGCATGGGTCTTCCCCTTCTGAAAATAGTCCCGTACCACTTCTGCATCGGAAAAATGGATGGTGCGGTCTTTCAAAATCTGATAGTCTTCATGGCCTTTGCCGGCAATCATCACCACATCGTCAGGTCTGGCATGGGCCATGGCGAATTCAATGGCTTCCCGCCGGTCGCTGATCTTGTGGATCTCCTTATCGGCAGGGGGATCCACAAGGCCTTCCTCGATGTCTTTGATGATGGCTTCCGGATCTTCCGACCGGGGATTGTCGCTGGTCACGATGAGCTTGTCAGCCAGGTCCAGGGCAATCTTACCCATGATGGGCCGTTTGGTCCGGTCCCGGTCCCCGCCGGCGCCGAAGATCACCCACAATTTTCCCCTGGTGATCTGGCGGGCCGTCTTCAGCACGTTTTCCAGACCGTCCGGGGTATGGGCATAGTCCACCACCACCGTGAAAGGCTGGCCTGCATGGATCAGCTGGAACCGGCCGGGCACGCCGCCGAAATCGTCCAGTCCCCGGATGATTTCATCCTTCGACAGGCCTTCGGCCACGGCTGCACAGATGGTGCCCATCACGTTGTACACATTGAATTCTCCGGTGATGTGCAGTTTCAGGTCCATTTCACCCACCGGCGTATGGAGGTTCAGTTCCATATGGGTGGCGGCCACGTGGAAGGTCAGCGGATACACATCGTTGTCCTTTCCCTTGCCGTAGGTCATGATCTTCGTCTTCACCCGGGGCATGATGAGGGCCGAGCTGGGGTCATCCGCATTGAAGATGGCCGTCTTGTTGGGTTTCACCCCTTCGTGGAGATGGGTGAACAGCAGGGCCTTGGCCTCCCGGTAGTTTTCCATGGTCTTGTGGAAATCCAGGTGGTCCTGGGTGATGTTGGTCAGTACGGCGGTGTCGTATTCGATGCCCGCCACCCGGCGCAGGGCCAGGGCGTGGGAGGACACTTCCATGACACAGGTGTCACAGTGGGCCTCCACCATTTCGTACAGGATCTTCTGCAGGTCCACCACATCGGGAGTGGTATTGTGGCTCTTGCGCACATCGTCCCCAATCATCACATTGATGGTGCCGATGAGCCCCACCTTGTGGCCCGTACGGGTCAGCAGGGTCCGCAGGATGTTGGTGGTGGTGGTCTTTCCGTTGGTGCCGGTTACACCCACCATGCGCATCTTCCGGGCCGGATAATCGTAGAACCAGGGTGCCAGGCCGGTCATGGCCTGGTTGGTGCTGGGCACTCTGATCAGGACGGTCCCCTCCACGGGAGCTACATCCTCTTCCACCAGAATGGCAGCAGCGCCCTGTTCCACAGCTTTTCCTATATATTTATGGCCATCTGTATTGACACCCTTCAGACAAATAAAAAGGCTGCCAGGGGCTACGGTGCGGGAATCGATGGTCAAATCGCAGATGACTTGATCATTCACCTTCCCCGTGACCACCGCTCCGGGCAGCTGGCAAAGCACTTCCTTCAGTTTTCTTTCCATGTCCATCCCCCATTCTCACACCATACATCTGTGTCCTTCTGAAAGAGGAAAGGAACCGTCGGCAGGGAGCCACACCCGATTTAAGTCCTGCGTCCGCTGCCGGACCCCTCCGCCAGCCCATTGGGCCGTTCCCCCTCCCCGTTCAGGGAAGGACACGTATGACGTTCTAATTCTCTCTTACGTAAATATTGCTCCGGGCCGTCTGCATGCCCAATTTTTTCGTGGCGATGCTGGTGATCCGTTCCGGGCTCCGCAGCCGTTCCACGTCGATTTTCAAAGTTTCGTTCTCATCCAGCTGCTGGGCTTCCACGCCCTTCAGCTTTACCAGGGCCTGGGAACGGGTAAAGTACAATTCGCTCAGGGCCACATTTACGAATACTAATGATAATACCAAACCGGCAAAAAATGCAACCCGTCGCAGCACAATATTTTTCCTTACTACGGCTTTTTTCGGTGCCGCCTTCCGCTGCCGTCCCCGGGAGGGAGCCGGAGCTTCCTCTTCCTGCACGGCGGCAGAACCTTCTGTATAGTATCTATGAGACGGCCAAACCATCGGTCGACCAGTTTTTCTGTTCACCATGATGCGTCTCCTTCAGTATTGTTTCTTCTTCGTTCCCGCCCTTTTCCACGGGACCCGGCTTCTGCTTTCACAGCCGTCCGGGCAAGGCCATTATATCTTCACGGCACCCCGTAATCTGGCGCTGCGGGCCCGGGGGTTTTCTTCCAGTTCCGCCGGGGAGGGGGTGAATTCCTTCAGTTTCTTCAGTTCCGGTTTCCGTCCGCACACACACACGGGCAGTTCCGGCGGGCAGATGCATCCCCGCTGCAGCCGTTTGAAAGCCCGTTTGATGATCCGGTCCTCCAGGCTGTGGAAGGTAATCACGCCGATGTGACCGCCGCTTTTCAGGTGGTGCACCGCCGTTTCCATGGTGGCGTCCAGGATCTTCAGCTCATCGTTCACTTCGATGCGGATGGCCTGGAACGTCCGCTTGGCCGGATGGGGTCCGTCCTGACGGGCCCCTTTGGGGATGGCCGCCTTGATGATATGGACCAGTTCTCCGGTGGTAGCAATGGGATGTTCCTTCCGGGCTGCCACGATGAACTGGGCGATCCGTTTGCTCCAGCGCTCTTCGCCATACTTGTAGATCAAACTGGCCAGGTCCTCTTCTTTATACCGGTTCACCACATCGGCCGCCGTGAAGGCAGCCTCCTGGTCCATCCGCATGTCCAGGGGCCCGTCATGCATATAGGAGAACCCCCGTTCCGGAGTATCCAGCTGGTAGGAGGAGACCCCCAGGTCAAACAGGATCCCGTCCACCTGGTCGATGCCCAGGTCCCGGAGAATGGTTTCCAGGTTCCGGAAGTTGTTGTGGACGATCTTCACCTGGCACCGGGCGTCTTTCAGCCGTTCCGTGGCAGCACAAATGGCATCCTCATCCTGATCGATCCCGATGAGCATGCCTTCCGGATCCAGCAGCTGGGTGATCCGATGGGAATGACCGGCTCCCCCCAGGGTGCAGTCCACATAGATCCCCTTCGGATCCGTGACCACCCACTGGACACTTTCTTCTAATAATACACTTTTATGGACAAATTCCATGGTAATTCCCCGTTCTATGAGACAGGAGAGCCATGCCCTCACTCAAATTCCAGTTCTTCGATCATATCCGCCACATCGGCTTCCACCGCCTTGGTGTATTCCGCATAGCGTTTTGCATCCCAGATTTCGGCTTTGCTCCCCACCCCCACGATCAGAGCGGTCTCTTTGATCTGGGCATAGGTACGCAGGTTGGCCGGCAGCAGGATGCGGCCCTGCTTGTCGGGTTCCACTTCGCAGGCGCCCCCAAAAATGAACCGGGAAACGTCCCGCATTTTGTGTTTGGGCATCATTTTTTCGGCAAAGCTGTTCTTCAGCTTCTCCCAGGCTTCCATGGGATATACGTCCAGGCACCCGTCCACACCTTTGGTCACAACAAAAGATGCGCCCAGGTTCTCCCTCATTTTGGCCGGGACGAACAGACGGCCCTTGCTGTCCAGAGCATGTTCGAATTCTCCCATCAACATGACCGTCACCCCACTTTCGCGCAAAAATCCACCACTTTTCCCCACTTTTCAACATTATAGAATGTTTTAAGGGAAAAAGCAATGCAAAACCGGTCATGTCAGAGTAAAGACACAGTGGGGACACCCCCTGACGGTCCCTCAGGACCGCTTCTCCCGGGAGCCATCCTTCCCCCTGCGCCCGACGATTTTTCCCTTTCTATCCTTGACAACCTATGCTATAATGAATCATACAAACTTAAATGTAATCGAGGAGGATTCAGATGGAAAAGGTTACTGCTGATTCCAGCATTATCGGTACGGTGCAGATGCACCCTGAAATCGTCAACATCTTCATGCAATACGGCCTGGGCTGCATCGGCTGCATGGCTGCCAACTTCGAAACCATCGGCCAGGGTGCCGCTGCTCATGGGATCGACGTGGATGCCCTGATCGCCGACATCAACGACTGCATCGCTGAAGTGGAAGGCGACGACAAAAAAGAAGCAAAATAAGGCACAAAAAAGACGCTGTGGGAAATTTTCCACAGCGTCTTTTTTTCGCTAGCGTCAGCTGGCTTCCATCTGCTAGTGACTAGTGACGGGGTGTGAAACGGATTTTTCACACCCCATTTTTTATTTCCCGGTCCGGCCGCGCTGGGTCAAAGGTTCGCCTTTTTGGCACAGGGGGCACTCTTCCGGTTTGTAGGCTTCCACGTCCAGGCGCAGCAGCGGTTCCATCCGCACACCGAAGTCCACTTTGCCGCCGCTCCGGTCCACCAGATAGCCTACGCCCACAGGCACGCCACCTTCGCTCTTCACCACGTCCAGCACTTCCCGTACACTGCCGCCGGTGGTCACGATGTCTTCCACCACCAGCACCCGGGTGCCCGGTTTGATGGCAAAACCGCGTTTGAAAGTCATCTTCCCGTTCACCCGTTCGGTGAAGAAGAATCTGGTCCCCAGGTTCTTGGCCACTTCATAGGCCAGCAGGATGCCGCCGGTCATGGGCCCTACCACCAGTTCCACGTTGTCGTTGATGAACCGGGCAGCGATTTCCTTGCACAGGGCTTCCGTGTAGCGGGGATGCTGCAGCACATTGAATTTTTCCACATACAGCGGGCTGTGCAGGCCGCTGGTCAGCAGAAAATGGCCGTGCATCACGGCGTTGGTCTCTTCCAGCATATGCAAAACGGTATTTTCGTTCATTCTTTCCAGGCTCCTTCCATTTCTTCTAGGATCTTCCGTACGGCTTCCTGCTTATCCTCGGCTTTGGTAATGGGCCGGCCCACCACCAGATGGGTGGAACCGCTGGCAATGGCCGCAGCCGGAGTGGCGATCCGGCTCTGGTCATTGGTGGCCGCCCAGGCCGGACGCACCCCCGGCGTCACAATCAGGAAGTCTTTCCCGCAGCGCTGCCGGATGCCGGCCGCTTCTCTGGGAGAGGCAACCACCCCGTCCAGGCCGCTTTCCTTCGTCAGGGCCGCCAGATCCAGCACCTCTTCCCCGATGGGTTTGGCATAGTTCAGGGGTTTCCACTGGGCCTCATCCATGCTGGTGAGCACCGTGACGGCAATCAGTTTGGGAGCGGGCTTCCCCAGTTCCTTCGCCGCTTCCCGCACGGCCTTCACCCCTTCAGCCATCATCTTCGGCCCGCCCACGGCGTGCACGTTCATGATGTCGGCGCCCAGCCGGGTGAGTACTGCCAGGCTGTGGGCCACCGTATTGGGGATGTCCTGGAGTTTCAGATCCAGGAACACTTTTTTATTTCTGTCTTTCAGATAGCGGATGATGTCCGGGCCTGCGCCGTAGAACAGTTCCATCCCTACCTTATAAAAAGTCACGGCATCTCCCAGTTCCTCCACCAGGGCTTTTGCCTGGTCAAAGGTGGGATAATCCAGGGCCGTGATCAGTCTGTCTCTTACGTCCATGCTGCCTCCTCAGGCTTTCGGGGGCAGGGCCTGCCCCCGCAGTTCGTCCAGGCTCTTTACGCCGTTGTCGTCCAGGTACTGCTGGATGCCATAGCTGATCTGTTCCGCCAGGTCGGGCCGGGTGAAGTTGCAGGTCCCCACAGCCACCGCTGTTGCCCCGGCCAGGATGAATTCGATGGCGTCCTGCCAGCAGCTGATGCCGCCCATGCCCACCAGGGGCACCTTTACGGCCTGGGCCACCTGGTACACCATGCGCACGGCCACCGGCCGCACGGCAGGGCCCGAAAGACCACCCACCACATTGCCCAGTACCGGACGCCGTTTCTGGATATCGATCTTCATGCCCACCAGGGTGTTGATCAGGCTGATGGCATCGGTACCGGCCGCTTCCACGGCCCGGGCGATCTCCGTAATGTCCGTCACATTGGGGGACAGTTTGGTGATCACCGGCTTGTGGGTATGGGCCCTGGCCGCCTGCACCACCTTGCCGGCTTCGTGGCAGTCCGTCCCAAAGGCCAGGCCGCCCTGGGCCACGTTGGGACAGGAAATGTTCAGCTCGATGGCGTCCACGCCGTCCACGTCCAGCAGCTCGGCGAGTTTGCCGTATTCCTCGGCGCTGTCTCCGTCGATGTTGACGATCACCGGGGTGCGGGTCACTTTCCGCAGATGGGGCAGGGTTTCCTTCAGTAAGAATTCCACTCCGGGATTCTCCAGGCCCACGCAGTTCAATACCCCGGCCGGAGTCTCCACCAGCCGCTGGCCCTTGTTGCCGGGCCGGGGCTTCAGGGTGGTCCCCTTGACGGTGATGGCGCCGATATGGTCCAGATCCAGAAAATCGGTGAACTCCAGTCCGAATCCGAAGGTACCGGAGGCAGTGGTCACCGGGGTCTTCATGGGAATCCCGGCCAGATTCACCGCCAGGCGCGGATCTTCATAGGGTTTTACCATTCTACGACCTCCTGACTCCAGAATACCGGGCCGTCCTTGCAGATCTTCATCCGCTTGCCGCCCCGGCCCTCACAGGAACAGGACAGGCAGGCGCCCAGGCCGCAGCCCATGTATTTTTCCAGGGAAACCTGGCAGGGCACCCCGTAGGTTTTCACCACTTCCACCACGGCCTTCATCATGGGAGAAGGACCGCACACGTACACACAGTCGTACTGACCGGTTTTCAACAGGTCCGGCAGCACGGCGTTCACTGTGCCTTTCACGCCATAGGAACCATCATCGGTGGTTTCATACTGGCGGGCCGTCTTGTCCCTGAACAGCTCGGACCAGAAAACTTCGGCTTTCGTCCGGCCACCCACGATCACTTCCATGTTGTGGCCCGGGTCTGCCTGGGCCAGGAAGTGCAGGGGAGCCAGGCCCACGCCGCCTCCCACCAGGAGGCCGTGTCTGGCACTCAGGTCGAAGCCGTGGCCCAGAGGCCCCACCACACTGATTTCCGCACCCGGTTCCAGGTTCTCCATCAGTTGGGTGGTTTCCCCCACCACCCGGTAAATCAGGGAAAAATTCCCCTTTTCCACGTCCACGCCTGCCACACCAAAAGGCCGGCGCAGCAGAGGTTCGTGGAGGTGGTTCACCCGCACGGTGACGAACTGGCCCGGCTGGGCCGTCTGCGCCACTTTCGGCAGGTGGATTTCCATGCGGCGGATGTCATGGCTCAGGGTTTCCTGGGCCACCACGGTGCCGCTTTCAAATACAGCAGTCATAATTTACTCCGATTTCAGATCCTGCAGAGCCACCACGCTCACCACGTGACGACGCCGCATGGCCCCGATGGCACGTCCCAGGGCCCGGGCCGTATCCAGACTGGTCAGGCAGGGGATGGCATGTTCCACGGTGGAACGGCGGATCTTGAACCCGTCTCTGGTGGCATCGCTGCCGTGGGTCAGGGTATTGATCACCATGCAGATCCGGCCTTCCTTGATGTCGTCCAGCAGGTTGGGGGTACCGGCACTGGCCTTTTCCACCCGGCCCACATGGATGCCCTTGCTTTCCAGGAATTTGGCGGTTCCCGCAGTGGCCACCAGTTCATAGCCCAGGTCTTCGAACCCTTCGGCGATGGGCACCACTTCTTCCTTGTCCTGGTCCGCCACCGTAATCAGGATGGCGCCGCTCTTGGGGATATGGGTACCGGCAGCGATGAAGGCCTTATACAGCGCTCTGGGGAATTGCGGGTCGATGCACATCACTTCGCCGGTGGATTTCATTTCCGGCCCCAGAGTGATATCCACATCGGTCATCTTGTTGAAGCTGAACACCGGTGCCTTGACGGCGTAGTAATCCGGGAACAGTTTCAGACCCGGTTCGAAGCCCTGTTCCTTCAGGGAAACGCCCATGGCACACTTGGTGGCCACATCCACCATGGAAACGCCGGTGACCTTGCTCAGGAACGGTACTGTACGGCTGCTCCGGGGGTTCACTTCGATCACATACAGTTTTTCGTCCCGGACGATGTACTGGATGTTGATCATGCCGTGGACTTCCAGGCCCAGGGCCAGCTTGTTGGTGTAATCCACGATCTGTTCAATCACATTTTCGCTGAGGGTGCGGGGCGGATACACGGCGATGGAGTCGCCGGAGTGGACCCCGGCCCGTTCGATGTGTTCCATGATGCCCGGCATCAGCACGTCTTTGCCGTCGCAGATGGCATCCACTTCCACTTCGGTGCCCATCAGATAATGGTCCACCAGGACAGGGTGTTCGTGGGAAGCCTTCACGGCATTGTTCATATAATATTTCAATTCTTCATCGTTGTAGACGATTTCCATGGCCCGGCCGCCCAGTACATAGGAAGGACGTACCATTACAGGGTAGCCCACATCGTTGGCAGCTTTCAGGGCGCCGTCGATGTCGAATACCGTATGGCCTTTGGGACGGGGGATGCCCACCTGGGTCAGCAGTTCATCGAACCGCTCCCGGTCTTCTGCCCGGTCGATGCTGTCCACGGAGCTGCCCAGGATCTTCACGCCGCAGGCATGGAGCGGGCCTGCCAGGTTGATGGCAGTCTGGCCACCGAACTGCACGATGACCCCTTCCGGTTTTTCCCGTTCGATCACGTTCAGCACATCTTCCAGGGTCAGGGGTTCGAAGTACAGACGGTCAGCCGTATCGAAGTCAGTGGAAACGGTTTCCGGGTTGTTGTTCACGATGATGGTTTCGTATCCCAGATCCTTCAGGGCCCATACAGAGTGTACGGAGCAGTAGTCGAACTCCACGCCCTGGCCGATCCGAATGGGTCCGGAACCCAGCACCATGACCTTTTTCCTGTCGGTATCCTCCACTTCGTCTTCCACACCGTAGGTGGAATAGTAGTACGGAGTTTCCGCATCGAATTCGGCGGCACAGGTATCCACCATCTTGTACACCGGGGTAATGCCCATTTCTTTCCGGATGGCCCGGATTTCCAGGCCGGTCTTCCCCACCAGACGGCCGATGGTCTCGTCGGCGAACCCGCGCTTCTTCACTTCACCCATCAGTTCCGGCGTCAATTCTTCGCTCTTCAGCCGGGTTTCCAGTTCCACAATGTGCCGGATCTTCCGCAGGAAGAATTCATCGATCTTGGTGATGGCGTGGGCCTGGTCCACCGTCATGCCTCTCCGGAAGGCTTCGGCAATGGTGAAGAGCCGTTCGTCGTCCACCTTGCGGACTTTGTCGAACACTTCCTGGTCGGTCAGTTTATGCAGTTCCGGCAGATCCATATGGATCAGACCGATTTCCAGGCAGCGGACAGCCTTCAGCAGCCCGGCTTCGATGTTCCGTTCGATGGCCATCACTTCGCCCGTGGCCTTCATCTGGGTACCCAGGGTATGGTCGGCGTTGACGAACTTGTCGAAGGGCCAGCGGGGGATCTTGATGACGCAGTAGTCCAGGGTGGGTTCGAAGCAGGCGGACGTCTTCTTCGTCACGGCGTTCTCGATTTCATCCAGGGTATAGCCGGCAGCGATCTTGGCGGCCACTTTGGCAATGGGATACCCGGTTGCCTTGGAAGCAAGGGCAGAAGAACGGCTCACACGGGGGTTCACTTCGATGACGATGTATTCCTCACTGTCCGGGTTCAGGGCATACTGCACGTTGCAGGCGCCTTCCACGCCCAGTTCCCGCACAATGTCGATGGCAGCGGTACGCAGCATCTGCACTTCCCGGTCCGTCAGGGTCTGGCAGGGTGCCACCACGATGGAGTCACCGGTATGTACCCCCACCGGGTCGATGTTTTCCATGTTGCAGACGGTGATGCAGTTGTCCTCATGGTCCCGCACCACTTCGTATTCGATTTCTTTCCAGCCGGCCACGGACCGTTCGATCAGAGCCTGACCGATCAGGGAGTACATCAGCCCCTTGGTGGTGATGTCATCCAGCTGATCCATGTTGTGGGCGATGCCGCCGCCGGTACCACCCAGGGTATAGGCCGGACGTACGATCAGGGGGAAGCCCACCTTTTGGGCGAATTCCTTGGCCGCATCCACACTTTCCACAATGGTGCTCTGGGGAATGGGCTGATGGAGTTTTTCCATGGTTTCCTTGAACAGTTCCCGGTCTTCCGCCTTCATGATGCTGGGGATCTGGGTGCCCAGGAGCTGGACGTTGTATTTCTTCAGGATGCCTTTTTTATCCAGTTCGATGGCCAGGTTCAGGCCGATCTGGCCGCCCAGGGTGGCCAGCAGGGAATCCGGCCGTTCCTTGGCGATGATGGCTTCCAGGAATTCCACATCCAGGGGTTCCACATAGACCCGGTCAGCAATGTGCACATCGGTCATGATGGTGGCCGGGTTGGAGTTCACCAGCACCACTTCCAGCCCTTCTTCCTTCAGGGCGCGGCAGGCCTGGGTACCGCTGTAGTCGAATTCCGCAGCCTGACCGATGATGATCGGGCCGGAACCAATGACCATGACTTTCTTTACATTTTCCTTCTTTGGCATAATCAGTGTCCTCCCATCATCTTGATGAACCGGTCAAACAGGTATCCGTTGCCGCTGGGGCCCGGAGATGCTTCCGGATGGTACTGCACGGTAAAGGTGGGATGCTTCAGGTAGCGCAGCCCTTCGATGGTATTGTCGTTCAGGGAACGATTGATCACTTCGACGGGCAGGCCCTTCAGGGAATCCTCGTCCACCATGAACCCGTGGTTCTGGGAGGTGATGCAGATCTTGTGATCCACCAGGTCCCGCACCGGCTGGTTGATGCCCCGGTGGCCGAACAGCATCTTCTTGGTCCTGGCGCCGTTGGCCAGTGCCATGACCTGATGGCCCATGCAGATGCCGAAGATGGGTTTCTTGCCGATCATTTTCTTGATGTTCTCGATTTCAATGGTCAGGTCCGCCGGATCGCCGGGGCCGTTGCTCAAAAAGATGCCGTCCGGATCGATGGCCAGCACGTCTTCGGCCGGGGTTTCAGCCGGGAATACGGTGAGCCGGCAGCCCTTTTCCACCAGGCATTCCAGGATGTGACGCTTCACGCCGTAGTCCAGCACGGCCACCGAATATTGGGCGTCCTCCGGTCCCATGGTGTAGACTTCCTTCGTGGTCACCTGCTGCACCTGATCATGTTCTTCCGGGGTGGCCAGCAGCTTTTCCACTTCCTCATCCGGTGTATCCGCCGGTACCAGCACCCCCTGCAGGGTACCGTAAGACCGGATCCGGCGGGTGATGGCCCGGGTATCCACCCCAGTCAGCACCGGGATGTCGTTCTTTTCCAGGAAATCCAGTACCGTGCCTTCATCCCGCCAGCTGGAAGGTTCATCGCACAGTTCGCTGACGATCAGTCCCTTGTAGCAGCACCGGTCGCTCTGACAGAACAGGTCATTGCAGCCGTAGTTGCCGATCAGGGGATAGGTGAAGATGACGATCTGACCGCAGAAGGAGGGGTCCGTCAGGGTTTCCTGATAGCCCGTCATGCCCGTGGTGAAGACCACTTCCCCTACGGCTTTATGGGTGCTGTACAGCGTTCCTTCATAGACGCTGCCGTCTTTCAATACCAACTTGCCTTTTACTTTTTGCATACTACACCGTCTTTCATCACAAACTGGCCATCGACCATGGTCGCCACTGCCATACCCTTGCAGTGCTTGCCGTTAAAGGGGGTCACTTTCCCCCGGGTATAGAATTTGCTGGAGTCCACCGTCCATTCCCTGTCCAGGTCCAGGATGGTCACATCCGCATTGCTGCCAACTTTCAGGCTGCCAGCCGGCAGGTTCATGATCCGTGCCGGGCTGGTGCTCATTTTATCGATGATTTCATTGATGGTGAATTCACCCGTATGGTACAGGTCGGTGAGGACCACACCTACGGAGGTTTCCAGGCCGCAGAAACCGTTGGGCGCATACCGGAATTCCACATCTTTCTCTTCCGGTGCATGGGGTGCATGGTCGGTGACGATGGCATCGATGGTGCCATCCTTCAGACCGGCCCGCAGGGCTTCCAGATGATCCCGGCTGCGCAGGGGCGGAGACACGCGGGTTGCAGTGCTGTAGCCCAGGCAGGCTTCATCAGTCAGGGTCAGGTGGTGCACCGTGACTTCACAGGTGATGTTCACACCCCGTGCCTTGGCCTTGCGGACAATGTCCACAGCCCCTTTGCTGGCGATGTGGGCGATGTGGATGTGGGCACCGGTGTATTCGGCGATGGCCGCATCCCGGGCCACACAGATATCTTCCGCGATGGAGGGAATGCCGGGCACACCCAGGCGGGCGGAAACGGCCCCTTCGTGCATATAGCCTTCATGGTTCATGTCTTCGTCGATGTCATGGCAGATCAGGGGTTTGTCGAAGGCGGTCACATACTGGGCGGCCAGGTTCATGACCATGGCGCTCTGCACATAATGGCCGTCATCGGAAAAGCCCATGACGCCCCGCTGGGCCATGTCCCCCATTTCACTGAGCTCCCTGCCCTTTTCGCCCTTCGTGATGGCACCGATCACTTCCACATGGACGTAGCCTTCTTCTTTGGCCCGTTTCTGGATCCCGCTGACCACGATGGAGGTATCGATGATGGGTTTGGTGTTGGGCATGCAGGCCACCCGGGTGATGCCGCCGTGGGCCGCTGCCATGGTGCCGGTCACCAGGTCTTCCTTGGCTTCCAGACCCGGTTCCCGCAGATGGGTGTGCAGGTCGATGAAGCCCGGGGCCACTACCAGGCCGGCAGCATCGAACACCTCATCGGCCGCAGCGTCGATGTGGGGTGCTTCTTCCACGATCTTGCCATCTTCCACCAGGATATCCAGCACGGCGTCCAGGTTCTGGCTGGGGTCTACCACTCGTCCGTTCTTAATTAGCGTTTTCAACTGGTTTTCCTCCCATAATCGTCAAGAATAACACGGCCATCCGCACAGCCACTCCGTTGGTCACCTGTTCCCGGATCACAGCCTGATCACTGTAGCCCGTATCCCAGGAGATTTCCAGGCCCCGGTTCATGGGACCCGGATGCATCACCAGGCAGTCCGGTTTGGCCAGTTTCATCCGTTCTTCGTTCACGCCGTAGATCCGCGCGTATTCCCGGGGGGTGGGGAACATGCCCATATCCTGCCGTTCCAGCTGGATCCGGAGCACATCCACCACGTCGGCCCCTTCGATGGCGTCTTCCACCCGTTTGTCCACCGTGACCCCCAGGGCCTGGATGTCATGGGGGATCAGGGTCATGGGTCCGGCCACATGCACATCGGCGCCCAGTTTGGTCCAGGCTGCGATGTTGCTGCGGGCCACCCGGCTGTACAGGATATCACCGATGATGGCCATCTTCATCCCTTTGAACTTCTTGCCGTGTTCCAGGATGGTGAACATGTCCAAAAGGCCTTGGGTGGGATGGGCGTGTGCCCCGTCCCCGGCGTTGATCACCACCGGTGCGGCGATGTCAGCGGCGTACTTGGCGGCGCCCTCCACCGGATGCCGCATGACGATGGCATCGCAGGCCATGCTCTGCATGGTCAGGATGGTGTCCCGCAGGCACTCCCCTTTTTTCACACTGGAAGTCCCCGTATTCAGGTTGATCACATCGGCTCCCAGGTATTTACCGGCCAGCTCAAAGGAGCTTCGGGTCCGGGTGCTGTTTTCGTAGAACAGGTTCACGATGGATTTGCCCCGCAAAGAGGGCAGCTTCTTGATGTCCCGTTTCATGACCTTCTTCATCTCTGCTGCCGTTCGCATGATCAGATCATATTCTTCTACGGACAGGGAAGAAAGATCCAAAATGTCCCGTCCAGACAGGCTGACTGCCGCCTTTGTCATGTTAGTGCCTCCTATGGAAAATCAGGTTGGTGGTCGGGGCCCGGCCAGGCCGCCCCCGTTCAATAAAAATAAGCCTTCTCGTCCTAAGACAAGAAGGCTTCTAATAACTGCTTCTGGATAAAAGTCCCTTTCTTAGTCTCACAGGACTAGGTTAAAAGGTGATTCTTTGAAGTTTTTTCTAGTGTAGCACGAGGAGAAGGAAAAGTCAAGGGAAGCAGACCGCCCCTTGTCCTCCCCTGAAAGGGGAGGGGAACCAGCCGAATGGCTGGTGGAGGGGTCCAATATCAGACGTAAGCCTTACATCGGGTGTGAGACCCCCTACCCGCAAGCGGGGCCTTTCCCCCTTTCAGGGGGACACAACTGCTCTGCCATCGCCACACAAGCTGACATCTGACATCTGGTCTCTGACTTCTTTATTCCTTATTCCCGAAATGCTTTACCAGGGTGGCAATGGTGCCGGCGGTCCGGGGCAGTACCTCTTCGTTGAAGTCAAAGTCGCTCTGGTGATGGCCGGCCGCTTCTTCCGTGCCGTACAGCATATACACGGCCTGGCCGCCATGCTCCTGGACCCGGCTCATAAAGTAGCAGCAGTCCTCACTGCCGCTGACTTTCTGCTGCAGATCCACATGGCCGTAGACATGGAGGGACTGGACCAGATCGTAGATTTCCCTGCCCATGGCAGGAGAGGAATCAGAGGTGGTGGCACTGCCCATGGGTTCGATCTGCACATCCACGTCGTACATCATGGCCGCAGCCCGTACCATCCGTTTGGCTTCTCTGGCCATGAAATCGTTCACTTCAGCCGTTTCTCCCCGGGTCTCGAACTTGATCAGGCCGTTGGCCGGCACCACGTTCCGGCCGGTACCGGCTTCCAGGATGCCCACGTTGATCCGGCTGGCACCGCCGCTGTGCCGGGAGATGGTATGGAGGGAAATGGCGGCCTGGGCGGCTGCCAGGAGGGCATTCTTCCCCTTTTCCGGGTCTGCCCCGGCATGGCTGGGTTTGCCTGTGAACACCGCATCCAGCTTATCCGTGGCCAAAAAGCCCTGGGTCATGCACACCAGGGAGTTGTCGTGGTAATTCCCCAGTCCGATGTGGCCGCTGATGAAGTAATCCACATCATCCACGATGCCGCTCTGCACCATGCTCTTGGCGCCTACTACACCCTCTTCCCCGGGCTGGAAGCAAATCTTCAGGGTCCCGGCCATTTCATCCTTATGCTCGGCCACCAGTTTGGCCACCGCCAGGCCGATGGTGGCATGGCCGTCATGGCCACAGGCGTGCATCAGGCCTTCATGCTGGGACTGGAACCCCAGGGCACTGGGCCGGTGGCAGGGTTTCGGATCTTCGGCGACGAACAGGGAGTCGATGTCGAACCGCAGGGCCACCGTTTTGCCCGGTTTCTTGAAATGCATCACGCCCACGCAGCCGGTCATGCCCCCGGCCATCTTATCCACCAGGACCGGGTTGGCTCCTTCTTTGATGGCCCGCTGGGCACATTTCTTCAGCACAGCCTCATCAGGCACCAGCATCCGGGCCGTCGGGTCCAGGATCTCTTTGCCCATGAGCACTTCATAGCCCCATTCCTGCAGTTTGGTGGCAATGATGGACGTGGTGCGGAATTCTGTCCAGGCCGTTTCCGGGTGGGCATGAAGATCCCTCCGCATCTTGATCATATCATCCTTCATGGCCATTGCTTCCTCAAAAAAAGTCATCGGTATTCCCCCTCATGATAAAAATTCCAGCAAACGGGGCAGAAGTGTCCGCCTCTTCCCTGATTCTTTATGATTCCATTCTTCCGGTGTCAGCCGGCTTCCTCCTGTCACTAGTCACTGGTCACTTTCTTCACTTCCACCTCGAAGGTCCGGTGCCAGGGCAGACGGTACTCGTACTGTTCCACCCTCTTACCCAGCACCGGTTCCCCAGTGGTCTTCATCTTTTCTGTCACCAGCTTCTCGGCCTGCTTCGTCTGGTCATCCGTCAGCCTGCCGTCGGTCCACTTTTGCGGCCATACCAGCTCCTGGCGCACCTGCTGACGCACCTGGCTCTGGTAGGCCCAGTCATCCAGGTACCGGGTGGTCAGGAGATCCTTCCGGTCTTCCTCTGTCAGCCAGGAACGCAGCAGACCCTGTCCCAGGGCGTACCCCAGGCTGTTGCTGGCGGTATTCCAGCCGGCGTAAGAACCCAGCTGGTACCCCAGGGGAGCCGGCTGGTCCTGCTCTTCTGTAAAGAGGCCCTTCACCAGGGCGTTGCTGCCCCCGTTGCCGAAGGCGATATCCGCCACCCCTGTGTTGGCTCCCTGGAGCACATACTCCCGGGTCCGCTTCAGGAACCGCCGGCCCGGTCCGTCCAGGGTATCGATGTTGGAGGCTGTATCGGCCCCCACCGTCACTCCGGTAACCGGGGTATAGATGCCCAGCAACAGATCCGCCCTTCGATCGAACTGGGCCGGATAAGCCCCGGCCGCCAGGACATGCTGCCGATAGCTGGTCCGGATGGGGCTGTCTTCATAGCTGGCCACCGTTTCCGGGCCTTTTCCTTCATTATAGTACGCATACACCAGCGGTGTGATGCCCCGTGCCTTGTTCAGTGCCCGGTTCAGCAGGGTCATGCCCAGTTCATCCGCCCCGGAGAACGACCGCAGCTTGTAACCATATGTCTTGTCCACGCTCTCCAGCAGTACTGCCGCATCCCGGTGGGCTTCCGAATAAGGAGCCGAGTCATCCCGGCCCAGGAGCAGGTAATCCAGAGACCCCTGCCCCAGGCCCTCCGCCAGGAGGCGCAATACCTCCAGATTCTTCCGCCGCCGGTCCAGCAGATCCTGACGGATGTTCTCCGGCAGCTGGACCTGGAGCCGGTCCAGTTCTTTCTTTTCCTTCTTTTTCAGAAGGCCCAGCCGACCTCGGTCCCGCAGTTCACCCCACCGGAACAGCTGGGGCCCGTACTGGGCATAATAAGCCGGTTCCGCCGGTGCACTGCTCCATTTGGGAGACCGCATGATGGTGGCAAAGCCATAAAGAGGTACCCCGGGGTGTTTTGCCTTAAAAGCCAGCAGGGCCTTCGCCCGCTCTGCCAGAGTGCTTTCCGGCAGTTCGTGGGTGCGGGAAGGCACCAGGCCGCCGTAGATCAGGCTGTCCGTTGCCACCACGGCGCCGTCCGCTCCGCTGGCATGAGCATCCAGCCACTGGAACAGTCTGTCCGGATCCCCGTTTTGCCGGTCGCTGGAAAGGAGCGCCAAAGGCGGTGTTTCCACCTCCACCCCTGCTTTGCGAAAGCTGTCCACTGTATATGCCAGGGATACGGGACGGTTGTCCAGGGGCACGAACAGGATTTTCTCCGCTGCTGCCGGTGTACACCCTGCCAGCGCAGCCAGCATAGAAATCATTACACGTTTACACCAGCCCAAGTCCTCACCTCGTTTCCTGTAACGAAAATATTATATCATAACTATGGGCTGTTGCCTATGCAACAGCCCTCCTTATAAAGTTGCCGGGCGGCTGATTGCCGCCCTAAGTCTCTAGTCTCTAGCCGATGGTGAAAATTTGCTGGTGGCAAATTTTAAGGAAGGAATAAAATCTTCACCACAGTCAAAATCTGCAACCCTAGTAATACTGGAACTCCAATCAAGAACTTGGCGTGCTTCGTTTTGTGGCGGAACACTTTCATGGCCAGCAGGGCTCCCACACTGCCGAAGCAGGCCGCCGAGAGCAGCAGCTGCCATTCAGGCACCCGCCAGGCTCCTTTCCGGGCGCAGCGTTTGTCATAGCCGTACAGCAAAAAGGTGAGCCCGTTCATCAGGCCCACCCCGATCCAGAAAAGACTCATAAGGCACATTTCCCCTCTTCGCAGGACTGCGGCGGCTGGGCATCGGCCAGGATTTTGATGGGGGAAGCCGTGGTCTTCCCATCCCGGTTCCGCAGGTCCATGCCGCAGCCGGTCCACACAAGACCCAGCAGCCCCAGGGCCATGATGGCCAGTACTTTTCTATTTTTTGTCATATTCCTTCACTCCTTTACAGCGATCAGTACTGTTACAGCATTGCTTTCTACCGTCCTGTACCAACAAGCTGACAGCTGACATCTTAAAGCGAGCATAGCCAGCGCTCTGACTTCTTCTTCCTCACAACTCCCCATCCCCGTACCGGAACAGGGCCTCGTTGATTTCGTACAGGTCCGGCTTGCCCCGCTCCAGGAAAAACGTCACAATCACGTCGTCTTTGATGCTGGGCGACAGGCTATATCCTGCTGTCTGGAGCAGCTTTTCCGTTTCCGAAAGGCTCAGCTGCAGCGCCACGGCCAGCGCCAGGGCCGTTTTCTTCGTGGGATGGTACTCCTTATTGCTGCGGATTTTGGAAAACAGCTTCCGGTCCAGGTTGGCCCGTTTGTACACATCCGTATCCTTCAGCCCTTTGGCGTCGATCAGCGCCAGCAGCTGCTGGGAAAAGCTCTTCTGTACATGGCCCAGAGCGTTTTCCAGGGAATCTGGCGGCGCCCCCACTGACGGAGCCTGGGATGTCTGCATTGGTGCTGTCGCATCCATTTCCATAGAATAGCAGACCGCTTCCCCCCGTACCCGCTGTACCCGGCGTTTGCGCCGGGGTGACTGTTTATAATAAGTCCTGATGTAATGGGTCAGTTCCCGGTCCAGCCGCTCGCCCAGTTCCACCGCATTCTTGTCGAACAGGGCCAGGTACACGATCAGCTCCTCTTCCTGCTCCGCCAGGAACCCGGTGATGGCCTTCCGGGCCACTTCCAGAGCCAGGTCTTTGGGGACACCGAAAATCCCGGAGGAAATCAGGGGAAAGGCCACGCTGTGGCAGCCGTTCTCCAGGGCCAGTTCCAGGGACGATTGATAGCAGCTGGCCAGCAGTTCCTTTTCATGGCACTTGCCCCCTTGCCAGATGGGTCCCACCGCGTGGATGATATACTTCGCTTTCAGGCCATAGCCACCGGTGAGCACCGCTTTCCCGGTGGGACAGGGCGCCTTTTCCAGGCATTCTTCCTGCAGATCACGGGCCGGGCTCCCTACGGCCCGGAAAATGGCTCCGCATACGCCGCCTCCGGCCAGCAATTGAGAATTGGCCGCATTGACGATGGCGTCCACATCCATTTGGGTCAGGTCGGCATGGACAAGATGAAAAGGCACAGAAAACAGCTCCCTTCGAATATGCTATATCTAGTATACCATATCCAAAGGGAGCTGTTTACAAGTCTCTAGTCACTAGTCTCTAGTCACTAGCCGATGGATAAATTTGCTTTTGGCAAATTTCATAAAACAATCCAAGCCTGAATTTCGTTTTTCTGCCAGCAGCAATGCCGGCTTCCTTCAGCTGCAGACTAGTGACTGCGGACTAGTGACTGGCCCAGGCCTTACAGCACTTTCACCGCCTGGTTCTTTTCCCCGAATTTTTCCAGCAGCAGCTGTTTGATCTGGCCCCGGGGCGTGCCCTTCTTCTCTTCCAGCTTGATGAGCTTGTACGCCTGGAACAGCGGCGACGGTCCGATTTCCGAGCTGAAGAAGCCGATGCCCTGGTTCCAGGCCAGCAGCTCGAACACGTCGTCCAAAGCCCGGGAATCGATCCCGTGCATGTACGCCTTCACCAGTTCCCGGGTGGCCTGCCGCATCCGTCCTGCCCCCACGGCGTTGGCCAAGGACAGGATTAACCGCATTTCGTAGTTCAGGAAATGCCGTTCATCGTTCCAGGTCTCATCCCAGAACGCCACGGCGATCTGGCCCAGGTTCTTGTCGATCAGAGGGAAGTTCAGCAGGGCCGCCGGGCCGAAGGGCTTTTTGCCGGAAGCGGCTTTTTCTTCCTTCCGATAGAAATAGATGTGGAATTCCGAAGGTCCCTGCTGCTCCACTTCGTATTCATAGCCCCGGTCGGCCAGTGCTTCGTACAGCGGATAGGGCTGGAAGTCCTGGATCAGATGCAGGCCGGAACCGGCAGGCAGGGTATCCGCCTTCTTGAACAGGCCCTGGGAAAAATTCCCCTGCAGGCTCCGCAGGTCGATCACCTGAAATTCATCTTTTTGCGCCATCCATGCTTTATTTTCCATCTTCAAAAACCTCCCTGGCTTGAACTCTTTTGTTTACACCGATAGAGTAACATAAGAGAAAACGGATGAACGTTGTCTAAACAACATTCATCCGTTTTGCGTGGTTTTTTCTGCTGTCTCAGAGATTAGTTGCGATAATCGCATTTCTGGCACTGGGTCATGGTGTTATCGTTCGTTTCCTTGCGGGATCCGGAACAGAAGGACTGCAGCCACCAGGCCGAGGCTGATGGCCTGGGACAGCAGGCGTTCTGCCTTCCTATCTTTTATACCCCTCCACCCTATCCTTCCAGTCCTTTCTCCGACGGTTCCCCTGGCGCATACAACTGACCGTTTCGGCCATACAGGCATAAGCCAGCTTTTGGCCCCGGGCATCGTTCACATAGTTCGCTGCATCGTTTTCTTCCATGCCCAGCTGGGAGGCTGCTTCCACCGCATCCATGTTGGCCCCCAGGAACAGGAATTCCCAGCCGGCCTTCTTGCAGCGGTGGATCAGACCCTGTACCTGGCGCAGGCTGTACCGGCAGCTGCTGTTTTCGTACCCATCGGTGATGATCATGACGATGGTCTTCTCCGGCTGATACTCCTTTCTCAGCTGACCCTGATTTCTCCAGATATGCCGCAGGGTTCCGCCCAGGGCATCCAGGAGGGCCGTAGTGCCCCGGGGCACGTATTCCCTCCCGGTAAGGGGCCGCACCGCCTTTACCGGGCAACGGTCGTAGAGTACCTTCACCTCGTGGTCGAACAGGATAGTGCTGAGCACCGCCTCTCCTTCCTGAGCCTGCTGGGTCTTCAGGAAGTGGTTGAACCCGCCGATGGTATCGCTTTCCAGCCCGCTCATGGAACTGCTCCGATCCAGGATGCACACCAGTTCCGTCAATTGTTTTTTCCTTTGTTCTCTCATGAAAAAGACCTCCCTTGTTCTTGTTACCTGTAGTGTAACAAGAACAGGGAGGTCAGAGGTCGCCGGCAAAGCGACAAATCAAAGGTTAGAACCCAAACCGGAATCCGGCGTTGAAGCGGTACTTCATGCGCACGTCGGCATTTTAGGAAATTCTATGCAATTGTCAGGAAAAACTCACTGGTTCTCTGTGCTGTCCGCCGGTTTTTCCGTTTCTTCCGCCTTGGCCACAGGTTCCGCTTCCTTAGCCGGTTCGTCCAGCCGGGCCACGATGATGTCCACCTTATCTACCACGAAATCGGTGATCTTCACCACTTCCTTCACCACCGCTTCCCGCAGGTTCTCGATGGTTGCGGGGATATTGGCGTTACAGGCAACGGACACCTTCAGGGCAAAAGCCACATGGCCCTTCGTCACGGTCCCGTTCTCGTCCACTTCCGCATCGGTCTTCTCCACACTGATGGTGGAACCGTTCTTGCCGGTCAGTCCCTTGGCGAACCCCATGAGCCCGCCGCTGCCGCCTTCGTACAGCCGGACGTTTTCCACCTTTTCCGCAGCCAGCCGCACCAGCTGCATGAAAACTTCTTCACAGATGATGGTCTTACCCTGGATCATCCCGATCCCTCCTTTTCCGATCAAAAAAAGCTGCCGTTTCCGGCAGCTCCTTTTATCTGAATTCCACTTTTAAATGCTGCCGGTCAACCAGTGCATGGTACTTGTACTTGGGATAGCCCACCAGCAGGGTACCTACGATGACCTGTTTCTTGGGGACTTCCAGCAGTTCCCGCAGGGGCTCGTAATCGCACTGGGCGCAGGTCTGGATAAAGCCCATGATGGTGGTCCCCAGCCCCAGGGTGGGTGCGTACAGTTCCGCATAGGCCCAGGCCTGTTCGCAGTTGCTGATGCCGGTCTGGTTCAGCCGGCGGGCCAGTGCGAACACCAGCTGTCTGGCATTGCGGCCGATGATATCGGTTCCGCTCCGGTAGGTTTCCAGCACTTTCCGGAAGTACCGGGCCCGGGGGGAATTGTTGTCGATTTCCTCCTGCATCCAGTCAGCCACACAGTCCGTGATCTTTTTGATCAGTTCCCGGTCGGAGACTACGATGTAGTACAGGCCCTGGGAGTTGGCCGCCGTAGGAGCATACCGGCAGATATCCAGCAGCTGGCGCATCTTGTCTTCGCTTACCAGTTCATCGGTGAAATTCCGGATACTGCGGCGCATGCGCAGGAAATTATAGGCTGTCTGGGAATCCAGCACAGGCATGGGGATGGGATCCATCTCTGCCCGGGGGCAGCGGATGTTGTCAAGAGCGCCGGTGGGACAAACAGAAACACAGTGGCCACAGGACATACAGGACCGGTCGTTGATGCACACGGGACCGTTTTCCTGCATCTCGATGATGCAGCTGGGACAAACTTTCGAACAGATCCCACACTTTACGCATTTTTCTTGATCAACGGTCAAAATATCAGCCAAATAAAACACCTCATATCTCTCGGTTTGCAGCAGGCGCCGGAACCAGCGAACCTCTGAAAATGAATTTAAAAAAAGCCGGACATCCGTCCGGCATATTCTGCAAATGGCTCCCCGAGTAAGACTCGAACTTACAACAACTCGATTAACAGTCGAGTGCTCTACCATTGAGCTATCGGGGAATCTCAACGAAGATTATTCTACACGAAAACGGGTTATATGTCAACAACTTTTTTGGTTTTTTTCAAAAAGCCGGTGTAGAAGGCCTCCGGCCGACCTGGGAACGGTCTCCCCTAACGGGTAGACCCTACGAATGAAACCAGATTCTACGCACGATGCATAAATGTCCAGACCCAGGTCACCTGTAGGGACCTGGATTTATTTTTCTCTTTACTCTGCACTGATTCCCGCACCATCAAGCTGTCATCTGGTTTCTTTCTGCAAGCGTGCAGTCTGACATCTCTCCTACTTCACCCACACAATGGTCGCCCCGAAGCCCCCTTCGTTCAGCGGTGCCATTTCGGTTTTCTTCACGTTGGGATGCTGGTTCAGGTATTCCAGCAATCCTTTCCGCAGCATGCCCGTGCCTTTGCCGTGCACCAGGCGGAACCGGTCCATACCGGCCAGCAGGGCGTCGTCGATGGCCTTGTCCACGTAGGGGATGGCCTCGTCCACGGTCTTGCCCCGCACGTCGATCTGTACAGTGGCATCCTGGGCCTTCTTCACGAACAGGTTGTGCCCCTGGCTGGTGCTTCGCTTCAGAGTCCGATGGGTACTCTTCGGCTGGCTGGGCGCCTCTTTCAGCAGCAGGCAGTCCTTCAGCTTCAGGTTCATCTTCATGACCCCGATACGCACCTGCACCTCGTTGCCGTTCAGGGCGGTGATCACGCCGCTCTGGCCCAGCTTCTTCACGTACACCCGCTTGCCCACGGCTGCATTGCCGCTGGTCAGCCCCTGTCCCTCGGGCATGGGCTTGCCGTCGATGCTGAAGTTCTTGTTCAGCACTTTCCGGCTCATTTCTGCCAGCTGTTCCACCTTGCGGCTTTCCACCATGTCCTGGTTGGCCCGCAGTTCCTTCAGGATGCTGGTGGATTCCCGCCGGGCGTTCCGGTACAGTTCATCGGCCTGTTCCCGGGCCTTGCGCAAAATGGCGTTCCGGCTCTTTTCCAGCTTGTCCCGTTCCTGTTCCAGCTGGTTCTTCCTGTATTCGGCTTCCCGGCGCAGGCTTTCGATTTCGTCCTTGCGGCTTTCGTATTCCCGCCGTTCTCCTTCCAGGTTCTGCAGCACCCGTTCCATGTTGCTGTGGCCTTCGCCGATAAACGTCCTGGCCTCGTCCAGGATCTCCTGGGGCAGGCCCAGCCGCTTGCTGATGTAGAAGGCGTTGGAGGAGCCGGGTACACCCATGAGCAGCTTGTACGTAGGCCGCAGGGTCTCCGGATCGAATTCCACACTGGCATTCTCCATGCCCTCATGCTCGTAGGCAAAGGTCTTCAGTTCACTGTAGTGGGTAGTCATGATGGTGAGCACCTTTTTCTTGTACAGGAACTCGATCATGGCCATGGCCAGGGCAGCGCCCTCGGTGGGGTCGGTCCCCACGCATACTTCGTCCACCAGCACCAGGTCCCCTTCCCGTACGTCCTTCAGGATGGAAATCATGTTCTTCATGTGGCCGGAGAACGTGGACAGGCTCTGTTCGATGCTCTGTTCGTCGCCGATGTCCGCATACACCCCGCCGAACACGGGCAGGATGGCTTCCGCTGCCGGCACGAACATCCCGGCCTGGGCCATCAGGGCGAACAGCCCCACGGTCTTCAGGGCCACGGTCTTACCACCGGTGTTGGGGCCGGTGATCAGGAGTGTGGTGAAATCGTCCCCCAGATTGATGTCCAGGGGCACCACCCGGTTCTGGTCCAGCAGGGGATGGCGGCCTTTGGTGATGCGGACCCTCTGCTGCAGGATCATCATGGGACGGCAGCAGTGGAGCTTCTGGGCCAGGTTGGCCTTGGCGCCGATCAGGTCGATCTGGGCCACTACCCCCAGGGATTCCAGGATGTTGTCCGCCTCGCTGCCCACGTGTCCGGTCAGGGTGCGCAGGATCCGCTCCACCTCGGCCTGTTCTTCCAACATGTATTTCTTGATGTCGTTGTTCAGGTTCACCACAGCCATGGGTTCCACAAACAGGGTGGCTCCGCTGGAGCTCTGGTCGTGGACCACCCCGGGGAAGTTCAGCCGGTATTCCTGTTTGATGGGGATCACGTACCGGTCTTCCCGCATGGTCACCAGGGCGTCCTGGAAGTATTTCTGGTTCATGGGGTCGTGGAGCAGGCTGTTGAGCTTGTCCTTCACCCGGTTCTTGGCGGCCAGGATGCCCATGCGCAGCCCCTGCAGCTTCACAGAAGCATTGTCCTTGATGTTGCCCTTTTCGTCCAGGGCGCTGGACAGCTGCTTGCTCAGCCGGGAAAAGTCCCCCAGCCGGGGGCCGTAGTCCCGCAGGGCCGGCGCGTTTTCCGTGTCCTCCGTCAAAAACTGTTTCAGGCTGCGGATGCCGTCGATGGCGTCACCGATGGCCTTGAAGTCTTCCGGTTCCAGGATGCTGCCCACCTTGGTGCGCTTCACCAGGGGGCTGATATCCGTGATGCCCCCCAGGGGCAGGCGCCGGCCCTCGTCCAGCAGCTGCACGGCTTCGGCGGTTTCTTCCTGGGCCAGCTTCACCTGTTCGAACCGACTGGAGCTGACCAGGTCCAGGGCCAGTTTCTGCCCCAGAGAGGTGCCGGCCTGCTCCGCCAGCATGGCCTTCACCTTATCGAATTCCAATGTATTGACTGCAAATTTTGCCATACAAACTCCTTCTATTTACAGGACCCCTCTGAAATAATGGCCCCGGGTGGTGTGGGGACGATTCTCTTCCACCTTCGTCTCCCCGTCCAGCACGCCCCGGTACAGGGCCACCAGCTCACCCAGCTCTTCCGCCGAGTAACTGCGGCAATCCATGCGCAGCCGGGCGATACCCGCCTTTTCCATTTCGGGCACGTTGGCCAGCATGGACAGCGGATGGCCGTTCAGCACGTGCATCCGGCCGAACTGATCCTGCTTCAGGGGGAACCGTTCCTTCTTCCGGTCTTCCAGGAAACCTGGTTCCTTACATTTAAAGCTGCAGGACCCCTTGTCCAGATGACCCAGTAAGCTGCCTTCCACGCAGTATTCGCTGACCATCATCTCCAGGGCCCCTTCCGCCAGGCATTCCAGGGGCAGCGGGCTCTTTCTCACGAGATCTGTCACCTGCTGCAGGGTCAGCTCCGGCGACAGGGTGATGCCGGAAAAGCCCTGTTCCTGCCAGAACAGAATGCTCTGGCTGTTGAATGTATTCATATTGTAATCCAGCCACAGGGGAGCCCCGGTATCCCGGGCCATTTCCACCAGGCCGTTGTTGGCAATCAGGATGGCGTCCGGTTCCAGAGCCGCCCACTGGGCCAGGGCATTCTGGTAATACTTCAGCTGGCCTTCGCTGACGATCCGGCTGGTGGCTGCCAGCCACTTCTTTCCTTTATTCTGCACCCAGCCAGCGATGGTCTTGTAGTCGTCCAGGGTGAGGAGCGGCAGGGTATAGCTGTCGCCGCCGAGAATCAGCACATCGGCACCGGCTTCCAGGGCCACCTTGGCCTTTTCCAGAGTATCCACGTGGACGCTGAGCTCGCTGTGCTTGCGCTGGCCGTGGTTCACCCGCTGGTCCAGCACGCTGTTGTGCCATACAGCCTTCTTCCGGGGCGGCAGGAAGGCGGCCAGCCGTTTTTCCGTCAGTTCGTCCACGGCAGCCCGGCGGGCTTCGTTGATTTCGCTCATGGGTACCATGACCCCTTCATCCAGGTCGCAGGTCAGTTCGCCCAGGGAGAATTCCGTGGTCCCCAGCCGGTCCACCTGCTTTTTCACAGCAGCCTGGTCCAGGGCATGCTTTCGGGCTTTTTCCACGATGAAACCGGTCAGGGCCTTCCCCTGGTTCCCCTCTTCGTCCGTGGCCGTGATCTCCATGGGCTGGCCCAGATGGGCCGTCACCTGGAAGTACAGGGGGATCCGTTTCTTGTGGTCTTCGCCGAAGAACTGGGCTGCATATTGCATCAGCTGGTTGTCGTAGGTGCGGAACACCCGGTCGTTCAGACGGATGCCCCGGGGTACGGGGATGGTCACCACGCTGCCGGCCCGGGCTACAGGCACCTCTTTGCCGTTCACCTTCATATGTTCCACAGTGGTGCCTACCCGGCCGCCCACGCTGACCCAGAATTCCAGGCCGTCACCCAGATGCAGGTCCTTGTCCAGCTTCACAGTGCCAGTGGTATGGTCTTTGGACAGGGACTGTACCCGGCCGATGAGCACGCCCCGGTTGTTGGGACGCCTGTCGCTCATCATGGTGCGGCCCGGACGGCCCACCATGTACGCCGTGGTAAAGTCCCGGTTGAAGATCTGTTCGATGTTCTGCTTATCCTCTGCAGGCACTTGGTAATGCCCCTCGATATAGCTGTCGAAGGCCCGGCGGTAGATGTCCGTCACCACAGCCACGTATTCCGGCCGCTTCATCCGTCCCTCGATCTTGAAACTCTTCACCCCGGTCTGGATCAGCTGGGGCAGGATGTCCAGGGTATTCAGGTCCTTGGGAGAAAGCAGATAATGGCCTGCATCCACCTTGGCCAGCATATCCTTGCCGTCTTTGTTCACCAGGGTATAGGGCAGCCGGCAGGGCTGGGCACAACGGCCCCGGTTGCCGCTGCGGCCCCCGATCAGGCTGCTCATGAGGCACTGGCCGCTGTAGCAGATGCACAGGGCCCCGTGCATGAAATTCTCGATCTTGCTGGGAGTCCTGGTGCAAATGGTCTTCAGGTCCTTCAGGCTGGTTTCCCGGGCAGGCACGGCCTGGGCCATGCCATTGTGGTAGGTGAACATGACCCCGGCAGAGTTGGTCACCGTCATCTGGGTGCTGGCGTGCAGCGGCAGTTCCGGTGCCACCTTCCGGGCAATCCGGATGATGCCCATATCCTGGACGATGATGCCGTCCACCCCGATGTTGCTCAGAAAGCACAGGTATTCCCCCACTGCAGGCAGTTCCTCGTCATCCACCAGGGTATTTACGGTGACGTAGATCCGCACCCCATGCAGGTGAGCAAAACGGACGGCCCGAGTCATTTCCTCGGGGCCGAAGTTATCCGCATAAGCCCGGGCGCCGAAGTGGCTGCCTCCCAGATACACCGCGTCCGCGCCGGCGAAGACAGCGGCCTCCAGGGCTTCCCAGGTGCCGGCCGGTGCCAGTAATTCAAGATCTTTGCGTTCCATTCCATTCTCCTTCAAAAGGGGCAGAAAAAAGGGCCCCCATTCCCTCTCAATTTGTTTCAATGCTTACATCTGTAATTTATAATTTTATCATTTTTATGGGGTTTTTGCTATAAAAAAAGGGACTGTTCAAAACAGTCCCTCCCACTTATTAATTTGTGTCCCCCAGAAAGGAGGAAAGGACCCGCTTGCGGGTAGGGGGTCTCACACCCGATGTGCGAACCCATCCACCGTCCATTCGGACGGTCCCCCTTCCCTTTCAGGGAAGGACAGTGACTCTCTCATTTTAAAAGGTTGTTGTCCTCGAAGTAATCGATTCGCATGGCGTGGCGTACTTCGGCCAGGGTGCCGGCAGCCTTTTCTTCGGCCCGGGCAGTCCCTGCCTTGAGGATGTCCACCACCTCCGGTTTGCGGGCTTCCCAGTATTCCCGGCGCTCCCGAATGGGACCCAGCACCGTCTGCAGCACGTTGTTCAGGAACTTCTTGATTTTCATGTCCCCCAGGCCGCCCTTCCGGTAATGGGCTTTCAGCTCATCCAGGTTGGCATAGTCCGGCAGGAATTCAGCAAAATGGTCCAGGGTACTGAAGGCATCCAGATAGGTGAACACCGTGTTCCCTTCCACATGGCCCGGATCGCTGACCTGGATGTGGGTGGGGTCGGTGTACATGCTCATGACTTTCTTCTTGATGGTGGCTGCATCATCGCTCAGGTAGATGCAGTTGCCCAGGGATTTGCTCATCTTGGCCTTGCCGTCCAGGCCGGGCAGCCGCAGGCAGGCTTTGTTGGACGGCAGCACGATTTCCGGTTCCGTCAGGGTCTCACCGTATACGCTGTTGAACTTGTGCACGATTTCCCGGCACTGTTCCAGCATGGGTTCCTGGTCTTCACCGGCGGGCACGTGGGTGGCATGGAAAGCCGTGATGTCAGCCGCCTGGCTCACCGGATAGCAGAAAAAGCCCAGGGGTACACTGGCTTCGAAATTCTTCTGCTGGATCTCGGCCTTGACAGTGGGGTTCCGCTGCACCCGGGCCACGGTCACCAGGTCCATATAATAGGTAGTCAATTCGAACAGTTCCGGGATCAGGCTCTGGATGAAGATGGTGGCCTTTTCCGGATCGATGCCCACGGCCAGGTAATCCAGGGCTACCTGCAGCACGTTCTGGCGCACCTTTTCGGGGTTTTCTGCATTATCCGTCAGAGCCTGGGCATCGGCGATCATGAAATAGACTTCGTCGAATCTGCCGCTGTTCTGCAGCAGTACCCGTTCCTTCAGGCTCCCTACGTAATGGCCTACATGGAGATGCCCTGTGGGCCGGTCCCCGGTCAGAATGATTTTCGTCATGACTGTATCTCTCCTTTGTTGCATACTGGCTGCATACCAACATTCTTACATATAAGTATAACTATACTATGAATGGCCGGTTTCTTCAAGGCCCTGAAAAAAGTCCATACTGAAAAAACACTTGTGTTTTCAACAAGAATACTATATACTAATGAACGGTTCATTGCCATAATTTTCTAATTACTAGAAAGGAAGTAGAAATTCATGAACGCATTCATCCATCGTCTCAAAAAGGTTCCCCTGATCCAGCAGATCGCGGTAGGCCTTGTCATCGGCATCTTGATTGCTGTGTTCCTGCCGGGCGTCGTGCCCGTTGTCAGCATCTTCGGGGATCTGTTTGTCAGCGCTCTGAAAGGGGTAGCGCCTCTCCTGGTGTTCATCCTGGTCATGAACGCCATGGTGCAGCGCAAAGAGGGCGGTGACACCAACATGAAACCCATCATCACCCTGTATGTGATCGGCACCTTCGCCGCTTCCATCGTGGGGGTGACCCTGTCCTTCCTGTTCCCCCAGACTCTGGTGCTGCAGCTGGGCAACAGCAAAGTGAACCCGCCCAGCGGTATCGCCGAAGTGGTCCACAACCTGATCATGAACATCGTGGACAGCCCGGTGCATGCCCTTTTAACCGCCAACTACATCGGGATCCTGGCCTGGGCCGTGATCATCGGGATGGCCCTGCATACCTGTGCTGGTGACGAAACCAAGCGGATGCTGAAAGATCTCAGCGAAGGCATCACGAAAGTGGTCACCTGGGTCATCCACCTGGCACCCCTGGGCATCATGGGCCTGGTCACCCAGAGCATCAGCGCCAGCGGCCTGTCCGCCATTGTTTCCTACTTCAGCCTGCTGGGTGTGCTTCTGGGTTCCTACTTCCTGGTGGCACTGGTGATGAACCCCCTGATCGTATACCTGAATGTCCATAAGAACCCCTACCCGCTGGTCTGGGCTACCATTAAGGAAAGCGGCATCTATGCCTTCTTCACCCGCAGCTCCGCCGCCAACATCCCTGTGAACCTGAACCTGTGCAAACGGCTGGGGCTGAACCCGGATACGTACACCATCTCCATTCCCCTGGGAGCTACCATCAACATGGCCGGTGCCTCCATCACCATTTCCGTGCTGGCCCTGGCCGCGGCCCATACTTTGGGCGTATCCGTCGACCTGCCCACGGCGCTGCTGTTGTGCATCGTCTCCACGGTGGGTGCCTGCGGGGCCTCCGGTGTAGCCGGCGGTTCCCTGCTGCTGATCCCCGTGGCCTGTGCCTCCTTCGGCATCGGCAACGACATCGCCATGCAGGTGGTGGGTGTGGGATTCATCATCAGCATCATCGAAGATGCCTGTGAGACAGCCCTGAACAGCAGCAGCGACGTACTGTTCACCGCCACCGCCGAATACGCCAGCCGGGCCCGGAAAGGTACGCTGAAAGCGGAAGACATGGTTCCGAAAGAAGAAGTCGAGGAGTAAAGAAAGACAATAAGGGAGCTGTGAAATAATGATTCACAGCTCCTTAAATTTGCCAGCGTGAGCTGGCTTCCATCGGCTAGTGACTAGTGACCAGTGACAAGAAAAAGGACTGCCAGTAATGGCAGTCCTTTTTCTTGTTATTTTGCTCTCACCGTCGCTACTTCCGGTTCCAGTTCTTCTTCGAATTCAGAATCGAACCGCTTATTCAGATAGTTGCTGTACACATAGGCCAGCACCGCACCGGAGATGTTGTGCCAGGCACTGAAGATGGCACCGGGTACGCCAGCCATGGGCATGGAAGCGAAATGGGCTTTGGCCAGGCCCGTTGCCAGTCCGGAGTTCTGCATCCCCACTTCGATGGACAGGGCCACCATCTGTCTCCAGTTCATGCCGGTTGCCTTGCCGATGGCAAAGCCCAGTACATAGCCCAGCACGTTGTGCAGGATCACCACCAGCAGGATGACACCGGCGCTGTTCAGGATGGCGTTGCGGCTGGCACCGATGATTCCGGCGATCAGGAAGGAGATCACCAGAGAGGATACAGCCGGCAGATAATCGATGGCTTCCTTGGCGAATTTCGGGAAGAAGTTCTTCACAGCCAGACCAACAGCGATGGGGAAGAACACAATCTGCAGGATGGAAACGAACATGCCCACCGGATCAAAGGAGATCTGCTTGCCGATGATCAGATAGGTCAACAGCGGGGTCATGATGGGCGACAGTACCGTGGAACAGCTGGTCATGGTCACGGAGAAAGGAACATCCCCATGGCTCATGAAGGTGATCACGTTGGAGCTGGTGCCGCCGGGGCAGGTCCCTACCAGGACCACGCCCACGGTCAGGGCCGGATCCAGATGGAAGGCCCGGGACAGGCAGAAAGCCAGGAACGGCATCACGAAGTACTGGGCGCATACCCCGAAGAAGATGTTCCTGGGTTGCTTCAGCACCAATGCAAAATCATGGAGACTGGTGGTCATGCCCATACCGAACATGATGATGCCCAGCATGACGCTCAAGATGGAAACCCCATGGGCCTTGCCCAGCACCCAGGAAAAAGCATGGGGTTCGGTCAGACCGATGCCCAGGAACACCAGGGCGATCACCCCGAAATACTTGCCAATCATTTTACAAACGGTTTTCAAACTCATTGCATAAGACCCCTCTCTCTTTTTGCAATCAAAAAATCCGTCCCTCCAAAAAGAAGGGACGGATTCGAAATATCCGCGATACCACCCTGATTCCCACAAGCATTACTGCCCATGGACACTTGCAACGTACCAACATACGCGTTTCCTATAACGGGGATCAGCCGTACGCGCTTAATGACCTGCTTCAGCGCTTCTCTTCCGGGAGGATTTTCCTTCCTGGGTCTCAACCGGTTCGCACCACCCACCGGCTCTCTGCATGAGCTCGTCAAAAAGTACTCTTTCCCATCATCAGATTTCACAAAGGGATGTGAAGTTTTGATTGCTTTCTTTAAAAAGTATGGTTACATACTACATTCGCTTTCAGGAATTGTCAAGGAAAAAGAAAAATATTTTTTATGTATTAAATAACTGTATCAGATGTTGCAGATTTCCTATTTCTCCCGGCTGCACTTCTCGGCGTCCATGGCCAGGGCAAACATGAGCACGTACAGGGCGTTCTGCGGGTCGCCGATTTCCAGCACGTAGGTGTCACTGAGATGGAACAGCTCTTTGCTCACCGTGGCCACCCATTCTCCCTGGGCGTCCCTGATGGTATAGTCCCACTCCAGCAGGTTGCCGTCCACCTGCCAGCCGTTGAAATCGATGTCGAACCCTGGGCTGAACAGGGTAAGCTTTTTCTTGATCCGGCCGATGTACTTTCCGTTTTCGTACAGCTCAAAGGCCGGCAGGAACGTGAGGATCTTTTCCCGCACCAGGCCCACTTCCCTGCCCTGGGCATCATAGATCTTCAATTTGTGGCCCCAGGCCAGCTGCCCCTTCACCACAAACACCGTGTTGCCATCTTCATCGTAGATATCGTAACTGTCGAACCAGGAAAAAATCCGTTGTTTGAACAGAAGCTTCATGGATATCTCCTCCTTTTTCGCCATTATACCACAAAAAACGAGCCGCCTCAGTGGCGACTCGTTTTTTCTTTCACGATATCCAGGATGTGGTTGCCCACTTCCTCTTTGCTCATCAGATCCAGGCCCTTGATGGTGCCGTCGGGGAACAGCAGCTTCACCACATTGGTATCGGTACTGAAACCGGCCCCCTTCATGGTCACATCATTGGCCACGATCATATCCAGGTTCTTCTTTTTCACCTTGGCGGCCGCATTCTCCAGCAGATTCTGGGTTTCGGCCGCAAAACCCACCAACAGCTGGCCGGCCTTCTGCTGCCCCAGCAGCTTCAGGATATCCGGGTTCTTGTCCAGGGACAGTTCCAGGGTCTCATCGTTCTTCTTGATCTTCTGCTCCGCCCGGTGATGGGGCTTGTAGTCGGCCACGGCTGCAGCCATGATCACCACATCTACGTTGGGATACACTCCCAGCACGGCGTCCAGCATCTCCCGGGTGCTTTCCACGCTGGTAAAGGCCACATTCCGGGGCGGCCGCAGGGCCGTCGGGCCCGATACCAGGGTCACTTCCGCACCCCGCCGGGCCGCATCCCGGGCAATGGCATAGCCCATCTTGCCGCTGGACCGGTTGCCGATGAAACGCACCGGATCGATGGCTTCCCGGGTGCCCCCAGCCGTCACCAGGATCCGCAGACCCCGCAGATCCCCTTCCCGGCGGGCCAGGAAGGCATCGATGAAGGCCTTGATGTCCTCCGGTTCCGGCAGCCGTCCGGATCCGTTCACCCCACAGGCCAGGTGCCCGGCCCCGCTGGGCATGATGGTGACCCCATCCCTGCGCAGTGTTTCCAGATTCCGCACCGTAGCCGGGTTTTCCAGCATATTGGTATTCATGGCCGGACAGATGATCTTGGGTTTGGCACAGGCCATCAGGGTGGTGGACAGCAGATCATCCGCAATGCCCCCCGCCATCTTGCCGATGATGTCGGCGGTGGCCGGAGCCACCACCATCACATCGCACCAGCGTCCAATGGCCACGTGTTCCACGTTGAATTCCGCATTGCCGGCCCACAGGCTCGTGGCAACAGGATTGCCGCTGATTTCCTTGAACAGCAGCGGCGAAACCAGATGGGTGGCCGCATCGGTCATGATCACCCGCACCTGGGCACCGGCCTGGACCAGGCGGCTCACCAGCGTCACCACCTTATAGGCTGCAATGCCACCGGTCACCCCTACTGCAATTTTTTTCCCTTCCAGCATGGGTCTGCTCCTTTGGTTATTTTTGCTTGGTCTTTTCCATTTCCTTGACTTCTTCCGGCGTGGCAATGGTCACCAGGCCTTCGGCGATTTCCTTCAGCGCAATGGAAACCGGCTTGTTGGAATCGCACTTCACCAGGGCAGGCGCCCCATTCACCAGCTGGCGGGCCCGCTTGGAGGCCATAATCACCAGGGCATACTTGCTGCCGACTTTGTCAGTCAGATAATCGATAGAGGGATCAATCATGGACATAATGCATACTCTCCTTTACTTCTCCTGCGGTTTCCCGCAGTCACAGGTGCCGTTGTGGCAGATTTCGTCGACGATATAATAGGTGCGGCCCACCCGCAGGTGTTCCACATCGATGATTTTGCTGACTTTGTCCGTGGCCTTTTCCACTTCGTCGTTGACCACGATGTAGTCATACTTGGAGGCGTAGGCCAGTTCGCTGGTGGCGGCGCTCAACCGGCGTTTGATCACGTCCACAGCGTCGGTGCCCCGGTTGTAGATCCGTTTGGACAGTTCATCCAGGGAAGGGGGAACGATGAATACGAATACACCGTCCGGAAAACTCTTCTTCACCTGCAGAGCGCCCTGGGGATCGATTTCCAGGATCACATCCAGCCCTTCGGCCAGCTTGTCCATCACATACTTCCGCGGGGTCCCGTAGTAGTTTCCGTATACAGAAGCGTGTTCCAGGAGACCCCCGTTGCGGATCATTTCCTCGAATTCATCCCGGCTCTTGAAGAAGTAGTTCACCCCGTCCACTTCTCCTTTCCGGGGCTGACGGGTGGTACAGGAAACGGAGTATGCCATATGGTCCCGTTTTTCCCGCAGTCTTGCACAGATGGTGCCCTTCCCCGCACCACTGGGGCCGCTGAGCACCAGTAGAATCCCTTCCGGTTTATTCATTCTCTTCCTCCTTCTCTTCTGCCGCATCTTCCGGGCCATCCTGGTTGAACCGGTTGGCGATGGTCTCCGGCTGCAGCGCCGACAGCACGATGTGGCCGCTGTCCATGATCAGCACAGCCCGTGTGCGCCGGCCATAGGTGGCATCAATGACAACACCCTTGTCTCTTCCGTCCTGGATGATCCGTTTGATGGGAGCGCTCTCCGGGCCGATGATGGTGATGACCCGCTGGGCGGATACGATGTTCCCAAAGCCGATGTTGATCAATTTGATGTCCATAAATTCTCTCCTAGTCTCATTGAATATTTTGGATCTGCTCGCGTACTTTCTCGATTTCGCTTTTCATGTCGACGATGGTCTGGATCATCTGGGCATCCCCTGCCTTGGAAGCGATGGTATTGGCTTCCCGGTTCATTTCCTGCACCAGAAAGTCCATCCGCCGTCCCACAGGTTTTTCTTCTGCCAGCAGACGGCCGAACTGATCCAGATGGCTGTGGAGCCGTACCATCTCTTCCGTCACGTTCACCCGGTCGGCATAAATGGCCGTTTCCTGGATGATCCGGCTCTCGTCCAGAGGACCGGTGCCCGCTTCCGCCAGAAGTTCCTTCAGCTGCCGGGTCAGCCGGGCCCGATAGGCCTTCACCGTTTCCGGGGCCCGCTGCTGCAGGCTCTCCAGCTGCCCGGTGATCCGCCCGATCCGCTCCACCACATCCCGGGAAATGTTCTCCCCTTCCGTGCGGCGCATGGCCACCAGATGGTCCAGGGCTTCGTTCACCGCCCCTTCCATGGCAGGCCACAGGGCGTCCAGGTCCAGGTCCGCCTCTTCAGGCACCAGGACTTCCGGACATCCGGCAATGAAAAACAGTTCCTGCTTGCCGGGTTCCGCCGGAACCTGGAGCAGGGACGTAAGTTCTTCCAAACTATCATGATAAGCCTTTGCCAGCCCTTTGTCAATCGTAACCTGGCGGCCTTCCGTACCCGTGTAGCTGGCATTGATGAACACATCCACATGGCCACGCTGGATCTTTGCCAGGAGAAGCTTCCGGATCCGGTTCTCCACCGGGTTCAGGAACCGGGGCATCCTCAGGTTCAGCTCTGTATACCGGTGGTTCACCGTCTTGATCTCGATGCGGAAGGAAAAATCCGGACCCTCTGCCGTACCCCGGCCGTAGCCGGTCATACTCTGTACCATGGCCCCACCTCAGTTCATGGTGGCCAGGTTCAGGACGAACTGCCGGGTGCCGCCGTATTCATCATAGGCATTCATCACCATGGGCTTGGCCGGGTTCACCTTGGACAGGTCGAAATACACATAGTACTCCAGATCCCATACATTGGCATCCTCCAGGTCCCCGCTCACCTTGTTCAGCACCTGCATATCCCGCTGGCTGGCGGAGTTCAGGTTCTTGTAATAGGGAGTCAGCACGTTCTGCCCCTGGTACAGCTTCACCTTCAGTTTGCTGGCGTCCAGTTTCACCGTGGTGCTCAGGTTTACCCCCAGGGCCAGCACCCCGTCGTACTGTTTGGCCACCTTCATGCCCTGGTCAACCGTAGGGGTATCCCCGTTATTGGCGGTGCTGCGGGCATCTACCGCGGCGGTCAGATACGGAGTATAGACCACCACCCGTTCCCGCAGGCCATAGGGATTCATCTGTTTCCGGTCATAAACCGTCCAGGGGGCCAGCACTTCACTGAGAGACGCCCCTTTCCGTTCCACCCCGTACGCCTGGGCGGACTGCACCGCGTTAGGGGTCAGGGGTACCATGGCAAATGCAGGCTGGGAAAACAGCAGGCAAAGCGCTGCCACTACACCCAATTTCTTCATTGTATCCTCTCCTTTACAGTTTGACCGAACGTTCATTGATGGGTATACTAATCTTATATATTATAACGAATTTAACGAAGCCGTGCAAATTTTGGAGGAAACCATGAATTTAGAAGGAATCACCCTGCAGCTGCTCACCCGGGAACTGTCCCGGGCCCTGGGCGGCGGCAAGATTTTCAAGATCTTTATGCCCAGCCGGGCGTCCCTGCTCCTGCAGGTGAATGCCCTGAACCAGACCCGGAACCTGCTCATCGATATGAATGGGGCTTCGCCGCTCATCACCCTGCCCAAAGCCCTGCCCGAACGGCCCGACCTGCCCCCTGCCTTCTGCATGCTGCTGCGTAAGCACCTGGAGGAAGGCCGGATCGCCGGCGTGCACCAGTACGGCCTGGACCGGGTGCTGATCCTGGACGTGGACCTGATCGGCGCCGAGCGGAAGATCATCACCAAAAAGCTGATCCTGGAGCTGACGGGAAAGAACAGCAACATCATCTTCACCGATGAAAACGGCATCATCCTGGACGCCCTGCGCCATGTGACCCGGGCCCAGAGCCGGGTGCGCCAGATCCTGCCCAACCTGCCCTACACCTTTCCTCCTGCCCAGGAGGGACTGGATTTCCTGCAGGAAAGTCCCAACGCCCTCCGGCAGGCCGTGGTGGCCCAGGGGGACGTGGACCTGGTACGGGCCCTGATCACCGCCACCGTGGGCATCGGCAAGGCCACGGCCCAGGAAGTGGCCCTGCGCAGCGGCATCACAGGTCCGGTGAACCTGCTGGACCTGCCCTCTGCCCGGAAGCTGGAAGAAACCCTGGCCGGGCTGCAGAGGGAAATCAGAGAGCGGCTGGAAGGAAACGATCCCACGGTCATCGCCCAGATCGACCCCCGGAACCGGATGAAGAACCTGGTGCCCTATGTGCCCCATATCCATCCGGACTGGAAACAGCAGTCCTTCCCCTCCCTGCTGGATGCCATGGCCTACAGCGCCTCCCTGGTGCCGGTGCAGATCCCCGACAAGGATGTACTCACCAAACTGGTGGCCGCCCAGGAAGCCAAAACAGAAAAGAAGCTGAAATACCTGGCCCAGGACCTGGCCCGGGCGGAAAACGCCGATGCCCAGAAAGTGATCGCCGACACCCTGATGACCTACGGCTGGTCCCTGCAGAAGGGGCAGACGAAATGCACCCTGAACAGCATCTATGACAACAAGCCCCTGCATATTGCCCTGGCGCCGGAACTGACCCCTATGGAAAACGCCCAGGCCTACTACAAACGGTACAACAAGTTCAAACGGGCCGTGGGCGAGATCCAGCAGCAGCAGAAAGAGGCGGAGGAACTGCTGGAATACCTCCAGAGCCTGGAAGTCTCCCTGGGCACCGCCTCCACCAAGGGAGAGATTGCCGAGATCAAACAGGAAGTCATCGCCCTGGGGCTTTTGCCCGCTCCCCGGAAGAAGCAGCCCAGCCAGAGCCGCAGTACCCCCCTGAAGGTGCAGCTCACTCCGGAAACCTTCTTGTACATCGGCAAGAACAACCGGCAGAACGATGAAGTCACCTTCAAACTGGGCCGGGGCAGCGATCTGTGGTTCCACGCCAGGAACATGCCCGGCTCCCATGTGATCCTGAAGACCACCCTGCCCCAGGCCCGGGAAGAGGACATCCTGACGGCCGCCCGTCTGGCTGCCGGCTTCAGCCGGGGAAAGGCAGCCGACCGGGTACCGGTGGATTACACGGAAAAACGGCTGGTGAAAAAGCCCAGCGGGGCCAAACCCGGTTTCGTGATCTATACAGGTCAGACCACTCTTTTTGTTAAACCTTGTACAACTGTCCCCGAGAAAAATCATTGATTTCTTTTTTCGTTGACAGCCATTACATTTCGTGCTAGATTAAGCGTTACAACTTTAAAAAACTGCAATGGTTCAAGAGAAGAAAAGAGGAATAGTATGAGAAGTACGATTGTGAAAAAAGGTACGACCCGCGCGGCCCATCGTTCCCTGTTCTATGCAATGGGGTATACGGAAGACGAATTGAAGAAACCCCTGATCGGGATTTGCAACGCCCAGAACGAAATTATCCCGGGGCATATGGATCTGGATCGAATTGCCAAGGCCGTGAAATACGGCGTGCTGGAAAACGGTGGTACTCCCATTGAATTCCCGTCCATCGGCATCTGTGACGGCATCGCCATGGGCCACGATGGCATGAAATATCCCCTGGCCAGCCGGGAACTGGTGGCTGACAGCATCGAAGCCGTTGCCAACGGCCACGCTTTCGATGCCCTGGTGCTGATCCCCAACTGCGACAAAATCGTCCCCGGCATGCTCATGGCTGCAGCCCGGCTGAACATCCCCACTGTGGTGGTCAGCGGCGGACCCATGCTCCCCGGCCGGTACCATGGCAAAGACATCAGTGTCAGCACTGTGTTCGAAGCTGCCGGCCGTTTCGCAGCAGGCAAGATCGACAAGGAAGAACTGTCCGAGATCGAACACTGTGCCTGCCCGGGCTGCGGCTCCTGCGCCGGCCTGTTCACGGCCAATACCATGAACTCCCTGACAGAAGTCCTGGGCATGGGCCTGCCGGGCAACGGCACCATCCCGGCCGCCTATCAGGGCGCCCGGATCGCCCTGGCCAAAGCAGCCGGCAAACAGGTCATGGAAATGCTGAAAAAGAACATCTGCCCCAGAGACATCATGACGGAAAAAGCCTTCCACAATGCCATCACGGTGGATATGGCCATGGGTGGTTCCACCAACACGGCCCTGCACCTGCCGGCCATCGCCCATGAAGCCGGTGTGGACCTGCCCCTGGAACTGTTCGATGAGATCAGCAAGAAGACTCCGTACCTGACCAAGCTGAGCCCCGGCGGTACCTTCCACATGATCGATGTCCAGGAAGCCGGCGGTATCCGTGCTGTCATGAATGAACTGGCCAAACACGGCCTCATTGAAGAAGACTGCATGACCGTCACCGGCAAGACCGTGGGCGAAAATATCAAGGGTGCCAGGATTCTTCGTCCGGAAGTGATCCACACCTACGAGGAACCGGTGCGCAGAACCGGCGGCATTGCCGTGCTGAAGGGCAACCTGGCCAAAGACTGCTCTGTGGTCAAGGAAAGCGCCGTGGCTCCGGAAATGCTGAAGCACTCCGGTCCTGCCCGGGTATTCGACTCCGAGGATGAAGCCATCGAAGCCATCGTAGGCAAACAGATCAAACCGGGGGATGTGGTGGTCATCCGCTATGAAGGGCCCAAAGGCGGCCCGGGCATGCGGGAAATGCTGAACCCCACCGCCGTGATCACCGGCATGGGCCTGGGCAAATCCGTTGCCCTCCTGACCGACGGCCGGTTCTCCGGTGCCACCCAGGGTGCCTGCATCGGCCATATTTCTCCGGAAGCCCGGGAAGGCGGCAACATCGCCCTGGTGGAAGAAGGAGATATCATCGACATCGATATCCCCAACCGGACCCTGAACGTACGGGTCAGCGACGAAGAACTGGCCAAACGGAGAGAGAAATGGGTCTGCCCGGCTCCCAAGGTGAAGAAAGGATACCTGGCCCGGTATTCCTACCTGGTTTCCTCCGCCGCACAGGGTGCTGTGCTGAAATTCAACTGAAGCAGTCACTAGTCTGCAGCTTATGGAAAGAACCCGTTCCCTTTTTTGGGAACGGGTTCTTTTTATGCAAAAATCATTTGCTCTCGAAGAACGCCTGATAGGCTCTGAAGGTTTCGTAGGCATCGGCCTTGCTCAAAAGGTCATAGGGAGAATGCATGCTCAGCATGGCAGTGCCGCAATCCACCACTTCGCAGCCCCAGTCGGCCAGCATGAAGGCGATGGTCCCGCCGCCGCCCTGGTCCACCTTGCCCAGTTCGCCGATCTGCCAGGCCACGCCGGCCTCATTGAAGATCTTCCGCACCTTCTGGATGAACTCGCTGTTGGCGTCGTTGCTTCCGCCCTTTCCCCGGGCCCCGGTGTATTTGGTCAGGGCCACGCCGTAGCCCAGGAGTGCCGAATTGTCCTTTTCCGTCACTTCCGGGAACATGGGATCCATGCAGCTGTTCACATCCGCGGACAGCATCTCGCTGTTTTCCATGGTCTCGTAGAAGTCCAGCAGGGTCCCCCGATCCTGCATAGCCAGCAGCTTCATGATGAACTTCACGAAATAAGAGGACTGCATGCCTGTGTTGCCGTAGGAACCGATTTCTTCCTTATCGGTAAACAGGGCAGCCTGTGTCTTCACCCCCGGTTTGGCTTCCAGCAGGGCTTGCAGATTGGCATAGGAACACACCCGGTCGTCCTGGCCGTAGGCGGCAATCAGGGAACGGTCGAAGCCCACATCCCGGCTCTTCAGGGCCGGCACCAGTTCCAGCTCGGCCGTGGTGAAATCCTCTTCCTCCACCCCATAGGTATCCTTCAGCAGTTTCAGCAGGGCATCTCTGGCCTTTTCGTCCCTGTCCGTATGGGTGCCGATGATGGCCTGGAGCTGCTCGCCGGTAATGCCTTCCGCCAGGGTCTTCTTCATCTGGTCCTGGGCCATGTGGATCAAAAGGTCCGTAATGTAGAACACCGGGTCCTGTTCATCCATGCCGATGTTCACTTCGATCTGGCGTCCGTCCTTTGTATAGATCACACCCACAAGGGCCAGGGGGATGCAGGGCCACTGGTACTTCTTGATGCCGCCATAATAATGGGTGCGGAAGTACACCACTCCATCCTGTTCGTGGACCGGATTGCCCTTCAGGTCCAGCCGGGGGGAATCGATATGGGAGCCCACGATCTTCAGGCCCTCATGCACCGGTTCTTTGCCGATGACGGCCAGGATGCAGGCTTTTCCTTTCTGGTTCCAGTAGACCTTGTCCCCGGGTTTCAGTTCTTTGCAGTCATACAGAGGCTTGAAGCCGGCCTTCTCAGCCTGGGCCAGGATTTCTTTCACCGCCAGCCGTTCACTGCGGGCCTTGTCCAGGAAATGTTTATAGGTTTCGCCATAGGTCATGACGGCCTGGCGTTCTTTTTCGCTCATGCGAGCCCATACAGGCTCTTTGCGGCTATAGGTTTCTTCCATGTTGTTTTCTCCTTCTGACAATACCGATCCATGTCCGGTACATTGATTCCACAGGTCTGGGGCCGGAACGTTTACCGGTCTCACAGCCCTTCCTTTGCTTTCAGCACCCGGTACAGGGCTTCTTCCACCCGGTCTTCCGGCAGGCTGCCCTCTGCGATGGCCCTGGTGAGGCCCCGGTGCACCTGGCGGATCCATTCCGGATTGTGGCAGATCATCACCAGATCCGCCCCGGCCTGGATGGCCTGTACACCGGCCTGTTCCATGCCCACGTGTTTGGAGATGGCCCCCATCCCCAGGTCATCGGTCATGACGATGCCCTTGTACTGCAGCTTTCCCCGGAGCAGATCCGTCATGATGGCTTTGGAAAGAGAAGCGGGATGTGCCCTGTCAAAAGCCGGATACCGCACATGGGTCACCATGATGGCGAAGACCTGGGGCGGGAATTTTTCCATGGCATCCTGGAAGGGCTTTACATCCTCCCGGAGCAGTTGTTCCTGCCTGGCGTCCACCACCACTTCATCCTGGTGGGTATCCGCCTGTCCCTTTCCCAGCCCGGGGAAATGTTTCAGGGTGGCCAGCAGATGGGCTTTCCGGTATCCGGTCAGGGCCCCTTCCACGAACTTGGATACCGTGGCGGCATGGCGGCTGTAGGACCGTTCATTGGCACTGCCCAGATCTGCCACCGGCGCCAGGTTCAGGTTGAATCCCAGGGATTTCAGTTTTCCTGCCGTCTGCTGGGCCCATTGCTCTGCCTGTCGGGGATCTTCGGTGCGTCCGAGGGCAGCCTCACTGGGCGGCGGTTCCAGGAACCCTTTCATCCGGGTCACCTGTCCCCCTTCCTCATCCACACCGATGAGCAGCCGGCTCTCCGTGGAAAGGCTCTGGAGCTTTCCGGTAAGCTGCCGGGTCTGTTTCGCCGAGGCCAGGTTGCTGTCGAACAGGATCACACCACCGTACTGGTTCTGCTTCATCTCTTTGACAAAAGCCTCACTGGGTTCCGTACCTTCCAGCCCCACCAGCATCAGCTGGCCGGCTTTCTGGGATGGAGTCATGGCGTGGATTTTTTCCACAATGGGATCTTTCGGAGTTTCCGATTCCTGTTTTTCCTGCCCGGGCATGGGCCGCAGCATGGTCAGAGCCCCCAGGAGCCCGATCCCCAGCAGGCAGACAATCAGTTTCTTCATACAATCTTCCTTTGAAACAAAAAGGCTGCCGCACCCTTGTTGCGGCAGCCTTGAAAAGGTCTTACTTGTTCATGAATACCGGTTTCCGTTTTTCTAGGAAAGCCTTCATGCCTTCCTTCTGGTCCAGCGTTGCGAAGCAGGTACCGAATACCTGGGCTTCGTAGTTCAGACCGGATTCCAGGTCCATGTTCAGCCCTCTGTTGATGGCATCCTTGGCACAGGCAATGGCAATGGGCGCCTTCTTCATGATCTTCCGGCAGACTTCTTCTGCCATGGTATACAGTTCTTCCGGTTTGCATACCCGGTTCACCAGGCCGATCCGATGGGCTTCCTCCGCATCGATCATGGCCCCGGTGTAGATCATTTCCTTGGCATACCCTTTGCCGATCAGCCGGGCCAGGCGCTGGGAACCACCGAACCCGGGGATGATCCCGTAGTTCACTTCCGGCTGGCCAAATTTGGCCGTAGTGGAAGCAAACCGGAAATCACAGGCCATAGCCAGTTCACAGCCGCCGCCCAGGGCATAGCCGTTGACCGCAGCAATGGCCACCACCGGCAGTTTTTCGATGGCATCGAACACTTCATGGCCCAGGTTGGAGAAGGTACGACCTTCTACAGCCGTCATGGTGCTCATGGCCTTCAGATCAGCACCGGCCACAAAAGCCTTATCCCCGGCCCCACGGATGATCACAGCCTTGACAGCCGGATCCGTGGCCAGTTTGCCAAAGCAATCCTTCATTTCCAACAGCGTGGGAGTATCCAGCGCATTCAGGAATTTGGGACGGTTCACAGAAACGGTGGTCACCCCGTCTTCTGCAATTTCTACCAGCAAATCCTTGTACTCGTACATGGCAGACACCCACTTTCAATTATTTGTTGTAATCGTAGAACCCTTTACCCGTCTTGCGACCCAGGTAGCCAGCTTCCACCATCTTTCTCAGCAGAGGAGCCGGACGATATTTGGGATCGCCGAAGCCTTTGTACAGGACTTCCATGATGGCCAGGACCGTATCGTTACCGATCAGGTCGGACAGAGCCAGAGGTCCCATGGGATGGTTGAAGCCCAGTTTGGCCACAGCATCGATGTCTTCCTTGCTGGCAACGCCTTCGCTCAGGGTAAAGATGGCTTCGTTGATCATGGGGATCACGATCCGGTTGCCCACGAACCCGGGAGCATCATGGACTTTCACAGGGTTCTTGTCCAGAGCCTTGGCCAGTTCATACACTTTGTTGAAGGTATCTTCAGAAGTCCCCAGGCCTTTGGTCACTTCCACCAGCTTCATCACAGGAGCCGGATTGAAGAAGTGCATGCCGATGAATTTGTCCGGACGGGAAGTGCCGGCACCCAGCATGGTGATGGAAACAGAAGAGGTGTTGCTGGCGATGATGGCATCCTTCGGCAGCTTTTCGTCCAGTTCTTTGAAGATTCCTTGTTTGATCTTGATGTTTTCCGTAGCGGCTTCAATGGCCATATGCACATCGCAGGCTTCCGGAGTCAGATCCACAACACCATGGATGCGGCTCATGGTGGCTTTCTTGTCGTCTTCAGTGATGCGGCCCTTGGCTACACTGTGATCCAGGGCTTTTTCAATCTTGGCGATGCCGCGGTCTACGAATTCTTGTTTGATATCTCTCAGCGTCACTTCCACCCCATGGGCAGCCATGACTTGAGCAATGCCGCTGCCCATTTGGCCAGCGCCGATAACCATAACTTTCTTCAGTTCCATGATAACAATCTCCTTTACCCTTCATTTCGGGCCGAAGCCCGAATCGTATCAATCAGGCAGCATGCGGATTGCTCCGGAACTGCCAGCTTCTGAAAATGTCAAGCTTTGAAGATTCCAGTATTTGTAAAGCAAGGGCTGGCAATATACCAGCCCTTGAGCCGTCCTCTCACAGGAAGGGGATGGAATTATTTCTTTTTGTCTCTCAGCAGAGCACGAGAGGTTACGATACGCATAACCTGGTTGGTGCCTTCGTAGATTTGGGTGATCTTGGCGTTACGCATATACCGTTCAGCAGGATAGTCAACGGTGTAGCCATAGCCGCCGAAGATTTGTACAGCATCCGTGGTCACTTCCATGGCAATATCGGAAGCATAGCATTTGGCCATGGCAGCCGCTTCAGAGAAGGGTTTGCCTTCCTGTTTCAGCATGGCTGCGTTGTAAACCAGATACCGGGCAGCTTCGATCTTGGTGGCCATGTCAGCCATCATGAATTGCAGAGCCTGGAATTTGGAAATCGGACGACCGAACTGTTCCCGTTCTTTGGAGTATTTCACAGCAGCAGCCAGAGCGCCTTCAGCAATACCCAGAGCCTGAGCAGCTACGCCGATACGGCCACCATCCAGGGTTTCCATAGCGATCTTGAAGCCTTCGCCTTCTTTGCCCAGCAGGTTTTCTTTGGGAACTTCGCAGTCTTCGAAGATCAGTTCAGCGGTGATGGAGGTGTGGCCGCCCATCTTGTCTTCCAGTTTGCCGAAGCGGAAACCGGGCATGCCTTTTTCTACGATGAAAGCGGAGATACCATGTACACCCTGGCTCTTGTCAGTCATGGCGAAGATGACATACGTATCAGCTTCTTTACCGTTGGTGATGAAGATCTTGGAGCCGTTCAGGATGTATTTGTCACCCTTCAGGACCGCAGTGGTCTGTTGGGCGGAAGCATCGGTCCCGGCAGAAGGTTCGGTCAGGCCGAAAGCACCCAGATGGGTCCCTTCGCAGATCGGGGCCAGGTATTTTTGTTTCTGTTCTTCCGTACCGAACAGAGCGATAGGAGTGGCGCACAGAGAAACATCTGCGGACAGGGTGATACCCGTACCATCATCCACTTTGGACAGTTCTTCCACAGCCAGGATATAGCTCAGGACATCCAGGCCCATGCCGCCGTATTCTTCGGGGAAGCAAACGCCGCCGAAACCGGTTTCCAGCATCTTGTTGATCAGGTTGCGATCGAAGGTGTGGTTCTTGTCTCTTTCTTCTACCGTAGGAGCCAGGAATTTTTCAGCAAAATCCTTGGCCATGTCTTTGATCATTTGTTGGTCTTCCGTCAGATTGAAATCCATGGTGTATACCTCTCTTTTCCCTAATAGAAATTTAGAGGGAGCTCCGCATCCAGGAAGCATCGCTCCCTGAATGGATTACAGCATTTCAACGACTGCAGCCGTACCCATGCCACCGCCGATGCACAGGGTAGCCAGGCCCCACTTCTTGTCTCTGTGTTTCAGAGCATACAGCAGGGTTACCAGGATACGGGCGCCGGAGCAGCCGATGGGGTGACCCAGGGCAATGGCGCCGCCGTTGACGTTGGTTTTGTTCCAATCCAGACCCAGTTCTCTACCCACTTCTACGGTCTGGGCAGCGAAAGCTTCGTTGGCTTCCACCAGATCCATGTCCTTGACTTCCTTGCCGGCTCTGGCCAGAGCTTTACGGCTTGCAGGGATGGGCCCGATGCCCATGATGGCAGGATCCACACCGGCAGAAGCATAGGAAACGATCTTGGCCATGGGTTTGATTCCCAGTTCTTTGGCCTTGTCAGCGCTCATGATAACCAGAGCAGCGCCGCCGTCGTTCAGGCCGGAAGCGTTACCGGCCGTAACAGTGCCGCCTTTTTTGAAGGCCGGACGCAGTTTGGCCAAGACTTCCATGGTCGTCCCTTCTCTGGGGAATTCATCGGTATCGAAGACTTTTTCGCCTTTTTTGGTTTTAATGGTTACAGGAACGATTTCTTCTTTAAAAGCACCTTTCTTGATGGCTTCAATGGCTCTGGCCTGGGAACGGCAGGCCACTTCATCCTGGTCTTCCCGGGTTACGCCGAATTTTTCAGCCACGTTTTCAGAAGTGATGCCCATGTGATAGTCGTTGAATGCATCCCACAGACCATCGCGGATCATCACATCCACCATCTTCTGGTCGCCCATTTTCATGCCCCAGCGAGCTTTGCCGGGAACCGTGAACGGAGCGTTGGACATGCTTTCCATACCACCGGCCACTACGATGTCATTGTCACCGGCCAGAATGGATTGGGCAGCCAGTTCCACGCATTTCAGCCCGGAACCGCAAACCTTATTGACCGTAAAAGCAGGTACTTCCACCGGCAGACCGGCAAAAATAGCAGCTTGTCTTGCAGGGTTCTGGCCCAGCCCGGCCTGCAGGACGTTGCCCATGATGACTTCGTCCACCAGTTCGGGCTTCACATTGGCTCTCTTCAGAGCCTCCTTGATGACCACAGCACCCATTTGCGGAGCAGACAGGGGAGTCAGGCTGCCGCCGAACTTGCCAATGGCCGTTCTTACAGCACTTGCAATTACAACTTCACGCATAACAAACCATCCCTTCTTGATTTGATTTGAAACAATGATTGTATCGATGAAATGACGGATGGAAATAAGCCTGATCCGCCATCACACTGATCGAAAAGAAAGTATTGCAATCAGGCTTTACTTATGTGTTTGATTATACACTAATTATAACGCACACTCAACCCATTTTCAATGTTTTCGTAGTTTACCAAAAAACAAGGTAAAATCAGCACTCTGTTAAATCCATTTCTGGAAGACCGTTTGTCCCTTGTCTGACCGGCCCAATGTACCGGCCCGACAGCCCTCCATCTGGTTACCAGCCGGCGAAATACTTGCGAAAAATCGTCAGGACCAGGAACACCCCCAGGCCGATCAGGGCAAACCCCAATAAGGTCGGCAGCAGGAAAATCACACAGAAAATGATCAGGGCCAGCACCAGCACGGCACGTCCGTTCAGTTTCACCAGATCCCATATCCGTCTCCATCGGGCCTTCCTGGCCTGCTGCTGCTCCTTCCGGCGCAGGTTCTCCTGGTCGTACACCCTGTAATCGTCCCGGCTGCTCTCTTCCGGGCCGGTCTCGATGGTCACCCCGCTAAAAGAGTCGCGTTCCTCCTCACTGAGCACCTGGGCTTCCACATCGTCGTTGGAGGCTCCGCAGCCGGGGCAGGCATCCAGGTCATCGGGGTATTCCAATCCGCAATGCTTACAAATCATGGTGTATTACTCCTACACAAACTTGGAAAACAGCATGAGAAAGCCCAGCTCGTCCAGATACCGGGGGTCCGATGGCTCCAGCTTCAGCTGGGTACGGATTTCCATATAGGCCCGGTTCAGGTTCTGGTTGGAGACCCCGTAGGTCTCCAGGAAAAAGGGCTTCTTCTGGGCCGCCCGTTTCTCGTTGATTTCCAGGAAATTCTCCAGCAGAGCCGAAGCCCACACCTGGGGTTCGAAACCGCCCACAAAGGGCTCCCGTGCCAGGAAATCCTGCCACATATGCCGCACCAGTTCCACGTCGTAGTCGCTGCGACCGCTGACCAGCAGCAGCTCCTGGGCCAGTTTCTCCACCACGGTGAGCTTCTCCGGCAGGGGCCGGGGCTGGTATCTGTCCTGGCGGGTGGTATAGGGGAAACTGCAACCCGCCGGGTTCTGGCTGATCTGGCGCAGGATGGTCCGGCACACCAGGGATTCCCGTTCCAGGAATTCCGCCCAGTCCACTCCTGGCCGCTGCACATCGTACCAGTCCCGGCACTGGTTCAGCACTTCCAGCAGCCGTTTCCGGGCCAGAGGCTTCAGTACGAAGGTCTGCAGATAGTTCATGCCCATGCTCCGGTTGTAGAACACATGGCCCATGTACACCCGGTCTTCCAGAGGAGCATCCCCTTCCAGGGGAAAAGCCAGGAAATAGGGCTCCCCGGTAAGGAAATCCCGGCAGACGAACCGGTCCTCATCCACCATTTCCTCAATGGTGAAGATGGACAGGAAGCCCATGCACAGCTCGTTCACCAGCTGGGGATAGGCACTGTTCCCGTGGCGCCGGAAATATTCCAGGGGAATGATATCCCCTTCGATCAGATGATAATCGAAGAGGAAGTAGTCCCAGTAACCCCGCCAGAACCGGTCCATTCCGTCGTTTTCCACATCCAGGACTCCCTGGGAATACTCGTACAGGGTCACTGACCGTTCGAAATCCAGGTTGAATTCCTCTTTCTGGAAGAACTGATGGATCTCTCCCATGAGCCCGTTCAGGGATTCTCCGGCGTTCAGGAAGACCCGTCCCTCCGAGGGTGGGGCACTTTTCCGTTCCCGTTTCTCTTCTCCGGGCAGGTAGTTCCCGTTCCTGTCGATGATGGCCAGGGTACCGTCATCCTTCAGCAACTGCTGCCGGGCCAGGTAGGGCGCCAGAGAATTCTCCAGCTTCCCCTGCTGCTTCAGGAACACGAAAAAGGTGCCCACCGTGTCCAGGAAATCCCGTACAGAATCATAGCTGATCTGATAGTCCACCACATTCCGGCCGCACCAGGAGACCATGTCGATCACGTTGTCCTCCGTCATCTCGTCCAGGGTCATTTCAGCATTCTCGATATAGATGCACAGCATCACCAGCAGTTCCCAGCGGTGCTGCAATTCCCGGTCACAGATTCCGTGCCAGGCCAGATGCCGGAAATAGGCTTCCATATCCGCCTGGGGGATCACCTGTTCCCAGCCTGCATCGTTTCGGTAAAATTCTTCGATTGCGTCATAGACATTCGCCACTATGGTTCACCTTGCTTCTTTCGGAAGGGCTGTCAGCACAGCTCTTCCCTGTTACAGGATCCGGGAGGGACAGACATCCACCACAGGACAGGCCGTGCATTCAGGTTTGCGCGCCCTGCAGCATTTGCGGCCGTGCCAGATGAACCAGTGATGGGCCTCCCCCCACTGCTTTCTGGGGATCAGCTTCATCAGATCCTGTTCCACCGCCAGAGGGGTCTCTCCGGTGGAAAGCCCCAGCCGGTGGGCCACCCGGAACACATGGGTATCCACAGCGATGGCCGGCTGGCCAAAGGCCACACTCAGCATCACATCCGCCGTCTTCCGTCCCACGCCAGGCAGGCTCATCAGGCTCTTCATATCCCGGGGGACCTCCGAATGGAACTCCTCCACCAGTTTGTGACACAATCCCAGGATATTCTTCGCCTTGGAGCGGAACAGACCGCAGTCCCTGATCTTTCCCTCCAGCTGTTCCTGGGTCAGGCTGCCCAGCTTCTCCGGGGTATCATACTCCGGGAACAGCCGGGCCGTCACCTTGTTCACCCGCTCGTCCGTGCACTGGGCCGACAGCACCACCGCCACCAAAAGCTCAAAAGGCGTGTGGTAGTGGAGGGCTGTCCCCTGCCCCCTGTACGTCTCTTCCAGGCCTTTGAGGACGGCCTGAATCCGTTCTTTCTTACGCATATCAGTTGGTCAGGCTCCGGATCGGTGCCGGGATCCGCCCGCCCCGGTTGATGAACACATCCGGTTTGAACGGATTCACGGAGATGATGGGAGCGTACCCCAGCAGGCCGCCGAATTCCACCTTGTCGCCCACTTTCTTGCCGGGCACAGGGATCAGACGGACTGCGGTGGTCTTGTTGTTGATCATGCCCACAGCCGCTTCATCGGCGATGACCGCAGAGATGGTGGCCGCCGTGGTGTCGCCGGGCACTGCGATCATATCCAGGCCCACGGAGCACACACAGGTCATGGCTTCCAGTTTCTCAATGGTCAGAGAGCCCTTTTCCACTGCCGCAATCATGCCTGCATCTTCCGACACCGGAATGAAGGCACCGCTCAGGCCGCCCACATAGCTGGAGGCCATCAGGCCGCCCTTCTTCACCGCATCGTTCAGCATGGCCAGCGCCGCCGTAGTACCCGGGCAGCCGCAGGATTCCAGGCCGATTTCCTCCAGGATATGGGCCACAGAGTCGCCCACAGCCGGCGTAGGAGCCAGGGACAGATCGATGATCCCGAACTGGGTGTTCAGCCGTTTGGCCGCTTCCTGGGCCACCAGCTGGCCCACCCGGGTGATCTTGAAGGCCGTCTTCTTGATGGTTTCTGCCACCACGCCGATATCCTGGCCGCGGACGGCTTCCAGGGCATGTTTCACCACCCCGGGGCCGGATACGCCCACGTTGATCACTGTTTCCGGTTCCGTGACCCCATGGAAGGCACCGGCCATAAACGGGTTATCCTGGACCGGGTTGCAGAAGATCACCAGTTTGGCGCAGCCCAGGGCATCCTGGTCAGCCGTCAGCCGGGCCGTTTCCTTCACCACTTCGCCCATTTCCTTCACGGCATCCATGTTGATGCCGGCCTTGGTGGAACCGATGGCCACGGAAGAGCAGACAATGTCCGTGGTGGCCAGGGCTTCGGGGATGGATTGAATCAGGGTGCGATCCCCATGGGTATAGCCTTTTTCCACCAGGGCGCTGAAGCCGCCGATGAAGTTGACGCCCACCGCCTTGCCTGCATCATCCAGGGCCTTGGCCAGGGGGACAAAGGAATCGGTTTTGCAGGATTCGCCCACGATGGAAATCGGGGTCACGGAAATCCGTTTGTGGATGATGGGCACACCCAGTTCCGCTTCCAGTTCCTCGCCCACTTTCACCAGATCTTTGGCTTTCGTGGTGATCTTATCGTAAATTTTCTGTGCGCATACGTTCACATCCGGATCGGCGCAGTCCCGCAGGCTGATGCCCATGGTGATGGTCCGCACATCCAGATTGTTCTGGGTGATCATCCGGGTGGTTTCCAAAACGTCTTTGATTTCGTAGAACATGGATTGTCGCTGCCTCCTTAGATGCGGTGCATGGCGGTGAAGATTTCTTCACTCTGGACACGGATTTCCAGGCCCAGGCTCCTGCCCAGGGCAGACGCCTTTTCCTTCAGGTCCTGTACAGACACTTTGGCATTGTCCAGGTCACCGATCAGGACCATGTTGAAGAAGCCGTTGTCGATATTCTGATTGATATTCAGGATATTGACATTGTTGTCTGCCAGCAGGGTGCTGGCTTTTGCAATGATACCCACTTTATCCACACCAACGATAGTCATAACGATACGCATAGAAAACATCCTTTCTGTTTTTGAGAGACTCCAAAATTGTAGTTGTACGGGAGTTTACAATCTATTATACGATAAAAACCGCTTCTCTTCAACGGACACTGAACATTCCACGGTTTTTTTACAAAATTCCGCTGTCGGTGGATGTTTCTTCCCTGTCGGGAAATAGGCTGATTTTCCAACGACCAATTCCCGATTTTCCCCTGTATCATTTGAAACAAACATTAAAAACTTTTCCTATAAAATCATTCGACTAAAAACCATTCCTGTGATATGATAGGGATATGGAATATTGATTGTCTATTTTCAAGGAGGATGGATCATGCAGGAATACAAACCCGTTAAATCTGGGAAAGTGCGTGAAATTTACGATCTGGGCGACAGCCTGATCATGGTGGCTTCCGACCGGATCTCCGCGTTCGACCACATTCTGAAGAACACCATTACGGACAAGGGTGCCGTCCTGACCCAAATGTCCAAATTCTGGTTCGACCTGACGAAGGACATCATCCCCAACCACATGATCAGTGTGGATCCGGCGGATATGCCCGAATTCTTCCGTACCCCGGAATTCGCCGGCAAGAGCATGAAATGCCGCAAGCTGAACATGATTCCCGTAGAATGCATCGTTCGTGGCTACATCACCGGCAGCGGCTGGGAATCCTACAAAGAAAACGGTACCGTCTGCGGCATCAAGATGCCCGAAGGCCTGAAAGAATGCCAGAAGCTGCCTGAACCGCTGTTCACCCCCAGCACCAAGGCAGAACTGGGCGATCACGATGAAAACATCACCGAAGAACAGTGCGTGACCTACCTGGAAAAGAGATTCCCGGGCAAAGGCGCTGAATACACCAAGGCCATCAAAGATGCCACCATCGCCCTGTACAAAAAATGTGCAGACTATGCCTACAACCGGGGCATCATCATCGCCGACACCAAATTCGAATTCGGACTGGACGAAAAGGGCAACGTGGTCCTGGGCGACGAAATGCTGACCCCGGACAGCTCCCGGTTCTGGCCGCTGAAGGGCTACGAAGCCGGCAAGAGCCAGCCTTCCTACGACAAGCAGTTCGTCCGTGACTGGCTGAAGGCCAACCCGGACAGCGACTACCTGCTGCCCCAGGATGTCATCGACAAGACCATTGCCAAATACAAGGAAGCCTACGAATTGCTGACCGGCAAAAAGTTCAGCAAGTAAGCATAAAAAAAGGGGGTGTGGATGGATCCACACCCCCTTTTTTTATGCGATTTTCTTCAAAGCCTGTTTGTAAGCGTACAGGGCGGCACCCAGGGCCCCATTGTACTGGGCCAGAGGGCTGGTCTGGATTTCCACGCCCAGGCCCTGTTCCAGGGCTTCCCGTACCCCGTAGTTCTGGGCTACGCCGCCGGTCATCACCACATCGCCTTTCACGCCCACCCGCTGGGCCAGGCCCACCACACGGCTGGCCACGGAACGGTGGACCCCATCGATGATGTCTTCCTTGGTTGCCCCCTTGGACAGCTGGCTGATGACTTCACTTTCGGCGAACACGGTGCAGGTGGAGCTGATGGAGATCTTTTCCTTCGCTCTGGCGCCCAGGGCTGCCAGGTCCCCCACCTTCACTTCCAGGATCCCGGCCATGACGTCCAGGAACCGGCCGGTGCCGGCCGCACATTTGTCGTTCATCTGGAAGTTGGTCATGGTGCCGTTTTCCACATGGATGACCTTCACATCCTGGCCGCCGATGTCGATGACCGTATGCACGTTGGGCCAGATGAAGCTGGCGCCCATGGCATGGCAGCTCAGTTCGCTCATCTGCTTGTCGGCGATGCCCTCCAGAGAGTTCCGCCCATAACCCGTAGCCAGGGTGAAGTCCATATCTTCCCGTTTCATGCCGGCATTCTTCAGCACTTCTTCAATGGAACGGGCCGGACCGGTGGTACCGGTACCCACCGGAACCAGGGACTTGGCCACGATATCCCTGCCATCCTTCAGAATCACGCATTTGGAAGCCGTAGAACCCACATCGATACCCAACGTATAAATTGCCATCACACATCGTCCTTTCCGCTTGTAAGCAGCTGTAAGCCGCTGCCGAACCATTTCTTCTTCATTGATTAGAACTATAGCACAAGAAATTCCGGCATTCAGTTGTAATTACAACGTTTCACAAAAAAAAGCCCGGAGAGTTTTATTTCAGCCAGCGTAAGCTGGCTTCCATCGGCTGCAGGCTAGTGACTAGAGACCAGTGACTAATAATCATCCACCCGCATAGCGGGTGGTTTTTCCTTTTCGGGCATAGCCCTAAT
>OLFW01000112.1_pt1 | contig 79135 bp, 126 predicted proteins | sample 1605351 | NCBI WGS metagenome assembly OLFW01 (sample SAMEA3888918, study PRJEB22519) | human gut metagenome | biome: human gut; feature: human-associated habitat; material: faeces | place: Denmark | collected 2010 | reverse complement strand
CGGGTAAAAGGTTGGATTCTCCCAGTTTTTCCCTATCATCTGGATCATCGCCTCTATATGACTTTTGCAGTCTATTACTTTGATGCATTTATCCAAGACCAGTCCGCCTTCCGGGTAGGTCTTGTTATTTAGGGTATCCTGCGCCCATGAGAGCAACTCTCTGATTGATTCTTGGTCGTATTTATTATCTTCTGCCATCTTATTGAGTTATTACTAGCTTTATATTCAAAAAGTCCAAGATCTTTTCAATCTTTTCTTGTCCTAAATTCGTTTTTCCGTTAAGAAACAAGGACATGGTACTCTTTGTTACCTCTACATACTCCGCAAGATCCTTTGATTTGACATTGCGGAGTTTCATTGCTTCTTTGACTGTTTCCCGTATCATTCCATTCTCCAGTTGACTTGATCATCAATAGCTTGATCTAAAGTGTAATCACATTTAGGATATTCAGCTTCTCCCAAACCTGTACGGAGATCAACAAACCAACTTTCTTCATTTTCACTGATGATTGCATTCTCAAAACCTTCTACCGTTTTCTCAATGATTGTTTTCATATCTTTATTTTTAGTTGTTATTACTTTGTTTCTTATTTTGATGTTACAAAGATATAAATAGTTTTTGTAATATCAAACTTTAACGTTTGGATATAAAAAAGCCCGGCATGTTGTATACCGGGCGATTCCATTTTAAAAGAGGCAGTTATAATGGAAAGGAGCTCTTCACCAAATATATAATCCTCAAAGCACAAGAGATTCCTTTTATTGAGGATCATGCACGCCATATATTTTGGCGGGGAGAGTAAAAGAAGGGAGCCCTGTGCGGACAATCATATTTTGAATATACTCTCTAAAATAAGGCCAGATAAATACTGATAAACTTATCTCTTTAAAAACATCAAAGAAATCTTTTGTTATTGTAACCTCTTTTAATTTACTATATCTGACTTTAAATTCTCCAGATATAGTAAATAGTTTCTCCGCATTTTCTTGCTCGCCAATTATACCATCAAGCTTAAAGGAAGCTATAAAACAAGCATTACTTTCGGATTCAGAAAACGAGTATTTATCTTTAAAATTTAAATTGATAGAGCCTCCTTCTGATACACACTCAAACACCTTAACATTCCCATCCGAAAGAAATATATTATCTAATTTTATAGAAGTTAATATTGAAGAATATTCTTCTGGGGTAATCTTATTTTTCATATTTATACAACTGATTTAAATTCGGTATGTTCATAAAAACGAGATTGAGTAGCATTACAAAACAAGCTATTTGTTTTGTAATTAATTGAATTAAGGTTCCTTAAAATCATATCATTTTGGGCAGTAATCTTTTCATCAATCTCATCTATTTTTCTTTCACATTTCAATGAAACATCATGTTGCCCAATTCCGTATGCTAACAATTGATTAACATAAGAATTAAGGGAAACACCATTCATTTTAGCTTGTTGTATCAACGAAGAATGAACCCATGAGGATGTTCTAACTGAAAATGTACCACTTGAGTTTTGCTCATCATTTACAACTTCAGGGATAGGTTCTCCTTTTTCATACAACATTTCTATAAAAGCATCTTTTTCCTCAATAAAACTATTTAAAGCAGATACTTTATCTTCTCCTATCCCATGACAAGCATTTAGACCAAGCTCATTGCAGTATGCAACATACCACTTTTCGCCATCAAGTTCTTCTTTTTTAATAATAACATTGTACTCCAATGATTTGTAGTACTGTAAATCTTTACGTGACATAATTGTATTGGGTTAGTGAGTTATTGCTTTTTCTTTATCCTTATTATTTCAATTAATATCGGATAAAGATACTGTTTAAAATTAGTCCTCTTTATTAGGACTTCATTGCCACCTTTATGAACAACGTGTACTCCAAAATATTTGCCAGGTGTTGGAGCTAAAGGATGGTAAAATCTTTCCATAGAACCACGTGGACTATCTTGTAATTTTGCTCCAAGAAATTCTGCAATCTTAACCACATGATTAAAAGGAAGATCCACTACAGGAGCACTATAAAGATTTTCTAGTTCTTTTTCCGCATCCTCAATAGTGGTATCATCCGTTATTTTAAACTTGAATTTCATATAAAACCGAATTTTGGTTGCAAATATAATACCAATATTTTAATTTATAACAGAAAAAAGATGAAAAAAGTTCATTATCTTACTCTTATTTACACTTAGGCTCCTTTATAAGTAGAATAAAAAATCCCCGGTTACATAACCAGGGACAAACACAGAGATACAACCCTTGCAATAATCACAAAGGGAATCAGCCAATACAACCACCTTTCTAGGCGTTCCATAGCATCACCAGCAGAAGACGGCAGAAATCTGAATGATACCGGTCGTCGGCTTGATCAAGCAATATGTCCAGCTTAACGTTTCTCATTTTCGAGCACTGTTTTTATTCGTTCTTCAGTAAATCCAAATCGGGCGGCAAACTTTTTGAAAGCCTGCATCTTGTTGTTAGGGATAAGAGAATACATACTATTAATGGGAGTATCACTCTTTAATGCTTTTTGCACTTGCTTCTTTTTCATGGAATTAATGTATTAAATGTTTAACCTTGTTTTTACAGCAATTACACTCACATAGTAATGACTTCGCGTATTCCCATGTCTTTTCGATGATATCATCACCAATATACTGAATTTCTTCTCCATATGGATCTATGCCGAACGCCTGGCAGATATGGGTGGCCATGTGCCCACATTCATGCCGCCAGGACTTGGCAAACTCCTTTGGTGAAGAAGTGATAGCAATAACCATTACCGTTTCCCGTGCCCCGAAGTTGGAGTAAGTAACTCCGGTATTCAAATTGCCGGAGCTAATATTATCATACGCGGTACGGAGCATATCACCGTCGCAGCCGATGGAATGCATATTATCGAGTATTTCTTCTGTATAATATGTATCTACCGCATAGTAAACCATGCAGTTCCAGTCGTACTTGGGTAATGTAAACCGTTGCCTTATCATTTATCAAAGCATTTCGTCCCACTCAATAGGTTCTCCGGAAGCAATCATTGTTGCATACCATCTTCTCATTGTTGTTCCGTCGGGAGCATCAGGATCATCAATTGTATCCTTTATATAAAGAGCCAAATGCGCTTCATCGGGAATAGATGACTTCAGATAATCCGCCTTACCCATGTTGGCTACATACACATAATCATATAGCACATTATTTTCAAGCTTAATGCCATACCTGGTAAGTAGCTCATCTACTTTTTCTTTTGATATTGGCTCAATTCGCTCTTTTTTGCCGGTGGAAGGATTAAGCTTTTTCATGAGCGACACTGCAAACTCACACATTTTCTTATTGAAATGCCAACCAAAGTTAGACAAGTACGCTTCCATTTCTTCTGGCCTCTTATCTCTTATATCCAAAGGTTCTCTTCTCATGATTTAATAAAGTTATAGGGAGTAGAATCAATCCACTCCCTAATTAAACATTAACGGTAACGGGAATAGCGTCCTGTACCACGTACGCCACGTCTCTCGCCATAGCCGCCACGACCGGAACCACCACCATAATCACCACGTTCGCCCATCTCGTCATAACGGTCGTCGTCATCGTCATAATAACGTTCACGTCTTCCCATGCTTTCACCACCGGATAATTCTTCGATGCATTGCATCAGCTTACCACCGTATTTAAGCATCTTTTCAGCGTAGTCGGACATTTTCTCGACCTTGCTCTCGGAAATCTCAATCATCATCATACTATTGTTTTTTAGAATTGTTACTACCAGATGCCTTTTCAGAAGACTTGAAGAAATCAGCCATCATAGCCTTCAATTCGCTAAGTTCTTGCCGAAGCGCTTTATTTTCCGCTTCCTGACGCTGGCGTTCTGCAAATTCCGGATTAAGTACCTGAAGCATCTTGTCGCATGACTCCATGACGGAACGATGATGATCGACACTGCCCAATATCTCCGAGGAGCGGTTGCGCATGGCGGCAACTTCTGCATTCATCGATTCCCTTGAGCCGGATATTACCATATTCCCACCTCCGGGAAAGTTTGCATCAGCAATGTCAGACATTGCAGGTATTTTCTGAAATGTAACAGTTTGCTCACCAACCTTGATGGTCACATCAACCACCATTCTAGGAGGCTGTCCATAAGGGAGAGGCTGCTGCATAAACTCAGCAACCGGTGTAGAAACTCCGGAGACGGAGCCAACTTCTATGTATGGAGTGTTATCCTTGTGTAGGATAAAAAACTCGCTGTTTACTCTTAGATTCTGAAAAGGCATAATTTATTAACTCTTTAAAGAGCGGGATTACTCCCGCCCATTATTTTAAACTACTCCGGTAAGAATTTGCAATGTGTTGCTACCTGATTCGTAGTAGCACAGATAAATTCCGGTACCGGTAATATCCGAAGCAGTAACATCTGCGCCGGCGATCGTAGTCAGTGCTTGAGTAGCACCGTTGGTATCAAACACTACCGGCAATGTACCGGTAGTACCGGAAGGGATCGGCTGTGCCAAACGGAACAGAATCAATCCGCTAAATGGAGCAGAAAGGAACGGATGATTCCGGAAAGAGAAACGTACGTTGGTAGTACCTACGGTAACACCTGTACTTTCCAATCTGGGAATACCATTCTTATTTGCCATGATAAAAGGACTAATGAATGCCATATAATGCCTCCTTCCTTTTATCCCCAACCATTAAAATTGCCCCATGCCCCAATACCATAGTAAAGACCATCCTGAGCTGCAACGCAAGAAGGAATCCCTACAACCGGACTATAAGGCACCTTCGCTACTTCCGGCTGGTTACATTCGATTTTTGCAAGACGAGTACTCAAATCATTTAAAGCTGCACCAAGAGGAGCCGTTGCCTGTCCGACAATCTGAGAGGTCATAGCAGAACTCTTAAATGTGCTATTCTCCTCACGAAGTTTATCAATCTTGTTCTGCATTTCACGCATTTCAGCCGCACGCTGGCCGGCAAGAATCTGCTGGGTGCTATCCTTGATGGAATTTTGCAGATCACAAGTCTGACGTTGAGTTTCATATGCAACAGAAGCAAAGCCTCTTTCCTGACCAGTCGCAACACCGTTAATGGCATTTTGCAATGTGTTTGTTTGCTGACAGATCGCCAGACGGTTTTCGCAGCAGCATGAAGCAATCTGTTGAGCGATCTGACAGTTACCCTGCTGGATAGCATTGATAATCTGCATTGAGCTTTGACCAACCTGATTTCCTACCTGTTGCACCTGTGACATCACCCCATTGATAGCATTCTGAACCTGACCGATTGAACAGTTCAAATTAGTAGCCAGATTGTTGATTGCCTGTCCGTTCCCCTGAATTGCACTCATAAGTAACTCCCTTCCTGCATCGTTGTTAATTAAGTTAGGGATACCGGCTCCGGCAAATCCGCCACCGTTTCCGCCATCTCCATTGTTTCCCCATCCATTGCGTCCGAAAAGGGGGAATAGGAAGAAGAGGAAGATTATCCACATGAACCATGATCCATCACCACCAAATCCGTTGTTGTTCTTTCCTTGCATAGCAACCAACAAGTTGGGATCAATACCTTTCTGTTGCAATAATGGAGCAAGCATAGCCATCATTCCATTACCGCCACCGCTCCCGCCTGATTCCGGGAAAACGTAAGTCTTTGTTTCACTCATATTAATATACAATTATAACACGGTCAATATCAACCGCATCACAAAAGTATATAATAGAAACTGCGTAAATCAGAGCTCATTTTCAAGCGATTTGCGAATATTTTGCAGATATATTGCAATCATTTTGTTTGCCAGTTTACGGCTTTCAAAAGTAGATATAAGGTAGCGGATACTAGCGGATGTCTTGTGAAGCAAAGTCGCTATTTGTTCAGGGTATAGCCCGTATTCAGCGAGGAAAAATACTACAATAGAACGGGCGTCAACAACTTCAGTAACTTTACTTGATGAAAGGATCAATTCAGTAGAAACTTCAGTTTCTTTTCCAACAACATTTAGAATCTCGGCAAAAATCTCTGACTTACACATAGTAATTTAATTTTTTATTGTACTTTTGCCTTTGCCAATCAAACTTACGGTTATTGAAAGAACAAAAGCATGTATAGAAATGTTAAGGACATTATACCCCTGGCACTATCTATGCATGCTTTTGTATGTTTAAAAGTTTGATTGGCGTCAACTTTAGTGTCGGGGGTTCTTTTTACTCTATCCCCCGAAAGAGCTACATTTGTTATGATAACCGGCCTTCTACTTTACCGGTAACTTAGTGCTTAATAATCATTCCGAGATGTTCCTCGAATTGATTATTCAGGATCAATTAATGTCTCATTTTGTCCTCCTTTCTTAAACATTTTCCGCAGTCAATTGTTATATCAATAAAGCTTAAACTTTTCATACCGGAAACGGTCTGTGAAGATAGTGCCGGTATTACCACATAAATAAGTTATAACTAACTCCACCACCGACATACAATCCACTTGGATAACCGTAGCCTACTTGCAGGCCAAGCCCCCAGCGTTTTTGCTTTGGTTTTAGAGTAATGATTTCCTTTTCTCTGTACACTTCCATTAAGTCAAGACTAGGCTTATAGCCACTAACCACCGCCCGGTAATCATCCGTTTTATACTCCTTACTTGTGATCGGTATAATCACCGGGACCGAATCACCGTCTACGGTCCTGTCGGTAGTGGTATCTATCAGGATCGGTAAATATACCGTATCGGTACGCTTTAAGGTTTCCTTTACCGGTTTGGGAATGGTGTCCCTTATCGTATCCCGGATACGTACAGTATCTCCCTTAATGTACACCGTTGATGGATCGTGTGGATTACAACGCATCCACACGACCAAACCTATAAGCAGGCAGACTAATATCCAAGGGAGAGATTTCATAGTGTCTCCTTACTTGCCCAAGCCGGACCCGACAACAAAACATTCAGATCTTCACCTTCGTAGGTAGGATAAGGATAGACCGGTTCCTGCGGAGTCTCTTCTTCGTCCAGTAACGGTAAGGTCATAACAGACGGGAAAAGAGTTTCATAATGAACCAGTTTCATGACGACCTGAGTACCGTCTACGCTCTTGCGTGGAACCAAATGCAGTTCGTCAAGTAACTCTTGCGGTATCTCGTTCAGTTTCTCTGTAGGGAATACAATGTATTTAATAAGCTTTACTTTTTAAACATTAAGTATTAATAAGTTAGTTATATTGAGTTATCTCAGGTATGTCGCATAATATTCTCATTGCCTCCGCTTTTGCTCCTAATGCTGTAGGGTGAACTCCGTCAGAAGATAGATAACCTTCATACCAATCATGTGTTAATTCATTGCCTGTTACAGCCTTATACATATCAACGTATCTCAATCCCAAAGATAAAGCTATAGAATTTTTAGTTTGCCAATCCTTACCTTCTGCCTGTTCTCCAAGCTTTGCGTGACGAACAAGAATTAAAGTTATTCCTCTCTTATCGCAAATATCTTTAATCTTATATATATATTCTTCATAAACGGCGTTGGTATCATTAGCTTGTATCTGATACCATAAGTATTTAGGTGTACCATATTGTAACGCGTTCAATAAATCATTATATGCCCCCACATGACCATTAAGATCATTGCTTGTTTGCCCTGCAAGGGCAATTAAAAACCAACTCTTTATCTTATATTCGTTTAGTAAGTAGTATGGCCATCTTGCATTACTATCAGTTGAGCAGTACGAGTCCCCTATAATCCATATAGGCTCTCGAAATCCACGATTTGTTCTTCTTAATTCAACATCATTCAAAGTCGTCTCAGAGTTGGCAAAAACAAATGAGTACCCATATATATCATTGAGCTCTATGCCGTTCGTATCTCCATATACTTTCTTCCCCATTTCAGTATCAGTACCATAATAACTTCCACCAAATGTGTTGATTACATATTTAATTGTATCTTCTTTATAGTCAACTAATACGTTAATAAATGCCGATATTGTCAAGTTATGTGCGTGAGTAGCGAAGACTGTCTCTGTATTATTGATATACATAACAACCTTAATGTTGGTATTATCAATTATTACATACAACCCTCTTGTAGTAAGATGACCAACTCCAACAGCTATTTCCGAAAATGATTTAATTTTAGAATTAAGGCTCACTGTATATTCCCTTTTTACATATCTTGGATAATTTGTAATCAGTAACTCTTCGTTAGAAATACTGTCTGCGGTATTAATTGCTCCGTCCATCCCGGCAAGAGAAATGACCGGAGCCATTTTTGCTACCTCAACATTTACAGGGATACGTGCAGTATAAGTAGCATCAACAGATATCCCATGTTCTTTAAAAAATGAGAATTGTAATTTTGTTGCATTTTGCGGAACTATAATTTCATATGTATACATCCCTCCTCCATGTTCCGAGGTGGAAACAAATGTAGTATTATTGTCATTATCTAGCCATTGGTAACCTACTATAGCGTTAGTGGATGTCCATGCGGTAACTCTTAGAATTCCATCAGTAAAAATCGAAACATCAATTTCAGCGTAATTTTGGATAGAAGCATCCCTAATTCCGTCAACTGTAACTTGTTTATTCTCTATTATTGTCGGCATTATAGACGAAGAAACAATCTTACTTATATGAGAGGCCGTATTTGATTCTTGTGCCTCGTTAGATAATTCCTCAAAGTTTCCATCAATCGCAGTAGCTAAAGTGCCCCACGATTGTTCATTGTCTTTTGCTATATCAAATATCTTTTCCATATTATTCGTTTTTAATTAATGTTTCATTTTCAATTAAAGTATCGTTATTCAGCATTGTCAAGTAGCTGGAGATAACTATGTTAATCTTCTGAGGTGACTTGGTGACCTTAAATCTATATCTCCAGTATGTTTCATCCTTATTGTACATATCCACCTCTTTGCCATTTACAGACACACTAGATATTTCATCTGTGGCGTTAACGGTTTGTATATTAATTTGTATTACACTTCCAATAGGAATGTAACTGCCTTTAATTATCTGATCTCCCGTGGAAGTTATAAAATATAAGATTCTTAGATAAGGGATGTTACTCTTTACGATCGGTCTGAACTCAATCATATCCGGATAAAGAGTGCCTGCCTTATACTTTCTCAATTGGCGTTCAAGGAGGAACTCGGAGAGGCTGTAGGGGAAGAGCATCAATGACCATAATGCGAGTTTAGAGAAACGAGAATCACCGTCTCTAATCGTTCCTAGCCACATAGAGTCAATATCAACGCCGGAACCGGATACTATAGTCTCCCCGTTATAACTATATTTAGTTTGATAAGTAAATGATTCTTCGTTCAACTTATCGTTACTCATCAACGAGTTAATTGTGCCAAAAGAAAAGGTGCTAGAGCGAGAAGGATTTCGATTAAACGTCTGCTCTAAAATAAAAGCACCGTCATTACCAACTTTAGATTTAGAAACAATAGAGCCAGTTTCAGTACTTGTTACAGAATCACCATATAACCATTTACGAAGAGCACAAATAGTATAGTCTTTCAAAACAGGCAATCCGGTAGCCTTGCCGAAGTCGGAGATACCGTCTAGATATAACGCACCATCAATTATTCCACTTTCTCCTTTCCAACCGATATTGTTTAGCTGAATGTTGTGACCTCCTACAAAGTCAATCAACTGATCGTTAAACTCTGCGTGATTATCATTAGTGATACCCTGCTTCTTGATGTTGCAGTACAACTGAGGCTTGATGATCTGTCCCGGACGGTCAAGGTTGAAGTAGGCGATAATTTGGTTAATTTCGTCGGTGGTTAGGACTTTGTTGGCGATAAAGCCACCTGCGTAGGCGACTTGAGATGTATCTATAATTGCACCACTACTATCTATAAATCCTTGCACACTAAGCTTTGCGTTTGATATCTTCCCATACGTACCTAATCTATAATCTTCTTTATCTCCTAATATATTGTTTATTACTGAGGAATTGCTAGAAATAGGACTTTGAATATTAAAGCATGTATAACCGTATATTCCTGTTTTATTAAGAGAAACTCTAAGCTCATTTCTTACATATCCAATATTAGATTCTCTGATATAATTAGTTAATGGAATATCTGAGATGCCACGTAAGGATATCTGATGAATAATACTCACCACCGTAATCTCATTGCTACCCTCCAACATCTCAGATATGGGCTTGACGGACTCGATTATGTCGTCTACTCCGTCTGTACATAGCCAGCCTTCGAAGTCGGTTCCCGGTAATCCATACCCACTGCCCTCTGCAAATTCGAAGTTCAGCAGGCGCATGTCGTTCCCGTTGCCGGACAAGTCCTTCAAGATTGCCCGGTCGGGGTCGTCGTTGGACTTGCCCCAGGTGGAGATGGCCATCTTGACGTGCTTGAGCAAGTCGGGGTCGATGTAGGGACGGGCAGATCCCCCTACATCCCGGCCACCGATTCGATTCAAATCGACCCGGTTAAGACTCAGTTTATTTAAAGATAACCTGTTTAGCATTACTCTGCCTCCGTTAAGATACCTGTTGTAACTTCCGTATAGCTCTCGATGCGGATTGTCTTTGGATAGACTAAGGCACTGAAATCACAGTCAAAAGTTTTTCCGGTGTTATTCTGCACATTGGATGGCAGATATACCGGTTCAAAATCACCTTCTGTCGGAGTACGCTGGAAGATGTTCAAACGACTTGCTGCGGTTCGTTCAAGGTGGATATTGAAATCAGCATTTACTACTGCTTCGGCAGCGTATAAATCCTTCCCTTCTATTTTCGTAAATTGTAAGTCCATGATTATTTCTCCTCTATTTTTAGTTTATAATTTCAATGGTAATCTCCTCTCCCTTCCTTTGAGCATCTTCAATCAATACGTTAAGTCGATCGGAAGTATATCGAGATTCTGTGAGACGGCCAACCTCAGTATTTTTCCCTACCAGGATACACCCAGCACTATCATCAGCGGTACTTCCCGGATGGATTAGTATACCATCAAAATAAGGTACATTAAGCAAACGAGGTAAATTGCGTCCGAATTTAGGGGACCAATTATATATCACTTTATATTTACCGGCAGGAATGGCTGTTTGTTCGGGAATCTTCTTTTCTGCGGAAAGATCGCGCAACCGATCCTCTAATGTGTTGCAAAACATATTTCCGTCAACGAACAGACGCCCAACTGTATATTTATCTTTTTTCCAAAGTCTTTCTACTCTTAACTCCATATTCACTTTCTCCTATAAAATTAAAATCAATATTAATATCTGAATAGCCTGACCGATAGTTCCTCCAATCAACGTTGCGGCAATATCAAGCCAGTCCCATTTGCCACCCCAAGCCTTGTCCTTAAATTCCATACCGGCCGCCAGTCCTGCGACAAACAAGATGGTAAGCAATGCACCTGCCGGGATAGCATAAAGCAGGTGCTTAGGACGGTTACTTTCTTTGATCCAATTCATACTCTTTTCTATTAATAACCACTTGGAGGCTGGCGGTCTTTACATCCCATCACCTCACATTTCTTAAAGTTTAATGCTTGATTCTCAAGTTCCAGCTTTGCGTTTCTGGCCTGTAAATCCCGGATACGTTCACGGTCTTCCTCCTTCTCCCGATAAAGCTGGTCTATTTTCTTATTGAGCTCATTCTCAACCTCCCGTTCCTCTTCATAGCATTTTTTCCACTCGGCGGCATATTGAGTTATATTATCCGCTTCTGCTTTTTCTGCCTGAGCTGCTTCTCTACGTTTTTTTGAGTCGTAGAACATAAAGGCGCCCAACAGGGGAAGAAAAATCGTTGCGATAGCACCACCAACCATTGTTATAATTTGACTTACCTGTTCCATAATCATACCATACAAGTTAAATAAACGGTTAGCAATGAAATTAACTCAATCCAAAACATCGACTTGCATGCCGTCAGGTCCCATATAAGATTACCAGACCAGTTCTTGACAACAAACGTTATCGCGTAGATCAGAAATGCAGCCCATAGCAGCAGCCAGTACCACGAATTACAGACTACCCATATCTGAGAGAATACAAGAGACATCACCGCGCCGGCTATATGAGCTTTCTTGTGTGCTCCTTTAAAATTCGGGGACACTCCCAACACGATCATTCCGACAACAGAAAGAAAGATTAAAAACTGACTGTTTTCTGTACTTGCATCCAGTGCGGCCGGAAGCAAAAGCAAAGACGGAAGAATCATGCATATACCGAACCAATACCTGTTACTCAGAATGTAATAGGTATCGGAAATAGAATAAGGGATACCCTTTGTCTTGTAAATCATCACACCAACATAAGATGCGAAAGCCAATAATGATAGTAGTGTCAAAATCATAGTTTTATCTGTTTATAATGAAAACTCTAGTTTATTCGGATAACCGGTCTTGTAGTTGTAAGATTCGACCTCCTCTTTAGTCTGCAATCCCCGAACTACAGCAATATGCTGCTGCGTCACATTATAGCAATCAAGAGCATATAACTCTAATGAGTTCAGCATGAGGAGAGCGCTTGATATAGGTATCGTATACTTTACCGCATCAAACCATAAAACCGTATCCAGTCTTCCGGCCTGCTTCTCAATATTGATTGAGTTAACAAGACCTACGCGGTCCTCTTTGTTTAACCACATATCTTTGCCGGCAAGGGTGAAAGAGTTTACTGCGTCTGACTTGTCATAAGCATTAATGTCCGCTATCTTCTTCTCTTTTAGTTCATCAAGGGTATACTCATGATCAACCAATACGGGATAGCCGCTTTCGCTCTCCTTTATTTCCTTTCCGGATGACTGACCGTTCAGCAGCTCCTGCCAATACTCCTCCGTTATCTCTACTGAGCCTTCTTGCAGCTCATCGTAGAATCCTTGTTTCCAATATTTTGCCATAATATTATTTATTTCCAACTCCCAACGGCTATCCAATAAAAAGGATTAGTTCCCGCGCCAGTACCATTACTATCCCCAACGGTATATCTACTACGAACTCTGAAGCTGCTTGTACCCGTCGATATTACAAGGCCGGAAACAACATTCATACCGTTACCCGGTTCATAGTAGGTAATCACAGGAGCATAATTGGCATTATAAAATGATAGCGGCAAATATACATAAGTATTATTACTGGAACTTGATATGTATCCCCACTGAATTAAGAACCCATTGTTAAACTTAGCATATCCATTCTTACCTAACGATACAGTCATAGCATTAGACAAATCTGCCTTTGCCAAATTGGGAATCATGTTTAGCAATTCTACAACTCTATCCCCTGTAAATCCGCTATTATAATCACTCATGCAAACTCTTTTTTAATCACATTAAACGTACTTCCATCCGAAAGAAAGAAACGACCTTCAGCAACAGCAAACGCCTGCCTCTTTCCTATTTGCGAGATGGTAGTGGAGACAGATGCCTGTACTCCACTATTAGTTGTCCTAAACACAACAGTCTGCTCCCTGTCGAGTCCTTCATTGGCAACATCGCTTGATGCGCTTGCGGTCCCATTGGAACCGGGAGTGATAACGATGTTGCCTTCTCCTTCTTTCCAAGGAATCTGTATGCTCATTACGCAGCAGTCCAAGAAGTGTTAGACGTAACATTAACGGATACAGCAGATCCACTCTGAGGAATAGTAATCTCAGCCGGAGAAACAGACAATGTAGCATCACCGGCAGCCTGTTTGATAGCAATCTGAGCAGCTTGTCCGCCATTGGCCGTCACCTTTAAGGTTCTAACGACCTCTTCGATAGTATCATTTTTAGGAAATTCCAATTCAATAGAAAAGGGAAACTCTGCGGTAGCTCCCGGATCACCAGAGATAGTAGCCGCATTGTTAGTCTGCGTTCCATTGGCATTATACTTTGCAGGCAAGGTAACATCAACTACACTCCCCGCCCATGCAAACGTCAATTTCGAAGAGTTTGTTTTACCCTCTACGGTCACAGTACCCGCTGTCTTGGGAGCAGACATTTCCGAACCGTTATCAAAAGAAGCAAACTCAGATTTCGGAGATTGAGTCACCTTATAAGTTGAAGGAGTGGAAACACCAACACCGGTAACCGTTACTGTACCAGTACGAGCTGTACGCCCAGTATGAGCGTCCGCGCTATTCGCAATTGTTCCGTTACCAGATCCGGTAGACGGATTTAATTTTAACCAACTAGGTTTTGCCATAATACAACATTTAAATAAAACAATTCAATTAACTATATCATTCTTCCTGTACAGCCTGCCATACTACATTGGACAACACATCGACGTTATCCAAAAAGTTATTCGAAGGCATCAGCCATATATATTCAGGGTCCACCTTTAAATAAGCCTGCTTACCAACATCACAGACAACTCCTATCGACACCTTCATGCCCGTTGCCGAAGCGGAAACCTTCATCTCATCAGCCTTGACCGATACATTTCCAATGCCCTTAATCGCCTCTATATGTACAGATATGCATCCCATGTCACACCGTCTTTATGCCAGTATTTATCTTGTCGATCTCTACTCTTGTACCGATTTCGTAATCAGAGTCTGGGAGATAAGCCGTAGTCTCAAGCCATATTTCACCCGTACCGATTATCTTTGTGTCTATGTAGCAGGTGTAGCTATTCTCATTGACGCGGATCATCTCAGACTTCTTTATTATCTGTGACGCATTCGAACAGTAATAGACAAAGAAGCGGCATGAGAAGTCTATATCGTCCATCGTCAATCCAGAAGGAAGGTCGATGGAGATGACTGCTTTGATTATCGTTCCTTTTACTCGCATGCTGACAGAGCATTAATAACAGACAATCGATCAATAGCCCGAACAAAAAGCTCTGCATATTTCTTTAAAGATTCCGCTTGTTCTGGAGTTAAATCGACCACGCCATTAAGATAGATTTTTCTTGCTATTTCTAACTCACCAATATCACCTGTCTTTTGAAATATTGCATTGCCAAAAACATTGCTGTAATCGACGGTACTCTTATTCCCTTCGATATCCTCTACTTCGATTGTTCTAAAGTCTATTTTCATAAGCTTTTATATTTATATTCTATTTCTTCCTATAATAGCTACGCAGGACCAGGAGTCACCATAATTTCCATCTTTATGGAATGTTCTTACATGAAAGTAGTTATGATTAACATCTGATACAGAAGCAATACTCCATACCCCGTGAATAGCTGTCGCAATAGGAATATATTCGCTACCAGCATTATGCTCAATAACATAATCTCCTGCACCATTGCGATATGCCCTTGAAATTGTACACCCATTACCCCATGAACGTGATATATTACCATTTCCATCAATTATACCTGCCCAAAGGACTCCCGGAGCATTCCATATATCACCGGATCGTTGGTAGAATTGATGCTGTCCCGCACTTTTTATAGCATATCCATAATTCTTTTCGCCACCATTTGCGACAATATCCAATCCGTTTCCTGAGCCATAAACACTTAACGAAAAGATACTACCCGAATCATTACGAGCAGATATCAATGAACTATATTTATTTTCATTTATTCTTAAAAATTTTGTACCAGACATATTAAGTAGAATATTAGCATCATTTTGTGATGTTATAGCTAATCCTGTTGCTGTAACATCCCATTCTCCAATTTTAGCTCCAGATGTTACCACTAAGTTTTCAGTATTGATATTTTTTGCATCAATCATAGGTACACCGTCCACTTCTTTAAATAAAGCGATATCTTTACCAGTATTGGTACGGATTACGGTACTATTCGAAGTCAACACCAGCTTTCCGTTAGCTGTGTTTATTCCACCCTCAGCAGTTAATTCAAAACCTGTCTGATTGTGTTTTATAGCACCTTCAGTTATCATCCATCCCTGCGTCTTTTCAAGATTACCAACAAATATCCCGGAAGTACCAAGCACATCTATAGTCGCATTCTGGGCCAGCAATACGTTTGTCGCAACATTAATAAATTCATTGAATTCATCCCATTTAGTAGAATCAAACGTAGAAGTAGATGTATGAGTTACCTTACAGAGTTTGTTATTACCATTATAGATGACAGTATCGACAAACGCATCATTATGGTAATATTCAGTATTTGGCTTCCATTCGCCACGAGGACGAAGTATAGCTCCCGGAAGGCCGGTCTTTCCTTGTCCGCCCGTCAAGCAAGCCGGACTGCTTTCATATGTCGTATTGTCAGTATAAGTAACCTTAGTTTTAGTCCATATGTATTTACCGTCCTCCCACTTAGGAGCGGTCGTAGACCAAGAACCACCGACAAGAGAGCTGGAGGAAGTCGATAGGTAATAAAATACCTCGAAAGATTTTACCCCTTTACCGGATGGACCGGCACTTCCTGTCACACAGACCGGATCGCTCGTCCAAGTTGTATTATCGGTATAAGTGACAACCGTTCGCGTCCACATAAATTTACCATCTGTCCAGCTTGGTACATTATACGACCATGATCCGCCTGCCGGCGTGCTATAGGACGTAGACAGGTAATATTGTTCTCTGTAACTCTTTACTCCTATACCCGTTTCTCCCTTCGCTCCTGTGGCGCAGATAGCATCCGTAGTAGTCGATGAGCCATCTGTATAGGTGATAACTGATCTGGTCCATATATATTTCCCATTTACCCAAGCAGGTGCACTTGTAGACCATGAACCACCAACCAAAGAACTAGAGGAAGTCGAGAGATAGTATTGTTCAACGATACTAGTTACCCCCCTTCCATCTTCTCCGTTGGTTCCATTAGCCCCCTTTGAACCGGTAATACAAGCAGGGTCTGTTTCCGTTGTCGAACCATCAGTATAAATCACTCTCGTTTTACTCCACATGTATTTCCCATTTACCCATGCCGGAGCGGTAGTTGACCATGAACCACCTGTTAAGGTACTGGAGGAAGTCGAAAGATAGTAAAGCACATCTACATCTTGTACCCCTACACCATCTTTACCATCTGCTCCATCTTCGCCTTTAATCTTTTGCCATTTATAGTCAGAAAAAACACTACTATCCGACTGAACAAAGTCAACATATTGACCTATCCATGCACCAGGAGTCTCACCATTATTTGCAGTAAATGTTTTTCCATCATTAGAGTATTTTATATGCAAATAGCTGGTACGACCATCTTCGCCATTTACTCCAGGAATACCCTGAGTTCCATTTTCTCCCTGAATTCCCTGAAATCTAGCCCACGTATATTTAGATGGATCAGTACTATTTGCTTGTACAAAATCTACATACGTTCCAATATATACATCAGGAGTATCCTTCATTTGAGACGAAGTAGGATTTTGTACAGGAGAATACTTAACGTGAAAATATGAAGTACGACCGTCCGCACCATCCTTTCCCGGAATTCCATCTTTTCCCGGAGTACCCGGGTCTCCCTTAGATACTTCTTTCAACCAATCCGTAGAAGAGTCAGACGGTTCCTGCGTAGTACTAGGTTCAATACATATCCATGTGCTGCCATTATGGGTAACTTCATCGTAATACCAATACTTTCCAGCCTTCCATTCCCCCTTAAATGCGGGGACAAGGACTTCCGTAGTACCATCCTGCGAAAGTTGTTTAATCGTACCGGTCATATATACGTTGCGAAGGTATGCACTGTATCCGGACAAATCCAATCCTGAAATGACCAGATTAGACAAGTCCCCCAGTTGCATCATGACCATAGAAGAGGTAATCTCCCAGTTATTTACTCCTGCGAGATAGCGTTTATAGTCCTTTGTAGAATAAGCAGATTTCTGGCGTTCCGCATTCGTGAAATTGCCATATGCCACAAAATGCATAGCCTTCTGAGGATGATATGAATAGCCGCTTCTGAGAGTATATTTAAACTCCGAATTGCTTATCTTTTGAGTTATGCGGAAATAAGAAGTCTGGAATCCTGTACTGTTGTTGAATATACCCTTGCAAATGTCATCCACCGCAAGGTTTGCAACTTCTCCCGGTTCCAGCTTCAAAGTCAGAGTCTGAGAGGATTCATTTACGGATTCAATAATGCCACCACCGGGAGCAAGCCAGTCTTCTCCCGAAGTTATCGACACGCGGTTGTAGCGAAGTTCCGGAACCTCAAGAAAGTCTCGGAGATGAAGCGATTTCGCATCGATATGCCCATCGGGAGTAATCATCCAACCGATGAGATTCTGCACGTAGTTTTTTGATGATATTTCCTTTGAGAAAGTTGCGTCCTCAGCAACTAGTTTTTGGATAACGGCTTTGATTTTTACGTCAATGCCAGCCAAGAAGGTAATTAATCCTTTAGCAGAATCTGGATCGACTTTACTTAAATACTTATCATCAGCTCCTTCCTCTGTAGATATTTTATGAAGCTTAAAATGCTTTCTACCATCTTCTGTAGATATTGTATCATCTTTAACTAATATATAAATATCCTCTTCTCCTTCAATTGATATAACCTGACCATCATATGGAACATAAGGCTCTGCATCTGTATTACGGGCATAGCTTTCCGCATCCTCTTTGGATTTCCATGTATCCGTACTATCAATAGGTCTTGAAGTGGTACGTCTATATTGTTTTTCAAATGATACTCCATTGATCTTAACCATAAATTACACTGTTTTAAAGGTAAACGTGTTACTATCATTCATTGTCTCTGTCTGAATAATCCACATTTTATAATTGGCTGCAGTACTTCCATTAGCTCCTTCTACTGATATGGTAGTAGGGCCACTAACAATACCTGTATCTTCCATGATATTTCCGGGAGATGTAGGGACGGATAACTCACTTAACGTCCCTTCCGGCAGACAAATTGCGATCATTTTCCATGCGTTTACATCAAACTTATATGTTCCCGCCCCCTTATATAGTCCACTTGATCCCAATGCACGTACTTCAGCAGAAGTCTTAGGAATGGAAGAACATATGCCGGCAAACCATTTGCGTCTAACATTTACGCTGATTGTGTCTTTAATCTCTTGTCTTGGCAATGTGCCGTCTTCACTAGCAGTATAGATGACCGTAGCTTTATATGTTTCATTCTGACTATAAGTACCCTCCAGTTGTCTAACCGCAGTTTGAATGCCGCCAACTTCTTCAGAGAAATTTAACTTGTTATTCGGATTTTCGTCATAATATGCAGATTCCATTGGTCCTTGTCCATTCCGGGATGCAGTATATGTAATATAGCCTTTGCTTGTACCAAACTCAACATCATTTGCTGTTGAGATCTTGCTTCTCAATTCTCCCACTGATTTCTGAGACAGCATTCTAATAAATGCATCCACCACTGTAGTGCCTTCCAGAATAACATCACCAGCCTTGAAATATCCCGCCTTATCCACAGTCACTTCTACGTTTTTTGTAAACTTAGCGGTTCCTTCGCCTGTACCAGTAGACGATCCGCCGCTACTGATTATTTGTTGCTTAATCCTTTCTTTACGGTAAGTAAGAGAATCAATCTTACTTTCCAGTTCTCCCAACTTGGAATAAGGAGCTGTCTCCCCGACAGTATACACCAGAGAATCATACGGTACATCCAAAGGATATTCATAGCCAATTATTCGCGATATCCTTCCTTCCTCAAAATAGGCTTTATTGATCAGGTTTACTTTTTGACCAATAGAGAACTTCTTCGCGAATGAAGGATCATACATGCCGGTGTCCGGGTCAACACCATAGATGTAATCCGGCATCATCGTATTGTCATAAGTAGATGGGTCCTGCTTTAATTCGTTGATATATTCCTTTGCCCTTTCTTCAACTTCTTTCTCCGCATCAGGAATAAGCTTATCGGATACAAATTGAGGATCGTACCCATATAGAATATACGTATCACCGCTAGTGGGATGCAATATGTCATCTGGGAGCATACGCCCATAATCATCATTGCGCTTTACTTCATATACCTGTGCCCTTGGATTCCATGTGCCATCTTCAAGGCGTTCAGGCTGATACGTATCAGACGATGAGTCATAAGGATTAAATATAACTTCAAAATCCATGCCAGCCAAGGGACCGGATTGGAATGCTACGCGTAATTCCTCTCCTGGTAGTTGATAACTTTCAGAGAAATGAAAGCCTAAGTCCGCATCCTTAAATCTCCATGCAGCCCATTTCGATTCGGTCTTGCTTCCATCCGGATTATCTGTAGTATCAGTATATGAATGCGTATATACATCTCCGATTGCCCCTATACGACTTGGATAAATATCGTCAAAAACAACAATCTGCTCAATAGCTTCCTCTGTATACATGTCGGGGTATGCGTCAATGTATGGAACTCCCTCCGGCATCATCAAATGCTTGGTTACAATACCTTCAACCGTTAATAGCGTTTTATCATCTGAAAAATAGCTTATAGGAATTCGGCTTTTTATAATATTGTTGATGGTATACATATTCCCGGCGGATACACTAACTCCTTCGGGAAGACGCAAAACATTTGCTGCTTCCCCTATCTGAAAATCGGGATTATATATCGCATCAAATGTCTGACCTTCATTGGGTCCCGTAGTGAATGTCACAGAGGCATTTGCCGACTTAGCTACATTCTCAATAGTAATATCCCCAGATGAACCGGCAAGTATCATCATTAAAGAAGAAATTGAACCTGGTAGTTGGAAGACAATATATAACTTCAAATCAGTAGCCCCACGCTCAATATTTATCTCTTTATTTAGGACAACTTTATCTGTCAGTTCTTTTTCCTGATTGTCATATATAGTGCGTACGTTTCCTCCAATACCATAACTCTTCTCTACATCATTGATTTTATATCGAAGCTGCCATCTCCAGCTATATATTCCTGATGGTAAATATTCCCTCTCCACAGATGAACCGGCTGGAGGGACTATTGTTCCTATATTAAACGAAGCACCTTCACTCTTTATTGCATAAGTTCCCCCGGCTGGATTGTTTGATAAAGATTCATAATTCAGATCATTCAACCCGGCTTTGACATATCCACTTGTCCGCACAGATGCCTTAAACTTATCTCCTATCTGGTCATCGGTAGGAAAATAGTCTATATTAAGCACTCGTGATGTATCAGAAATATCACGCCCATTTACCTTCTTAACATCGAATACCAGTTTTTTACGATACGTCTGTGGAATATTTCGCGTAGAACCGAAAGCATATATTCTAGTTGCATAAGAAGTCTGACTGTCACTCCGATTCATTGCACTAACATTAACACCAATCTCAAAATCGACCGGATCACCATGTTCGCAACGACCAAAACGGATTACATCTTTCTCTATCCACCATTCGCATTCAAATGTTTGAGACATTTGAGAAAGAGCGTCTAGCATGTTCATGTTATCATATGAAATCAGCTTGGATGAATCATCCACAGAATCGTCAATTTTGCATGTAAATGCTTTCCCTTTATACTGATAGCCTAACACTTCTAGATTTTTCAAGAACACATCCATGTGAACCTTTAGTGTATCGGTCAAATTCCAGCTAGCTTCTCTTCCACTACTTTGAGGAGTATAGAAGAACCTCTTATTTTTCCACTTCCAATAGTAAGCATCAAGCTTTAATTCGTAGTCATATCCCCCGGTAGTAGTATTGTAAGTAGGTTTATATAAGTCTACAAGCTCAAACAAACCAATATTCTCGTCATCAATGTAATCCCCAAGCTGAAAGTAGACAGGTTCAGCTAATGAGAACTTGAGAGTAATGTAATCATAACTCATTAGCTGGAACTTTCTTTTACTACCTTCGTTGATAGGAGTAGAAAGACGGATGTTGCCGGATATGTCTTTGATATCTATCATAAGTTTCGTATACCTTCATACGATGTTTGATACAAAAATACAAAAAATGACATTAAAAGTATCATTCTAATCGTTAATATTTCTATCCATAGGATTAGGTTCTACTATCTTTAATGAAAAATGTGCAATTCCCCTCATAAACTGAGTAAATTGATTGCATGAAAGATATATTGTACGATAGACTATATCAGGCTGATATTTAGATCTAATATTTAATACTCCAGTTGCCAATTCCTGACAAAAACTATCATATTTTTCAAAGAACTCATTTTCATCTTTAGCAGTAAGATTGATAGTCAACGTAAGATTACGCTCATCTACTTTGGGGCTGGCAGCTATTACGCGCTTGCCATGTTCTAATCTTGATTTATTCTCTATAAACTCTTTATTAGGAGCAGGAGTCATCAGTGCTGATAGAGAAGATGTATCCATACTAATTCCCCAATTGTCGTAGGAATCTTTATTGTTTATAAAAAGTTCACCTTTTGGCATATTGTATATATTTTATGGTTTATAATTAGCGAGTAGAGAGTCCCTTAGTATTAACTCTTACTTCGGATATATCAGCCTTTATGTCATTTAGCAATTTCGTATATTTGGTAATATCATCTAAATAACTATTGGTTATAACATGCTGTGTTAAAATGTTGTTAAGCACTTCATTCCCAATAGACGATATGCTTGTGAGAGAATTTATTCCCATAACAACAGCCATCATTTGATTCTTGATTTCTTCTCCGGCGATCTGAAGAGCAGTGAAGCGTCCGTTCAACTCGTCAGCAGAATCCTGAGACATTGTGGCAAATCCTTTCTTGGAAGACCCCTGGGAAGTAAATGTGCCACCACCGCCTACGATCTGCTCCCATGCCTTTCTGTCTTCAAGAGCACCATTTACGATAATATCCCATCCTTCTCTTAAGTCCTTAATATCAGAAGAGGTGATGCCTCCCTCTTTACCCATAGCTGCAGAAAAGGAGTCATACCATTTTCTTAATTCATCTTCATATCCCTTTGAGAACATTTGAGTGAATATAGCCTTTCGCATGTACTCTCCAAAATTATCTGCAAAGTCTTTTGACGAAGCATCCATATCCATAAGAGTATCTATGAAGCTGTCAAACAGGCTATCGAATGATGTTTGAGTCAATTGCTCTTGAACGGCCTTTTGAATGTCTTCTATTCTCTCTTCACCTTCAATAATCTTATTGAGGTAGTTTTGAACATCTCCATCCAACTTAGACCAAAAGCCGGGAGCTTCCTCTTTTAATTTTTCAAGCTGCTCAGCCGTCAGATCAAAGAGACCAGTAAGCCGGCCACCAATTGCGTCTGGATTCTGACCTATTGACTTGGCAAACTCATCCCACTGATCCCATAATTCCTGACTCATGCTATTTCTAATACGAACACCAATAGAGTGAGAACCAGTAGATGCACCAGAATTAAGCCTTTCTTTCCCTAATAGCTTATAAGACTCAATGCTCTTTTTTGCTATTTCAATAGCTTCCTCTCCGGCTTTAGCGGCTTCGGGACCATAGGACATATCTATGTATTCTTTCTTTTTATCTATCAACTCATCCCATATGTCATTTAACTTATTATATTCTTCCACCATCTCATTATAGTCGGAATAATCGGCCCCACCGATATTAAATTTACCCAGAGTCAATACATTTGCAAAACCGCCCCAAGCTTTCTCTGCTACATGACCTAATGATTTTACAATACCTCCAGCAAACCCTACAACTCCTTTTTCTCCAATTTGATCTATAATACTTAATATAGCCCCAATAATTCCCCCAATTTTACTTCCTGATTCTGCAAAAGCATCAACTAAATTACCAACAATATTCCCTACTTCTGATAAGCTTGCTGATCCATCACTTAATCTAGTCATTGCATCAGCAACTGCATTTATATTAGATATAGCCTTATCCCTAGACTTTTCTGCATTGACCTGAGCATTTAATTGATTCAATTCCGCTGCATTCTTCTTTTCTCTCGCTTTTTCAATTGCTACTTCATCGCCAGATTCCAAGGCTTTATTTAGTTCTGTTTGAGCCTCTGTTACTTTTACAACAGCTTGTTCATATTCTGTAAGAGAATCGCCTAGTCCGCCAAAGAAACCGCTTTTATCTATTAAAGCATTATTTATGTTATCTACCGCTTCTTCAATAACCTTAATTTGATCAGGAGTTGCATTTTTAAATTCAGAAGATTTTTTAAACTCATTCAGTTGTGCTTTCACTTTTGTCAACTGATCTTTAGTTATCTTACTCAGATCTCCAAAAATCACCTGCCAATTTATTGTATTTTTCAGTTTATCAAGATTTAGATTAGATAATGCTTCTTCAAATTCTTTTTGAAGAGAAGCAGCTTCTCCAGCTGTTGCTGATTCTTCTATGGCTTTGTTATATTTACGTGCAATAGCCTCTTTTTTCTGCTGAAATGTACCATATTTTATTATATACTCATTCCAATCCTGTTCTTGCTCACTTATTTGGTCTCTGAATTGACGTTTCTTTATATTTCCTATTATGGAATCAAAAGCAGATGTATCAACTTTCACAGAAGATGCATCAAACGTTTTCTTTTTATAGTTATTAGTCTGCTTTTCCCGCAAACTCTCCTGTTCATCAAAGGCCTTTCGCTGAAGCTCGATCTCTGTTCGGATATAATCTTCCCGCTGACGTTCTAAATCCTGTATTTCCTTCTTGTTGTCCAATTCACGTTGTGCACGAATCTTGGCTTCTCCCTCTGCCATAGCGTCAATACGAGACTGGGTAAGTTGATTCTCCAGATCTTGTTCCTTGCGCTTCCTTTCGGTTGCTTGCTTGTCTAATAGTTCGGAGATTTTCTTTTGTTGGTTTACGATGGAGTTATACTCTTTGGCTGTTTTAGAATCCGAATACTTATCTATTTGTTTTTGCGCTTCCTGTATTTGTTTTGTATATTTATTCCATTCCTTTGAATTTTCTTTAGAAGAGTCTAAAGCAGCGCGGGCATCTTCGGCTTCTTTCTTCTTCCCTTCCCAATATTTTTTATTGTAGACAGTAGGCTTATCAGCATCCTTTTTAGCTTGTTCGTCTGCTTTCTCAAAATCATCTAAAGCTTTAGTATAAATTTCAAGTTCTTTTCTTGCAGCAGATAAATCTTCTTTCAATGCTCCCGTATACCCCCCTCTATTATCAGTTTTAATTATACTGTTTTCCAGACCTTGTATTTTTTGTTGAGACATTACAACCTTAGTCTTTAAACCAATACGTTGCCGCCTTAAAAGTTCATCGGTCTCAAGTTTTATAAGCTCCGCATTTGTTTTTCGTTTTGCAGTTTCCCAATCCATATTTTGGAACACTTCAGGCATTAAACGCTGCAATTGGCGATATGCAATAAAACGTTCTTCTATAGATTTGGATTCATTACTTAAAATATTTGACAGTTCACTCGCTTTATTTTTTAACCCTTCATAATAACCTTCTTGCGCTTCAAGTGCTTCGTTTGTTTTGCGAACAGCTCTTTCTGTTTCAGTCTCTGCTGTGGCAAGTTTATAAATGCCATAAGCCAATCCAGCAATAGCAGCTGCAGCCAATACATACGGATTCTTTAGCATTGATAAATTCAAAGCGTCTTGAGCTTTTTTAGTTAAGACTAACCATCCATAGTGAACAGCTTCTTTGGTTGTCAAAGCTGTAATCCCTGATGCTTGTAAAGCTTGCAAAGAACTAGTAACCATTAGGGCGGTGCGATATGCTCCATAGGTTCCTACGATTTCTAACAGTACTCGTCCCACTTTCTCATAGTTTTCAACTAGATAGGAAACTCCAGATAAAGCATCGTTAATGATACCTTCATTGGCTTTTCCTATTTCATTAAACATGGTAGCAATAGCATCCTCAATATTAGAGATTTGCCCAGTAATTGTCTTTGACTGTTCTTGCATAAGATTGTAGAACATTCCGCCTTCATTAGTAAGTGACATGATAACCTTTTGAACTTCCGGGAAACCAACCTTTCCGGCTTCAACAAGTCCCTTAACTTCATTTTCCGCAACATTAAATTGCTTTGCTAGTTCGCGAATCATAGGTATACCACGGCCAGTGAACTGATTGAGGTCTTGGGTATATAAACGACCTTGGGTCATTGTAGTACCATAAAGATAAACGATATCTCCAAGAGGTTGGGATAAACCGGCAGCAATATTACCCAAACGTATCAAATCGTCATTAACATTTTCTACATTTTCCCCATAAGCAAGGAGTTGTTTAGCTCCATTAGCAACTCCCTGTAAATCAAATGGTGTAGTAGCCGCAGTCTTTACCAGTTGTTGCATAAGAGCATTTGCTTTTTCTTCACTGCCTAACATCGTCTTAAATGCGACTTCCAACTGTTGAAACTCACCGCGAACTTGAGCAATATTTGAAATCAACTCTTTCGCTGTAAATCCTGCTCCAAAAGCAGCAGCAGCTTTAGTCATACGGTTAAATAGATCTTCAATACTTAACCCACTTTGTTCTATTTGTTTAGAAGTGTTTCTTACTCCATTCTCACATTCATGTAATTTGCGTATGAAGTTGGAGTTATCGCCAGTGATATCAAAGTGTAATCCAGCCATAAGTCTTTTCGATAGAAATAGTTCCGTGCAACATTACACGGCAATACAAAGATAACAAAAATGGCGCAGTTAGTGCCACTATTATAAGAAAAACATATTTAATACATTATTTTTTTATCTTTAATTTTGTTTGTATTGTTATATAAAATATATTTGTACAAACGTTATTGTAAAACTGTAAAAATATGGATTTCAAGGATCAAATTTTACAACTGTCAGACCGCATAAAAAAACAAAAAGATAGCATATCTACAGAAGAAGCCACAAAAAATGCTTTCATAATGCCATTGATAGCTTCTTTAGGTTATGACGTCTTTAATCCTTTCGAAGTTGTTCCGGAAATGGACTGTGACTTAATCAAAAAGAAGGGAGAAAAGATTGACTATGCTATAATGAAGGACGAAAACCCGATACTTCTTATAGAGTGTAAGCATTGCAAACAAGACTTGAATCTGCATGACACCCAACTACAAAAATATTTCGTAGCCTCTAAGTCTCGCTTTGGAGTCCTCACCAATGGCATAGAATACCGTTTCTATACCGATTTGGAGAAGGTTAACATTATGGATGAAAGGCCATTCTTAGTTGTAAATATGCTAGATCTGTCTGATGCAGACATAGAACAGCTGAAAAAATTCCACAAATCTTATTACAATGAAAACAATGTACTTAGCACAGCAAATGAATTAAAATACACAACGGAGATAAAGGAAATTTTCAACAAAGAAATACAATCTCCTACATCTGATTTTGTTAGATTCTTTGCAAAACAAATATACACAACCGGGCAAATCACACAAAAGGTAGTTGAAATGTTCACCCCGCTTGTAAAAAAGTCAATGTCTATGGTAATAAATGATATCATAGCTGAAAGGCTTAATACAGCAATGAAAAATGACGAACAGGTTGAAGACACAACTAATATTTCTAGTAATTTACCTAATTCTCCCAAAGAAAATACAGAAAACAAACTACCTGAAGGGATAGTTTATATGGATAAAGAAGCAGGGATTATCACCACACAAGAGGAAATGGATGCTTATAATATCGTGAGAAGCATACTTAGGCGTAGTGTAGACGCTTCACGGATTACATATAAAGACTATAAGACTTATTTCGTTATAAGTTTAGACAACAGTCAATGGTATTGGATATGTCGTATTTCTATTGGAGCAAGAAAGAAGCAAATAGGAATACCAGTAAACAAATACAAAAGCTGCGACTGGATTCAGATTGATAGCATAGATGATATATTCAAATATGCGGATAGACTTGAAGAATCAATTAAAATGGCAATAGAAAAGTTGTAAAAATAAAAACTCAATAATTATGAAGAAGAATATTTTATTATTACTGGCGGTGTTTATTTATTCAATAATGGGATTTGCTCAAGAAAAGAAAGAAGTTATCATTAAAGCTGGTACTGTTGTTCCTTTGGAAGCCATAAGTAATGTTAGAGCCTCTCAAGTACATGAAGGGCAGAATATCGATTTTAAAGTTTCTAGGGATGTTATTGTAGATAAAATAGTAGCTATTCCTGCTGGAACTATAGCTAAGGGAATAGTATATGAAGCAAAAAGATCGTCATGGTTTGGAACTAAAGGAAGATTAGGTATTAAACTACGTTATTTAACTCTTTCATCCGGAGACAATGTAAACTTCTCATCTTCTGAAGTTTATATTACTGGGAAAAATCGTACTCCTCTATCAGTAGTAATCTTTTGTTTCACATGTCTTCCTCTTCCTTGTGGATCTAAAGCTGAAATGAAAATTGGTTATGAGTTTGATGCATCAGTAGCTAACAATACTACAATAACTTTAGAGTAATTATTAAAAAATTGTTCAGTTTTACCTATAAATCACGAGGATTTTTGTATAACCCCCGTGATTTTTTTATCCCTAATTTTTAAAATTGTTCTATTCTTCGTATTTAATCCCATTTCATAGCTTTTATCTTTGCCATGTTTTTCGGATCGTCCGCATTTACAAATGTCCTGTCATTGGAAATACGGGCTTCTTTCTTTTCTTCATCGGTAAGATATACTGAAGTAATAGTATCTGCCATCAACATTTGAAGAAATGAAAAACTAATTTCCCACACAATCTGCTGTGGAGTCATGTTGAGCTTTTCACATGCTGGTAATATCAAAGAACCAAATACGCTTTTACCGCCAAAAGTGATAGAATTACCTTTTTTGTTTTTTATCATTGAGACTTTAGCTAGTTCTTTGCGTTCCCGGTCAATCCCAAAATATTTGATAAACTCATCGGTATTATCTTTAGTAAGCACTATAACAAGAAGCTGAGACATTTCTTCATTTGAAAGATTGTTTCTCAAAAACTGGCATCTACTATTTACAATTCTGTTATTAAATAGTTCTTCTTTCTTGTTGAGCGTATGGTAAGATAATAGCTGGCAAACAGTCTCTTTTTTTTCTTGGCATAATCTTAATGCTTCCATATATGGGTTTGCTTTAATAATATCAGCCTTCATATCAAGGCTTTCAATGAGCCTTGAAAGTAGATATGTTTTACCTAATGTTATTGGATATAGATAAAAATGTCGCTTATTAACCCGAAAACCGTATGGCCTTTCCATTATGGTATCAGCAATATTCATTTCTATTATTTTTCGATCTTCAATCATATACTATTACCTTTTAGAAAACAAATTGGCTATCTTCACAGACCACCAATTTCAGATTTGAACAAAAAGACCTAGAGCGGACTGATGGACCTGCACCATCCACTTCACTCTGGTAGAGCGACGCACGCCTGTGTGTGCTTAATCCGCAAGTGTGCATCTATAAAGCAGATGCACAAAGGTTTAAACTATATCTATTGTAAATTATCCGCCTATGCCGGAATTGGGGGCGACTTCAAACTTGTCTCCATCACCGTCTTCGTCGTCCGGGTCACACTCTATTTTTGTAATAGGTGATCCTGTTGTAGGAGTAACAATAATTTTACCCCATTGAACTTGTTTCTTTTCAGCGGCATATTTTAAAGCGTCAAATGTATATGCCCACACACCACCATCTGCACTAGTAAACGTATCTTCAACTGACACTGTTGTCTTTTCCATACAAAATCCAGGAACTTCGGGATCTTCCGGTTGTAGTGCAACAGCATAATTGTGAGCAACTACGCCATCACTGTCGTTGATAGGTCTTTTGCGGCCTTTTGCTGCACGTATGTTGAGTACAAGGGCATAGGTGTTTTTACCATACTTGACATCTTCATTTTCTCCACCTTCAATTTTGGCTTCTTGTTTGTCGCCTTTTGTTGTTGTCAACTGTGTGGAATCTTCCACGGGTGTAGGAAGCTCTTCCCATTTGGGCGAAGAAGCATCCAAGTCTTTTACGAAAATTCGGGGTTTACCCCATCCGATTACTGCCATAGTTCTATATCACTTAATATAGTTAATACTTATTCGTTATTTATCTCAATGTACAATTTGTTATTAATGAAATGTTCTGTATGTCCGTCCTCAAAAGGTGTATTTGTAGGACTGGTTTTTTGGCTACATTTTGATGGGGTTGTGTGGTATTCATCTTTTCGTATGGAGATAAGGAATTTGCATAATTCACACAGCTTACCTACGCGTAGAGTATCTTTTTCCCACGCCTTTGTTTCCGAATTCCATAAATCACGGACATACACATTGACATTAACATAAGCTCTTTGGATTTGGCCACATCCTTCATTGGCAAGTACAGATATAACAATATCCTCTTTGTCTGACTTGTTTGGTCTTCCTCTATCACTTAATTTGCCGGTAACATTCCTTTCAAGGTCTGTGCCCTTAATTTTGTGATAGACAAACTTAGCTATTTCGATGTCTGATTTCATTATTTAGCAATCTGTCTTTTTAGTTTCTCAAGCATCTTGGGAACTTGGTCCATCGCCCACAATTCCGTTGATGCAAGTACGTCCTTATTATCCTTCCTTTCCACATATTCAGCATAGTTCATTCCTGCGACTATAACAAGCACATAGTCATTAGGATACCTCTTTACAAGTTCCTTGGCCAAGTTTTTACCTACACTTACGCCTTCCGAGCCTTGCTTTATCTGATTGAAGTCTGAGTATTGGATAATATTACCGTTATAAGCTATTACATAGCCAACTGAACTCCGCAGGTTACCGGACTGATCATACCAACTTTTATTACCTTCTCTGTCACGTACTCGTGAAACACATTGTTCCCCAAGGTAAGACAAAGCGCGTATTGTTAGCCTTTCAACCCGATTTGCTTCTTTCATAAGAACCTTATGAATTTCATCCAGCTTGGTAGTCATTCTTATGCCCATAATACTAAACCCAAATTTTGCACTGAAGTTGGTAACGATGGAAACCTTTTACTTCAAATTCCCTTTCAATTCCTCCGAGAAGACTTATCTTAACCCTGTCACCAATAGTAAAGGTTTGACAATTGCTTGGAAGACATACCGTATATGAATAGCTTCTTACAACACCATCCTCAAACTCTCTTTCTTCCGCCTTCCCAGAAGGCACGGCATCACAAGGAATTGAGCCTTTCCATTCAGATGAACCTAGATGATAATCACCATTTTCATCTTCATATCCAGAACTAGATACAAGGTACTGCAAACGGTGAGGTTTTCTATTCAATACAGCCATTTCTACGACAAGCAATCACCTACATATACCTTTGGCTTTGGTTCCAATTCTACCGAAGGTTCACCAATGGTATCGTAGATGGAGTTAACATGCAACAGTATTAGTTTCTTGTCTTTATCAGACAAAGCCCCGAAGGACTTGTCTGCTTCAGAGAAATTGATAGCCTGAACCAAAGACCAAAGACAATCAGCTAGAGCTCCCTGATATTCGTTGGAATGAGATATGTCATAATTAAACTCATCATCGCCATTGAGATTACGTTTAATCATCACATTCTCTACAAAACCGATAGGGATCGGATAATGTATTTCGTCTATAAGGGCTTGCTGAATTGTCTTCATGACTTACGATGCTTTATGAGATTCAACCGCCTTTTTCAATGCTTCTTCGTCTGCGTCACTCAATCTGTTGACTGCTGCGATTAGCTTATCATCGGAAACGGTGGAAGTTAGGTTCTTGCCTGCAATCTTGTTATATTCCGTCACAAACTCCGGTTTTTTGTAAGTTGCTCCCCAAATTGTAATTTTGACATCAGTGGTATCCTTCTCTTCTTCTGTAGTGTTTACAGTTTGGGCTTCCAGTATATCCAAAGAATAGATTTGGTCTACGTTTTCGATAACCGGCAAACAAATAGCCTGTCCGTTTGTAAATTCCTGTAACGGATCTGTCTTAGAGTAACGGCTGATCAACTTGTATTCATCAACGGTAGTATATTCCACTCCATTAACAGGATTAGTCGCTTCAGCCAAAGTTCCCCATACAAAAGAGCCTACATTATCAGCAGAAGGGAGAAATATCAATTTATTCGCGTTCCACGGTTTATAAGATACCCTTTTACCGTTCTTTTCATAAGTTACTGAACGGTCAATCTTCAGGAATGAGATACCGTTATATTGATCAGAGAACGCTTCATCAAATAATGTAGAAGTAGGTACAGGCAGCTTAGTCTCATTATCAAAGGTTTGTCCTCTATAATTTGCGGCTAATTCTTTAGCCCATTGAGATTGACGCATTTTGTTATATGTAGATAAAGCCAGCATAATAACCGAAATACTGTTACCGTCATCATTAGCTTTGCTTATAACCCTCTCGATATCATCTCCTGTAACTTCCCCAGTAGTAACAACGCCAAAACTATGACTAGGTAAATAGCCGTATTTAACGCGCAAACCAAGACCGGTGTTCTTATCATCATCTTCAACAACAATAACCCCATCAGAAAGCCCAGTAAGGAAATTAGCCTCATTCCTTTCGTCAATACCAACAGAACATGCAGTTCCGTCATCTGTTAAACGAGAGAAAATTCTGTTTTTAAGAGATTTTTGCGCTTCTTCCGTAGTGGCATTAGATAAATGCGCTTTCATGATATTGATAGCGTTGATCTGAGTTTCTCTCAAAATTTTCTTAATACCAATTTTCGGCAACTCCCCACTAGAACGAGCAATAGAGTCACGTTTCTTTGGAGACAAGGGAGAGTCCATAGCTACCATATCAGCAGCTACATATGTAGTGTTAGCAGATGTGCCTTCCCATTTTTGATCAGGAGAATATACCTTAGTAAGCATCGTTTTGTGAAGATAGGTCAAATTCTTGTTTGTTCCATTGGTCTTTTCTTTCACATATAGACTCAATTTAGGCCATATTCTTCTTACAAATTCAATAAATAATGATTCATTCATCTTTCACCTCCTTTTAATCGTGTAAAAAAGTTAGTTGTGGCAATGCCGTTTTTAATGCAGCCTTGATGCTGTCAATAGGATAAGGACTTGCCACGTCATTCACTTCGCCAGCATACATGATACCAACGAATGGTTTGTCGGCAGGCTTGGAACAAACAACAACACCAACATATTCATGATTCCCTGGCAATGATTCGTAGGCTGTACCTGCTGAATTAACAGGCATTGGCTTATAAGTATCATTTTCTGTATCGCGGATAACGATATGCCCGGCTTTGATTATAGACTGTTTAAATCCAGTCATGTCTAACGTCCGACCATTCATAATTCCGCCCAAATAGTTACGAATAACAATCGAATCCATTCCGGTTAAGATTGTTTCTTGTTCGTTGACTAAATCAGCTTTTGCACCCATTTTTAACTTGTTTTTGATTAAAGGCCTTTAGCCATTGCTATGACCTCTTCGTCAGTTAATACTTCATTTTTTTCTTGTTTCTTACTTCCCGCACCTGGAGGATTGCCTAAGCTGGAAAGTCCTGCGTCAGCGCGTTCTTGGTTGTAAGATTTTAAATCTTCTTCAACTTCGGAATAGAATTCTTCAAACTCTTCATCATTTTCAAACTTCATTTTATTGAAGGATTTCAATGTGCGAGTACCGAATGTTCCAGCATCTTTCAATAAGGATTCAAGTTTTTCTTTACGTGTAGTGGTAACTTTTTCACCTTTCAATGCTGCGATTTCGTCATTCAGTGTTTGTACTGTCTGAACTAAACCTTTAGCCCATTCTGGAGCATCATCATTCTTTCCTCTGTTCTTGGGATTTTTGGTGTTTGAACCAGCTTGACGTCTTTGATTGTTCGAAGCTCCGTCGTCGTCATCGTCATCGTTGTCGTCGTCATCTGTTTCAGAGTGATTTTTCTTCCATTCATCAAGCAAGCGATTGGCTTGTGACTGGCCGAAAGGTAAGTAACGTAGTGCGGAATCAATCTCTTTGTCAATTTCTGCATTTACGTCTTCATCTGAGGCATCATCTGCGGAAGTAAGGTTATCAGCAATCTTGGCAGCAATACCCTTTAATTCCCTTGAATTGAACCCTAACGCCTTCGCTTTAAGTTTCAATTTTACAAACACTTGTTGTTTTCTGTCCATTGTACAATGTTTTGGTTACTAAAATAGCCTGCATAGCACGTATGCCAGCAGACTATTCGCTAGAACTTTACTAAACATTAGAGCAATGAGTCTTTACGACAAGTTCTGTGGCGTACGTCTTCATACGCATCTGCCACAAAGGTAGCAAAAGTGACATTTAAAGAGCCACTTTTAACGTTAAACTTTCATAATAAACGCACGGCACGAAAGTAATCTTGTACTCCGTGCCGTGAAACTAAATGTAGTTGTACATCAGCGTTTATTCTTTGAGATACTTATAAGCCTTTAGGTATTTGTTTAATCTGTAAATATCTTTTTCTGTGAGTTCATTTAAGCGTGTTATATCCATGTTATCTTCTAAATCATGTAGTTTAACCTGCCTTCCTATAGGATTAAGCCTGGATCGTTTTATGAAATCTTCATAGCTTTCGTTTTCATTACGGGTAACTGAAAGTATAGCATCTACTATATTGCGAGGAAACCCTTCCATCAGTAAATATTCAGCTGTAACTTCGGTATCTTCTATCGTATCGTGCAACAAAGCAACAATTCTTTCTTCGTTAGTAGAACATCTATTTGCTACACGAATAGGATGAAAGATATAGGCCATTCCAGCTTTGTCAACTTGGTAAATATGTGCATCACTTGCTATTTGAAGAGCTTTTTCTAATAAAGTACTAGTATTCGTCATATTCTGATTTTGATATTTCTTTTCCTCCAAGAATTATATCACAAACAGTCTCATTGGATTGAAGAATTTCTATCTCATTATATCCATGATGTTTTATATATGATTTTGTTTGACCGTTATCGAGATATAAACGGATAACAGCTTCTTCAAAATCGTCAAGCAAATAAACTGTTGAGCCTGACTGTAATTTATTGTATAATTCCTTTTGGTTCATTTTTATATGTAAAGATAGTAATTTTTATTGGAAATGACTATAATATTTGATTGATTTTTCAGCTATTTCTTGCGCCTTTTTATCAGATTTATCTAATATTCGCCATTCTTCATAATATTTATGTCCTAATCCACCTTCCATGCCTGTTTGCTTTTGTATCTCTTCCCAGCGTTTTTCTCCAAGAATCCTTTTTGCATCTTCCGGCTTTTCTTTTGCATAAATCATTCGTTCTGTATTAACTTGAATTTCGGCAACTAATCCGTTAGATGTTTTGATATTGACTATATTTCCACTATATCCCATAAACGATTCCGGTTTTTGTCTTTTCAGTCGCACAAATGAATCGCTGTCAGACAGTTCGTTCAAGACTTCATCTATTTGTGATTTGGGAACTATAATTGTCGTCCTAACGGCGTCTTTTATATCGTATGGAGTTATACCCTCCGTTTTCACCTTTCTTGTTATTGATGAAATGCTTTTGTAATTGATTGGCGTTACAAATCCTTTGTTCTTTTTAGCTATGAATTCTGCTAAACTTTGTACCTCATTCCCGACTAAAGAAGCACGATTAACAAGCTCTTTAGCTGAATTCTCGGTATTTATATTTTGAACAATTGATTTGTTATCTCTCAAAAAATAAGGTAGGGTGTTTCTTTTCTGGGCTTTCTCGATTTTTTGATGGTTTTCGAGTACCCATTTTTTGAATTCGTCAGGAACATCCTTTACTTCATTTATACTTTCTGTGGAAACATCGCTCCGTCCATCCCATTCCCAGAATTCTTCTTCTGTTTTGAGAATAGGAACTTTATAACAACGACAATTACTACCCCAAAAACATTTTCCATTTCTGCGTATATACATGATATGGTTACGTTCAAGTGTCAGGTCATAAACATTTCCATCATACAAAACATATTCTTTATCAAATACTGTTGATGTAGTTGAGTAACATTCACGTATAATGTAGCAGTCATAATTTGATTTTATTTCAACTCCATTTCTTTTATGAGATTTTCCAGCCTTATTTACAGAGAATGATGGTCTTTTACCTGATTTCAATATAAGTTCAGACAAATCTCCTGACATTTGTTTAGAAGTAGTGAAAAACATTCGTTCTTCTTTGTTAGAAGTGAATACATTCCCTCTATTCCCAACAAATGACTTGAATGGTCTTGTATATCCATCGCACAGAACGAAAGCATTCAAGAATATTTCAATCTGCCTTTTGGATGACGATTTTATTTCATTCGGTATATATTTTTCATTGCATACACCAAAACGTTTCAAATATTGGCAAATGTCTGCTGAATAAAAACATACACCGTCATCATATTCAGTTACTTTATACCCAAGTTTTTCTATTAGTGATATGATTTTATTTCTTGCAGGTTCTCCTTTTTTTTGAGATATAATAACTTGACTTTTACGTATTGTGCTACCATCTGATAACCAATATCCCATGAACTCGCAAAACAAATCAAAATCAATGACTGTGCTTCCGATTGTCATACAATCAATATCATCAGACTTATATTCGCAGCCACGATAAAATGCACCCTTCCCTTTTGTATATTCATTCGCTTGGCAGTTCCTAATTCTGCCATCATTCTTATTCAAATAAACCATATTGTGATCAGGCGTGACAAGGCAATCTAATGACTTATTGAAAAAGCGAATCATTTTACCGCTATGTGAATAGCATTGTCTGTCTGTAAATCCAACCCATTCAGGAACTCTTTCGTTTGGATTTAGAGATAATATCAAGTCATCGTCAAGCACATCTTTGAATAACTTCCATCCTCTACTTGTGAGCACTTCACTATCATCTGAGTAGCAATTAGGGTGCCATCCTGTCCACTCAAAATCTTTTGGGTACTTTCCTGCAAGTTGGTCGCAAATGTCATAATACCGTCCCTTAGGAACTCCCTTGCAGTTATGGTTTCCACTCAACTTTATTTCATATCCGACTACGAAATCCATTTGTTTCCATCTTTCATTTTCGGCTGCTCTATAAGACATGTTTATTTCTGAACGGGCTAGACGTATGGAACGATATTCACAATCTTGTATATGTTCAGCACTGCCATATCTGTCTTTGTAATCTTTTTGCAGTAATGGGAAATCAAGAAGATATTTACTTATTTGCTTACTCAACGTAACAGCACTGGTTCCTTTTTGAATAGCGCATGAGATCGCAGCCTCCAGTTCTTCTTTGTAGATCATAGATTGCTGCCAGAGTTTTGCAGATATATTGAATCCTTTATCTTTTCGATTCTGGAATGCTTTCAAAGCATCTGAATTTGTTTGATATAGTATTTTATATTTTTCTTTGTCAACTTGGGCGTTATATGCTTTTAGCACTTTGTTTACTATTAAATCCTGTGCTTCATTACTGTTCTTCCATTCTTCGGTAGTACCACGATAGATAGTTGCATTTATATCCTCTACAAAGTGCTTCTGTATATCGTCAATTTGCTTTTTAGTTTGAGGGTAGTCAGACCATTTAAACGGCTTATCACTATCTGAGAAATAATTAGTTAGTGAAACGGCTTTGGCTGCTTCCAAATTCAGGGTATCATATATCTGCTCAACTAGGGCTACATATTTGTTTAATCTCCTGTTGAGTTCTTGGTATTTTTTTTTCTGATTTGGAATCTTTGGCTTTGCCATTATTTTATATACTTTTTCTTATCCTTCTTGGTAGGGTAGAGATGATGTTTTACTATAATCTTACCACAAATAGGACAATCTTGTACGATGTATTCCACTGTAACTACTCTAGTATGCTTTTTCATATTTATTCCTCCGAAATTATATCAGGTGCTGGCATTTCCAATAATCGGATAGCTTTAATTGTTTCCTTTCCCTCCAATATCGCTTTACATAAACGATGGTAGCCATCAGCAATTTGACCTACTTCGTCAAGAATAATAGGATATTCAAGAGAGCATTGATTCACCCGTTTGCATTGAAAAATGAAACTGTGAAGCTGATTGCATTCAAATGGTTCAGCTGTAAGGTCTATATTCCATAGTGGCATATCAAGAACCGGATATTCTTTTGCCTTAGCAAAATCGTAGAGTGTTTGAGCTTTCCATATCTTGTTTCCACGATGATATTCACTTTCAGCAAAAGTTATATTATCTATTGGAACTTTCATACTATTCTTTCTTGATATATACTTTGATTTCACCAGTAACATGTAGCTCATCACCAATTTTTTCAACGGAGTATTCTATTAGTTCCCTTTGGTTGATCGAACTGATAATTGATTGGCGGACTTCATCCTTAACTTCCTTGATTAACTTTTCATCTGATTTTCGATTGGACAAACCTTCATCCAGTTTCTTCTTTTTCCGGTAATCTTTAATTTCTTTTTTTGTCCGGACAAGGCAGATACCAAGCTTCTTTGCTTCGTAGTTATCAACTCGTTCAATACTACTTAATCTTTCTTGTGGGGTGATCTTCGCTGCTAATCTAATAAGCCAGTTTGATATTTTTCTCTTCATGATTTTAAGTTTTAAGTTGGCAACGCAAACATATGCCTACGCTGCCTTTACCTTTTCTACAAGTTGGCGGACAGGTTATAAATCTTCATCCTCATAAGACATTTTCGCACTCATGACACCGACTGTGCTTAGCATCTTGATAGAAAGCCCCTTTTGTACATCAAGCTCAAAAATCACATTATCATTGAATTGAGCAGAAGGGTATTGATACAACAGTGCATAATCCATACCTTCCAACTTTGCGTATAAGCTAAGCGTCCCATGTTTCTCTCTGTCTATCTGTATTACACATTTGCCAACAGAAGTAAACTCACAAGAATAACCCTGTTTTTCTTTACTAAATTCTAATACATCTATTTTTGCCATAATGATTATATTTTGATTATTATTCCGATTGTTCGAAAATATTGCTTATTCTACTTTGAGAAGATGCAGCTTCCTCTTTCTGTATCTGCAATAGGGTAGCTTCTGGATCATTAGAGCCTGCCTCCCTAATAGTTTGAAGCTGACTCTTAATAGCCTTACCTCCATTTTGTTTAATAAGTCTGTCAGTAGTGGCATCCTCATCCATTTGTATGAAAGGAGTTATAATATGTTCAACTTCTACATTGTCAACTTCACTCGCCCAAGAGACATTCATCATTTTAAGAAAAGCCTTAATAACACTACATTCACGTTCAAAGGCCTCTATCCACGAACCGCTTTCATCGCCAACCTTTAGGTGGGCATCAGTAAGAAGTGTTTGTCTAGCATCAAAGCCAATATTACCAAGTGATTTCATATTATCAAATGAGATGTCCGGCATTTGGGACTGACTCCAAAAGAATTTAATAAGAGTATCAACATGATATTTTAAAGCTTCAATAGCCTGTTCCCATGAAACATATGACACATCTCCTCCATTTTCGACACGAAATACCCTACGGCTTTCTCCCTTGTCTTCTTTTCCTTGAGTTGCACCTGCTACTTTGAGAATAGGAGCACTATTATAGGCTATAACGTCACTATTGCGTGATAAAGTATATTCTATCTCATTACGCAAATACGACAATCCATCGTATATAGGAACAGGACGATAAATATAGACTCCGGGAATTTTCATAATAACAATAGGTTCTACTTTAACTTGTTTCCATCCAGTACCCTGTTGCATCCATTTATAGTGAGTAGTAGCCGTATATGTTTCAAAAAAAATAACTTCTTTATCCTTTATTTTTTTTGAATATTCAAATGACATAGCAACCATATCATCCAACTCATCGAGCAAAGGATACAGTTTAGTTCCATCCATTGGGGAGTAGGTCTTACATTTCAGTTTATATTTGCTTTTAAAGCCATATAAGGTATTCGGGTTCTCAACGGCATACCAGATGGTAAATACTTCACATGAAGCAAAATAATTATTTCCTCTCTTGATATTTTCACTGTCGACGCGAGCATACTTGTAGATATTTTCAATGGCTTTAGCGATCTGCTGTTTGATTTCATTATCCTCAATATTATGATATACTCGTCTTACAGGAATAGAAAACATAAACTCAGTTATTCGCTTAGTGAGGAGCTTCTCCAAACCGATGTATATGCGAGAAGCCTTTTCTACTGTCCCATCAGATTTTATCTTATCCTTACGGGTAACAGTATCACTAACTATCGTATGCAATTTCGGTTCGTAATCATTGATAAGTTTGCTCCATGAAGGAACTGCGACTGTTTTTTCTTTCAGATCGTTAATTACTTCATCAGCAGAGCGGGAATTGTCTAAAATAGAAGTTATTTCGTCCATAGGCTGTTCCGTACTTCTTCATACGGTGATTAGTTGAACATATATAAATACTCCCAAAGAAACCGGATAGCACAATACGCACTATCCGGAAACGTGAAGGAGCACGTTAGCATCAAATGCTACGGTGCAAATATAATAAAAGTGACTATAATAATGCCATATTATAACAAAAAAATAATATCTATCTAGTATAACCGACCATTTTTACAGCCTCATGCATATAATAAGGGAGGTTGATAGCTGCAATTTTACCGGCATATCCACAACGCCATAATTCAGCTTGCCAATCCTGTATATCATCACGTTCATCAATATTGTACTTCTTCAGTAAATCACGCATAATAGCACAATCTTCATATCTTCCCATAACTTTAGCAGAAGAATAAAGATTGAGTAAGACTTCTTGACCATAAAGAAGAAGTACTTTTTCAAATACATTAAGTCGATCTTGTATCATAGGTATATTAATGTCTTACTCGGTAAAGGTGATGAATGCTGCATAGTTTAGCCCTTAGAGGATTTTACGCCTCTTGGCTATAGCAGCATTCAAACAGTCATTGCTCGTATAAAGTACGCCGTTTTTAGCTGGATGGCATTAACAAGTCACCATCTTCCCGGACTTTTCGCTTACTTGTCGCTGTGAAGGCACTCCGGTTTCGTTCGCCTCTCGATTTCTCACATCCACGCAGTATCGAGTTTTAGGAGTACAACCCTCTGTCTCTCTGCTTATGCAGCCTACCGCCGATTGTACAACTGGCTTTAAAAAGAAAGCCTCGTAATAGGTACGGGCTACTACGAGGCAATCATATATAAACTCCAGAAGGAGAATACTTAGTAAATGTCAGGTAACATTCCGTACTTGTTACGGATGCAAATATAGATATTTTATTTCAGAACAACATCTATAAAAGATAAATTTAACACATATTTATCCTTTATAGATATCATATTACCCATGTGTCGTTTTTTTAGACAACTGTGTCACTAACTGTGTCGTTAATTGTGTCACTTGTAACTCTAATTGATTGATTTTTAGCATTATTTCTGTGTCATTAGGTGTGTCACCAACTGTGTCCTAGAATTATATTAATCTATTGAAAATACTAAAACAAACAAAAATGGCGCCGACTTTCACAAGCCAGCGCACATAAGAGCAATGAAAACACCAAAAAGAAGTGTTTTCAAACGCAAAGGTACTAAAAGAAACACAACTACAAAAAATCTTTGAGCAACTCTTCATCACTAATAAAACTGTAATCTCTAGGATAAAACGTATTTGCTAATGCGTCCATATAATCAGGGGAACGTTTAATACGCTTCTTTACATCTTCTTTAGGTTCAATGATAATCTTTCCATTACTAAGAAACTTCCATTTAGTTTCAGTAGCTTCTTCCATCAACTGGTCACATGGTGGCAGAGCAGCTCCAAAACCATTCTTGGGATTAAGCCAATCACGCAAAGCCCAATATAGATATGCTCTCATATTCGCGAACTCATACTCTCCGGTTATGTCATGCAAGCCATCTGCACCTTCAGAGTATTTACATGAAAAAGCGTTTGTAAATTCTTCCTCTAATAATCGTGAATACACACCAGCGCCCTCTCCTATCGTATCAATAAAAGCTTTTGCTCCTTTCTTTTTCAAATAAGGGACTGTCATACCTACTACATGCATGTGATCCGCACGTCCAGAAGATTGATGCACTTCAAATTGAGGAACATAGTTTCCATATCTCGGACAAAGCACACTATTGTCGCGTCCCATACCGGCAACGTCAACTCCTAACTTGCAAGATTTAGCTGGAATGAAACCGTCTGCTTGTAATTCTTGCCAATTCCTGTTTGCTATTTCTATCCATTCATAAGGAATAAGAACATCTTCAGAAACCTTCGGGAACATACCAAGTACCTTGACTCGAAATAAATCGTTAGGTCGGTATAGACTTCCTTCCCAATTGAAATCGCCTTCTCCCTCATTAAAGTCTGTTTGCTGAATGGGAGAGCACCAATTTATTACCTTGTCTTTTACCCATTCATAATCTACTTGACCTGGAATTATAACTTGTTTTTTTACCACATTCTCCGCATTAAGAGAACTAAGCCTAAATTTAGCAAAACGTTCTGATTTCATGGCTCTAGCTGCATATCCAGTAGTAATATTAGGATTAAACACTATGAGCATCCGAGAATTTCCCTGTAAGTTACCTTCTATCGCATTATAAACAATTTCGGATATACCTGATGCCTCTGTGACAACAAACATGGTATTTGCTGCATGAAATCCCGACCATGATTCAGTCGCGTTGTCATCCGCTTTAAATCCTGTCAAAAACCATTCTTCATAATCCGTTCTTATGTCATCAGCAACCAATCTGCCTGGACAACAAAAAGGAAACTTTGCCCTTGCCGCACGAATCAACCTTCTGATTTCAGGAGTCATAATATTTTTCACTTGCCTCCCTGTTGGTGCTGTCATGGCCACCTTGGTATTCCCAACAAGCACACCTTTTTCATTAAATCTAGGAGTAAGATACATAAAACACAACGAAGCACAGGCCGCAACAAAATCTTTTCCACGAGCAGTTCCACTTGCAACAGCAGTCATGGGGTTATGTTGGACAGACTCAATAATAGCTTGCTGCTCACGATCTAATCTTGCGCATAATGCATCACGGACAAATTTATTCCAATCCTTCGACCAGTACGCTATAATTTCACTTATGAGTTTCTTTTTTTCATCCTTTGTCACCATTCTTATATGAACCGGTTAATGATTTTAAAGCATCTACCCAATCATCATTAGTAACATTTACATCTTGTTTATCTTTCCATTCATTTGGTCTACGATTTTTTAACCAAAATATTTGTGCTGTTGTATCTCCCGCGACATGCTTTTTCGTTTTCTTCACCACAGTCGTTTGACCAGATCCATCCTCTCCTATTTTCACCTCAGTTGTAGTTTCCTCAATATCATAGCCAATAGCTCGTTTATATAAAGCACTCTCTACCTTCATGTCGGCTTCGTCTTTACCTTCCTTCAACAAATCTATAACTTCAGGATGTTTCTTTAGTATACTTTTGAACGTAGTAAGTCCTATTCCAAGACGCACACATAAACCTTTATTGTCAGCCCCATTCCTACAGTCTGCTATAATAAGATCTTCCTTCCCTTTTATATATTTATCATAAAGAGAAATCTCCATTTTGGGCCTACCTCTCCCTGCCATATTATACCTCCTCTTCTTTCAGTTCAAGCAAAAAGGCCTTGCAAATATCAATCATACGTGCAAAAGCCACCGTATTACTTTTTATATTAAATTTTTTCTTAACCTCTGTAGCTACCTTAATAAATTCTTCATAGGAGCCGACAACTATCGAACTATTTGCAGATATTTTCTGTTTTTCTAGTTCCGCTAGAACAGCTTTGACATCATTGCTCCTACTTTCAGTAAACAAGAACTTCATTTCGGTAAGCTCTATATCCCCATCATTAATAGAGACCGTGGGAATCTTATTCGTATCAATAAATTGAATGCCGTTAAGACCAGAAAACTCTCTTGCTTCAATAGTGCGCATCTCGCTATAAATTTCCTTAAGCATCTGAGCATCATCTTTGCCTACTAAAGCATTATGACTAAGCACATAGGCAATCTGCTTGTCTTTATCAACCTCTTCAATATACAAGATTAAAATATATTCCAACTTAGCTTTAATGGCAGCTTTTAAGCGATGATTTCCCGACAAAATGAGATATTTACCGTCATTTCGTTTCATCGCAAACGGGAGCTGAGATAAAAAACCGTCTTCAGCCACATTTGCTGTTAGTCTATCTAGTGTGCTTTTTTCCATATAGTGAGCATTCTTCTCCAACGGAACACAATCGTTTATAGGGCTTACATATGCTAACTTATATGGAGCAATCAACTTGTTTACATCATCCAGTTTCCCCTGAATAAGATGAACATCTTTCACTTCTTGTATTTTTTCAACCATAATCTATATAAATCCTTTAATGAATCATCTAAAAAATTAGCAGAATACATTAGCTTGCCTTCATCTCGGCGTTCTAAATCAAATACTCCTCTATATTTCATTGAAATTGGGCTTGTTGTGTACACCGTGGTCTTCACTCCATCGTAGTAGTTAGCCATTTTTCGGGCAATCAGCATTCTTACATTATGAGACTTAACAAGCATGATCAATAATTTACTCAATCTCTGAGTATTTGAGTTTACAACAAAATCGCTTTGCATAAAAATCTGCTCAAGAGTAGAAAGTTTTTTGCTAAAAGAAGAAAAACCGAACGCTTTTCCATCAGCCATGAATACCAATCCCAAATCCCCACCAGTTGTATAGTTAACCTTATTTGCCATGTAAAATGCTTTATAGTAGTTCACATCACTAACTGGGCATATCTTTGCTGATATTTCTGTACTATCTGTAAATTCATAATCCATAGGCAAAATATGAATACATGATGGCTTTATATTTTTATCGCGTTCAATGTAATAATGCTTATCCCGCTTTACACTAGAATAAGTGTATATCGGATTCTTACCAGGCCCCAAGTTTATCTTACCAACAAGGAAGTCGTTTATTTCCTGGAAATATCTATCAGAATAGATGATGTTTTCATCATTCTCAAGAAGACATTTAAACATCACCCCACCTTCTTTGGGGTCAAATACATTATAGGGAGCATGAGCATATCTAAAACTATCTTCTACATAGCTAAACATCTTCTCATATCCTCCTTTATAAGTGGGAGGAAAAGCAATACCTATCCCCTTACCTTTTTTACTTTTTAGGAAGTCAAAAAAATCGCCATAAAAGAAACTGCTTATATTAAAATTCAAAGCACCCTTTTCTAATTTCGATATGGTATTGTGATAATAAATGTCAGCCTGCTCTATAAACGAATTGAACATTTCCTCCTGATAATCATTCTTTCTTTGATGAAAGCCTGATACTCTCATGGCAAACATTACCTGAACAAGATTTTTATATCTTGTATCTTTCCAAGTATCAAAAACCAGACGTAATTCAGGATTTACAACTTCAATATCTGTATTTGTGTCAAGCAGCAAATCAGAAATTAGCTTAGAATATAGGCTTACATCATTGGAATGTACAGTATATCCCATGTTGGACATAATTTTGTCGGTCGTGAAATTACCGGAACATCCGATAAAAACATCTTTCTTTTCTACGCCTTTCATTATATCTTGAAGGAGCAGTTTTACTTCAGGTGGTGTCGTTCCTTGGAACATATCAGTATATTTTACAAGTTATGTATGACTTCATACACTAATTTAGATTTAATGCCCTCCTGGCGTATTCCAGGAAGGCTTAAATACAAAATCAACCATTTCTTCAGCTACTTGCAAGAACACTTATACAGTATATTCGGCTTCTTTTCAGTCGTGTCAGATGGCTATTTCCATCACCCCCATAAACTGCACAAGTTTTTATGTTCTTGTTTTTGCTTATCGCTACTATAAGGGTTGAGGACGGACGGGATTTGAACCCGAACTATAAAGGTTAACCGGTATTTATAGCAGACCACACCGCCCATGTGCTGTTTTATTTGTGGTATTAAAAACAGCAAAAACTAACCACGCTCATTTCAATGTTTTTATTGAAGGAATCCGAAAATAGAGCGAAAAACAACGTTCCCCATTGAGAGATAAGCAGGAGTCGAACCTGCACAAGTATCGTCTTCTTTCTCGCTTTCGTCCGTAGATTGGCTATCCTACGATCTTTAAACTACTCAACCTGTTACTAACAGCACCGGTCTTGATGACATCCATTCTTATGTACACTTAGAATTTCCGTTCATTTAGTCTTAGCTCCCTATGACCATTTTATCCCTACGTGGTGGTAGCAGGACTCGAACCTGCACCTTCCGTCCAAGAAGTCTTATCGGAATGAAGTTATCTCAATTAAGGATAATCCTATTTAACCGATTTATGAAGCGTCTTCCAATTTCGCCATACCACCAAATTTGCGTGTCTTTCCACGCTGTCAGATTGCACAGACCCAGCTAAAGAAAGGAATCGAACCTTTCTGCCATTTACCATAATCTCAATCACCGAGCCGACTTGAACGGCATTTGAGCGGAAACAGGGAATCGAACCCCACTCTTTGGCTGGAATGCCAACGCTCTGCCGATGAGCTATTTCCGCAAATGCTTGTCTCTTCCAAGCTGCCAATGGTTTCCGTTTTCAATTGACGTGTGTATCCATAACCATAAAAAGCCTCACACATATCTTTAGAACAAACTTGCTTGTTCATACTTAGGTTCTTTCTTTTCAACAACTCCAAACTCTTTGATTTCAATGCCAGTCTTTTCGGTAAGCCATTTTGCAAGTATGTGGCGATGGCAGAAATCACCTGGTTTCTCATAGCAGCATAGAGCAACATCTTGGCCATCACTTAATGTCTTTATTTGCTCCACCACCTTCTTCGCATCTTGACTTTCAAGAATATTGTTGTATAATCTAAGATACTCATCATGGGAACATGCGGCACTTATCATATACCTTGTTGGAGCCACATTAACCATTTGTGGTACTCCACTAATAAATCTTGGCCTTCCAATAGCTACGCAAATAATTTTAATTCCTGCTTCTTTTAATTTTCGGCTATTACCGAAATAACTTGTGTAAATTTTCATTGCTCTTTTTTTATTTTATGATGTAAAAATACAAAAAATGACGCATTTAATGCCATTTTTAGTACTAAAAATATCTAATTCGATGATTTTATTGTCTCAACCTTGTTACATTCATCATATGGTCTGTCTCGTGCCCCATGTTGAAGGTATTACCAAGGTAGTACTTGTGAGTTCTTGCTCTGATAGGTTAAAGGAGTAACAAACCAATCTTTATTGCCTTATCCATCCTTTAAATACACTTTTACAATTGTTTTCATTGCTTTTAATGCTAAAAATGTGGATCAATATAATGACTTTGGTAATGAAGCATAAGCAAAACACCACCCTTGTACGCTTGCCCATCTGCCACCCAACATCCATTTCTTCTTTTAGTGAACACCTTTGCTCCACCTTCAAGTTCTGGCAAAATCCTATAATCACCAGCATAGTAGTCGATACATTCCGTTTGGTTAAATGTAACCTCAATCTTGCATGGAGAAATAACTTTGGTAACAGTATCCGCTCTCCTATCAGAATAGTAACATATAGTACACCCTAACCCGACTTCAGGAATTAAATTTCTGATGGCTTCCGTCTGTTGCCTGTCCCTCTCTTCTCTCCATTCGGAATACTTAACCCCATCTGGACATTTTCTGTTTTCGATTTCTCTAAGGATAGCAAAACTTTCTTTGCTTGTTACTTTCTTCGATATTTTCATTGCTCTTGTCTTTTAATTATTAGTAATATTGGTTTCTTTTAGTATTGTAAAGATACTCATTTTCAGGTGTTTAATCAAAATAAAACAATCTAAAACTCCTTTCTTAAACTTAGTTTAACTTATTATTAACCAGGCACTTAGTCTATCAATTTAAATTCATAAGCCCATACGAACGGATTGCATTCCCAAGTGCCTTTGCCTGAGACTTTATCTATCAGGGCAGAAAAGGCTTCACGAGGATTAGAAAATGGATACTGACCTATATATCCGATATTTGAAGGAAATCCATATTGTATCCCTTTCAAATGTTCCTCAATTCCTTCTTTCATGTAATCTTCATCGCTAATGTCCTGTAGGCGTTCAACCTTGATCCCGGTGATTTCGATATGGCGGGGCATTAGGTCGGCTTTCACAAACATTTTATTAGTCCAACCGGGAGTATTCATTAAATCATCTCTAAGACTTTTCCATTTTATTATATCGTGAATATCAACCAAATCTAATTCATCTATTATCTGCCCATGTATGCTTGTTTTTCTACGTAACGCAGCATAATAATAATTGTCAATATCTTGATAGCTTTGCGCAATGGCAACAACTTCTCCAAGTTCATATTTCGGCAATATCTCGCCCATATCAAATTCCCTTTCATCTGCATCGTACATACAAGGAAAGCCAACTATCTTTTTATCAGAAGGACTTCTGTGTATATTGAATCCTGCGACCCATTCTCCCCTAAAAGTTCTTGGACATTTGATTATTCTTCTCGTCATAGTCTTTCGACCTTCCAATACGGCTTGGGTTAAGCTAAATTTATCATTGAACATTATTTTCTTCATGATTATTCCTTCCTATTATTGCTTTCGTTTTTACTTTGATTATTTCGATTATACTTCACATCTTCCCAAGCAGTCACTATTGACCAGAATAGATTTAATGCTGTCACAATTACAAGAATTCCTGTCAACCATTCTATTCCCAGATGGTAAGATATCAAACAAGATATAAATGACAGCCAAAATGTTATCTCTTCAAATTGATAGTCTTTCATTTTATCATCCTTCCTCTTCTAAATAATAACTCATTTTCATATACTCTTCATAAGTTATTTCCTTCCAAAAAGTAACTATACATCGTTCTTTATAGTTTTTCAGAAGTAACTTATGTATTTCTGCCAGGCTGAAACAGCCGTTATTTTCACAACGAATTCCAGATCCAAATCTACCCTTGCAACGAAAGGCATAATAGTAGTACTTTTCCATTTTATTTCTCCTTGATTAATTCCGGGTGATCGTAGATGTTGCCTTTAATTTCAAATTCACATTTTAGCTTATTTGAATATTCATCCATCCAATCGTCTGGCATGACAAATGGTGTGCGTGAATTAGGACCAAATTTATTATGCTCAACACAGAAAAGAGCAATGTTTTTATCAAATACGACATTGCCAATAAATCCGAAATTGGGATTTTTAGGGGTAATACGTTCTACAATGTCTCCTTCATAGATCTCCTTTCCGTTCTTGTCATACAAGCCGGTGAACTGTCCTATGGTTTCAGTACAAACCTCATACATACCGATGCTTTTCCCTATGTCGATATCATTTAAGGGTGGAATGACGGCATATCTATCCTTTTCGATCTTAACAAGAAAGCCATACAGCCATTCTTCATCGTATATGCTTTTGCCTCTGAATTTTATTGTACGATTCATTTTATACCTCCATTATTTTTAACGCTTTCTGTATTCCAGCTTCTAATGCTTCTTCGTAAGTATCCCACTGACCGCCATCGTTAGGACCGTCGAATATACCGGCAGCTATAAAAGTTCCATTATCAGCCTTGCATATATCATATCCATAACCGCAAGCGTTTCTAATGATGGAAATATGTAGGTTCTTGGTTTCACGTAGCCACTTTTGAGCAACAGACTGAGTAGGGAAATGATAACAACTGAATCCTTTCTCTGTCAGCGACTTTAAAGTATCCAATGTTACAAATTTTTCATCCATAATTATTTCTGCTTTTTAAGTTCTTTCAATACTTTCTTCGCTATCTCATAACCATTCAATTGCCAATTGGTATAAACATCATCTGTGTGTTCATCGTAATGGTTGGCGTATACGTATTCCTTCAAGTTTTCACGAAAGGATTTACCGTCTAAACCTTCATCATCACAATCATCGTACATTCTCAATTCATGAGCTACCTCCTCACATTCTCGATGTGTAACAAAGTCATATACGATCCTGTCATAGACATTTGTCTGACGAACATACCTTTGTCCCGGCTGTATCTTGCAACCACAAAACTCACACACATGTTCTTTTCTTGCTGTTGGGTAAGTTTCTTTTAGTATTGTTGGCATAGTTATTTATCATCTTTAGTTATCTCCTTATATAAATTCCATAATTCCTGTTCGGTATAATCTTCACAAGAAATATCAAGTCTCCACGTCCATCTATCATCAAATCCACCTGTATAATATCCAAGTCCCATTCTACTTATTTTATTAAGTAGTTTTAAAGGTGGTGTAGTACCACCGAGCAAGTTGCACAAATCTTCTTTATTAAGTTCTACTATCATAGTTATTTCTCTTTCTTTAATTCTTCACAATGCAACTTATAAGCATAGGCAAACATCTTCAAAGTAACAGGCTCAAAGTGAAAATCTGCTTGTTTACCTTCTACTACAACAGAAACACATAAATCTCCATCACAAAAATCAATATATGCCATAGCATTGTCATTCCCTTTGATAGAAAAGGTTTGTGTCTGTATACTATCCATGATTCACCTCCTTTTCTAATATTCGTTGCAATGGATCAAAACTCTCATTTACTTGTTGTATTCCATCTATAGCATCTCTTATATTGGCACATTGCAAACTACTTAAAGCATTTGTCATTCTAAACGCAGGATTTACCATACAAATACCAGTAAGAGCATCAATCAACTGTTCTTTGCTTAGTTGTTTTAACTGATCCTTAATTGTATTTCGCATTTCTTCTTCACTCATTGCTATTCCTTTCCTTTAAAGTGTTCTATTAGCTCTTCTACAGTAGCCTTATGGAAATTACCTGAAATGATTGTTGCATTCATCCAGTTTATATCCCAAAAGAACATACTGCCTTTTGGTTCTATGAAATAATGGTCGTTACCCACAGTATCATCATAAGAAACACTAAGCAGTGAATCTGCTATGAACCATTGATTTTTGTTTGTATCATCCCTCAATGCGGCAATGGCAAGGAATAAATCCTCGTTGGCTCCGCAGTCAATACGTCCGGCACAGTCGTAAGTACTGTGAGGATCTTTATTATCAAATTGTTCGGAGCGAATAGAGTGATAATGTCCTAAATTCGAAGTAGTAGATAAGCATTCTCCATCTTCGATAAATAATAAAGGTTTATATCCCAACGCTTCCAACCTCTTCCGAAGCTCCGGTGTATTTTTGCGTATAAACGCTGGTGTTGTAAATCCCATAATTATTCGTTTTTTTAGTTGTATTGAGGGTTAATACTTCTTCCCGTGCATCTTCTCACGAAGTTGGTTATACTTCATTTTCTGCTCGATGTGCCAAAGCAGGTCTATATCTAAGTGCTTGGCAAGCCCGAAGATTGATAGTATCATATCATTCACGGCTGTAAGAAAATCATATATTCCGTCATACCTGACAGGAAGGGTAGAGATGGAATAGATTGATTCGGTAAAAGTTTCGCCTTCACAGGCTTCTGCCATATCTTCAATACAGTCATCAATATCTCCGTTGGCAAGTTCAAGGCTTATTCCTCGAAGTCCTGCAAGGTCAAGCAAGCGGATTACAGCATCGGCTAGCTCTTCCTCAATTGAGCCTTTTATAGTTTCATTGTATGCGACTTCGTAACCACGCTCTTTGGGAATGTCTGGGTCTAACCCTTGACAAATGCGGCTGTTAGCAATCTTCTTATTATACCGATCAACATTGGCTCGTTTACCTTTTCTATCAGCTTCCACAGCTTCCATGAGTTCGGATATTACAAGGCAAAAACAATGCTCGTTACTCAATTCCTGATCATGGAAGCCGTGTTCACAAGCGGTTTTATATGCACCATCACGAAGGGCGTTCAAATCTATTTTACTCATATCTTTAGTTGTTTACGGTTTTCTCTTAATTCTTCTTCACCGACGCTCGTATTAGAAAGATCGCCAAGATTAGAAGATCTTCTTGTATTATTCGGCTGACAATATAAACACATTTGAGTAAAAGGTGAATATACCCTTCCACACTTCGGACAAATCCAACCTTGCTGCCCGAATATTCCGTTATACGGATTGATTGCGCTTGATTCTGGTTCCATATTTTGATATTTTAGTTATTTCTTATGATTAAGCCGCTTAATAGCGTCCTTTTTAGAGTATGCCATAATTTTGTTTCCTTTTATAGTGAATTCTCTCAACTCTTTAACTGATGACTTAACTTTATAGTCAGGATTAAAAGTCATTCCTTCTTTGCGATTCACAGAGTACGGATCGTATCTTTGTGCTACCGCACACATCGCTGCGGTTGCTAGCAACATTTGCTTCATTTTGCTCATAATTAGTCATTTATTGAGTTAACCTTATCCTTGATAAATCGAATGTATATGACCACTTACAACCATCGTGACCAGGGCGATTAGTTTCAGCAATAGGCAAATTGCTGTTTCTATGAAATCCATGTATCGTTGCATAATCAAGTTGCCATTCATCGCCTATGAGAAAGTCAATATGATCGCCTATTTTAAATTGATGTTCAGTTAGTTCTTCGGATATATGTATAGGATACCAAACTTTTGCTTTAGTCTCCGTATCAATGCCATGAAACCAGACTTTCCCATTGTCTACAGTCTCAAAGGAAGTGATTTCAGCCTTCTTTATGTTTCCTCTCGTATTACGATAGGAAACTATATCTCCAATCTTAAATTTGTTCATTTCTCTATTGTTTTGAGCCTATTTAGGCTACATCGTTAATACTAATTTCTCCTTTCAAAACTCGCTTTACCTGTCTGTCGATTATCTCTTGAAATTCAATTTGGCAGATAAGCGAGCAATCCGGTATAATCTCTTCTACTGGGTCGCCCCGCCACGTTGGCAGTTCGTCAAGGAAGATGCGCCCGTCTTTATCCTTTAGACACGTTGCGCCTACATCACGTTCAATCTTTGCTATCTCATTGAATACATCCGGGAAATCCTTCCGTATCTTGTTCCAGTATCCCATACCACCTTTCACGCAACCGATGCAGTTGTTGTTATTGTAACCCATCTTGTACATGGCAGGTATGTCAATACCGGCTTTCCAAAGCATTCCCATTGCATCAGATTTCGTTATCTGCTTTTCAATAAGCGGGAATAGTGGCTTTGTGTCCGGGTACTGCTGCTTTAATCGGATAGCCCGGTTAATCTCTTTCGGGTCATAATCGAAACCCCAAACTTGACCGTCCCAGTGCTGCAATTCTTTTTCCAACTTGTAGCGGACTTTCTTTTTCAGTTCAAGAGTACAGGCGGCACCATGCGCGCCGTTGATATACCCCTTTCGCAACACATCAGACACACAGGTGTACTTGTCGCTTCGGATAATGTGGATAGATTGATTGTACCACTTTTCACAATCTGCCAAGAATCTAGTGTTATCGGGATGACCGGAACCAGTTTCAATATAGTAGATATGCACATCATCGTATAGGCTTAATGCTATCTTACAAGCCACTGCGGATGTAGCACCGCAACTGAACCATGCTATTATCATTGGTTTATTGTTTTTTTGATTAGTTTTACGCAAATCCTTGATAATTCTTCAAGAACTTGCAAGGTTTAATTAATATTATCCATCAGGTGGTTTGCTATCGCATATACCACCAGGTAAAATAAGATGTTCATTCCGAGGAGAAGGAGGATGTTTAGGAGTATTCTCATAACTAATCCAGCTTCTCGTTACTTTCGAAAATATGAGCAAACGTACTTTTTTCATCTGATAGATCGAGTCCAAGTTGTGAAGGGTGACGTTTGATGTAATTATAAAATGCGAACATCTTCTTGTCATCGTCACCACAACGGTCTACCAATAGTCTGATGAAAGCCAGAAGACAATCGGAGTCGTTTCCGAAGTTTTCTTGTGTGGAGAATTGGGTTTTATCCACATCTTGTTTCAATTTCCGGATTGCGGCTATTGCTGTGTTGAAATTGCGTTTCGCATCGTGACGTAGCTCATAGCCTTGCTTTCCCATTTCGCTTCTCAAATCATAGAGAAGGGTTTCTACGACATCTGTCAACACGTATGCTAGGTTGAGAGTCGTATTAAGATTTGTTGTTCCTACTAACATAGTTAATTATGCATTTTTCAATTCCACTTATACGCCATGATTTTTGAAATGGCTGTTTTGCTTTTGTATATAACTTGAACCGTTTGCATATTGGTTTCAGGTATCTTCCCTGATAATGAATACCGTTACAAATTACTGGATAACCTTGGATCATCATCTGTTCGGTTATTGGTTTTGTGATTTAGTAGGTAGATAACAGGCATAAGAATAGATTGAGTAAGCCTGTTGAGTACCACTTCTTTTTCTGTTAATTTTCTAATTGTTTTCATTGCTCTTATGTTTTTATTTATTTACAAACATTGACTTAGTCTTAAATCCAGACATTGCATTTACTATTTTCCCATAAAGAAATAAAGCGTTGGAACAATCGACTTCAAGACTAGAATTAGATGACTTTACAATATCACTTCTTAAATCTTGATTAGCGATAAGGAATTCTTCTTTTTGACTTATAGAATCAAAAGTTAATTGGACTGCAATAATTACTCGACAAGGAGCATTTAATTTACTAGCAAAATCCATAGACGACAGTTCGTCATCAAAACTTTTTGGTTTATTGGGGCTATAAACTTTATAAATAAATCCCTTAAAATAAGAACAGTTTTTTAAACGTTTAATGTTGCTTGATTTCATAACTTATATAATTTTTGATTTACAGGTATAAAGTTACTTATTTTGCGACTTGTAAACAAACATTACTTTCCTTATTCGCATGGCTTTATATTAAATTAACTTGTTGATAAACAAGAATTTCCAATACGTCTTGAAGCCCTTTCAATAGCATCCTTATCACCATTTTCTACAAGCTTCTTTTCTTGCTCAAGATATTCTGCGTATGATATGCTATTATTACCACGCTCTTCTATCTCTTTTTGTCGCTGAATGCGGTATTGCTCACGTTCGTGACGTTCAATTCCCCTTCGCCTTTCGGATGTATATTCAAGCATAGCACTTGTTATCTTCATAGGATCAATGGCTCCATAAAACCTCCCATATTGTCCAGATTTAAAACGGGCTATGAAAAAACATATTTCAGCGGCATTGATATAATAATACTCCGAAAGGAATATTGCAGCCAATTCTTCAAGTTGAGTTTTGGCTATCTTTGTAGATACCTCTGCAAAATCATTCAACGTTCCAAATTGAATTTTAAGCCACTCCAGTGGTGTCTCATCCCCATAAGTAGAAGCCAAAAGCCCCAAACTTGGTATTTCAAGATTTAAAGCTAAATCTGCGTGTGTAGCATTACATCTGACAATTTTAAATTGTAAATCCGGATTGTAATCAAGAATAAATTGTGCCGGATCAGGGTATTTGGTCAATAATGCCCTCTGCTTCAAGTTCCTTTCTCTTTTTTGCGGCAGCTTCTCGGACGGTTGTAGAGACTGCAAGAATTGAATCAAGTTTTCGCTGCTCGCTATCTTGTTGGTTTTTACTAAGCCTTGTTCCATTGTAGTTACCTTCTAAAATTTTAGTAAAATTCGTAGGTCTGAAAATCCAATCAAAATCACATCGCCAGTTTCTATCATTCCTCCCTAAAAGAAATGGAGATTGAAGAATGTTGTTAAATACATCCATAATTGCTTGTTTGTCATATTCTGCTACACGAGCTTTTATTGATTTCTTCCTTTTGTCAGTCATGGATGACACTTTGGGAAGTTTACCATCAAACATCTTATTGAATGTATCCATTAAAGCATTATAATCAATTGCTTCATTTCCACTAGACTCTTCGTCATCCCCCGGGGGGATTATAGGGGGAATATCTCTTATTCCTTTTCCTTCTCCTATTATAAGCACTGATTGTTCCATGATTGTTCCATGATTATTCAGTGATTGTTCGGTGAGAAAACTATGTATGTCTTTTTGGGCTTTGTCTATCAGCTCTTTAGGTATGTTCAAATCTTCGGTATTGGGTCTGTTGATTACTTGATGCCGAGTAAAGTTAGGCAGATATATGAATCTCTCTTCGTTGTAAGAAAGCAGACATATAAATCCATTTATTACAAGCTCTTTTATCCATTTTTCAAACTGTTGCACCTGAATCTGATCATATGGAAAGACTTTAGATTTAAGCCAAATAGAATCACCTATAACTACTCCTATATCATCGGAAAAAGACCATAGTCCAATATATAATAGTCTGGCATCACGACTTAAACGTCCGATCTTTATATCATCCCAGAATTTGGGTTTAATAGAACGTATACGTGCCATGTTTGTTCGTAAATAATTTGGGTTTAATCATAACTTAATAAAATAAGCTCCATATTTTCATTGTTTCTATATTGTGGAACTCGGAAACAACTACTCATACAGAGCTGACTTATATCTTTGCTATACGAGAGTTCCACCAATCGCATTTATTCTTTTCACGGTGTAAATCTACAAATAAGTGACATTACTAATGTCATTTTTAATCAATTATTTTTCCGTGATTAACATTTTTTCTAATATCCTTTCCTTTGTAATGCCAAATCCTGCTTTGCAAAAGATATCTGAGTACGTATGTTATCTCCAGCGTGAACAAGAGTTCGATTTATGCGATCTAGCCATACAACCAACTGATTAGCAGTCACACTTTGAGCTGAAACAAACTTAATTGCAACAGTTGCCGGAACTCGTGATATGAATTCCATGTGTTGAGAGTAAACATTTGCCGTTACCTGATCTTGATATGCTTTTGCATCAGCTAAAAGTTTTCCAGAGCGAGCTAGGTAGACATTTATGTCGGTAAGACGTTCTATAAGTTCTTTAGGGTTGTCGCTAGCTGTTGTTTCAAGAAACGACTGCATTTCTTCTATTTCCTGTATAATAGGAGGCAGAGGACAATTGTCTATATTGCACGCACCTGTACCATCATTTTTAGGGCAGTATTTACAGTTTATTTCCATAATGATATAATATTAATCTTTAGGTGAAAATTCGTACTTGATTTCTTGGTCATCAAGTATGTATTTCTTGAATAACTCATTTACATCTATTCCGTTATGTTCCAGATATAAGATGTAAGTATAAAAAAGAGCAGCTGCGCTTCCTTCTGTCAAATACATATTAGTTTGGGAAGCACGGCCGGTACTTTGAGGATTTTCTACCGATAACAGGTAGGCATCTTCGTCTGTATGTGCAACAGTAACAAGACGGTGATCTGCAAATTCGCACCGAACCATATCTGTGATTACTACTTTTCTTGCTGAATCACTTCCATATCCGAGGGTAATTTCACCAATGTTTTTACTTTCTTCCATAAGAGGTGCTATGCTTTTATAGAGTCGTTAATGTATGATACCAACATTTCTCCCAATGGATGAAAACGCTTCAGTCCGCTAAAAACAAGCCCCGCACTCATGCCGCTGTGACCTTGCTTGGAGAACAAAGACCGACACCTCTCAAATCTTTCCAGTTCTTTTTTAGAGGTATCATTCAGAATCTCAATAAACGCTAACCAACAATCAAGCTCCATGCCATGATAGAGATCATTCAACCTGATAGGGACAATTTCATCCCAGTATTTCAAATGTTCTTCCGGAATAATACCCCTTGCACGTTTTCTGTAATCTTCGGTTAATTGCGGGATCTTAGCCTTAAACTCCGCTTCCTTACGATCATACTCTTCGTGTATTTTACGGATATATTCATCATGCTCTACTTTTGACTTACCAGTCACTTTAACAAACACTTCATCAAGAGAATCAGTAGAATACAACGTTTTCTCGTTAAATTCACCATAACATGGTGCATTGTCCTGCAATTCTTGATATGCTTTATCAAGATTGATTCCTGGGTAAAATTCAATTTTCTTCATTTCTTTATTGATTTGAATTATTCGCTATATCCATTTTCCGCTATGACTTGTGGGGTATCTACATTTGCTGTTAATACAGTGGATTCCATCCATCCGTCTTCACCGTAATACATATCATCAATCTCATCATCCATCTCATACCACATCCAATCATAGTCTTTGTCTTCTCTAAAAGCCTTTATAGCTTCCTCTTTAGTGTTGGCGGCTACCAGTATCATTCCGCCCGAATAGCTGCCACGTCTTACATTTATGAATACTTTCATTTTAATCTGTTACTAGTCAAATTTTGATGGCATATCTTCGGCAAAGACGAACGCTTTAGCATCATTATTCCATCTAATTTCTTTGTTTCCTTCGAAATCACGGAAGAAATGATCGTGTTCATCCTGTAAGGCGCATAGACCTATTTGAGTCGTTTCGTCAGATACAAAGTACTCATTATTGTAAGCCTTATATGCTTCCAAATCCGATATGACGGGAGAGAGAATCTTCTTTGTATCTTCGTTTTCGTAGACTTCCATATACAAGAACTCCCCGCCTTCGTACATATCCTGAGCTGCAACGTGTTTTCCCTCAACTAACCGATTTAATGCTTCTAACGTCAGTTCAGGTTTCTCGTAAAATTCTACTGTAAAAAAGTTTTTTGTTTCCATTATTTTATTCCTTTCTAATTTGTTTTGAGAGTTATTTAATCCTTTGCAATCTATCAATCTCGGCAGCAATGAGTGCACCAGCTTTTGCTAACTCTCTTATCCGATCATCAGGCGTAGGCTTCCACCATTCGGGAGAAAATGGGAACATGATAGGTACATCGGTAGAATAAACATAACCACCATAATCATCTCTACAAAATGTAGGGATAGCATAAGTTGCACCCGCTAAAGCTAGTTGTCCGGCTGTGTATAAATCATCTTCTTCCGGTGTCCACTCTTCAACTTCAATTTGTCTTTTACGTTCTTCTGCTATAATCTCTATTCCTGTTTTCATAATGTTCCTTTTTAGAATTGTTTTACTTCAAAATATCAATAGCTTGCTTCAATATAACGTCAGCCATTTTTTCATCACCGATTTCTATTTTGCAAATTATTCTAAGTTGCGTTGCTAAATATCTTGTAGCCTGTGCCAACTGTTGAACATCTTTGGGGACTTCCATGTCATTTTCAATCGCAGAACGTCCCAATATTTCTGCTATCCTAAATTCTATTTCACTCATATTTATCTTTTTATTAATTAAACTGTTCCTAAATCAAACTCCGAATATCGCTTCTTTATTTCTTGTCTCATCCATTCAAGAACAGCGCAATAATCATCGTAGTCTTCTTCCGGTACGTAATCTTCGAGCCTTTTAATCATATCCCGAAGTACCCAAGCCCGTTTCTTCGTAAGGTTTATGCGTGCTCCAAAAATACCTTTTTGGCTCATCTTATATAGCCCTTCGGCAAATGAGTCATATTCTTTACCATCAATGTTTTTGCTCATTACTATTCTTATTATCCTCTAATTAATAATTTTGCGCAAGATTCAACTCTCTCTAACGGAATTGCAGTAACAAAATCTTTTTCATTGAAATAGCTGCTTCCGCCAGGCATTCTTTTATGTAAACAGATACAATCTACCTCATTCACTTTCCTAAGACACCAAGCATATTCTCTGTTTAAATCAGTACCAAGTGTAACCATGGTACCGCCTAATTTTACATCTTCCATAATGTTTCTTTCTATTTTGTTTTACGGTTTTCTTTTAATTCTTCTTCACTGATATGTGTATTAGAATGGTCGCCAAGATTAGAAATAGTATTTGTATTATTGGGTTTGCAATACAAACACATTTGGGTAAAAGGTGAATATACCCTTCCACACTTCGGACAAATCCAGCCCTGCTATCCAAAAACTCCGTTATACGGATTGATTATACTTGATTCTTGTTCCATATTTTGATATTTTAGTTATTTATTATGGTTCAGTCGTTTAATAGCATCCTTTTTAGAGTATGCCATAACTTTCTGTCCTTTTATGGTAAACTCTCTCAACTCTTTAGTTGATGACTTAACTTTATAGTCAGGATTAAAAGCCATTCCTTCTTTATGATTTATTGAGTATGGATTGTAACTTTGCGCTGCTGCGCACATTGCTGCTGTTGCCAGTAACATTTGCTTTAATTTACTCATACCACTCTATTATTGCATTGTAAATAAATTGTCGTTCCATCAGTACTGATACAGCCTACTTCAAATTGTGTCCAAGAGTTATCCCAACATTTTGTCCCGGGTGGAACCTGTATGGAGACATAAATATCTTCATTTTTATCGCATTGATCTAATGCTTCTTCAAACTTTTCTAAGAATTCATCTAAGCTCATATTATTATTTATGTTGTTAATAAAATTGTTTTATATACTATTTTTCAACTCTATATTACCTTAAATAATCAAGGATGATAGTTATTATTTCAAATCGCATGATTCTCTTAGAACCACTTAAAACCGGTAAAACAGTGACAACCATTTTTCAGATTGTCACTGTGTCGATTGGCATCAACTTAAAGTGTTGGGACGAATCCCTGACACAACTTTCCTACTTAGTTAGCTCCCATTCGGCCAGCGTAATCAAAGTGCTCAACTTGATTATGAGAGGACCGAGAAACATTTAAGCTATTAGACAGCTCGGATCTCAACTTTTCGTTTTCAGCTTTTAACCGGTAACACTCCGCTCTGTATCGAGCACATTCAGTGAATGACTTTAACATTGCGAGGTATTGGCTTATTTCTACCTTAATCATTGCTTTATAGTTTATAGTATTATCCCATTATACTTCCATTTAGACGCTGAGTGGTCCTAATATAGTCATCTAGCAGTTCATGAAGGATGAAGTCCGGATAAACATTGATTGTACCGAAACGCTCAATATTTACCTTGTTGACAGGATACCCCCTTTTCCTACATAAGCGTGCAGCATCATTACTAAGCTTCGATATGTCACTCACATAGATCGGCAATTTGTACCTCTGGATATATGATGACATCGTTGAACATCCATAGTTGCCGATACACTTTGAAGATAATTTCTTTACGCTCTCTTCAAGTGCAGCTAATCTTTGTTCTGTCAATTTAAGTCTTTTCTCCTGTTCCACATTCGTTTGAGCTAGCTGAAGGATAAGTTCGGCTTGGCTCATTTCAACTGTTGAGTTTAAAATATTGTCCATTGCTCTAAATATTTAATATTTAAATAATCAATCACCTACGTAGCGTGAACCGAATCTACCAGTACTGTTTACATTGTAATAAGCCGATACTGGAATGTTCTTATTATTGTAGCCTTCGTGCATTGTAGCCTTAGCAGCCTTACTCATCGCTTCGTGTCTTTCTGCCAAGAATTTATCAGTTCTTTCCTTTACCGCTTCTACTGTGAAGTTGGCTTGGAGTTTTGCAAGTCTCCACGCTGACTTTAAACACTCACCGAAGGTCTTGCCTTGCCTCTTACCTGAATACTTGTAGGATCTGTGAGCGTTTTTCATTATCTCTGATAAATTGTAGCGTTTCATATATTTAGGAGTTAAATTGTTATTAGTTCTTTTATTTGATGTAAAGATACAGTATTTACTGTATGTTACCAAATAAAACAACTATAATATACTATTTCTTTTGCATAAATTAATATAGTATATACTGTATTCTTCATAAATAATCCGTATTTTTGAAATCAAAAAGATAATTATGAGAATAAAGGAACTTTTAAAAGAGAAACATTACACACAACAAGAATTGGCAGATAAAATGAATGTAAGCCTATCTGCTGTTAGACAAATGGTTGCTGCTGAATCATTGACAACTGCTACACTTGAAAAAATCGCCACTGCCCTCAACGTACCAATGTGGCAACTATTCGCGTCCCCGGAAGAAGTGCAACTTCCCTCAAACGCCCATTCTATCAAATGCCCACACTGCGGAAACGAGTTCCCGGTTAGTGTGAATGTTGAACTTAAAACACGAGACGACTAAAAAATAAATAGTACTTCTATGGAAGCAAAAGAATTAAGGTTAGGAAACTATGTAAAGCTGTCGAAAGATCACCAGTACGTAGGAATTAAGATACCTGCCGGTACTATATGCAAAGTAGAAACTATCGAACCTAGCTCTTTGTACTTACAATGTCATGTAAATGGTGGAACTTTCTACGGTGAAGTTCCTATTTCTATGGTAGAACCTATTTCTCTCACAGAAGGATTGCTGTTAAAGTGCGGATTTAATGTCGAGTATTATGAATTCCAAATAAAAGAACAACGATTATTGACTATAGAAGATTTCTGGATACTATATAATACTCGTACTAACTTCTATGGAGTAATGCGCTCTAACAGAGTTTTTAAGCAAATAGAATATCTGAATCAACTCCAAAATATATACTTTAATTTGACTGGGATAGAGTTGGAAGTAATTCTATAATTAACATACATCTTTTTACGATATTAATATAAATGTAAAATTTAAATTCAATAGTATGAAAAAGCTCCTAATCGTATTAATGTTTATTGTACCACTCTTTGCAAATGCGCAAGAATATGGCAATTTGACATCTAAAGACTCACTTAATATAAACATGGCTTCTTCACAGACTGTTGTTGATTCTATTATGGAAGCCAATTTAAAAAAAGAGCAAATAACAGTTATTGGCGGAATACCTTTTGGAATTTCCAGAGAAAAAGCTCTGCCTGTATTAAGAAACAAATATGGGACGGAAGATTATCTTTCCGACAATAAAGACATAGTCTTTAAAAACATAAAATATGCAGGTGTAGATTTTAACTCCGTATATTTCCTTTTTCAATCAGACGGTATTAATAGCTATTTTAATGCTTGCATATTTATCCTAAATGCAAAAACGAAAAAAGAAGCCATTGACAAACAAGAAGAGATGAGAGATCTTTTATCTAAAAAATACGATTTATCTTCTTTTACGGATGACAATGGATTCGATTTATACGTTGGAGGTGTATCCCCATTATGGAACGGTAGTTGGAAATCGTTTTTAGAAGGGAATTATGCAGGGGCTGTCCATATAGACATTATAAATTATGACGAAGAATTAGCAAAAAATGCTGGATTTGAATATTCTGTCCGTATAATTTATGGTCCTTTCGATTACGTAAAAGAAGAATTTTGAGCCTGAATGTATTAGAAATGCTCGTCTGGATACTTGCTCTTATCGTGTCTGTTATAGCCTTATTTATAAGCTACACCGCGATGTATAGATGAATAAGAGGGATGCATTTGCATCCCTTTATTTATATCAACTATTCAATATTCCTATATTTAGATAGGGAGAACATTAGGATATTTCCGGTAATACAATTTAGTCAATGTGGATTTAAGGCTGTTATAGTCTTTGATAAAGCCTAGATCTATCCATTGGGCTATCTGTAATTCCAACTCATACAATTCACGAATCTTAGCTTCATCGCCAATTTTATTACGCATTTCTGATTCATGCTTACCGTAGACTATGATATTAAGAGATTTAGCCAAATCCCTAACTTTTTGTTTAAATAGGTCATCAGGTAAAATAGAACTCACAGCTTTACACATGGATGGATATGCATCACCAGCAAGATTGCGGAATTTTATCATTTCATCATATACAAATTTGAGAACATCATATTTAAATGAGGGATTTATCCACATCGCAAAATCAATAAAAAGCAGTGGATGCATCCATGTGCCCGCGTTATCACCCTTATTTGCCCTTGATTTATGATAGGGGTAATTACCCGTATCATAATTTTCCCTTTCCATTATAGTGAAAATGAACTCTTTAGTAGAAGATAAATCGAAGTAGTCATTAACTTCTTTCTTCATTCCTTTTAATTGATTCCACTGTTTTAATAAATCTGTAGCATTGAAAAATGCATCTTTCGTTCTCTGAATTACCTTAAATTCACCCATTGGGCGAATCATAATCTGATTAGTCTTCATAATAATGTCTTTTCGTTCGAGGACGTACCGCACTTCTTCATGCGGAGATAAAAAGGCGAAAGCCATGCAGGGGGTTGTGACCTACACAGCTTTCTATATCTTAATCCTCTGATTAATTCTAATTTTAATAAGTACAACCCAACGCATTGCAAATATAATAATAATTTTTAAAAGTGATTATATAACTAACAATCAACATATTCTTTTAACTATTTTGTGATTCGATTCTCAAATGAAATTGATAACTTTGCATTGTGATACATATATAGCAGTACAACATGGGTAACTGGAGCGAAAGACAAGAAGAAAAACGAGAAGGAAAAGAGAAAGAGAAGACAAGCCGAGAAACGCTCGGAAAGTATTTCTATGACTTATCAAAACTTTCTTTTACTGCTTTATTCCTAGGTGGTGGAGTATCTTTAGTATTGGATTTCCAAAACATTAATTATTGGGTACTTGTTTCTTTTGGTGCTTTTACTTCTTTTATCTTTGCATATATTGGATATAAAATACTTAAAAAATAAATAGTTATGAATGGATTAACAATAATATTTATATTTACTAGCGTTGTTGGCGCAGGGATAGCTATTTGGCTTAACACCAAATCCGGAAAAAGATGGCTCAATAGCCTATGATAATTAATAGTATTAAACTTGTAATAGATAAAAGCGTCATGTAGAGTGACGCTTTTTTATTGCAGTTATACAATATAAGGCAGATTAAAAGCTGAAAACAAAATGTCAAAGAACGATTTGCCGATAATAGGAGTTGAGCCAATCGACACAAGTTTTATTTATTTAAACCAATTTGTGCAGACAATATTTCTAACAAAGCCTGCAATTGTCCAACGATGTAAGGTTTTATATCCTCACTACAATTACTTGTAAATGCAACAAGCTTTTCTGATAGCTTATGCCATTCTTGCAACTCATTCGGTTTCATCATTATCAGAAGACTTATGGAAACCTGAAAAGGAAGGAGGAACAATGTGCGATTCTATTCTTTCATCCAATATTTCCTTTTTCAACAATAGCATTATGCCATCATAACTTGACGATAGTTCTGATACAACTTCCCAACCTTGGCTACCTAAAACATTGAGTTTATCAGTAGTGTATTCTTGATAATTATGCCTATAACCATCGTCCATAGGACGAAGTAGAAACGTTCTATACTCGTATTTCTTCATTTTTCTATTTATTAGTTAATATTTCAAATTTGGTATAAAGCAGCGTAATAGGTTTTATGATCACATAGAAACTATTAATTTCATTGTTTTCGAACCATTTACACAGTTTAGATACAACCTGCTGTCTCGTGTAATCTGACTTGTTTATTAAGAAAGAATCATCGTTGTACATAGACTGGTTATTCCCAATATCGAACATCTTTTTAAATTCAATAATAGCCTGAGATTTACTAACCTGATTTATCATACATCATTCAAATAATCCGTTACTACTTTGATGAAATCATCAAGAGAACGACAGACAACATATTTATAACCGTCAGCAGTTATCTTAGCTTCCCATTCTTTTTGAGATTCGCGCTGAACTCCTTTTTTTGTCTTGGTTTCGATTAACAATGCCCCATAAAACCGGTTACTTTTTAAGAGAATTAGATCAGATACACCTGGAAGCACCCCTTCGGCTTTTAGCTTTGCTCCTGTAACAGCATCTCTTCTTCCACCGTTTGGAACGGAGAAAAGATTGTGACGCATCGAGGGATATTGTAGCCGGAACCAATTGACCATCGAGACTTGTATCTTATGTTCTTCATCTTTAGGCTTTCTGCGAATATTGGTTCCGCAATATTTAGCTTTCATTTCTTCGTATGTCATAATACCCTAGCAAGTTTAAAATCAAGCAACATCAATAACTCATTAAATTTCTCTTTATACCAAAGTGGATGCGTTTCTTTGGTATTATTAGGGTTGACTTGGTTCTCACCATAAGTAAGCCCGGATTCGGTTATGGATTTGAAATGCTTATCTCTACCTTTTGATGATTTCCTTTTCATATCACATAAGATACCTTTCTGAATCGCTCTTTGATTAAACGCCTGTGCACTGATAGACAGCCCCGCTTCTTTGAGTAATTCAGTAGCGGACTTAAGTATCCCATGCGACGGAGTATAATCAGGTGTCGGAAGTCCAAGAGGTGCAGCTACTTTACTAATTAAAGACAATTTAGAAGAATCATTTAGATTAAGCACTTCACTTACACCTTTTACCCATTCAAGACCAACACGGACCTTAGTTGTTAGTGATGGTTCACGTTTGGGTTTGTTCTGGTTTTCGATTACTTTCCGGACGCTTTGGTGGAACACTTGACGATAAACCTCAAACACAGGACGGACTTTTCTCGCGATGAAGAACTCCATGCAGGAAACTGTAAGTTTGTACTCATTTGTCGGTCTACCGCCTTTGGGGTTTCCCCCAAAAATGGGGAAAACTTGATAATCAACACCTTCAATGAACTGACTACCATATATCAACTCTCTAACGGCATGGTCTTTTCTTGGATAAACCAACATCCAAACTTCATCGAGATTGATTGGAAACTCATTGTCAGATTTTGACAGTTCAAGAACTGCGTTAAAGTAACGCTTGATTTCGCTTTCGCTACTCTCTTTAGATAAGATTAAATTCGTTGCCATATATTTTAACTTTGGCTATTATTTATTTCTAGACGCTTCCAAAACTGGAAGGTTTGTTTCCGTTGGTATGTATATCACAGTTTTATCATTCAGATTGCTTTGCTGACGCACCCACAAATATTGAATATATGCAGGGGTAATACTTCCATTCTCAATTTTAATCGCTTCGGCAGCACCTTTGGCGCGTTCGATTTCCGCTTGAGCGTTCAGCTTTTCAGCTTCCAGATTAGCTTTAGCTTCTTCAATCTTTATTTTACGGTTTTGTTCAGCTTTAGCAAATTCTGCCTTTCCAGACATTTCTTGTTGCCAAACGTTATAATAAGGGATAGCAACAAAACATCCTGCAACAATTGCGGCAAATATGATAGCCGCCAGAATTCCAAATTTATTCATAATTTCTAATATTGGGTTTTATAGAGCCTCCCAAGGCTCATTTCTGTATTGTAGTTAATTTGTAGTAGATAGCTTATCACATAGAGAGGAACAAATAACACTCATCGTTCCTCTCTTTTAAACTAGTCTTCAATTATCGCCCAATCTGGCAAATATTCTTCACTATTGATCTCCTTCATTAGTATCTGATTTATTATTAGGGATTACTTTTGTTTTACCACCAGTTTTATCAACAATAACCGGTTTGCCACCTACAGTGGTTTCGGTACATTGCCCTTCAGGGAACTTATTAATAAAGCGAACAACTTCTTTATCTTCTGTTGCATTACTTTCTTCTTTGGCTTCATAAGGGAATACATCAACAATCGGAGTTTCAGCTACCATACCGATCTGATAATCTGCCATGGTTCCTTTCATGCCTTCATCCAACTTCTTCACTGCGTCACGCAAGTCGGCAGCTTGTACCAATACTTGTGTGGAAGTCTTCTTCTCTGCACCGCTTTTTTCGTCAAGGGTGATAAAGATCAGTTTGCACTTAAACCAGCGGTCGGCACTTTCTTCGTCGCTGGGGAAAAGTTCGCTATAGTTGGCACGTTTAATGTCCGATACTGTAAATTCTCCTGTTATAAATGGAGTCATCTCCTCGATAATACGTGCTTCTGCTTCTGTAAAGCTGAGTGCATCTACCAGATAAGGTTCCGTCACTTTCTTCTGCATTCCGTTTTCCATCACCTTTTCGTAACGGATCTTGCACTCAAACCATGTATGCATTGCCATAATTTAATTCTGCTTTTATTTATTAAAATTCCATTTTCTCTAGTTTCTCAATCTGCTTACGGAGAGAAGCAATTTTCTTTTTTCTCATATCCTCTGCTTTGTTCAGTGCTTCGGATTTATCGAGAAATGCATCCTTTCCTATGTAATAAAAAGAATATGCACTATCCCTTACATAGTTAGGATGATCTTTGAAAGTAGATTTATGAATTTCTGTTTCCACTTCCTTTATACCTGATGTCAAGGCATATCTTGTTATAAATACTTTTGCCATAATATTCTTTTCTATTTTATGCGGTAAACATTTATTCACCGCACATTATTCTATCCTATTTCGTCAACTTCAAAAATTCCGGTACAATTCCGTAAAGAGGCGTCTTTCCATCCCATTTGTCTATAAATTGCTTATATAAGATTTCCTTGGTAAGACCTTGGGAAGTAATCAATGCCTGTTCGGTTTTCAATCTTTCAAGTTCATTGCGTTTTTTTTGCTCAGCGATCTGTTGGTCTAGAACAGAAATATTGGTGTTTACTTCATTACGACTATCAATCTTTTCGCGAACAGCTTTGGAAAATTCCAGTTGTGCCGAAAAAGTAAGTAATTGAAGACCTCTTTTCTCGAATTCCTTGTCCACTATCTGTTCCAGCCGTTTCTCGAAGATCAACGATCCGCCATCGGCCATCAAGCTATCTGTCTTATGTTTCCGGCTTTCTTCTTTGATAAGGTCATAAATACGCGGTTCCAAAATATTATCTTCTAACGATTGCATGAATCCATCTTTACCTAAATCCGTATCGGCTTTATCAATATGTTTATTATCAAAGACAACATCGATAGCACGATTCTTGATTACTTTGTAAGAGTAAGAAGGACGAGCATTGAATTCAGTATTATCAGCAGCCTTCAATGTCACCGGATCGGAGAATTCTCCTCGTTGATCAAACAGAGGAACCTGAAATAACTCAGTACCCAATTCCCAAGTAGATACTCTACCGGAAACGACTTTAAAGTCTTCTTTTCCTTGTTTACCGTAATTCTCCATGAGAACACCGGCATAATTGGGAGCGACTCTTTCGCATGAAGCAAATACAATTAAGGTCATACAGACCAACATAAGATCAATTAGTTTTTTCATTTCTCAACAGTTTAATAAGTTTGTAAATAATAAAAATTATTGTGGCCGCAATTATTAAAACGCCCAGCCATGCGTGTAGATGATTGAACACTCTATTGCCAATAACTAATCCTAATATCAGTATTGCTAAGAACTTAACATACTTATTCATATTTATTCTGTTATGAATTAGTGTAAACACCTTCATTGCAATTCTCAATGCGTGACTGGCATTCACTTACTACCTCTTTTAAAATCTCCGCACACTCTTCATTTGAGTAGTTTTGCAGCAATTCATCAATATGCTGCATTATATCATTTACTTCCATACGCTTTCTTTGCCATTATGTTAATTAACTTTATTGTCTTATCGCTCAATTTGCCATTAGTCGTTGTAATATGCTGAATGGACTTGTGTAATTGGATTTTGCTCATATCTATTCTTGTTATTAGTTTTTATACACTTGTATCAATTCAATGCTTCTGTACGTTGGATGCAGTTCTGATATGCGTTGCTCGATTTGTTTCTTTGATAAACCTAAGGGAATCTTTATTTTATCTTCTGCGCATCCAGCGACGACTTCTGGTATCGAATATAGATAGCGAACTATCCACTCTGTTTCATGCATACTTTACTTGTTTTAAGCCAATCCTTGAAGAATTTTCAAATATTTGCAAGAATTTTGTTAGCAATAAATCATCTCCCAAACACTTCTTTAAACTTACGATCTAAAGCATCCAATATTCGCATCCTCACAGCAGGATCAGCGGAAAGATTATCAATTGAGTAAATCCTTGAAATCAACTGTTCGCGGGAACCACAGAAGCAACCACATGTATAAAATGGAGCAACATTGGGATAATTGTGTTTGTACCATAAGTGATTTGTACCCTTGATAGCCACATAGGTTTCTGCGATTATAAACTCCTCATTGGATGATGTATATCCAGGAGTGTTGGGATTGCCGGCGGCACTGCTGCGGACAGCCCAGTCGCTATCTTTCGACAACTCGATAAGGGTGTCGGCCGGAGTGTTGGGATTGCCGGCGGCACTGCTGCGGACAGCCCAGTTGCTATTTAAAATTTCATCCTTTTCCATTGTATATTTTCTTTTTTAATTTTTTACTTAGTTTTTTAGCTTGTCTTGCTTTATCAAATTCGCAAGGCTTCTTACAATATTTATCAATTAACTCTGCACTCTTGTCAAGGAGCCGAATAATGGTCTGAACATCTGTTTTGCATACTTCCATTGCTTTTAAGTATATGTTTGCGAATCCAGGAAAAGCCACCATATAGCCATTTGTTTTGCTTACACAATAATAATCTATCACCTTTGGGATAAAATATAACCCATCCAAATCCTTTCTTAGACACAATAAATTCGAATCCAAAATCATTTCGCTGAATAACATCGTATCCTAAAGATTTGATAGCAGGAAGGATTGTATTAACAAATTGACTATAACGTTCTTCTCTTCTCTGTTTTACAAATTGTCCGTATTCTTTTCCAGTTTCACTCATGCTAATTCTATTTTGTCAAAATCAATACCTTTTGAATTCATAAAATCACCAAGAGCAATGATGTTTTCACGAGTAGTGGTAACCTTGAATGCTCTCGTTAATAATTCAGGTTGTTGCGATATGGATTGACTAAAAGGTACTTGTTCGTCAGCTTTTTGATTTGCCATTGCAAATGGATTGATCGGACGTGATTTGACTTGTTCTACTTCAACAACTTTACGAGCTTCTTCTGCTTGTTGCTTTTCTTGTTCCGCTTTAATCTTAGCTTCTTCCGCTGCCTTAGCTCGCTCTCGTTGTTCTTTAAGTCGGTTGGCATATTGGATGGTGGATGTGATGTTAAGTATATCCATATAATAGGTACGAAGCACATCATAATCTTCACCAAAGCCTTTTAGCGTAGATAGCTCGTTTTCAACCTTAGCAAATATAACGTCAATATCAGAGCAAACAGACTTCATGCTTGTAGTCTTGTTTAGCCATTCCAGTTTGAACACCTTGTTAAAGTCTACGAGATTAGTGTTCATGCCATCAAAATAGGTCTTAATGGTGGCTTTCTTCTTGTCCTTGTATTGCTGCTCATTCTGCTTGACTACAGTATCAATCTTAGCGGAGCATTCACCAATGAGTTTCACCGTTTCGTTTACTACCTCCTTGAATTCTCCAAAAGGTTTCATAAACTCCTTCTCTATTTCAAGGCGTTTGGAGTTGAGAGCTTTTGCAGCTTTGTTGAGAGAGGCTTTATCTCTCTTTGCCTGATCAATATTGTCATCCGTGTAGTTGGATATATCATACTTCGGCAAATTCGCCATTACAATATCTCGGATTTGCTTTGCATTGGTAGTAAGGCTACCTAACGTCTTTTCACTCACGACCAGTTCTAGGTCGCTTTCTTGAATTGCTAATTGTGTTTCCATTGCTCTATTTTTTATTTAGTTTATCAACAATACGTTCTATCACCTCTGCATTATCTACTGAAAGCCATTCCTTCGCGACATTCCAAGCTATACTTTTAGATGCTTTGAAATTGTCAATGCGTGTAGAATGATGCGACAAACGCCCTTCGGTAGGCTTCAATCCTTTGTCGTGAAGTTCACATAAACCATTATGGAAGAAAGAACAATAATCATCGCCCGATGCAATTTGGATCATAGGAACTGGGAAATCAATAACCCCCATTATCATTCCGGCTCCCCAAAGAGTGGGGAGTAACCGGTCTGAATAACCCGCATCTATCAATTTCTCAATATCTTGCGGGGTTCCTAAACAAGGAGTATGGCATTGCATTTTGCATAATGAACATTTGCATTCACATGGTTTTCTACCTGTTTTTCGTATAATACGCTGGAGTTGAGTTTCTTTTATCAATGAATCGCCCATTATTCTATATCCGCTATTTGGTTAATAATATCGTCCGCCATTCTAATACGCTTCTCCATTTCTGCAAAGACCTTTTCGTCTGGTAGTATACGAACAATGTGAATAGGATCTATTTGAAAAGGATTATATACAACAAAATCAGTCCAGTTTGCATTACAACACATCATGTGAGCCATACACTGATAAAAGTATTCATATTTTATTTGAAGCAAAGAGTCATTGTCGTATACTTCACTTTTATACTTCATGAAAGTATTTTGGGAAGGGCATTTTATCTCAATACATGCCCGTTCTCCCAATTCTTCATCATAAAAGAAGCCATCAGGACTACTTGCAAAGTTAGGGATAGTGGGGTGCTTACACGACCCCACTTCTACAATATGCCTTCCCGTTAACTTAGAATACAAATCACGTGCATTTGCCTCTTGCTCTGTTCCAAAACGCATAGCTTTACTTTCTACATTTACAGCAGATAAGTATTCTGTAAATGCAATATCATCATTTACTATTTCAGGATTCATAGCTCGCTCTGCCGCAACTTGAAAAATATAACTTTTAGCAGTATCACTAAATATGCCGTTTCTGCTGCTTTTCATAAGTAATCCGACATTTGAACCACTAATTTTGCCTATGCGTTGTCTAAACCATGAAAGAGAATGCTGACCGTTACCTTCTAATATTTCCATTATAATAATGTTTTTTGAACCGGTTTATTACTTGTATTATTTTGAGACTGATTTACCGGTTGTTCCGGTTTAGGTTGCTCTTCCACTCCTGCGGCCTTAGCAGCAATTTCTGCTATTTTTTTACCCTTATCTTCTTTGTCTGTGACATCTTCATATTCGGTAAATTTAACTTCTTGCTCTTCTTGTGTATACATTGCACCTAGTTGGGCCGGGAAAGCTTCACGCAATGCTTGGACTTTGGCTATCTTGGAAATCATAGTGGATTTTTTTTCATTCCATATAGATTGCTTTTTGTCATATTCGGAAAGATTAACTTTCACTACAATCGGAAATTTGCGGTCAGATCGGTAAACTTCACACCATCCCCCTACAAGTACATCTGTCTTTTCATTATAAAAACAGCCTTCTACCTCTACAATCTGGTTATCTCTAATAATAATGATGCCCGCTTTGAAGCCTTCGTATTGTTCACTAGCGTCAGCACGTTTGAAAAACGCTTCCTTGCTGACAATCATCTGTGCCGGCTGTTGTCCGAACTTAACAAGAAATGCTTCGTTCAAGAATGGATTAAGCTGGTTGAATTTACAAATACTAATAAACTGAACAATATCTTGATCAGATACCTGCCCATTACCTTTAGTCAAATAGTTACGTACAATATCAAATGATAATGCCACGTCGTTACCTGCAACTTGATAAATGGTTTTGCCTTTACCAAACATTGCCAATGCATCATTTTCCTGTTTTGTTAATTTGTTTTCTTCCATTGCTCTAATATTTTAAAGTTTAACAATATCTCGCCAACCCCTGCATTAGACAAAGGTTAGTTCTCTCTTCTTCTAAGCTTTTCTCTGTATATCCTGATGAAATACCTGAAGAGTATAACTTTAGTCTTTTATTGATTTCTTTTTTGACATCAGATATATCCTCTTTGATAAGCTGGATTATTTCCTCTTTCCTTGAATATCCATATTCAGGAAGATATTCAAGGTTACTAGATTCCACCTTTTTCAACTCGGCTTCTAATTGCAGTAATTCATCATTCATGGAATTCTGATTTGAATGTTTCATACGTAACACCAATAGTGTCAAGTATTTCTCTTAATCTTTTGTTTTCTTTTTCCTTATTTTCAAGAAGACATTGCTCATACATTATTTTATATGTAAGTGAAGCCAAGTCTTCATGACTCATTGCTAATAATTCTTCTTTTGTTTTCATTGCCCTTATGTACGCTCTTATATGTACTTCACTTTTAGTTTTACATCGACCGGTTTGTCTTTCATTGAAGCAAAAGCATCGAGTATTTTGTTTTTCGTCAATCTGATAGGAATATCTATAATCTCCTTCTCCACAATTGTAAGATGTAGTTTTCTTCCACTATACGTTATCAGGGTGATTTCCTGGATTACATACGGATATTTACTCATCTTCATGCTCAAACCTTTTATTATGCTTTTCGATATACACTGAGAAATATCCAAATAACCCAAATGAAATCCAAAATGAAATCTTATATGGATCTGCCAATACAACCATTGCAATAAATGACAAAACCCAAAGTGTTAATACAAATTCTTTTTTCATAACTAACTGATTATCTTTTAATTACAATGTAAAGTTACTTTATTTTTGACTTTAAAGCAAATTATAAACTTATAAAAATATTGTCTTTAACTTGATATAACTATTTGATTATCAGCTATTTTAAAGATGCGTTTTTGATAACATCATAGGCATTGCAGTACCATCTTCCATTTTGACGATTAGAGGGTATCTTTTCAGCACGAATACCGCCCGAACCTATCAATTTGAACAAACGTCCTCTACTTCCTACTATTTCTTCAGCTTCACGTTGGCTAAAAGTTTTATCATTGAGAACTATCTTTAATACATCCTCATTCAACATTGTATCTAATCTTTAAAAAGGTTGTTCTTGTGCGCGTATTGAATAAACTCTGATTTTTCATGAATACCAAGTTTGATATACACTGACTTAATATGATTTTTTACAGTATGGGGGGAGAGATAGAGTTTTTCTGCAATATCTTCGTTATTAGCTCCTTCATATATCATTTTCATAACTCTCATTTCTGCATCTGATATACGACTGTAAAATTGGGGACAGCATATAATACCTTCGTACTTGCATTCTCCACGCATGGGACATTTTACACGTTCAAAATTGAATCCACCGTTTTTATCAATATCCCGGCTTGTGTTATCCAGTTCTCCAAAATTGCATTTGCAGAAACGTCTAACCATAAGGTATTGGAAATATGGGATATTCTGTGCGCTTTTTTGGTAACATTCCATCAGCGCCTTATATGCATCCGGGTAACATTCGCGTATACGATCCAATACACTTTTTATTAGTCCTATGTCTTTATCGGTCACAGGTTGGTTGCTTCCATCAGGGAACAGACACCAAAGTTCATCTTCAAATATGTAGAACTCTAAATCTTTCATTGCTCAATAGTTTTTTTATTCAGACCATAAATTATTGCGTGGAATTCCCGTGATTTCGGAAAGTACTGAGATATGTTCAGGATTGTTGGGTTTCATGCCGTAAATAACCCAATTTCTAGCAGTATTAAACGACACCCCTGTCCTCTTTGTTATCTCATTAATAAACTCCGTCTTGGGATGGACTGATTCCGGAAGATTTTTGTAATAGCCTTTTAGGGTCATTGTTTGACCTTCGTGCAGCAAATTGCTTGTTTTTAATCTATTTTCCATTATCTTTGTATTGTTATATATTATATCACATTGCAAATATATCTATTATAGATTAAATGCTACTATAAAACAGATATATTTAACTTATTTTAAACATGGAAAATAGATTAAAATATCTAAGAAAGTATCTGCGATTAACCCAGTCTCAATTTGCCGAAGTACTTTGTATGAAGCAAAATAGTTATTCACAGATAGAAAGTGGAAATGTATCTTTAACAGATAAGAACAAATATCTACTGGAAAACAAATACCATCTGACTCCTGGATGGTTAGATGGCAATGACGTAGACATGTTTGTCAAAGGAGACGCCATAGCTGGGATTATAGAAAAAAGCACTCCTATAACAAATAAGGAAAGACTAAGAGAGCAGATCTTAGATGAGCTTGTAGAACAGAGACTAGAATTACAGAATGACTCAGTTTCTATGAGCCGCGAAGTGTTTGAACAGATATCAAGATTAACTGAAACTGTTTTGTCACAGCAAAGAACAATCGAATCCATGCAGGAACAAAATAAAAAATTTCTTGCCCAGCAGGAAAATACTGCAAGATGTGTTCATGTAAGTGGGTCGGATATTTCAATGCAAGATACAAAGAACCAAAATATTAAATAAAATGGCAATAATATCAGAAGAAGGAATCGCTATAAGCAAGCGTTTCTTTGAAGCTATAGAAACCTTGAAAGCCCAAAAAAAAATACGAGGGCTTCAAACTTTCACTAGAAACAATAATTTGCATCGTTGGAATGTAAACTGTGTAAAATTCTATCCCGACAAACATATACTAAAGCCAGAGTGGATCGTTTATCTACATAAAGATTACAAAGTATCTGTCGAGTGGATTATTTTAGGAAAGGGAGAGATGTTTGACGAATAAATGTTCAAAAACTTATCTTCACCACATAATAGCGCTAAGTTATCATTTTTATTATCAGATTGTTATCCTATATTTTGGAGAAACATTCGTAACGCGTAGGTCGCCAGTTCAAGTCTGGCTAGCGGCTCTTGAACGGGAACCTGTTAATCATCTTGTATTTAAGGACTTAGGTTCCCGTTTTCATTTACGATATCTTCAATTTATAGATTAAAAAAAAAGGGAAAATTGTCCAGTGGTGGACAAAAAAACTTATCCAAAACTTATCCTTTAAATTTTAATCTATTATGGCAACTATTAAACTTACAATCTTCAAAGCAAAAGTTTTAAAGGACGGAAGGCATAAGATAAGAATAGCCGTATGTCATAAGAAGGAAACATGTTATATTGTAACACGTTTTATAATCGACAACCTTTCACAATTTAAGGATGGACAGGTTACAAAACGTCCGGATGCTTCAATTATAAATTCCAAACTAAGAAACATGATGAATGATATGCAGAATAAACTTGATGAAATAAAACATCAGTCTCTTTATTCTTGCAAACAAATCAAAGACATGCTTGTTTCTGACTTAGAAACAAAGGGCAAACAAAACATCACATATCAAAAAGCGTGTTCCATATTTATAAATGAGTTAAATTCTGAAGGTAGGGAAAGTTATGCAGTATTAATTGAAAGAAGCTGCAGGTACTTCACAGAATTTACAAGAGGAGAAATACCCATGTCAGATATAACACCCAATATTATTGACGGATTCTCAAGATATCTAAAAACGAAAAAAAATATAGGGAACACAACAATAGGAATGATGATGTCTCAAATAAAAGCGGTGATCAATAGAAATATAAACTCCGGTTCTGTGAGATACGAAATACATCCGTTTGCTTATAAAAAAATCCCTAAATCTCCAATTAAAGAAGTAGATATATCCTTAGAAAGTCTTAATATGATAAGAAATAGTAATCCCAAAGAAAAAAAGTATATTGTGGCAAGGGATGTTTTTATGCTTTCTTTTTATCTCGGTGGAATGAACTTAATAGATTTGATGAATACTCGTTTTACTAGCGATAAAGTAGATTATGTAAGAATTAAAACGAAACTTAAAACTGAAACAGAACAACATTGCCTGCTTCCTATTACTGATCCAGCAAAAGAAATAATAGACAAATGGATAAACAACAAAACAAAGAAATTGGACTTTGGATATAAGTTTTCTTATCATAATTTCTCAAGATACATATGCAGGTCTCTTTCAGAACTTGCAAAGGAGCTAGGAATAAAGGAAAAAGTTGTATTTTATTCTGCTAGAAAGTCGTTTGCACAATATGCATTTGACTTAGGAATACCAGATAACGTGATAGACTACTGCCTTGCTCATTCGGACAAAGGTAGAGGAATTGTCAGGTACTATGCTAAAACGAGATTTAAGCAAGCAGAAATAGCTATTAAAAGAGTCACTGACTATATCAATAATCCAAGCAAATATCAAGAGTATATCGAGATGAAAGCGGATATAATGTTGATGAAAACATAAAGGCAGCCTAATAAGCTGCCTTTTTTACACAAAAACTAGATAGATAAACAGGAAGTATCCCCTGCTTTTGGTAATCTCATTGTTGACACTGCAAATATACAAAAATGTGCATTATATTTCTTCCAATTTTGCTCTAAACTTCTGGAACATATCAATGGTCGGGGAGGGCGTAATCTGAACTCTGTCCCCAAACAATTATCTTTGTATTATGGATAGAAACAGTGAAGAGTATCAGCAGATGCGTGACAAAGCGTTATCTCAACTGCGTAGTGGCGAATCGCTCACGGGCAAAGACGGAGCCTTTGGTCCGTTGCTAAAAGAGTTTTTAGAGGCCGCTTTAGATGGCGAGATGTCCTCCCACCTTGATGATTCAGAGCGTCTTAAAGGCAATAAGCGGAATGGTCGTGGCAGCAAACGTGTCAAAACCATGGCCGGCGAGATTGATATCGTGACTCCTCAAGATCGTCACAGCAGCTTTAGTCCTGAGATCCTTAAAAAGCGCGAGACGATTCTTGCGGACAACATGTCTTCCAAGATTATCAGTCTGTATGGTATGGGTTTGAGCCTTAGGGATATTTCCTCCCATATCGAGGAGATGTATGATGTTGAGATCTCCCACAACACCCTAAGTGAGATTATTGAACGCATAGTTCCCAAGGTGAAGGAGTGGCAAAGCCGCCCCCTGGAATCAATGTATACCATTGTGTGGCTTGACGCAATGCACTACAAGGTGAAGGATGGTGGTCGTACCGAAAGTCGAGCTGTCTATAATGTTCTGGCAGTCAATAAAGATGGCCATAAAGAACTGATAGGCATGTATGTATCAGAAAGCGAAGGGGCTAATTTCTGGCTGAGTGTCTTGACCGACCTGAAAGCACGTGGCATGAAAGATGTTCTGATCGCTTGCATTGACAATCTCACGGGATTTGCTGAAGCAATCAGCACTATTTTTCCTGAGGTAATCATCCAGAACTGCGTCATACATCAGATTCGCAATTCATTGAAATACATAGCCTCAAAAGATCAAAAAGAGTTTATGGCAGATTTGAAAACAGTCTATCAAGCCCCTAATAAAGATTTAGCAGAGCTCAACCTTGATAAACTACAAGATAAATGGGGTAAAAAATACCCTGTTGTCTTGGAATCATGGCGACGAAACTGGGATAATCTATCGGCCTATTTTGCTTATGATGAGCATATCCGAAGACTGATTTACACAACTAACGCCGTCGAGGGCTTCCACCGTCAAGTACGAAAGGTGACCAAAACCAAGGGTGTCTTTCCCAATGACATGGCATTGATGAAGTTGATCTACCTGGCTGTGATGAACATCTCCAAGAAATGGACGCAACCGCTCCAGAATTGGGCGTTAACTGCCGGGCAACTACGAATCAAGTTTGGAGAGAGAATGCCTCTGGCGATATAACCCATTTCCCCTTTTTTGCTTTTCAAACGCAAAGAAAAGGTAGTTCCCGGATGTGAGCAAGGGTATATAAACGGCTCATTCTTCGCCGCCCTTGCACACATCCAAAAACTACCTTAAGAAGCATTTGTAAATCCAAAAAGAAAAAATTATATTTGTTGTGATTTAAAAGAAATAGAAACCAGACAGAGTTTAAATTACACTCCCTTACTTATGCCCAACTGCATATGTGAATAGCATCTATTCTTTCGTCATAATAACGTCATCCGGGACAGAAAAGCCAATTGGTCTCCTTCCTGCGTCACTAATAGATTCATCACCTTCTGTCTCATTCCAAATTCCTTTTTCCTCATCCAGTTTCCAGCGAATCTTAGTAGGCGACAATAACTGTATGTATCCACCTGTAATTCCCTTACCACCAAAATGTCTTTTACGTTGGTCATAAAACCAAACGCTAACATAATTGGGATTGATATCATCTAAACGAAGTGAGTGATTAGAAACCCAAATATACATGTTATTAGGACGAGGGTCTTTTGAAAAATCC